>Ga0209347_1000411_pt1 | contig 113359 bp, 89 predicted proteins | sample AutmiccommuBRH23_FD_187382 | JGI IMG/M metagenome (GOLD analysis project Ga0209347, IMG submission 187382) | Deep subsurface microbial communities from Mt. Terri, Switzerland - Autotrophic microbial communities BRH/23 (SPAdes) (version 2) | ecosystem: Environmental > Aquatic > Deep subsurface >...
GTGCGGAATCGATGGAGCTCTGGACAGCATGGAACTTGAACTCCATGGAGTAAGAACGCTTGGACTGCACTTTCATGACACCTTACCTCTTCAAATAAGGTGTCTACTTTTTGTGGGGCGTATCACGTCTCACATCTCCCATCTCCCGCCACCGTCAATCAAACACCGGAGCCCGCTTCTCAATAAACGCCATCACCGCCTCTTTATGCTGGGCCGACTTGTGGGCCACGGCCTGGAAGCTGGCGGACATTTCCAGCAGGGTAGGGAAAGCGCTGGTCTGGCCTTCCCGCAGCAGGCGCTTGGTCATGCGCAGGGCTTCGCCGGGATTTTTGGCGATGCGTTGCGCCAACTCCAGCGCAGCATCCATCAGCTGATCGTGAGGAACCACTTTTGAGACCAGGCCGCAGGCGAGGGCTTCCTCGGCCTTGATCATATCGCCGGTAAACGCCATCTCCGCCGCCTTTGACTGGCCTACCACTCTGGGCAGCAGCCAAGCGCCACCGTCGCCGGGGACAATGCCCAGCTTGACGAAACTTTCGGCAAAGGCAGCGTTTTCCGAGGCGATGCGGATATCGCACATGCAAGCGATGTCGTTGCCAGCGCCGATGGCGAGGCCGTTGACTGCCGCTATCAGCGGCACCTCCAGATTGTAGAGGGCCAGGGCCAGGCGCTGGATACCGTCGCGGTACTCGCGGCGGATGGCCGCCGGGTCCATGCCATCGCCGTCAAAATATCTGCGCATGGTTTTGACATTGCCACCGGCGCTGAAGGCCGGGCCATTACCGGTGAGAATCACCACCCGCACCGACGGGTCGGCGTTGATGCGTTGACAGGCGGCGATAAATTCGGGGATGGCGCTGTTGCCGGTGAGGGCGTTGCGGGTCTCGGCCTCGTCCATGGTGAGGGTGACGATGGCGCCCTGCTGCTGGTAGTGGAGAAATTCAGGCATGGTGGTGTCCTTGTTTTGGGTGCAGATAACTAATGATTCACCAGTTTTAGTGGCAATGAAAAAGCGCCACCGGGCGCTTTTCAACACTGGCTGGTGCCGGGCAGGTTTAGCGCGGCAGTCTGTCCCACTTGCAGCAACTGTCGATTGTGCTGGCAATAATGCGCGCCTGGGCGGCCTTGAGACGCTTGAGTCCCACGCCCTTGTGCACCACAGAGGGATTGAGGGCAGCGAGCTTTTCCATGGCCGCGTGCAGCACACTGGCCATGGCATAGGCATCGCCCTTGCTGGTATGGCCGTCATCACCCGCAGCTTCAAGGATGCGATTGACGTAAAAAGTCAGTTCCGGCAGGTAGGCATCCATCCGCAACTTGTCAAAAGCAGGATCACCGCGGTCCGCCTCAAGGTTGCGGAAGCGCAACACCTCGCGATGCTTGTTCCACACGCCGTAGAATTTCTCCACCAGCTCAAGGGCGCGCTGCTCGCGCTTGCTCTGTTCCCAAGGCTTGTCGATGCTGGCGAGCATCTTCTCCAGATCCTTGCCCGCCAGTTCAGCGAGCGCGAAGAGGACATCCTTGATATCGTCAAAATACATGTAAAAGGTGGCCGACGAGGTACCTGCCTCCTTGGCCACCGACACAGCCGTGAGCTCAACGGGGGAGTGGGTTTTGAGCAATCGTTCTGCGGCATCCATCAACCGCTTGCGGGTGGCGTGCCCTTTAGGCCCCAGGGCCTGGCCTTGTTTGTTGCTTGTAACAGGTGCATTCACGGATTTTTTGTCCTTCATCAGCGGATCTGTGGCGCTGCAAATTGCGCTGCCGTTAATCTTAAACACTAATCAGGGGGTTGCAAAGCAGTGCTCCAGGACTGGCTGCAACAGCTATAACCGCTTGTGTCCACCTGCCGCCACGGCTATCTATTGACCTGCACAGGGCAACTGGGGCATAGTTCAATAACTGTCACTTTATCAGCTTTTCTGCCAGGCACAAGCCCATAACCACCGTGGGTGATCAAGCAAAAAGCAGCAGGTAACGCTACCATGGCTATCACCCGGCAACTCTGACGCAACATGACCTGACACCCCATGACCTTTCGCAACGATACCCGTTTCACCGTTGACCGCGACACCGTCGTTGCCGCCCTGCGCCTGTGTCTGCCGGACCGCAACCTGCTGTGGGAAGCAGAAGACCTGCGACCCTACGAATGCGATGGCCTCTCCGCCTACCGGGAACTGCCTCTTGCCGTCGCCCTGCCCGAGAACGAGGCCCAGGTGATTGCCGTCATGCAAACCTGCCACAAACTCGGGGTACCCATGGTGCCCCGCGGTGCCGGTACCGGCCTGTCCGGCGGCGCCCTGCCCCATGCCCAGGGCGTTGTTCTGTCACTGGCGAAAATGAAACAGATCATCCGCATCGACCCGCAGCTGCAACTGGCGGTGGTGCAACCAGGGGTGCGCAACCTGGCGATCTCCGAAGCCGCCGCACCCTACGGCCTGTATTACGCCCCCGATCCCTCGTCCCAGATCGCCTGCACCATCGGCGGCAACGTGGCGGAAAACTCCGGTGGCGTACACTGCCTCAAGTACGGCCTCACCGTTCACAACGTACTCGGCATCAAAGGTGTTCTGGCCGACGGCACCCCCATCGAACTGGGCGGTGCAGCCCCCGACAGCCCTGGTCTCGACCTGCTGGCCCTCTGCGTCGGCTCCGAGGGACTGCTCGCCGTGGTGACCGAAGTAACCGTCAAGCTGACCCCATCGCCGCGTTGCGCGCAGGTGGTGATGGCCTCTTTCAGTGACGTTAACCTGGCGGGCAACGCGGTGGCGAATATCATTGCCTCCGGGATAATTCCCGCCGGGCTGGAAATGATGGACAGGGCCGCCACTGCGGCAGTCGAACCCTTCGTTAAAGCGGGCTATGACCTCAGCGCTGCCGCCATACTGCTGGCGGAATCCGATGGCACCGCAGAGGAAGTCGCGGAAGAAATCGCGCTGATCACCAAAGTGCTCGAAGACAGCGGCGCCAGCTCCCTCAAAGTGTCCACCACTGAAGCCGAACGGATGCTGTACTGGGCCGGACGCAAGGCTGCCTTCCCCGCCATCGGGCGGATTTCACCGGATTATTACTGTATGGACGGGACGATTCCACGCAAGCACCTGGCGCAGATGCTGACCGCCATTGCCGCCATGGAGGTCAAGTACAACCTGGGCTGCGCCAATGTCTTCCACGCCGGGGATGGCAACCTGCACCCGTTGATCATGTTCGACGCCAACAAGCTGGGGGAGATGGAGCGGGCCGAAGCCTTCGGCGCAGACATTCTCGAACTGTCCGTCAAACTGGGTGGCTCCATTACCGGCGAGCACGGAGTCGGCGCGGAAAAAATCGGCCAGATGTGTGTGCAGTACAGTAGCGATTCCCTGGCCCTGTTCCGCAGCGTGAAAGAAGCCCTCGACCCGGAGGGACTGCTCAACCCCGGCAAGGCCATCCCCTCCCTGCATCGCTGTGCGGAGTATGGCGCCATGCATATTCACCGGGGCAATGTGCCCTTCCCCGACCTGCCGAGATTCTGATATGGACGCCATACTGAAAACCTGGGCGGACCGCATCAGGAGCGCCGCCAGTGACAGGCTGCCGCTGCAGATCCGCGGCGGTGGCAGCAAGGACTTTTACGGAAATATTCCGCACGGTCAGCTGTTCGATACCCGCGTCTATCGCGGCATTGTCAGCTATGAACCCACCGAACTGGTGATCACCGCACGCTGCGGCACACCCCTGGCAGAGATTGAAGCCGCGCTGGCAGAAAAAAATCAGGTGCTGGCCTTTGAACCCCCGCATTTTTCCAGTGCTGATTCAGGCAGCAGCGCCACCCTCGGCGGCTGCGTGGCGGCGGGACTGTCCGGCCCCCGGCGACTCCAGGTCGGCCCGCTGCGGGATTTTGTGCTGGGAACGCGGTTGCTCGACGGCCAGGGCAGAGTCATGGACTTCGGCGGGCAGGTGATGAAAAACGTCGCCGGTTACGATATCTCGCGTCTGCTGGCGGGCAGCCTCGGCATCCTCGGCGTTATCGCCGAGGTCTCCCTCAAGGTATTGCCCAAACCCATGGCCGAAGCCACCTTGCGGCTGGAGGTTGACGAAGCCCGGGGCCTGCAACTGATGAACCAGTGGCGCGGCCAACCCCTGCCCATTTCCGCCACCGCCTGGCACCAGGATGTCCTCAGCGTCCGGCTTTCAGGGGCGAGAGCGGCGGTGGAGGCGGCGAGTCGCCAGCTTGGCGGCAGTCCAATCGATGCCCCTCAAGCACAGCTATTCTGGAGCGATCTGCGCGAGCAGCAGCTGGCGTTTTTCAGCACGGGCGACGAACCCCTGTGGCGTCTGTCGCTGCCCGCCAACTGCGCCCCACTGGATCTTGGCGACACCTTGGTTGAGTGGAGCGGCGGCTTGCGCTGGCTGCGCTGCGATCTGGCCCCCGGGATGGTGCGCGCCACCGCAGCGGAGCTTGGCGGCAGCGCCACCCTGTTCAGGGGCAAAACTGACTCTGCCTTTGCGCCCTTGCCAGACAGCCTGATGCTGCTGCACCGGCGCCTCAAGCAGCAATTCGACCCGGCGGGCATTTTCAACCCCGGGCGTCTGTACCCCGATCTGTAAATGCCAGAGGACTGATTCATGCAAACCCAACTGGCGGACTTTATTAGCAACACTCCCGAGGGCCAGGAGGCGGACGCCATCCTGCGCAGCTGCGTGCATTGCGGTTTCTGCACTGCCACTTGCCCCACTTACCAGCTGCTCGGGGACGAACTGGACGGCCCGCGGGGGCGCATCTACCTGATCAAGAATATGCTGGAAGGTGAAGAGCCCACCGCCAAAACCCAGCTGCACCTGGACCGCTGCCTCACCTGCCGCTCCTGCGAAACTACCTGCCCCTCCGGCGTCAACTACCACCGCCTGCTGGATATTGGCCGCGAGGTGGTGGAGCAGAAAGTCCGCCGCCCCCTGGGCCAGCGCCTGCTGCGCGGCGCCCTGCTGGCGGTGATGCCAAGACCTGCCCTGTTCACGCCATTGCTGCGCCTGGGCCAGCTGACCCGGCCTCTGCTGCCCGGCTTTTTGCGGGACAAAGTCCCGTCCCGGCGCAGCACCGACAACCGCCGTCCGACACGCCAACACAGCCGCCGCATGGTGATGCTCGAAGGCTGTGTGCAGCCGGGGATTTCCCCCGGCACCAACGCTGCCACCGCGCGGGTGCTGGACGCCCTGGGTATCAGCGTGGTGAGAACACCCGCCGCCGGTTGCTGCGGTGCCCTGCGCTTTCATCTCAATGAACAAGACGGAGCGCTGGCCGATATGAAACGCAATATTGACGCCTGGCAGCCAGCGCTGGATGCGGGCGCTGAAGCAGTGGTAAGTACAGCCTCCGGTTGCGGGGCACATCTAGACTCCTACGGCGAGTTGCTGGCCCGGGATAGCGATTACGCAGAAAAGGCCCAGCTTGTCAGCGCCAAAAACCGCGATATCGCCCAGATCCTGGCCGCTGAAGAGGGGAGTCTCACCACACTGTTACAGGCCCGCAAGGCTGACAGACCAACGCAGCGCGTGGCCTTTCACTCTCCCTGCACCTTGCAGCACGGCCTGAAAATTCGCGGGCTGGTGGAGCGCCTGCTGGCCGCGGCGGGCTATGAGCTGTTACCCGTGGCGGACAGCCACCTGTGCTGCGGCTCGGCGGGCACCTACTCCATCCTGCAACCGGACTTGTCGAAACAGCTGCGGGACAACAAACTCGCGGCACTCACTAATCGCCAGCCCGAAGTGATCGCCACCGCCAATATCGGCTGCCAGTCGCATCTGCAATCCGGCAGCGACATCCCTGTTCTCCACTGGATAGAACTGATTGATCAGGCGCTGGCCAATCGCACCCACTGAGCCAGCGCACTACTGACGAAAAACACAATTTACGGAGCAGCACACCATGACAGAACGCACCCCAAGGGCAGGCCTGCAGGTCGCCAGCCAGCTTGCCGACCTGGTTGAGCGAGAAATCCTCCCCGGCACCGGCCTTGATACCGACCAGCTGTGGCTGGACTTTGCCCGACTGCTCGCCGATCTCGTGCCCGTCAACCAGGCGCTGCTGGCAAAACGGGACCGTCTGCAAACCGAACTAGATCACTGGCACAAGGCCAATCGGGGCGCGGTAGACAGTGAAAACTATCTGAGCTTTCTGCGCGGAATTGGCTACCTGGTTCCCGAAGTAGAGGACTTCCAGATCAGCACCGACAATGTGGATGCTGAAATTGCCACCCTCGCAGGCCCGCAGCTGGTGGTCCCGGTGATGAATGCCCGCTTTGCCCTCAACGCCGCCAATGCCCGCTGGGGCAGCCTTTACGATGCCCTCTATGGCACCGATGCCATCCCGCAAAGCGACGGCGCTGAAAAAGGCAGTGGCTACAACCCGGTGCGCGGGGCAAAAGTGATCGCCACCGCCAAAGAGTTTCTCGACGGCGCCGCAGCCCTGGCCGGAGGCCAGCGCTGGGAGCAGGTCACGGGCCTTGCCATCGACAATGGACAACTGCAGCTCCATACAGGCAACACAATTACCGCCCTTGCGGATAACAACAAACTGGCCGGATACCGTGGCAACCCGGCATCCCCGCAGGCCGTGCTGCTGGTCAATAACGGTCTGCATGTGGAAATCCGCATCGACCCCAGCCACCCCATTGGCCGCGACGATCCCGCCCATATCTGCGATGTGGTGCTGGAATCAGCAATCTCCACCATCCAGGACTGCGAAGATTCCATCGCCGCCGTGGATGCCGCCGACAAGGTCGAGGTGTACCGCAACTGGCTGGGGCTGATGAAAGGCGACCTCAGCGCTGCTTTCGACAAGGGTGGCAAGGTGATGACCCGCGGCCTCAACCCCGACCGCGACTATCTGGATACCAGCGGTAAACCTTTTACCCTGCCGGGGCGCAGCCTGCTGCTGGTGCGCAATGTCGGCCACCTGATGACCACCGACGCCATTCTCGATGCCCAGGGCAAGGAAATCCCCGAGGGCATCCTCGACGGACTGGTCACCAGCCTGTGCGCCCTGCACGATCTCAACAAGGCAAACGGCCCGCGCAACAGCCGGGCGGGCAGCGTCTATATCGTCAAGCCCAAGATGCACGGACCGGAGGAAGTGGCCTTTGCCAACACCCTGTTTGACCGTATTGAGGATGTACTGAAGCTGCCGCGCCACACCCTGAAAATCGGCATCATGGACGAGGAGCGCCGCACCACCCTCAACCTGAGGGCCTGCATCCACGCCGCCCGGGAGCGGGTGATCTTTATCAATACCGGTTTTCTCGACCGCACCGGAGACGAAATCCACAGCCTGATGGAGGCGGGTCCTATGGTGCGCAAGGAGGCCATGCGCAAGCAGCGCTGGATCAGCGCCTACGAGGACTGGAACGTGGACAACGGCCTCGCCTGCGGCCTGCAGGGCCGCGCCCAGATCGGCAAGGGCATGTGGGCCAAGCCCGACGAAATGGCCGAGATGCTCGCCACCAAGCACAACCACCCGCAAGCCGGTGCCAGCTGCGCCTGGGTGCCATCGCCTACCGCCGCCACTCTCCATGCCACCCACTATCACCAGACCAAAGTGAGCGCAGTGCAGGACAGCCTCAAAGGTCAACACCGCGCCAGCCTCGAAGATCTGGTCATCCTGCCGTTGATGAGGGAGACCAAACCCACCGCAGAGGAGATACAGCAGGAGCTGGATAACAACGCCCAAGGCATTCTCGGCTATGTGGTGCGCTGGGTCGAACAGGGCATCGGCTGCTCCAAGGTACCGGATATCCACAATGTCGGCCTGATGGAAGATCGCGCCACATTGCGCATCTCCAGCCAGCATATCGCCAACTGGCTGCACCACGGCATTTGCAGCGCCGCTCAGGTGGAAGAAACCCTCGCGCGTATGGCCGCCGTGGTGGACAAACAAAATGCCGGCGACCCGGCCTACCGCCCCATGGCCACCGACCTCGCCAGTTCCTGTGCCTTCCAGGCCGCCCGCGATCTGGTATTCAAGGGCCGCGAACAGCCCAGTGGCTATACCGAGCCTTTGTTGCATGGGTGGCGGAGGAAGGCTAAGAGCGTTTTGGTCTGAAGTCTGACGCGAAAGCTCAGAGCTTGGCACGATGTTCGATGACCAGTGCTTGGCGTCTGACTTCAGACGTCCGACTTCAGACCGCCAGCTAAAATCCCATTGTCTGACAAGATATCCCAACACCACTACGGAGAAAAAAATGCTCACCATCAAACGTCTTTCCCAATCCGACGCCCAGTTACTGATCGCTGGCGCCCGCGCCAAGGCCACCGAGATCGGGGTGCCCATGTGTATCGCCATCGTCGATGAATCCGGCAACCTGATCGCCTTCGAGCGCATGGACGGCGGTAAGATCACCAGTATCACCATCGCCACCGACAAGGCATTTACCGCTGCGGCGGCCCGCAAAGCCACCCATGACTACAACGCCGTTTGCGTTCCCGGCAACCTGGCGTTCGGCATCAACAGCGCCATCGGCGGACGGCTGATGGTGGTGGGCGGCGGCTTGCCAGTCAGTGTGGACGGTGAAGTGGTGGGCGGTATCGGCCTCAGCTCCGGTACGCCGCAGCAGGATATGGATTGTGCCCAGGCGGGGATTGATTACTTCTTGAGCCAAATGGCCTGAGTTTCACGTTTCACGTAACACGTTGCACGTAAAAGCAGGCTTCCTAGGAGCATGAGAGCTGGATACGCCATAACAACGCTTTTACGTGCAACGTGTTACGTGTTACGTGCAACGCCCACAAAGTTGCTCCCTCCCCCCCGTGCCAGTAAAATCCCCGCCTTCTCTTGCGCCGCCCACACAACCCACAGGATTCCCATTCAATGAAAACCTACAAGATCGCCATTCTCGCCGGTGACGGCATCGGCCCCGAAATCATGCGGGAGGCCATCAAGGTCTTCAAACTGGTCGAGGAGCGCAATGATGTGCGTTTCGAGCTGATGGAGGCGGCATTCGGTGGTCAGGCCTACTTTGAAACGGGCCATCCATTCCCTGAAGAGACCAAGGCTATCTGTGACTCCGCAGACGCCATCATCAAGGGCCCCATCGGTCTCAGCCATGAAGAGTCACAGAAGATCCCGGTGGATATGCAACCCGAGCGCGGCGCGCTGCTGCCCCTGCGGGCGCGCTACAACACCTACGCCAACTTCCGCCCGGTGTATCTGCCCAAGGCCATCGCCAGCTTCTCGCCTTTGAAGGCGGAGATCGTCGGTGAAGGCATCGATATGATGATGGTGCGCGAGCTGGTAGGTGGCTTGTACTTCGGCCACAAGGAAACCGGCATCAATGAAAACGGCCTGCGCTATGTGAAGGAAACCCTCGAGTACGACGAGGCGCAGATTCGTCAGATCCTCCACGAAGGTTTCAAGCTCGCCAGCCGCCGCAAGAAGGTGCTGCACAATATCCACAAAAGCAATGTGCTGAAGTCGAGCGTGTTGTGGAACGAGATCGTCGCTGAACTCGCCCCTGAATACCCGGATGTCAAAGTGATCCACATGCTGGTCGATGCCGCAGCCACTCACCTGTGCCTCAATCCCACCCAGTTTGATGTGATGGTGATGGAGAACATGTTCGGCGATATTTTGAGCGACCAGGGCGGCGGCATTCTCGGCTCGCTGGGCCTGATGCCCTCCGCCTGCATGGGGCCGGACAAGGCCTACTACGAACCCTCCCACGGCTCGGCGCCGGATATCGCCGGCAAGGGTATTGCCAACCCCTATTCCATGATCGGTTCGGTGGCGATGATGCTGGAAATGAGCTTTGGCATGGAGCAGGAGGCGAAGAATGTGTGGGCTGCCATGCAGGGAGTATTCGCCGACGGCTATTCGACCCCCGACCTGTCGCGGGGCGGCAGCGCCGAACTGATCTCCACCGCAGCCTTTGGCGACAAGGTGGTTGAAAAGCTGCGCGCCATGCCGTTAGTCTCTGCCGGTTAATCCCCGATTGCAGGCCGGGATACCGGCCTGCAATCAGCGTTTTGATTCTGCTAGCCGCGCATCCTGTCCTGATCCAGCCTCCTACCCGTTATTACTCCGCCACTATTTCCAGCCGATTGAGCACACCCTGGGGAACGATAAACGGGGTCCCATATCTGCATCGAGATAGTCACTGGCAAGAAGAAAGGTGCGCAGCGGGGATTAACACCCGCTACGCCCGGGAACTACATAGTTATTTCATGGAGCTGAATATTGATGATACGCAACGTGGCCAGCACCGCCGCAAATACCTGGTTGGCGTGCACGCCGCGGGTTTTGATCTTTTTGTTAGCGGCTGTGCGCCAGGTGACAATACATTCTGTCAGAGCGTTGGTGTTGCCGCCCTTGGGAATCTTGACCTCGTAATCCACCAGCTGCGGCAGGGTAATACCCTTGTCCGTCAGGACCGACTGGATGGCGTTGATAAAGGCATCAAAACCGCCATTGCCCTCACCGGATGCGCTGTGAATCTGGCCCTGTAAATCCACCTTGATATCGACCCGTGAAGACTCGTTGAGCTGACTGTTGATGGTGCAGTCGAGCAGTTTGATGTGCTTGTAATCCTTGCTCTCCATCACATCGGCGATGATAAAGGGCAGATCGTCGAGGGTGATCTGGTGCTTCGAATCCCCCATCTTGACGATGCGCGCCAGCACTTTGGCCTGATTTTCCGGCGACAGGGTAATTCCCAACGCCTCCAGATTCTTGATCAGGGAGGCCTTGCCGCTCATCTTGCCCAGGGCATAGCTGCGGGTGCGGGCAAAGCGCTCGGGAGTCAGGCGGCTGACATAGAGCCCGCCCTTGTGGTCGCCATCGGCGTGGATACCCGCTGTCTGGGTAAAGACATTGCCGCCGACGATGGGAGCATTGTCGGGAATCCATTTGCCGGAGAAATTCTCCACCATCTTGCTGACCTTGACGATGCTGCTTTCGTCGATGGACAACTGCATGTTCATCTTGTCGCGCAGCACCACCGCCACTTCCGCCAGGGACACATTGCCCGCGCGCTCACCGAGGCAGTTGACAGTGCAGTGGATGGAGGACACCCCGGCCTGCACCGCGGCCATCACATTGGCCACCGCCAAGCCATAATCGTTGTGGGGATGGAAGTCGAACTGCAAATCCGGGTAGCGGCTGGTCATGTCGCGCAGGCTGTCGTAGACCTCATCCGGCGCCATCACCCCGAGGGTATCTGGCAGCATGAAGTGGGTGATGCCGATGGCGCGGATGCGATCCATCAGGCCGAAGACATAATCCCGGCTGTCCTTGTAGCCGTTGGACCAGTCCTCAAGGTAGACATTGACCATAAGGCCCTGGGACAGGGCGTATTCCACCGTTGTACAGATATCGGCTGCGTGGCCTTCGAGGGTGTTGCCCAGCTGTTCACGGCAGTGTTTCTCGCTGCCCTTGGTCAGCAGGTTGATGACCCGGCCACCGGTGGCCACAATCCAGTCGACGCTGCGTTTGTGATCGACAAAACCCAGCACCTCGATGCGCCCGTCGAGACCTTCCTGCCTGGCCCATTCATTGATTGCGGTGACGGACTTTTTCTCGCCCTCTGACACACAGGCAGAAGCCACCTCGATGCGATCCACATTGAGGGACTTGAGAAGCGCCCGGGCAATGGCGGACTTTTCCTCAGCGGAAAATGATACACCCTGGGTCTGCTCGCCATCGCGCAGGGTGGTGTCCATTAACTGGATATGTCGCGGTTCAATCATCAGTGCCATTAACAACCATTGAGTGACAGGTGCGTGTGGGAGAGAGGAAGGGAGACAAATCCACTCTAAATCCTGCGAACGCGTTAAAAAAGTGCGCCATTATCCCCTGTAACAGCGCCCGAGTCCATTTGCAGGCCAGGCTCTCGAAGGGGTTCACGCTTACTGCGCAGGGGATCACAACCGAACATTGCCCAGAACAGGGGCAACAAATAGGACAGCATCATGGCCGATGGTGTCACAAAAAAATGCTCTCCATCCACCACAAAACCCAGCTGCATCGGCACCAGCAGGCACAGCCAGAGCTTGCCTTGCGGCTTTGCCAGCAGTCTCCTGAACACCTGCCACAGGCAGGCCAGATAGAGCCCAAGAGCAACCACCCCGCCGTACCAGACCGTGTTGAGATAGATACTGTGGTAGTGGTCCTGCATTGTGGCAGCGGACAGATTAGTGGTCGATGCGGACAAGCCAAAACCCACCAGGCCGTTGAGGGGTGAGTGCAACAACTGGCCAAGACCATTTTGCCAGATGGCAAAGCGATAGGAATTACCGCGCTCGAGACTGTCGAGCACTATCTGGTACAACTGATCTGAGAGCAGCACCGCCAGCACCACTGCCAGCGCACTGCCCGCCAGCCACCACAACAGCCAGCGTGGCTTTTGCATTGCAATCGCCATAACAAACCCCACGATCATCACCAGACAGGCCGCCCGCGACTGCGCCATAACCATCAACAGGGCAAAAGCGCTGGCCGCCAGGTAATAAAACCAGCTGGCAACACCCCGGGCAGAGAGCGCCATAAAAAAGGCCGCAATAAACAGTATCGCCATCATCCAGCCCACATAAATGCTGATACTGAGAATGCCCCGGGTGTAAAACAGCCTGCGATCAATGCCGGGAAACTGTTCACTGAGCATGGCAGGCGTACCCGGCCAGGCCAGGGCAATCAGCACCGCTCCCGCCAGCCCGGCAAGAATAAAATGGGTCAATATGGCCGGCTCGCGCTGCGCTTGAAAGTGGCAACTCAAAAACACCAGCACCATCAGGGTCAACGCCTGCAAGCCGCGCTGCAGTATTTTCCAGTCCTCCTCGCTGGCGCCGTCCCACAACAGTGTCAGGGATAACCAGGCCATCAACAGGACAAACCAGCGCGCCGCATCACTGCCCCATATTGCCCGCAAATCGACCGGACGAATGACAAACAGCACCGGGATAAACACGGCAATGCGGAACACATTGGCCACCGCTCCGCGGCTGTCGAGGATAAAAGCCAGCCAGAAAAACGCGGGCAGCAGCAACCAGAGATAGCGCTCGCGCAGATTTGTCCGCCAGGCATGGACTGTAGTGGTCAGGGTCACAGCTGATGTTTTCCAGACAGCGCGATCACTGCTGCACACTCACAGGCTGATAGCCAATCTCGGCACGGCTCAGCAACTGTTCGATCAGCAGTGGATTGTTAGCCTTGAGAGCACTGTCTATGGCGGTGAGCAGTACTTTCAATTCACCCCAGGGAATAACCTTTTCATTGGCTCGCCAGATTTTGGCGTGGCTGGTGGGCACGGCTGTGTCGTCGAGCAACAATTCTTCGTAAAGCTTCTCGCCGGGGCGAATGCCGGTGTAGCGGATCTCGATATCGCCATCGGGGTGATCCTCGTCTTTCAGGGAAAGTCCCGACAGATGGATCAAGCGGCGTGCCAGGTTATCGATCTTGATGGGTTCGCCCATATCGAGGATAAAGACATCGCCACCCTCGCTGAGGGCGTTGGCCTGTAACACCAGCTCGGCCGCTTCCGGAATGGTCATGAAATAGCGGGTCACCTGGGGATCGGTCACTGTCACCGGGCCTCCGGCCTGGATCTGGGCGCGGAATTTGGGAATCACCGAGCCGGACGATTCCAGCACATTGCCAAAACGCACCATGGTGAAGCGGGCGCCATTGTCACAAGCCTGATCGTCCCTGAACAGCTCAGTATCCTTGGATAACAGGGGCAAGCCGCTGAAATCCGGTTTTGTTTCCCGGCTCAATGCCTGCAATACAAGCTCGGCAAGACGTTTTGTGGCACCCATGATATTGGTGGAACGCACAGCCTTGTCGGTGGATACCAGCACAACACGGTAAACCCCGCAGCTCATGGCCGCATGGGCGACACAGAGGGTCCCAACGACATTGTTGACAAAACCCTGGTAAGCGTTGGTTTCCACCAGCGGCACATGCTTGTAGGCGGCGGCATGGTAGACAGTATCGATGCGGTGCTGACAGAGAATCTCCCGCAACAAACGATGATCCGTCACCGAACCGAGTATCGGGATAAGTTCAAGCGGGGCATCCAGCGCTACCATGGCCTGCTCCAGTTCACTGGCAATGGCGTAGAGGTTGTATTCACTGTGATCAATCAGCACCAGCTTGCCAGGCCTGTGCCGAAAAATATGCCGACACAATTCCGAGCCAATAGAACCGCCAGCCCCGGTGACCACGATACTCCTGCCAGCGATGGTTGCACGCAGCAACGCCTGATCGGCAGGTACCGCCTCGCGACCGAGAATATCCACCACATCCACTTCGCGAATATCTGCCACCTTCACCAGGCCGCGCGCCAGTTCATCCATGGCGGGCACAGAGCGTACATGGACATCGAGAGGCTCGAGAAAGCGAATGATTTCCTGGCGGCGGTGACGGCTGGCAGAAGGTACCGCCAGCAACACTTCACTGATCGCCATGGAGGTGATAAGGCCTGGCAACTGATCCGGGCTGAAAACCTTGAGCCCCGCCACCCGCTGCCCCTGCAAGGCAGGGTCGTCATCCACAAACGCCACCGCCCGGAAGCGCCGCCCCTGTGAAAGCGCACCCACCAGTTGCCGACCCGCATCACCAGCGCCGTAGACTGCTACAGCGCGCCCTCTATGCTTGCCACTGCTGCGATGCCAACCGGCAAAATCCATCACCATCGAAGACAATGAGCTGCCATGCAGCCAGCGGCTCGCCATCAGTCTGGAAGCTACCAGGGCAAGCAGGCTAAAGGCCCAAAACATCACCAGCACAGAGCGCGGCAGCTGGGGCTGCACCTGAAACATAAAGAAAATCAGTAACACTACCAACGTGGCAAAGGTGACACCGCGGGCAAAAACACCAATGACTTCATTGCCTGCATGGCGGGTGACAGAGCTGTAAAGCTCCAGCCTCGTCAACAAGAGCAACACACAGAGAGGAGTAACGACAAACACCGGGGTATAGGTGTCCAGCAAATCAGCGACAGGCCAACCCAGCCGCAGGTAAAAGGCCAGCAGCAGGCAACACTCGACAATCACCAGGTCGGTGGCTATCAGGATGAGCTGCTTGGATGCCCGGGGCAGATGAAGCAGAAACTGTCGCAATGGCTCTTACACCTGTGATTTTTCCCGCTACAGCAGGGTTTTATTCTAACTGCAGCGAACTATTCGCTGCCTGTCGGCGGGGTACCGGCAGCATATCCCTGAAATAGCCCGGTTGTTATCCGGCGTCCAACCAGGCATTCACTTCCTTGAGTTTGTCTTGGGCTAGATTACCTGAGGTGCGTTGTAGAAGCATGCCCTGCACCATCAAGTCGTAGTAGGCCTGACGATAATCCCGCTGGGCGCCAAAGAGCTGTTCGGAAGCATCAAGCAAGTCGACCACAGTGACAGTGCCGTACTCAAGTCCTTTTTGCTGTGCCTCATAGGACTTTTGTGCCGAGGCCACCGCTTTGCGGGTGGCTTCAACACGCTTGTTGGCGGCGCGGGCATTGAGAAATGCCTCGCGGATATCCTTGCTCAGATTGCGCTCCAGTTCTTCCAATTGCTGCTGGCTCAGTCGCAGTTTGGCGCGAGCCTCTCGCACCTGGGCACTGACCTGGCCACCGCTAAACAGCGGCAGGGTCAAGTTGAGGGCTGCTACATAGCTTTCACTTTCCGGTGCGGGTGCATTTTCAAAGCCGATGTCACTTTGTTGGGCCAGCAACTGCAGGTTGAGGTTGGGGTGGCGTCCGCCCTGCGCTTGACGCAAGCCAGCTTCAGCCGCCTTGACAGCATGGCGGGCAGCTTCAAGCCCGTGATTGCTGTTGATCCCCTGCTCAATCCAGGCATCAGGGCTGGACAGGTCCCAACCGACAAATACCTCCTTGCGCAACGGCGCAAGGGGCTCATCCACCTGGCGACCAATCAGCTCGGACACCGCTTGCCGCGCCAGCTCCACCTGGTTTTGGGCATCAATTTCCTCGCTCAGCAGACGATCACGGCGGGCTTCCACCGCCAAAAGGTCGGTGACCATGGCCAGTTGGCGTTTGTAGCGGGCCTCGATCTGACCCAACTGCTTTTCGGCAGCCTGACGCTCCGCCACCACAAACTGAAGGTTATCCTCTGCCGCCAGCACCTTGGTATAGCGGTCAACCAGATCGACGGTGATCATGCCTTCCGTATCCTCAAAGCGCGCAGCGTACTGATCCGCTTCACTTTTGGCGCTGCGGTAGCCTTCCCACTGGGGCTTGTTATAAAGCGACTGGGTTACTGAAAAGCTGTATTTTTCACCGTAGTAGTAATCCCTGATGTCAGCCCCGCTGGTATTGTTTGTGGATTCGCGCACGGTGCGCGTACCCTGGGCATTGACGCTGGCCTGGGGCAGAAGGGCTCCACGGCGGTAGTTTTCCCGTGCCTGATAGATCTCCGCTTCGGCCTCGGCAATCTGCAAGCGCGGATCGGAACCCAGGGTTTCCCTATACAGGTCGAGCAAATCAGAAGCGCTTGCAAAGGGGGCTGCCAGTAAACTTCCCGCTACGAATAGCCCTCCCACAATACGGGCAATCGCTGCCATGGATCAGTCCTCGATCAGTGAGCGTGAAAAGGCGTTGGTGGCCGGTTGTATCAGGTATTGAAGCAAGGTGCGTTCGCCAGTCTTGATCAGCACATCGGCGGGCATGCCGGGCACCAGGGTCAAGCCACTGAGTAGCTTAAACTCTTCTGGAAGCACCTCCACCTTCGCCAGGTAATAAGGTTCGCCGCTATTTTCATCGACCAGACGGTCAGCAGAAATCCTGGTCACCACACCGGTGACAGTGTGTGTAGTGGCACTCTTGAAGGCACTGAAGCGAACTTTTGCTTCAGTGCCAACCTCAACCCGGTCAATATCCTGAGGAGACACGCGGGCATCAACTACCAACTCCTGATCTTCAGGCACGATATCCAGTAGCGGTTTACCGGACTGGATCACACCGCCAATCGTGTGCGTGCTGAGGCCAAGGACAATGCCAGACACCGGCGCGCGAATAACCGTGCGGGTCACCTTGTCCTGAATGGCATTGATGCGCTCGCTGACATCAAAGACCTTAGCCTGGGTTTCGGCCAGCTGGTCGACGACCTCTGTCTTGAATTTCTTGTTAAGCTGGAGAATTTCCAACCGGGTTTCACCAATTTTCATTTGAGCCTGAGCTATGGTCGATTGGTGATCTGCAATTTCACCCTCAGTACGGGATACATTGCGCTGCATCTCGCGCAAACGAATCTTATCGACAAAACCCTCTGACAGGAGTTCAGTCAGATCCTTGATTTCTTCCTTGTAGGAGGTGTTGAGCTCCTCCTTGCTGGCCACCAGCGCCTTGAGACCCTTGATCTGTGAACCCAGCTGATCGATACGCTGCTCAAGGACTTCCACTTCGCCCAGGCGGGAATTGCGGCGAGCATTGAATATTTGCTCTTCGTTACGCATTGCTTCCAGCGCTCGCTCGTCCTGTGCCGCTATATCATCGGCAAACTCGATGGTTTCCAGATCATCCCGCTCGGCCACAAGGCGACTTTCCATCGCCCGCGCGCTGTAGTATTGCCCCCTCAATATTCCCAACTCAGCCTTTGACTGGGTAGCATCCAGCACGATCATGGGTTGACCAGGCTCGACCATTTCGCCATCGGTTACCAGGATTTCAGAGACTATCCCGCCCTCCAGGTGCTGCACTGTCTTGCGACTGCCTTTTACCGTCACCACACCAGGCGCCAAGGCGGCACTGTCGAGGGGCGCAAAAGCTGCCCACATGCCAAAGATACCGAAGGTGACCAACACTACGATAAGCCCGATTCGCAACGGTTTGCGGTCGGAGGTTTCCAGCTCCATCTGATTTTTTTCAGCAGGCAAGCCTGATTGAAACGCAGTCACGATTTAATCCTTGCTATTGGCAGATGAGGTGGATGGCGCGATATTAACCACTGCGGGCTGCGGCTTGGCTGACGCTGTGGCCTTACTGCCGCTGCGCATTTGCTCCAGCACTTTGTCCTTCGGACCATAAGCGGCAACCTGGCCATCGGCAAGCACCATGATATTGTCCACCAAATTGAGAATACTGGGACGATGGGTTATTAAGACAGTGGTGGCGCCGCGCTGCTTGAGTGCCTGCACTGCCTGGGCAAGAGCCAATTCACCCTGGTCATCAAGATTGGAGTTGGGTTCATCCAGCACCACCAGCACAGGGTCGCCATAAAGGGCGCGCGCCAGGCCAACCCGCTGGCGCTGTCCGCCGGAAAGAGCACCACCGCTTTGGCCAATGACTGTATCGTAGCCCTGGGGCAAACGCAGGATCATCTCGTGCACGCCAGCAGCCTGTGCCGCAGCGACCACCTTATCCGCATCGACATCGCCAAAACGGGCTATATTCTCGCTGATAGTGCCATCAAATAACTCGATATCCTGGGGAAGGTAACCCAGATAAGGACCGATTTCTTCGCGGTTGTAGGTAGTAATCTCCGCACCGTCGAGGCGGATTTTGCCGCCCATGGTAGGCCAGATACCCAATAGACCGCGCGCCAACGTGGATTTACCTGCGGCACTGGGGCCAATGACTGCCAGAGTATCGCCAGGTTGAATGGCAAAGCTGGCGCCCTTAATGATGGGTGTCTTGGCCAGAGGCGGGCCAATCATGGCCTGTTCAAATCGGATGGCACCTTTGGGCGCTGGCAGGGACATACGCTCAGCATCCGGGGGTATCTGATCAAGTAGCTTGTTGAGGCGTTCGTACTGGGTGCGAGCCGTGACAAAACCTTTCCATGAGCCAATAAGCAGGTCAATGGGAGCAAGCGCCCGCCCCAGCAAAATGGAACCGGCGATCATCAAGCCCGGTGTGATTTCCTGATGAATCACCAACCAGGCACCCGCACCCAGGGTAAGGGACTGCATCACCAGGCGAAACACTTTGGAGAAAGAAGTAAAAACGCCGGCCTGATCACTGGCCTCACTTTGCCAGTAAAGTGATTTTTTACTGCGTTCTCGCCAACGTTCACGGATGTTGGCGAGCATCCCCATCGATTCGATCACTTCCGCATTGCGAAGATTCGTCGAAGCCACGTTCTGGGCTATCTGCTGCTCCTTGGTCGCCTCGGCGAACAAGTTTGCAGTCATTTTTTCATTCACCACCGCAAGAATCACCAGCACAATGGCGCTGAAAACACCAATAAAACCAAAGATCGGGTGAAACATGAACATAACCGCCATGTAAAGTGGCAGCCAGGGAGCGTCAAAGAAGGCAAAAAATCCGTTGCCAGTCATAAACATGCGCAGGCCATTCAGATCCTGCAGGGGCTGTGCAGAGGATATCGTGCCAGCGGAGTACAGGGACTGCTTATGACTGATATCAAACAGTTTGCCGCTCATCAGGCCATCAAGCCGTGAACTGACACGCACCAGAATTCGCGATCGCACCCATTCGAGAGCGCCCATCGTGGCCAACAGGAAGACCATGATCAGGGTCAGCATCAACAGTGTCAGGGTATTGCCGCTGCCCACCACACGGTCGTACACCTGCAACATATAAAATGGCGGGACCAGCATCAGCAAATTAATAAAGAAACTGAACACGCCAGCGTAAATAAAAGAGCTCTTGCACAGGCGCAATGCCGTCTGCAGGTCATTTTTGTTGATGGTCTTCACCCGATTTTATCCAGAAAATGGCTGACCAGGGCACAACCACCTAGCCAGTACTCTATATGGGACCCGGATTCTAGCAAATCCACCCTGCAAAATCTGCCAAGAGTCTTGCCAGCTTCAAGGATTGAGACACACCCCACAGTTTGTCTATCGCTAGCTAGCCCGTTGCCAAACGAATTTGGGCCTGCCTGGGCGTGCAGGGCGTCAATGAACCACGCCTTCAGTGGCCGCGCCCTGCGGAGCCTGCTTTCTGATCCACTGCGGCCAGATATCCAGGGGCCAGTCACCCTTGCGGTACTGAAGAAACAATATCTGCAACAGCTGGCGGGCCTCCATTGGCGTCAGGGGCATGGTCGACACAGAGCCGTCAGGCATCGGCAGGCGCAGCTGCAGGGCATCAGCGCTGGTGCGAATATTGAGGGTTTTCACCAGGACGGGAGGGGCTGTACTTTTTGACGCATCCACCGATGGTGACTTTGATTTGCGCATCATCGCCTCCTCCTGAAAATACGTCTGCACCATCGACTTGCCCCTATCCGTAGCGGTCACCGTTGTTTTGTCGAGGTAGTCCACAAACGTCTTCACCAGCCCCCGGCACAAACGCTGGGTCAGCCAGAAGGTAACGGCCTCACCGCCCCTGATCTGGGCATTCATGCGGATACGATCCTCAACCGCAACATAGCTGAGTGTCACTTTTTCGAGCAGGAAGCGCTGGGTATCGGACATAACAGGATGGACTGCGGTTGGCGTTTAAGCTCAGGCCCTGGCAACCAGAGGGGTGGCAGCAGGGGTTTGCCCGGTCAGGACCGGATCGGCACAGGCAAATGCAGACCCGGTTGAATCATAGTGCGGAGATTCAAGGGGCTGTGGGCAACTCTTTCTTCAGTTGCTCAGCATAACTCACGCGCGCGGTACGAAAAATGGCCAGCTGGTTTTGCAGGTTGATGATCTCGGCATCTGCATAGCGCAGATTGGCGATCTGTGCTTTGGCATTGTCGCTGAGGTTGGCCAGCGAGTATGCGGTGCCGTCGATGGTGATTGTGGGATCTTTTACTTTCTTGGTAGCCATTGTAGTTCCTTGCTTGACAATATTCGGAATAGGGAAGTGATAAACGCTGCGGAAAGTTCGCGGCGGCCATTCTAAACGCCATGAAGGATATTCACAAATGAGCTTGCCGCCTTCCAGCCCCACATCAACACTTTGCCCGCCACACAGGGTTTGCCTATCCCGGACGTTACACCTGCATGGCAAGGGCTGCCTGCAAGAGTCATGAATAGCAACAACTCCGTGGCTACACCACCGTCAAATGCTGTATCAAGCGCTCAACAGCAACCGCTGTGTCAGTCGACAAAACGTCCAATCGGGCGTCGCCGAGCAGGTCTTTTGTTACCACACTTTCGCTCAGGGCATCGGACACATACACCCGGCCTCCCACAATGGGCAACAGCTGCTGCACAAATGCCTCCAATCTCATATTGCTAGCGCTGGAGGGAATTTCACCTTTTGTAGAGACATTGAAACGATCACCCGCAACAACCAGTGCATCGATCCTGTCGAATGGCAGTCCACTGCGCAGCAAATCGTCACCATTTACTGCCAGCACGACTGCCTCAACTGCTGTATCGGTCAGCAAGCCCTGCGCTGCGGTAAAGAGATTGACTTTGCCCCGCAGCAGGGTCTGCCCCCCAACGGCAACCATCCGATCCGTCGCGTAGCCCACTGTTTTGCCGTTAGCGGTGAAAGTTTTGACCAGCACCCTGGAAAAATTCTGGGGCGCCCCATCGCCCACCACCATGATCACGGGGATTCTCCCGTTCCCCACCAACAACTTGCTCAAAATGACACCATATAGATGCGCCGCCGTCGTCTGGCCAATATTGGGCTGGCCATTCACTTCACAAACTGCAGCGCCAGTTTCCTGCCAGGAGCGGGCAATATCCGGAATCAGCAGATCAACACCGGCAAGATCCAGGCGCAAGATACGCGCTGCGCGCTCCGCCAGCAGGCGGTTATCGGGGTGGACTTGGTCGAGCACCGCCACCGGCACCCCGCCATTGGCGACATTGGCCGTGCGCCGCAAGCGCACAAACTGCCCAGGTTTCAGTACGCTGTCTCCGTTCAAGCCCTCCTGTGCCAACAGGTCAATTGCCTCTTCGTTGAAGTCCAGGCGTTGCAGTGGTGAGTGAGCATCCACACCTCGGTCAGGATTGCGGTTAACCTCCTCCACCAGCTCCAACAGGGTGCGGACACCGTCGCCCGTAACGCCCCCGGGAACCCGCTCGATGGCCCAGATCAATTCGCCGTGGAGCACAGTCAGCCGGTAATCATTGCCGTAAATATGTTTTTCCACTAACAACTGTGATGAATACTTGCGGGCACCGGCAAAGGCTTTACATAGCTGCTCCTCATCATGCAGCCCTGCAGCCACTCCCACACCGCCATCCAGGTTTGCGGGCTTGACCACAACGGGGTAACCCAGCCGGGCGGCCACAGCAAGGGCCTGCTCTTGAGTACTGACCAGTTGATGGGCGGGCACGGGCAAGCCACCGCGGCGCAATACTGCCGCAGCCTGCTGTTTGTTACGGGCGATCTTGGCAGAGATAGACGAAGTGCAATCGGTAAACGAACTATCCAGCCAACGCGAGCGAGCGCCTTGGCCAAACTGATAAACCCGGGCTGAAATATGGCACACAGGCACCCCCATTTTCTGGGCGGCTTGTAAAAACCTCACGGTGTTGGACCCAGAGGGAACCTCTTTGGAAATTTTAGCCAGTGCGACCGACAAACCCTCCAACACATCATCACAGGATCCCCCCCCCCAGGCTTTGTTGATTGCGGCCAAAACCCATGTGAAGGCCTGTGCTGCAGCCCCAGCCTTGCGGTCCAACGTCGCAAACACCAGGACTGCCCGGCGCGAGCCACTGGCATCCAGCCCCACAATGCGGCCATCCTGAGCCAGCGGCATTCCCGTCTGGCGCTGCACTTGCCCGGTCCAGTACAGCAATCTTTGGAGCAATCCCTTCAGGGGCTCCACATGCCAGACAGGCCTTCGCTGCTGCCTGTCTGGCAGGGCCAATTCCAGCACACTATCCACACGGGCCAGCAGGGCTGTCGTATCTCGACCTACCAAATCTGCCAGCAAGCCCTTTTCCGATCCCAAGAGAATAACGGCCCGCAACCCAGGGTAGGACAGGCCCGGGATAAATCCAGGAATCACATCCATCTTGCCTGCCAGGGCAAGCGGCGGCGCGCCAGCGGCTTGACCCTCAATCACTTCATTCATAAACGTCAACCGCTACTTTGCCAGTTCCGAAAGGGGATGTACTTCCCACTATTTTTCCACTACCACCTTTTCTGCTACCACCGTCGTCAATTCCCATTGCATGCCGATACCGCCATCGGGCAATGTCTCTACACCCAGCTCTTGGTGAATGGCAATGGCCGTCTCGGCGATGCTGGCGGTGCGCAAATCAAACAGGTCATGACAAAATCGGGCCATGTCCTGCTCTTTGTCAAACTCCCAGCAAAACGATATCGCCTCGTTGGAAATGACTGTCCATCCGGTGTCGCGCAACTCATCCAGGGTGATGGCTGACAAAAAAACGCCCTCATGGCCAGTACTGTTATGGTCACCGACAAAGCCATCGAGAAATTTCGCAGGGGCTGAATTCACTGCCACATCAGAGACCACAAGCCGACCACCGGGTTTGACTACCCGCAACAGCTCGGCAAACAGTGGCCGTTTGTCTTCCAGGTGATGAATACCGGCAACACTCATGGCCACATCGATACTGTTATCCGTCCAGGGCAACGGCAACAGTGGAACCGAGACAGGATCGGCGCCCCTGTCGACGCTCTGGCCGACATGGGCGTAAAAACTGCCGCAAGGTTCATGGCCCAACCATTCACACCCAGCGGGTAGATACGCCGCCAGATAGCCGCCACCGGCGGGAACATCAGCTACCTTCATGCCAGACAACAAGCCGGCCCGCTCGATCACCTGGCCAAACTCCTTCGCCCGCGCAGCCGGAAACATCCGCATAGCGCGGTCGTAGGCAGTGCCGCGCACATCAAACAACTGGTCATAACGTTGCATTATTTGTCCTTTGGTGAATAACCGTAAGCCCATATCTGGCCGGGCTTTTATTTGATCAGGCCGACAAGGTTAATCTGGGTCACCGGGCCAGCAGCTCATCAATCAGCCGGAGATGTTGCGGCAAACAGCGGGTTTTCAGGTCGTACTTCTCAACAATTGTATCCCTGGCGCGCACTCCTGCCTGGCGCCGCACCTGCGGCTGATCCAGCAGAGCGTCAGCCTTTTCAATCAATTCATCGCTGTTGTGGTAATCAAACAAAAAGCCGTTTACGCCGTCCTCGATCACCTCGACCACAGGCGTCGTGTCGGAAGCCAGCACCGTCGTCTGGCAGGCCATAGCTTCAAGCATCGACCAAGAAAGCACAAAAGGCGCAGTGAAATAGATATGCAGGGAGCTGATGCGAAACAGGTTCAAAAGCGTCGCGTAGGGGACTTTTCCGACAAATACGATCCGCCGCAGGTCCAACTCGCCCTCGACCTCTGCCAGGAGAACTTCCTTCCAACTTTTGCCGGAGTAATGGGGTCTGCCATAACTCACATCGTCACCACCCACGATAAGGGTGATGGCCTTGGGTCGACGCTTTTGAAGTCTTGGCAAGGCTCGCATGAAAAGGTGGAATCCCCTATAGGGTTCGAGGTTACGCACCGAATAGGTGATAACCTCATCAGCCTCCGATAAAGTCAGTGGGGGTGATCCCTGCACATTGATGGTGACAGTGACGCCAGACACTGGCGCCACCAGATCTGTGTCAACGCCATCATGGATAACGTCGATTTTTGGCTTGAATTCGTCAGGAAAGGTGCTCCACTGCCAGTGGGTGGGACAGACACCCTGGTCGGCCATTTCCAAAGACAGCAGGTTAGTAGCATTCTTGGAGCGCAAGCTCATCCTGCCGCCAATATCGATTGGAAGTTCCGGATCAAAGTCCACCATGGGTCCGTCCGGGCGGTGGTAAAATTCAAAATAGCTGAGAAACTTTGCCCGAGGAAACACTTCTTTGAGATAAAGTGAATCCCCCCAGCCTGGATGAGAACAAATGATGTCAGGGGCAAGTCCATTTTTGCGCCGGCGTAAGGCCAAACTTGCCACAGCTTGGGCTCGAGCAAGTTGGGATTCGAACTCGCTCGCCAACCCTCTGCCACCAGCCTTGAATTCCTCTGGCATTTCATACCCCAAAAGTTGAACACCTTGCTGGGGAATATAAGCGAGTTGACGAGTTACATTGGGCTTTTCCCCAATAGCATAGGCCTCCCAATCGGGATGAGCGGCAAAATGGCGGGCTATATAGCGATATTGGCCAGGAAAGTTCTGGTGAGCGAAAAGAATTTGCATGATATAGAAGTAACAACCAAGTTAATTTTGCCTTCCCGTGGCCACCTCCCCGCAAGGGTGTAAAATGGCAGTGTCGGGCACGGCCCACAGTTCCAAACCTTAACATAGATTCACACCGCAGCTTTCATATGCAATGAACGCTGCACACAAATTACCAAGACCGGAAAACAATGAAAATACTGATCACCGGAGGCGCAGGCTTTATCGGTTCCGCCCTTGTCCGCCACATCATCGCCCACACCGGCGACAGCGTGGTGAATGTGGACAAGCTCACATACGCGGGCAATCTGGAGTCACTGGCAAATGTGGCCAGCAATACGCGCCATGCCTTCGAGCAGGTTGATATCTGTGATCGCCCGGCGCTGGAGCGTGTCTTCAGCCAACACCGGCCCCATGCCGTGATGCACCTGGCGGCAGAAAGCCACGTCGATCGCTCCATCGACGGCCCCGCCATCTTTATCGAAACCAATATTGTCGGCACCTACACATTGCTGGAAGTGGCCCGTGAATACTGGCAGGGCCTGGACAGCGAAGGCCAGCGCGCATTTCGCTTTCACCATATTTCCACCGATGAAGTCTACGGCGATCTTGACGGTGACGATCTGTTCACAGAGCAAACCTCCTATGCCCCCAGCTCGCCCTATTCCGCCAGCAAGGCCAGCGCCGATCACCTGGTGCGCGCCTGGCACCGCACCTACGGCCTGCCGGTGATGGTGACCAACTGCTCGAACAATTACGGCCCCTACCATTTTCCCGAAAAGCTGATCCCCCTGACCATCCTCAACGCCCTTGAGGGCAAGCCACTGCCGGTGTATGGCAACGGCCAGCAGGTGCGTGACTGGCTCTATGTGGAAGACCACGCCCGTGCCCTGTATACCGTACTCACCCTGGGGCAGGCTGGCGAAACCTACACTATCGGCGGCCATAACGAAAAAACCAATATCGAGGTGGTGGCCACCATCTGCCAGCTGCTCGACGAGCTCGTTCCCTCCCCGCTTGCCCCGCGCTCCACGTTGATCACCCACGTTGCCGATCGCCCCGGTCACGACCGGCGCTACGCCATCGATGCGGAAAAAATCCAGCGCGATCTCGGCTGGCAACCGCAGGAAACCTTCGCCAGCGGCATTCGCAAGACCGTGCAGTGGTATCTCGACAACCGCGACTGGTGCCGCCGCGTGCAGGATGGCAGCTACCAGCGCCAACGCCTGGGACTGGGCGAATGAAAATCCTGCTGTTCGGCAAGCAGGGTCAGGTGGGGTATGAATTGCAGCGCGCCCTCCGCCCTCTCGGGCACATCGTCGCCCTTGATCGCAACGGCCACGACAGTCTGTGTGGCGATCTCGCCGACACACAGGGTATCGCCAGCACCATCGCCCGGGTGCGCCCCGATGTGATCGTCAATGCCGCCGCCCACACCGCCGTGGACCGGGCCGAAAGCGAAGCGGATCTCGCCTTCGCCATCAATGCCACTGCACCCGACGTTATGGCGCAAGAGGCGGCAAAACTCGGCAGTTTGCTGATTCACTATTCCACTGACTATATTTTTGACGGCAGCGGGGCCAGACCCTGGCGGGAAACCGACACCCCCGCCCCACTCAACACCTATGGCCGCAGCAAGCTGGCGGGGGAACAGGCCATCCAGGCGAGCGGCTGCCAGCACCTGATATTGCGCACCAGTTGGGTATACGGGAAACACGGCCACAATTTTGTCAAAACCGTGCTGCGCCTGGCGCAGGAAAGACAAAGCCTCGCCATGGTGGCGGACCAGATTGGCGCCCCTACAGGCGCCAGGCTGATTGCCGATGTCACCGCCAAAGCCCTGGCCACAGCCATTCACCAGCGACAATCGGGCATTTACCATCTCGCCGCCAGCGGCGAAACCAGCTGGCACGGCTATGCCACTTTTATCGTCGAACAGGCCCGCGCCAACGGCCTGCAGCTGGCCACAGAGCGCATCGAACCGGTGGCTAGCAGTGCGTTTCCGACCCCGGCGCAAAGGCCCGCCAACTCGCGCCTCGACACCGGCAAATTGCAGCGCCAGTTTGCCCTCCACCTGCCACCCTGGCAGGAGGGAGTGTCACAACTGATCAAGGAACTGACAGGAATCTCCGCATGACTGCCGACAAGGCCACTCACCCCAAAAAGCGCAAGGGCATCATCCTCGCCGGTGGTTCCGGCACCCGCTTGCACCCCATTACGCTGGGGGTTTCCAAGCAGCTGCTGCCCATCTACGACAAGCCGATGATTTACTACCCCCTGTCGGTGCTGATGCTGGCGGAAATCCGCGATATCCTGATTATCAGCACACCGGAGGATCTGCCCAACTTCCGCAAGCTGCTCGGCGATGGCAGCCAGTTTGGCATCCACCTCAGCTATGCCGAACAACCCTCACCGGATGGCCTCGCCCAGGCCTTTATCATCGGCGAGGACTTTCTGGCCGACAGCCCCAGCTGCCTGATTCTCGGCGACAATATCTTTCACGGTCACGGTTTTACCGGCAAGCTGCAGGCCGCCAACGCACGCCAGCACGGCGCCACGGTATTCGGCTATCACGTGGCAGACCCGGAGCGCTTCGGTGTGGTGGAATTCGACAACGACGGGCGCGCCATCAGCATCGAGGAAAAACCTGCCAAACCAAAATCGGCCTATGCGGTGACCGGCCTGTATTTTTATGATGAGCGGGTTGTCGATATTGCAAAAAACATCAGGCCCTCAGCGCGGGGTGAGCTGGAAATCACCGACATCAATCGCATCTACCTCGACGACAACAGCCTCAACGTGGAAATGCTTGGCCGCGGTTTTGCCTGGCTGGACACTGGCACCCACGACAGCTTGCTGGATGCGGGTCAATTTGTCGAAACTGTCGAAAAACGCCAGGGCTTCAAAATTGCCTGCCTCGAGGAGATCGCCTTTCACAACCACTGGATCGACGCCGACCAGTTACGAGCCAAGGCGGTAACCCTCAACAAATCCGGATATGGTCAGTATCTGCTGAATGTAATCAAGGACAATAATCGATGAAAGTCACGCCAACCGCCATCCCCGACGTGATTATTATTGAACCTGCTGTGTTCGAAGATGACAGGGGCTGGTTTATGGAAAGTTTCAATCAACAAAAGTTTCATGAGGCTCTGCAACAGCTGGGCCTGCCGATTCCACGGCCATTTGTCCAAGACAACCATTCATGCTCAAAAAAAGGAGTTTTGCGAGGATTTCATTACCAATTGCCACCTTACGCTCAGGGTAAGCTGGTACGGGTTGTCAAAGGCGCGGCGTTTGATGTGGCGGTGGATATTCGCAGCACTTCAGCTACATTCGCCAAGCATGTGGCTGTTGAACTGTCTGCAGAGAATCACCGCATGTTGTGGATTCCTGAAGGCTTCGCCCACGGGTTTGTAGCTCTCGAAGATGACACCCACTTTCTGTATAAAGCAACCGATTTTTATAATCAGAAAAATGAGCAGAGTATACGATGGGATGATCCAGTCATTAGCATTTGCTGGCCGTTAGCGGACTCACTGATCATCAGCGCCAAGGACATTTCTGCAAAACTACTGACTGCCCCTGATCGAATACCTTAGGAATAGAATAGAGTAATCAACTGGGCATAAAAGATTAGAGCCCACAGCCAGAAATCTCCTTAGCCAGCGGCAACGTCTTACCCTTTCAAGCCCACAAAATGATGGGAACAAAGGTTTTATGATAAAATTCATCACACGATAAAATAATTCACAATCAACATATGGAGTAAAGAGGCTACATGGACACTCAAAAAATTCGTCAGGTAATCATTGACAAGCTATCTGAAATGAAAATAAACCCCAAGATTAGCCTGGATGCAGACAACATAGGTGATGTCACATTTGAAAATCTCGGAATCGACAGCCTGGAAACAACAGAATTTGCACTTTTTTTGGAAGAAGAACTAGGTATTATCATTGAAACAGAAGATTTCCCAATGAACGCCAGCATCGATGAGCTTGCAGAGCACATAGTGGACCTAATAAAGCATCGCCCTTAATTCGTTTTCAAGGCGTCCAGAAGTGAATAGTGGGGAGACCACTGCATGACCGCAACCCTTTATTTCTTCAACAGTAAAATTTCTCACTGACTCAAGGTTTTTAGCATGAAGCTTGTCTTTTAGTGAATTTTCCCCATAAAAAAGTTTCCATTCACACTGACCATCAAAATCAGATAGAAACACTTTTAAATCAAGGAGTGAATTCTGAGAGATCTTACTCCTAACTTCATCAGTCATGAATCTCGGCTGAGGCATACAGGAGTTCGGAGAAAAATCACTATGAGCAGCCAACGCAAGACAGCCACTTGCACCCAATTTAGTTGCTGCCAGTAATGAGGCATACCCACCGGAAGAAAACCCTGTCGTGACAATTTTCTTGTATTTATTTGCTTTAATAAATTGAGATAGCTTTGCCATCGACTCGTCGAAGTCTTTAGCCAATCCGGGAATTCCGTTAAGATAATTAAACACGGTCGGATCTTTCATTATTATTACAGATACACCAATTTTCCTAATCAGCGCCAAAAAAGCCAAGTTTGAAATATAGAAATTATTGAACATGGTTGCAAAAACCACCAATACAACCTCAGGCAATTTTTTCCCTCGCTCATAAATTGGCTTATACAAATCATAGGTCATTTCAATCAGTTTACTATCCGCAAACATATCCTGAAAACGATCCATAGTAACGATCGCATTCCATTCATCATGGCAGCGTTTCAAGAACACATGGACGTCTTTCCGATCAGTCCGTAAGGACAAATGATTATGAAGAGGTAAAAACTCAGATAAACCCTGAGTAGACAGCTCAGACAAAAGATAAATCAACTGTGTAGTAGTTAGAGTGTTGGCGCTTAATACTAAGCGCTTTAAATTAATAACCTGATCAACACTATGCTGCCTTGGATCACGAAAGAGCATTACTGAAAACCCTGAAGCTCGTTAACAAACCACAAATCGCGAATAAAGTCCTTGGTGTAAATTTGTGATAATTGTTGATACTCACCGTCAAAAAAATTCCTCAACCCTCTACGGTATTCATCTGAGACATCCATACCCGGCCCCAGATTTGACTGATTAATTTTATTGGATATCCAGTCGATCTTAACAGGAACATCTAGAAACTGGCACAACGCCTCAAACTCTTCGGATACAAACATCTTCTCATAGAAAGAGATATACAGGCGGTCGTCAGAAAACACTGCCTGTAATTTATTTATACAATCACTATAACCAGAGGTCGCCACAACCCCACTATTGCAGAGCAGTTCATCAATAATCTCACACAAGGGGCTTGATTTATCAAAGTTTTTGCCAGACATAATCCCAAGTTTTTTTGTCATTCTTCCAAGTGAAATCATTCTAGAAACAGGGTCTCTCATGAAAAAAACAACTTTAACGACAACACCTCTCTTGGCAAAAGAGTCGTTAATATATTCAAATATTTCTGCTGGCAACAGCATATAGGTCGGAGTAATATCACCTGTTATGGTAAAATCATTCGTTAACAACGAATCAAAATAGTCAAAATAGTTTTCGCAATTTTCATAGAAGGAATGCAGCAATAATTCGCGTTCGTGTTTCTTTCTTTGAAACCCGTTCATTGGAAACTCTGAAAGATTAAATTTCGGTTTAAAAAAATCACAGGATTTGACATGGATAACATCAAATATGTGATATTCCTTCTTTATTCCGAAATTAGAAAAATCATATGAATTTAAAAAGTTATAAAGCCATGTGGTACCAGTTTTCGGTGCACCAACGCCTAATATAAATGTACGCTGAGACATTATTTGTTCCGCCGCCTGCCTGAATGTGTCATGGAAAAATTAGGCCGTTAAGAAAAGGGATTTAAAATGTAACAATTTTACCCAGAATACACCAAACAAACTGCTAGATTTTAGTCAACGCAACACCGTATTACTTGATAAAAACGACTTAGAACCGACAACCACTTCATTAAAAGATGCTTGCACTCTGTTTACACTCCAAGGCATCATTTAGCACAACCAGATTCAAAAACACTTATCCAGAACAATTCAAGCCCTGCCAGATATCCACTGCAGTCATTAGTCCACGTAGCTTGTTCTTTACCTCAAGCAACTCCTTTTCAGCTGATGATTCGGCAATGACGCCGACCCCTCCCTGCGTGTACAGAGTTTCGTCACAACTGAGAAGAGCACGAATATTTAAATAGGCTCCGACAGTTTTAGCGTTGGGGGCAACCCGACCAACAACCCCGCCATAGTAACGATTGGGCTCAGGATTATCCTGCATTCTTTCAGCTAATTCTGCCGGATAAGAGGTAAGCGGAGGAAACGAATCTTTCAAAAGACTAACCCAGTTTAAATCGGAACGCAGATCACCTGAAAGTTTGGAGTGCAAATGTCTCACCATGCCCATTTCAAGAACATCCTGAAACTGGTCGATAGACAAAGAATTTTTTTCGACCAGGCTCTCCATCCGAGCCTGATATCGATTAAACGCCATCATGTGCTCTCGTATTTCCTTTGGATCTGATTTCAGCTCTTCAATCCAGCGCCTGTCCTTTTCAGGATCGGGCGAAATTCCGCGCGTAGAAGCAACCACATCAAACACTAAGCGCCTATCTTCAAGCTCAAACACATTCTCAGGGCTGCAACCGACAGACTGAATATTCTCACTGATTTTAATATAATGACTACAAGCTGAAGTTGGCTCACGACCAGCAAAAATCTCAAAAAACTTGAAAAGATCACCACGTGCTTTTTTCTGATAACCTCTCGAGACAATTAATTTACCCTCATATTGGGCAAGAAGGCTGATCCCATCATGCAACCTCTTCACAAACTGATCATCTGACTGTGAGTCCCAGTGCGATGATGAAACAGATTCGGGATGAATAAATTTCTTGCTCTCTCGACCGGAGTAGACAAGTTCAACTTCATGCTTTGGCTGCAAACATAAAAAAAGTGGTAAACGATCATCCTGAAAATTTCTGATGTAATCCTGGCTCAACAGGAACACTGCGGGGCATTCAGGATCGATAAGATTGGCTAGCTGCTCAACTGGATTTCCTGCAAAATCCTTACATTCAACCTGATCACCACTGAAAACTTTTAACCTATTTCGATATATCTCTATCCGTTTTTCACAGCCAAATCCAATATATGAGGTTTTTTTGCGAGGAAAATGGAATAAGTAATTTGGATCACCAAATAGATGAGACATTCGAACACATGAATCAACAGCAAGTTCCAACGCTTGCGACATAACAATTTAACTCCCGAATTTTTTCAGGTACGTTGCCACAGCACTTACAACCTTTGAACTATCTGCTGGCAATTGATGGCCGGCACTTATTGAAATACCTCGGCCTGATAATTTAGGGTTTGACTGACTATTACATAAAAGAGCTAGTCCTGAACAATGAGGCACTAATAAAGGAGATATTTTTCGCAGAAAATGGCCATTATCAGCGTTTAATTCGCCTATGGTTATGAGCACATCAAACCGATCAAATGGCAGGCCTTCTTCAAGTACTTTAGCGTCACTAATACAGATAATCCCGGCACCAACAACTTTATTCATAAGCAAAAACATTGTCGAAGAGAAAATGCTTCCATCGTTGACTGACACAGGAGTTCCGCTAACGATAAGACCTTCAGAGCGACTAACACCGATCTCTGACCATTCAGAATCCAGCACGGCCGTAAGCTCTGCTATAAAATGTTCAGGAATTTCCTCTCCAACGACAACAATAAGCGGAATGCGTCCACCACGCCTGACTCTCGCTTCCAGTATTTTTCCATACAGGTGGGTTTGAGAAGCGGCAACCAACTGTGGCTGGGCATTAATTTCAATGATTCCACCGCCCACATCCCGCCAGGATCGTGCAATGTCAGGAATAATCAAATCGATGCCTGCCAGATCCAGCCCTAGTACAGATGCCGCATTTACAGCGAGTAACCGATTATCGGGATGAACTTGATCCATAACTCCCTCTGGTGTACCTCCAGATGAAATATTGGCAGCCCTGCGCAAACAAACGAAGACTCCCGAGTCAAGAACACTGTTTCGATCAAACTTCTGCTCCACCAGCAAATCTTCGGCCTCCCTGTTTATAGTCAGCGGCCTCAAACTGGCCTGAGCATCATGACCCCTGCGCGGATCTTCGTTAGCTATAGCAATTAATTCTTCAACTGTATGCTTACCATCTCCAGTAATCCCAGCAGGTTTTCTGGTCAGAGCCCACTCTAAATTGCCATCAATTACCTGCAGTCGATAGTCTCTACCGTGTAGATGTTTTTGGACTAGAATAAATTTAGAAATTTTCCGTGCTTCTTCCCATGCGATAGTCACCTGTTCTGCGTTCGTTAATCCTGACGCCACCCCTAGCCCGCCATCCTTATTTGCAGGTTTTATAACTACGGGATAGCCAAGCTGTTCTGAGAGCTGAACAGCATCTTCGGCAGATTTGGCTACCCGATCATCCGGCACAGGCAAGCCCGCGAGACGCAGGAGCATACCGCATTGAAACTTATTCTTAGCCACAGTAACACCCATATCAGGTGTCAGTTGGGTTATAGAGCTGTTTAAACGGCCCTGATTTTTGCCCCACCCGATTTGGTAGTAGGGAGATATTAATGGCATCCATGGAATTTTCAGCTCATTCGCAGCAGACAGAAATCGAAGAGTGTTCGTCTGACCACTCTGAAGCGGCTTGAGATTTACCAGAAACCTTTGATAACTACTCTCAATTTCCTTTTTTACATCTTCCTCCAATTCAGCCTTGGAGAATGCTAGCAAAACTCGCAGCGACCATAAAAATGTCTGGAACGATATTTGCGAATAGGGTGGATGATAGGGTACAGAGGCAACAATTTTCACCTCTTTCTCATTGCTTCGAACAGACAGAATCCTTCCGAACTCAAATATCGGGGCCCCCGCTGAACGCATCACTTTGCTAGAAAAATCCAGCGCCTTGGTAATAAATTTGGCGCCAGGTGAATCAATTTGCCGTTGTTCTGAAACCTGACCCGAACAGTCAATATTAAACATCTCGGCAATGCGGTTATCCAATTTTTGCCAATCTGAACTTTCCCACCCTGAAAATTCTTGCGCCGGTAGCGTGAACATGATCAGTATGCTGGGTGCCTGGCAGCCATAACCCATACCTTTGAGGACTTGGAGTTTTTTTACATTAAAACCAGGAGGTAACTTTTTGTTCATATCTTGCTCATTAATTTATAGTAGCCTGTCAATTGGCAAATGATCTTCCGACTGCATAATCCGGCGACTTGACAGCCCCAGCTTAGTGCAAAGACTGTTCCAGTCGCTCATATAACGCTCTAACCCGTTCAACAAGCTTCGCACCATTCATTTCGGGAGATGACATTCGAAAGGGCTTGTGCCTGTTATGAATTGCCAACCTAATGGCCTCCATAACCACTTTATCTACTGAATCTTCAGCAGGCGACAAAATCACTCCGCCGCCGCTTTCAACAACTCGCTGGGCGTAAAACACCTGCTCTTGCTGCCTTGGAATGAGAATCTGCGTAATACCATATAGATAGAACTGTGATGCTGTCTGGTGATTACCACCTGTTATTGCTAAATCAGCTTCCTTAGCCAACTCCTGGATATCCAGCGGCTGATCAACAAAGCGAATTGCAGGAAATTTTTGCTTTACGTCCTCAGGCATATCCCTGCTATACACCAATACTGCGCAGTTATTAGCTACGAGAACCCTGAATATTTTCTCACATTGTGGCGATGCTGACAGATAGGCAAATACTTTAATTCCTTTCTTTTCTGGCCAATCCTGTTTCATACCAGATAAAGAAGGTGGCAAACCCAAATAATCAACCCCCGCTCTAACCTTATAGTGATCTAGCTCAGGAATCGTCGCGAACAGCTTTTCATCTACCTGATCATAGAGATCCTGGATTCTTGGCATCGTTGGCAAGCCTTTGCTCATCAGGTGCTGATTCAGCAACGCCAGCAATGCACTGTCGCTTTCACCAGCATAAACTTCTGCATTAGTTACTTTTTCGGCTCCCGGAAAAAATCCAAAATATTTTTCGTCTGTTGGGGGAATAAGAAACCCAGAGCCCACCACCCATTTAACCCAGTGATTTCCATAGCTAGCCAGCAGTGCTGTTGGGGCATGATCGTATACCACCACATCTGGCTGCACTGCCTTGAAAATACTTTCCCAGCCACTATCGAGCAATCTCACACGCTGGCTGTTGACATAATATCCGGTGATCATCTGGGAAAATGAGCACAGCGGCTTTGCATGTTGTTTTTTAATGATCTTGAGTCGGGGTGTAAGAAATATTTGCAAGGGATAGCCCGGGAATAATATCGGGATATTGTCCAGCTCGACCGCGGCCAACGACACGCTGTGCCCCCTGGACAGTGCTTCATCGATAAAAGGTTTAAGATTTGACAAATGCCCGAGATTCGATCCCATTTCCCAAACACATAACAAATTCGCCACTGACAAACTCCCAGGCAGTTACACGGTATAACGTGTCTAGTTAAATACTTATGAATCAGATTTCATCAATTCAAGTCGCTTATTCACGACTCTCTCAAGATAAATAATGCGATCTTCAAGTGCTACGATTTTTCTCGGGACTTCAATAATCTTATGTTTGTTACAAAACATATGAACAAGGCCCATAAGTGACACGTGGTGCTTCATTTGTGAAAATGGATTCATATTTCGCTTTACCAGTTTCGCTCTATCCTGATCGACTTGTTCAAGGGGGAAGCTATTCCACGGCAAAATCACCACAAAGTCATAGCTTCTCAACTGCTTCACCGCCAGAGACAGAAAGTCTGTCGTCTCTTTCTTTGACAGGTAATTGTGCAGTTGCAAATGTAACCAAAGATGGAGCAGATCTAGCGGCCCGCGGTCAGTGATAAAGCGTGTATTTTGCTCTTCTTCGGCAAGCTTAGTGCGATAGATTCCCAGAATTTCATCTCTGCATTCACCGGCTGTTTTTTTCTTGTTGCCACGATCGATATTGGCATCAAACTGTTCATTAATTACATGCAGGGCCCATCGATCACTCAGGCTGTTTGACAGCGTTGTTTTGCCGATACCGCCAGCCCCCGTGATATAAAGCTTCAAGGATCCTTTCTGAAGCCTAGTGAGGCCCGCTGTAACTGGATCGGAAAATTCAGTCTTCATTAGAAACGCTACTTCTTATCATCCATTAATTGTAAAAATTATACCACGCGGGCATTTTAGTCTGAATGGAAGCTCTGTACCTGCATGGGTAATTAGCAGGCAAAAAAAACCCCGCCTAAGGCGGGGTTTTCAAAGGCTATTGCCTTTATTGGCTTGTCGCTACTCGCTTACGCGTTGTAACCAAAGGCCGTCAGGTTATCAACTACAGAGGACAGACCGATAGCCGTGGAGGCTTGGATATCTGCTACATAGTCGATGGCCCAGGTTTGGCCAGAGCCTGAATCAATGTCCTGCACGAAGTAAACTTCGAAATCAGTCAGGCCATTTTCATCGTTGTTGCGGCTCAGCATCACTACAGCGCGACCGTTATCGTCGATTCTGATAATGCCGTCAGCGCTAATGGTATCGATGTTGGCATCGCTCAGCACGAAGCTGTCGCTTACCACGAGAACTGCGATATCACTGTTCGCTGACACGGACTCTTGCAGGCCATCGTTCCAGTTGGCATTTTCTACCCAGATAGAACCGGGAGAGAGGCCAAGGAAGCTGGTGAAGTCAAGGAAGTCCCTCTCGTCGATCGCCGGGTCTAAAGCATTGTCGTCTTCAAAGTTGAAGCCTGTAATGGTGTCGTGGCCCTGACTGTCTTCGTCAATAACCTGATCGAAGCCATAGTCGATGTTACCGAAGACAATAGTATCTTCGCCACCGTCCTGACCCGTGTAAAGGTTAATAGTGTCGTTACCAGCACCACCTTCGATCCAGCTGTAGTCTCCAGCCAAGGTGTTTACAGTGATATCGTCATCACCATCATTACCTTCGACAATGGCGTAATCACCGTCCTGTTCACCGAAGCTGTTAACAAGGATGGTATCGTTACCGTTGCCACCGTAGACATAGACATCGTCGTTGGTGTTTACAGTAATGTCATCATCACCGTCGTCACCATAAACCTCAATATTGGCTAAATCGGCAGTGATGTTGATGATATCGTCACCGTCGTCACCATGAACGTGGACATCGGTGTACCATTCGTCGCTGGTGCTCACGACAGTAATGTCATCGTTATCATCGCCACCTGAGACGTAGATATCGCCGCCAGCATTGACATAAATATCGTCCATGCCGTCGCCACCGAAGACATCAGCATCATCGTTGGCGTAGACGGTGATCTTGTCATCGCCAGAGCCGCCATACACATCTGCGTCGTCATCGGTATTGACGTAGATGTCATCATTGCCAGCTTCACCGTTGACGTAGATGTCGTCTTCACCACGGGCCACGATAGTATCAACATCTTCACCACCATGGATATGCTCTACATCATAAGCATAGAAGGTGCCATTGGTGCCGTTGTTGTCCAGGTAGGCACTATCATAATCCTCACCGCCATACGCATAGGTATCGCCGTCGTTGCCATTACCGTAGTTGTAGTTGAAGGTATCTTCACCATTGTTACCATAGACCTCTTCGACATTGCTCAGGTAGAGGTAGTCATTTCCGTCGCCACCAACAACCACATCATAACCGGCGCCGCCTTCAATCCAGCTTGTGCCGTCTTCGCCATAACCGCCGAAGCCCAGACCAAAGTAGTTGGAGCCTACTTCAAGGTAATCGTCGCCAGCACGTAAATCCCAAGCCAGGCCGTGGGTCATTGAGTGCAGAGTATCGTCACTGTAACCGGTGGTGATCTTTTGAAGGTTATAGGCGAAATTCTCAAGCTGCTCTTGACCGTAGGTGGAGAAGATAGTGTTGAAATTCACCAGGCCTGTGGCCTCAACATTGAGCTCGGTTTCAAACTTCAATTCTTCGATATTCTCGAAGAGAGGCTGGTTGAGCTGGCTCATAATGGTTGCTGAGTCATTGCTCAGGCCAAAATGCATTTCAACTGTGTCCCAATCTTCGCCGTAGAAACCACCGCCATCAGCATGGTCGCCAGGGTTCAGGTCAGCGGAGCTGTAGGCAAAGAAAGTGTTATCGACAAAGGAGCTACCGATCAGATTGTCATTCTCTGGGGTGAATACCAGTGACGTGATCACGGTGATCGTCGCGCCGCCATCAAATGTAACGACTGGCGAGCCAAACTCAGCTTCTGTAATTGTTTGGCCATTGATTTTAACGACAACGTTGGATCCGCGCTCGATGATGACATTATCAAGAACACCCAGCTGTGATTCATCAACTTCGATATTGAGCACACTGCCATCTGGCACATTGTGGCCAACACGAATGACCAGGTCAGAATCGCTGGTGGTCTGGTTGATAATTTCGCTGTTGAGGCTGATGGTCCAGGTTTGAGGAGAGTTGCTGTTAGACAGCAGTTCAATCAATTCCAGGCCAGAGACATTCTCCAGGTCTTCTTCAGTGATAGTCGCACCATCCATAACGCGCAAGGTATCAACTACTGAATCAGCAGTCAGAATATCCGTGTCATCAAAACGCAGTGTGCTAAAGCTATCGATAGTTTCGTCGTTGGCAATGACGATATCGCGGGTATCACCACCCAGCAGGGCGAAGGTGTAGTTGTTGGTGTCCACACGAGTGATATCAACGGTCTGAGTACCCTCGGCTGATTCTGTGATTACAGTAACAGCATTATCCTGGGCAGTTTCAAAGATTTGATTGTCCAGTTCGAGAGTAATGTTCTCATTACGCAGATCGAAAATTTCGATGCTGGAGGTCTGATCAGTTTCAGACGCCTGAACCATACCATTTTGAAGGTTGCCGCCAACATTGGTCAGAATCAGGGTATCGATATCGGCACCACCACTGATAACGTCCTGCACCGACAGATCACGGGCGCGCATTTCCAGCACATCATTGTCGTCGCCGAGGTCTACTGTCAGACGGTGATCAAGCTCAACATAGACGTAATCATTGCCGTCGCCACCCTGGATAATGGTACGCTCTTCAAGGCCGCCAACTTTGTTGGGAACGCCCTTGCCGTAGATGAACAGGTTATCATTACCATCACCCAGATCAACGTCGTGATTTCCAGCGCCGCCGAGGACATCAATCACAACTGTATCGACATCATCGCCAGCATCAACAGTGTGATCGCCGGTACCAATGATCGTTATATTGTCATCACCGTCACCACCGTCGACAATTTGATTGCCCGTGTTCATGAAAATGGCAACGCTGTCATCGCCAGCACCAGCAGTAACATCGTAATTGCCTTCTTCACCGTAGGCGAAGAGAGTGTCACTTTCGGAGCCGAGATTAATGTCGTAATCACCGTTGCCGTAGATTTCAACATAGTCTACGCCAGAGCCAGTGTTGATAGTGCTTACACCGTCCAGGCCATTAGTAGTCAGATCGTCGGAATCACCATCGATGTATACATAGTCGGCATCTGCACCGGTATCGATATCTTTGAGGCCATCGCCCCAGATTACGACAGAATCCATACCCGCAGCAGTAGTAATGGACTGATCGCCATCGCCATCAATGGTCAGATCGTCATCGCCTGCACCCAGGTTGATTTCACTGTTGCCATCACCAACGATGTCGATGTTGTCATTCTTCATCGCACCAGTAATGGTGAGCAGATCCTGAGCGTACAGATCCAGCCACAGGTTGCCATTCAGAGTACCAGCGTTGACAACGTTAACATTGACGTCGAGGAAATCTTCAATTTCCAAGTCAGCGGTGCCAGTGATGTTAACAACTTGCAGGGCGGAACCTACACGGAGGTCTGCCAGGTAGTTCTGGGTGGTATCGGTGATCTGATCGCGCTGATCAGATACGATATCAATCTGGTTAACATTAGAGTTGCCAGTACCCAGTGCTGCGCCAGTGTTGCCGAAGCTAACGACTGGGCCAGCGACGTTACGTTCGCCGACTTCAGACAGATACAGGTCGATAACGTCTGGAGCCAACGGATCATAGGCATTAACGTCGTAAGTGTAGTGGTGTGCAACAGAGTCGGTATCAACAATTTCGATATCGGTGCTGTTGACGTCCTGAATGTCGCGGAACTGGACAGAAGTAGCGCCAGTGTTTTCTTCAGACCTGAGGACGTTGACACCGTCGGAGTCAGACAGATCCAGGATCATGTTGCCAGTTGCAACAGAAGAACCCTTAACGGTGATGTTTTCAATGCTGGTCAGGCTTGGGGCAACATTGAATGCGCCTTCTGCACGAATTTCCAGAGTGTCATTGCCAGCACCGCCGTCAAGAACATCAGACGAGTTGATGGTGCCGTTGGTGGCGAGGAAGGTGTCGTTGCCATCGGTGCCAGTCTCGGTATCCGGACCCGCAGTGAGGACAATGGTGTCACCAACAAAGTAGGAACCGGCATCAACCATGGCCTTGGCAGCATTGACACTGGCGCTAGTGCCGTCAACATCGGCAATCACAATAGCGGCGGCGGCCTTGAACTGGGCTTCGTCGGTAGCAATATCGAGAGTGGTGTTGGCGGTAAAGTACTGAGCCGCGGTTACCTTGTTGTCAAGCACCAGGCGATCAGTGGCATCGGCGCCGTCAGACAGGGCGAATACCAACAGGTCGATGGGTACAGTAGCGCCGCCACCGTTTACCCAGTAGTTCAGACCATCTGGCTCAGCGGGACGGCCGAACAGGTTGAGATACAGTTGGTTGACAGTTTGCGCACGGGTCAGACCGCCGAACACATCGTCGTACTCGGGCTGCGAGTTAACGATGTTAGTGCGCACCTGCTCCAGAGTGATCAGGCCACCTTCAACCTCGTCAGCCCAATAATCCAGGCCTGCGGCATCAGCAGCGCGACCAAGAAGACCAATATAGATCTCCTGGAGCGAAAATTCGATTTCTTGTCTAGTCATTTGGAGTTCTCCATTTTGTTAAGTCGAATCGACAGTGCAAGCACCCGGATACCGGGCTGAACCCGTCGGCTCCTGCTTGCCTTGCCGTACCCCGAAGGGGCACGGCCCCCAGTTACGGGTGTTCCAATTATGCTGAACGGCCAAGGATTAACCGTGCACCCCATCACACTTCTGGGCAATACCGCCCGCATGGACCGGATTCACACCCGTTGGCAACGTTACCGCCGGGTTTCAGCACCGCAGCATGGTAGCACAGTTTTATTGGCGGCTTGCAATAGATTACCCCTTTAATTCAGTCGCTTACTGATAAATATTCTCCATTTGTAACAAGTGCATACCAGCCTGAAAAACCTTGATCGTGCCTCTGTCAGAACACCCTTGTGCCTGTCGTTAGCGACGGCTTGCCCCAACCCTCGCTTGGGTGCAAAGTACCGCCTGTTACTTTAACTGGACACTCTGACACCGGATGGGCAGACCTCTTTTACTTTATGTCACCCTGACAGGGTGCCTGGCTGTGACAGCGCTTTGGCTCGTCTGGCTGGAACCCTCGCCAGGCAGCTTTTATGCGCGACTGCAGGGCCTGGCCTACGACTCACAACTGCCCCACACCACCAAAACTCGGGACAACCGGATTGTCATTGTAGATATCGATGAGCAGAGCCTGCATTCACAGGGTCGCTGGCCTTGGCCCCGTGGCAAACTGGCAGAGCTTATCGAGCGCCTGCGCCAGGCAAAGGTCGCCGTGATAGGGCTTGATATTTTACTTCCCGAGCCAGGCGACAGTGAAGGCGATGCCGCCTTGGCGCACCAGCTGGCACAGTCAGACGTGGTAGGGGCCGTGGCATTTGCCGCCGGGGATGGCAGCGCTGCCCCCCCAGTACTGCCCGGCGAACTGAATTCACAACCTGAATATAAAGAGGCAGGAAGCATAAACAGCTTTTTGCAAAAAAGCCCCGACTCCGCAACCATGGCGGGGCTAGCCGACAGCCTCTACAGCGAGGCCGTTGCTCTGGGGCATATCACTCCCCTCTATGATCCGGATTTTGTGATACGCCGCTTGCAGCCCACTCTATGCCGGGAACGCTGCTATCAGACACTGGCCGCTGCCATGTTGACGCAGTGGAGTGGAATCAACGCCACAACCTCAGCATCGACTGACGGCGTGTATTGTGTAGCCAGCTTTTGCCAACGGCTGAATCCCGATCTCACTCTCTCGATCCCCTACCATCACCCAGGCCAATTCCACTACCTCTCAGCCACGACTGTGCTCGAAGACCCGCAATCGCTTTCTGACCTTGCCGGGGCCATGGTGCTGGTGGGCACCTCTGCGGTAGGCCTTGGCGACAGGGTAGCCACCCCGCTTTCGGCGAGCACGCCAGGCGTAGAGATACATGCCCTGGTACTGGCGGGGTTGCTGGACAGTTTCTACTGGTCACGCCTGCCGCAGGAGCGCTGGCTGGCAACCCTGGCAATTATGCTTATTGGCATACTGGTGATGGCATGGCCCTGGCTGCAGACAAAAGCGAGAATGACTACGATGGGCGCAGGTCTGGCAATACTTTTCGCCACTCTTACCGTCCCTCAGGCTGGTTATTGGCTGAACGCACTACCCCTGTGGTTCGCGCTTATCGTGCTGGGTATCAGTAGCGGAGGCTGGGAAATCAATCGGGTGCTGTCCCAACGCCGGAAAATTTATCGCGCTTTCGCCGCCTACGTACCCCCGGTGGTGCTACGCACCCTGGTACGCCAGGGCCTTGAACCCGGCAAACTGGATGCTCAGCGCGCTGACGTTACTGTATTTTTTGCGGATATCCAGGGGTTTACCCACCTGAGCGAACAACTGGAGCCGGAACAGCTGGCTGAAATCACCAATCACCTGTTTAGTGAAATCACTGAGGAGGTTTACCGTCACAAAGGCACCCTGGACAAATTCATGGGGGATGCGGTAATGGCGTTTTGGGGCGCACCACTGGCTCAGGAGAACCACCCCCAGCTCGCTGTTGACTGTGCACTGGCAGTGCGCCGCCGAGTGGCTCAGCTTGCCGAATGGTGCCAACTGCGGGGCTATCCCGAAATCCAAATGACTATGGGGCTGGAAAGCGGCGTGGTCACAGTAGGCAATTTGGGCTCAAGGCAGCGACGGGCCTACACGATTCTGGGAAAAACAGTGAACCTAGCAGCGCACTTGCAGCAGCAGTGCAAACAGCTTGATCACGACCTGCTGTGTGGTCCAGAGTTGTGCCGCCGCTTGGGAAGTGAACGCATCATTGAACTGTCAGCCACGGCAATTCGGGGCATAGATGGCTTGCAGCTGATAGGCTACCCAATTGACACAGGAGGCAAAAAACAGAAGCAGCAGCCGATCCAGCAAAGTCAGTAGAGTGATGACTTGGAGACACTCTTACCAAGCGACAGGCTATCCACCCAGTGGGTAGCGCCAACGGCTTCAACACCCGGGCTTACCTGATACTCGAACAACATCCCCGCCTGTAACAGATCGGCGCTCAGCACACCGTCAATCTTTGCGGGTGAGTTTTTCCCACTGTGGAAGAACCCCTCCGAGGTCAACTCACCAGCCCCAAGCACTGTGACCACACCGGGCAAACTGGCCGCATGAACATCCATGCGAGTGGCGAACTCAGCCTGCGCAAAGTCGACAACCAGGGCAGGATTGCTGATTCCAGCGCTCTCCAGATTATTGCCACGCTTGACATAGGCTTCGTAGCTGTTGAGGCTGAAAGTGGCCCGCCCTGTTTCAGGCATCACGCGGCTCTCGGGAGTGTCTTCAAACATGGCAAATACGCGCTGAAGCACAGCGTAGTCGCGTTGATTGCGAATACTGGCAATACTTTGTGCGCTTTCAGACTGTATCGAATAGGACGACCAACGCCCCCAGACAAAAGCGGGCTCATCCACCAACTGTCGATCACTGACGAAAGGCAGGTCGGATTCTCTCTCACCCAGCTCGTAGGCTTCCTGCACGAGTGGCACTTCACCCACATAGCGGCGCGCCGTTTCCAACCCGTCCTCGTAACTTTCGGCTCCCGGCGCAGAGAGCCCTACCTTGCGCTGAATCACTCCGCGAGCTCGAGTGATAAGATTCTCGAACAAGGCAGACTCCTCAGGGTGAGGGGGATTTATCTCGTCGGGTGTTGGCCCATCGCTTGTTACCAGCGCATAACCTTCACCGGCGCGCACTTCCAGCAACGCCTTGGCAACTGTGGCGAACAGCTCCGCCGACGCTTCTCCACCGCAAGGGACAAAAGTATCCACCAGGCAGTCCGTACTGAAGGGAGCCATAACGACCCCTCCCTCATTAACGCTGAGACGGGCCAGCTCCTCAGTAGCATAAACAACGAAGTCTGTGCCGCGAATACCGATAGCAGAGACCGGGGTATTGATCCGAAACGCCTCCTTGTTGCGCGCGCCGACAAGACCCGTCGCAGAACGCATGGTGCCTTTGTCGAGTTCAATCCGGACCCGGCTCTGAGCTGCATCATCGGGGTTGAACTGATACACCTCGATGGTGACGAGACTGTCGGGACGAACACTGATCAGGCCATCGTCAACAAATCGCACATGCAGGTAGCCTTGCTGGTTCGTACTGAGTTGATCGCCAGCGTATACAGTATCGCCCAGCGCCAGGAGCCTGGACTCGCCATCGCGTTCGCTACGCCCTTCTCCGGCCAGGAAAATAACTGTGCCCACCGCCTCTGCAGAGTTTTCAGCGGCAGCCAGCAAAGGGCACAATGACGCCGCGACCAGCATCAAAGTGCAGCAGAAACCAGCTAAGCGCTTCATATCCATAACAAACTGCCCAACAACCATTAAGGGTGGTGTCCCACTGAGAACTAGTCTGTCTATAATAGGCCACCTTTGCAATACGAAAGTGTTAACCGGTTCTCGTTTTGCTCAACCCACCCGGCGAATGTCGGCTCGCCCAAATACCAGGAAACACCATTGCCCTTGTTAAGCATCGTATCGAGCCCCTTTACCCTGCTTGCGCTGTGTCTGGTGCTTGCCCACGTTTCGCCAGGGGTCGCGGAAGAGCACAGGAGCTTTGATACACAGCTCCAACAACAGCTTGCCAACGGCACCCGCCGCGAAGCCTATGACTGGCTCAAGTCAATAGAGAAGGATCAGCATCAAAACCAACCCAGCTACTATGACTGGCTGGCCCAGTTGGCGATGGAGCTCGGCGAGTACCGTGAAGCGATACCCGTACTACAGACCCTGATAGCCATGGAGCCCAGACATGCAGGCGCCCGGCTGGACCTGGTAATTGCGCTGCAACTGGAGGGTCGCAGCCATGAAGCCCGCCAAAATTTGCTGGAGCTCAATGCCCTGCTGAAAGGACATCAGGATCAGCTTCCCGAGCACGCACGACGCCAGCTGGTGGAGCTGAACCGACTGCTGACAGTTGATTCCGAGCAGGCGGCTCGCCCCAGTCTGGCTGGTTACGTTTCGCTGGGATTCGGCCATGACAGCAACGCCAATCGCGGATCTGACAATGACTCCATTACCATCACACTGCCCGGATACCCCCCCTTCAAACTGAATCTGGGCCAGGACAGCATCAAGCAGGCGGACGAATTCAGCGAAGCGGCTGTTCACCTCGAATACGGCAATCGCGGCAATGGTTGTCGATTCGCACCCTGTCGGCTGTGGCTGGCAGGGGCCATGACCCGCAGGCATATAAACCTTGATGAATATGACCAATATCATCTCTATGGCGGCACGCGCAAGACCTATGGGGGGCGCGATCAACGGGAATACACCGTCATGCTACAGGGCATTCGCTCCAGCGAAATCCGTTACAACGGGCTGGACAAGCGTGTCGATGAGCAATTTATTGCCGGGCTGGAGTATCGCCAGCTGATTCCCGGCTTTCGGCAATTGATGGGATCAGTGAAGGCCGAGGCTATTGATGAACGCGCCAACGACAGCTCTCTTGGCGCAATGGCAACCCTGCGCCTGAATGGATTGTGGATCGCCAATGGCGACCAGCGTTTTAATCCCACCAACAGACGGTTACTGTGGGAGCTGGGCGGCAGCTGGCATGAAAGGCCTGATAATTTTTCCGGCGATAGCCAGCGGCTGTGGCTGTCGGGGCAATATCCATTCACGGTTAACGCCAAATGGCATGGCAATATCAATGCTTCTTTTCGCTGGCGCCAGGATACGCGGCCATTCAGCGCTATCTTCTTCGGAGACACTGCCCGGGAAGATGAGGAATGGGCACTCGGCATAAACTTGCAGTATTCGTTAGGGGAGGACTGGCTACTGTCATCCCGGGCTGCCTATGAACAGACAGATAGCACTATCCCCCTCTTCGACACCAGCCGCCTGCAACTGATTTTAGGCTTGGCCTATTCGTTCTAGCCCAGTGTGCGCCCCTCTGACACGGACAACCGAGACCCGTCTCACAACTCTATCAACATGAAAGCAAAGGGTTTACCACTACTCTCTGCCGCCAACAAATCTGCCTGTCGCTATGATAAGATCGCGCCCCCATGAAGGAACTCTCGACAGCAAGAGGCAGGCATCACATCCATGACCAGTGTAGACAGATCAGCATTCATTACAGGTATCACCGGCCAGGACGGCGCCTACCTGGCTCAACTGCTACTTGCCAAGGGTTACAAGGTATACGGTCTGTCTCCCCGGCGCAGCAATTCTGATATCAACCTGGCACGCCTTGAATGGCTGGGCATCGCCCGGGATGTGGAGTTGCTGGATGGCGACATGACCGACCTGTCGAGCCTGATCAGAGCCCTACAAACAGCCAACCCCACTGAGGTGTACAACCTCGCAGCCCAGTCGTTCGTCAAAACTTCTTGGGATCAGCCCCTTTTGACCGGCCAGGTAACAGGCCTGGGCGCAGCCAACCTGCTCGAAGCAGTGCGCCTCATTAAGCCGGATGCTCGCTTCTATCAGGCCTCCACCTCGGAGATGTATGGCCTCATTCAGGAGCCTATGCAGTCGGAGACCACACCGTTTTATCCCCGCTCCCCCTACGCTGTAGCCAAGCTTTACGCCCACTGGTTGACGGTCAATTACCGTGAAAGCTTCGGACTGTTCGCCTGTAGCGGCATTCTGTTCAATCATGAATCACCCTTGCGCGGACTGGAGTTTGTCACCCGCAAAGTGACCGACGGCGTAGCCCGTATAAAGCTCGGGCTGGCCAAGGAATTGCGTCTTGGCAACATCGACGCCAAGCGCGACTGGGGGCACGCCCGCGATTATGTCGAGGCAATGTGGTTGATGTTACAACAGGAGACCGCCGACGATTTTGTCATCGCTACAGGCCGAACGACTACAGTGCGGGACATGTGCAAAATCGCTTTTGAGGCTGCCGGGCTCGCCATCGACGAGCATCTCGTGATTGACCCGGCCTTCTTCCGCCCGGCGGAGGTAGAAGTATTGCTTGGCAACCCGAGCAAAGCCCACCAAAAACTTGGTTGGGAGGCCACCACCAGCCTTGAGACCATGATCAGGGAAATGTATGAGGCCGATTTGGCGAGACTGCGCCAGCTCAATCACTGAGCTAGCAATGGTGACACGCACACTTACCGCCTGTGATGACACCTGAGAAGGAGTCGGCAGTTTACTGCCACACACCTATAATCCGCGTTGAGACTCGTCCCCATGGCTGATCTGGAAGGCAAAACATTACTGGTTACGGGCGCCAACGGTTTTGTGGGACGACATCTGCTGACCGCACTGGGCGAACGGAATACCGCGCACCTTCATGCCACCCGCCTGGGCACAGTGACCGATGTTAACCCGCAGCAGGGCGAGCAGATCATTCACTGGCATGCTCTCGATATTACCGATCGCCAGCAAACCGCATCCCTGATCGCGGCTATTCGCCCGCATGTGGTTTTTCATCTTGCTGCCCAGTCCCATATACCCACCAGTTTTGCCGACCCGGCGCTAACCTGGCAGGTCAATCTTCACGGCACTCTTAACCTGCTGACAGCCCTGCAGGCGACCTGCCCCGCTGCAACAATCATCCATGTGGGATCGTCTGACATGTACGGAGCAGGATTTCATGATGTCGCGCCGGTCACAGAACAGACCCCCCTCATGCCGCTAAACCCCTATGCCGCAAGCAAGGCCGCCGCAGATCTTGCGGCATTTCAGTTTAGCGCCACATCGTCGCTGAAGGTTATCCGCGCGCGCCCCTTCAATCATAGCGGCCCGGGACAAGACAGAGGCTTTGTGCTACCCAGCTTCGCCGCCCAGATTGCCGAAATCGAGCGTGGCCTCTTACAACCCACCCTGAAGGTAGGCGACCTGTCGGCAGAGCGGGACTTTCTGCACGTAGCCGATGTGGTTGACGCCTATATCACCATGGCTGTTCACGCCGACAGGATCGAGTCAGGAGCCGCTTTCAATATCGCCTCAGGGACACCTACCTCCATTCAAAGCCTGCTTGATCGCTTCCTTCAAGCCAGCAACTGCAATATTTCCACTCAGACAGATCCCGCCAGGCTGAGACCAACTGACATTCTGCGGGTTTGCGGCGACAGTCGCCTCCTGCAAGCCACCACCGGCTGGCAACCCAAGCGGTCCCTTGCTACTTTGGTCAACGACCTTCTCAACTATTGGCGTGCACAAGTTGCAACGGTGCCAGCAACATGAACCCTGCCCTGCTCCTTCATTTTGTACGCCAGGACCTTGTTGACCGCCATGCGGCCTCAGCGCTGGGCGCACTCTGGACCCTGCTGATTCCACTGGCAAACATTCTGATATTTACCCTGGTGTTCTCGCGACTGATGGGGGCCCGGCTGGAAATGATGGGAATGCAGTCGCTGGGAACCTACAGCTACAGCGTCTATCTGGTCACCGGTTTGCTTGCCTGGACCTGCTTCGCCAACACCGTCACCCGCATCGGCCAGGTGTTCCACGAAAAGGCGGGATTAATCGGCAAGGTAAAAATATCGCTATTTGCCCTGCCCCTGTATGTTTTGATCAGCGAGCTGATTGTCTACGCCATTTCCATGTCTTTCTTTGTCGGCTTTTTGCTGCTGATTGACTTCCAGTGGAGCTGGCACTGGCTGTGGTTGCCGGTTGTGCTGGCGGTGCAACAACTACTGGCCTACAGTCTCGGATTAATGGTAGCTGTGCTCAGCGTGTTTTTACGCGATATACGCGAGCTCGTTACCCTGGCGGTGCAGTTCTGGTTCTGGTTGACACCCATCGTCTACGTGATGACCATCCTGCCTGAATCCTGGATCTGGCTGTTCAAGCTCAACCCTCTCTTTCATACCACTGCGGCCCTGCGACAGGTCATGATCGTTGGCACAACCCCCGATTGGCAGGCATTGGTGGCGATCACCTTGCTCGGGCTGGGGCTGTTGGTGGCCAGCCTGTTTGTCGGCAAGAAGCTTGAACGTGATATCAGAGATTTTTTATAGATGATCGAAGCCAACAATCTGCAAAAGTCCTTCAAACTTTACCACCAGCCTTCAGATCGCCTGAAGGAAATCCTTTTGCGGCGTCCCTTTCACAACCGGCACCACGCACTGCAAGACGTTTCCTTTCGCGTAGAAAATGGTGAAACCCTTGGCATTATCGGTCGCAATGGCGCGGGAAAATCGACACTGCTGAAGATACTCAATGGCGTTCTATTGCCCGATACCGGCTCCCTGCACTCAAGCGGCAAGGTAACCGGATTGCTGGAGCTGGGCACCGGCTTTGACATGTCGATGAATGGCGAAAAAAACATTTACACCAACGGCCTGCTAATCGGCATGAGCAGAGAGGAGCTGGATGCCCGGCATGACGACATCATCGCCTTTTCCGAGCTCGGCAAATTTATCAACGAGCCTCTGCGAACCTACTCATCGGGCATGGTGATGAGGCTGGCTTTCTCAATCGCGATTCATGCCAACCCGGATATCTTCCTGGTGGATGAGGCTCTGTCTGTCGGCGATGGCCATTTTCAGCAAAAATGCATGAGAAAGATTCGCGAGTTCCGGGCCAATGGAGGCTCTATCATTTTCGTCTCCCATGACCTGAATGCCGTGAAAATGCTTTGTGATCGCGTTATCGTTCTCAGCGACGGCAAAGTAGCCAAGGACAGTGATCCGGAAACGGCAGCCAATTTTTACTATCAGATACTTGGCAACGAAGAAGTTTCCGAAGAGGATACTGTTGTTGAACGCGGCTATGGAAACCATCACGCCGAAATCACCAGCGTGACAGCCATGGGCGAGACATCCCAGTGCGAGATCCTGGCCAGCGGAGATACCCTGCTGCTGACAATCAGCATCACAGCCTGGGAAGATATCCCCGACCTGACCGCAGGATTGACCCTGCGAGACCGCTTCGGCCAGGATATCTTTGGTACCAATACCCATTTCATGGAGAAACCCCTGAGCATGAGCAGAGGGGATGAAATTGTCGTTCGCTTCCATGTCCCCATGATGGTTGCGCCGGGGAAGTACACAGTGAGTATTGCCCTTCACGAAGGGGCCGACCATACCCGTATTTGTTATCACTGGTGGGACAATGCCGCGCGTTTTGAAGTGAGCGGCATACGCGGCACCCACTTCATTGGAGTTTGTCAGCTTAATCCGAGCGTGGAATTTCTAGCACCTCCGGAGGTCACCAATGATACAGCGCAACAATCCTGACATTGACTTTGATACGGTCGAAAACGACATTGCCCGGACGTTGGAAACCTATGCGAGCGACAATACACCAGCGACACCCGAAACAGCCGAGGAGATGCCACACCAGGATGTTCCCGTGAGTTCACTGGAAACCCTCTACAGCCTTGATGACGAAACCTTCGTGCGCGAAGCCCATCGCCTGTTCACAGGGCGCCCTGCTGACCCCGCCCTCATCGCCACCCTGCTCACCGAGCTGCAACGTGGTTGGCCAAGAAGCCAGATAGCCGCTGCGTTGCGCTACTCCAGGGACGCAAGGCAGCGGCCCGAGAACAACAATGTGAGGATGCGAAAAAGTTGGCTCACCTACAGGCTGAGTCATTTGCCTTTGCTAGGTCCACTGATGGAGACTTTGCTCGCCCTCGCCGCTGCAGGTCGGCTCAAGCGCACAACAATTCGATTGCAAACTGCATTGCAGGCATGCCAACAGAGTGTTGTCGACAGTCACACCCAACTGCATGAGCGACTTTTCGAACTGGAATCCCAGGTCAATCGCCTGCTCCTTGAAAAGCAACAGCTGTTGAGCAAACTCGAACTCACACAGGCAAATCTGGCCACTCGCTGTGAAGAGCTGGAGCAGCGCCTTTGCGAAGCGCAGAAAGGGTCGGAAAACCGGAGCCATCCGGAATCAGCAGGTAACGACTAGCGAACAGCTGATTGCACGCTCGTCGCGAGTCGATCCGAGTTCAGACGGTAACCACATGACCCCAAAAGCTATCCATCAGATTTGTCCACGTTGTACGTTGGGCGGCGGCATCACCAACGGCATGCTGTTTGTTCGTCGCCTGCTGCGCGAGGCCGGCATTGAATCCAACATCTATGCCGCTGATATTCCGCCATCGCTGGCGCATGAAATACGGCTCCTGAGCGACTATGTTGACGATGAGAATCAGGTTCTCCTGATCCATCATGGCATTGGCAATCACCATGAAACGTGGCTGCCAACAGCCGCGGCCCGCAAGCTGATGGTCTTCCACAATATTACTCCGGCCGGTTTCTTTGACCAGGACGATCCTATACTTCCGCAGCTGGAACTCGGCTGGCAGCAACTACAGCGCTGGAAAGGCTGGCTTGATGGGGTCATCGCAGATTCACAGGCGAACCTGAAGGCACTGCTGGAACACGATTACGACCCCAGTCGGTGTCGGGTCATTCCGCTGCTGGTTGATCTTGATAAATGGCGCCGTCTCAAGAGCATTCCCCCTGCGCGCCCCCTGCAAGACGAATTTCGCCTGCTCTTTGTCGGACGCCTTGTCCCCCATAAAAACCAGCTCGGATTGATTGAAACGCTCCACCACCTGGAAAAGATGTCCGACTGCCAGGTAACCCTCACCCTGGTCGGATCCGGCGATGCTGCCTACGAGAGGTTATTGCGGGATGACATTGAACGCTACCAGCTGGTCGACAGGGTCACATTAACCGGCAAAATTACAGACGCCGAACTGGCAACTGCCTATACACAAGCCGACCTCTATGTCAGCCTTAGCCGTCACGAAGGTTTTGGCATGCCCCTGATCGAGGCCATGGCACACGGGTTGCCGGTGATGGCCTTTAACGCGCCACACAGCAATATTGCCGATACCATTGGCAGGGCGGGACTACTGCTGGACCGCGATGATCCGGTCGCCTGCGCAGCAGCAATCGCTGCAGTGATTCGCCAACCCCGACTGCGCCGCCAACTTGCTATCGAAGGCAACCGGCACCTGGACAACTTTAAGTCGGCACAACTGGCCGAGGATCTTTTCTCATTCCTGGCCGATTTGAACATACACCCCCTGCGCCAGCGTCAGCCAGCTCTTGCACTGCCAGCCCTCGACTTCCGTGTTGAAGGGCCGTGGGACAGCACCTACAGCCTGGCGATTGTGAACCGTGAACTGGCCCTGACTCTCGCCGCCGATGGTTACCAGGTTGGGTTGCACCCAACGGAAGGCGGCGGCGACTATACGCCAGACAGGGAGGCAACAGCCAGATACCCAAATGCGGCACCCTTGGCCAAGGCAACTCTGGCGCCCCATGATGTGACCACTGTGCTGCGCTTGATGTATCCAATGCGGCTGACAGCGATGGGTGGCGTCAATCACGTCGCGTGCAACTATGGCTGGGAGGAGTCGGTAATGCCTCCAGCCACGGTGCGCCAGTTCAACTACCACGCACACCTGGTCACCACCATGTCGGACTGGGTGTCCAAGACGCTAATCGACAACGGCATCACCTCGCCGGTGGTCACTTGCGGCATTGGTGCCGACCAGATTCTGCGCCATCAGCCGGATTATGCCGATCAACCGGACCTGGGCCAGGGGTTGCGCTTTCTCCATATTTCTTCTGGCTTCCCCAGAAAGGGCATCGACTCGCTGCTCGATGCCTACGGAGCAATTTTTTGCGGTGACGACAAGGTTTCATTGGTCATCAAGACGTTTGCCAACCCCCATCAAAATGTCGAGCAGCAATTACAGCAGTGGCGCGGTCACCACAACAATCCACCGACGGTTGTAGTCATCGAGCAAGATATTTCAGCGGGCGCCATCCGTGCTCTGCTGGAATCCTGTCATGTGCTGGTGGCACCAAGTCGCGGGGAGGGTTTCGGCCTGCCGTTGGCAGAGGCAATGCTGCTCAACATCCCGGTCATAACCACCGCCGGGGGGGGGCAGACCGATTTTTGCAGCGATCAAACCGCTTGGCTGATCGATTATGATTTTTTCCCCGCCCAGTCTCACATGTCGCTGAGTGGATCGGTGTGGCATGAACCGCACCGGGATCAGCTCTCGGCCTTGTTGAAGGCGTTTTACGGGGCACACAGGCAAGAGCGCTGGGATGAGTTTGTTCAACAACGGGTGAGCGCGGCCCGCGAAATGATTCAGTCGCGTTTCACCTGGCAACATGTCGCCGACCGCACGCGAAGAGCCATTCAGGTACTTGATCTGTTGCCGCCAACCCTGTCAACACCCAGGCGCGGCTGCGTCACCACCTGGAACACCCGCTGCGGCATCGCAGGCTACAGCCAATTGCTGTTACACCCCGCCCTCGAAGACTGCTGGATCCTGGCCAGCGAGAGCAGCGCAATCACCGGTGAGGATAGCGATCGGGTGCGTCGCTGCTGGACGTCAGGACAGCATGATGATCTGGAACAACTTTTCGAGCAGATAGTGCAACTGGAACTTGAGCAGGTACTGATACAGTTCAATTTCTCCCTTTTCCGCCTTGATGCACTGGCAAACCTGCTGGAGCAATTACACCAGCGACAGATCCAGACCTTTATCACCTTACACTCCAGTGCCGACGTTTGGTGGGATCGGGATTTTATGACCTTGCGCCGCATTCAGCCCCAGCTGGCAGCCTGTACCCGCCTGCTGGTACATACGCTGACCGATCTCAATCGCCTGAAAAATATGGGCTTGGTGGCGAATACCACCCTCTTCCCCCACGGGGTTATGCCGGCACTGGCTTCCAAGCTGCCCGCGCAGCAGGCACAGCCAGATTTGGCCGACAAGACAGTGATTGCATCCTACGGATTTCTGCTGCCAAACAAGGGCTTGCCCGAACTTATTCAAGCGTTCGCCGCCCTTGCCCAGTCTGATGACAATCTGCACTTGCTGCTGGTGAACTCCCTCTACCCCATCACAGCTTCCGATGAGGAGAAAGCACGTTGCGACGCGTTGATTGATCAGCTCGGCATCGGGGAACATTTGACGATGATTACGGCTTATCTCGAAGACGAAGAGTCGCTGGCCTGGCTGCAAAAAGCGGATGTGATTGTGTTCCCCTACCAGCGCAGCAACGAATCCTCCAGTGCAGCAGTACGCTGGGGGCTTGCAACAGGTCGACCCGTACTGTGCACGCCCCTCGCGATTTTTGACGATGTAGCGGCTGTGGTTGATTTCACGCCGGGCATACGGGCCGACCAAATTGCCGCGGGGATCTCAAGGGTGTTGAACACATCCACCAGGTTACAAAGCCAAAAACGGGCACAACAGCGCGCCTGGCTAGCTGATCATAACTGGCGTCAACTGTCCCGACGTCTGGACTGCATGTCGAAAGCGACGCTGCAGAATGCAAAAATCCTGCAAGCCATGTCCGACTCTGTGCTGCCCTGACACGAAACGTACATCAGCGTTGAGTCCGCCAATGGTGTCGAGGGCCTCCCACCCTATCCACCACTACTCACTGACAGCGCTTGAATGCAGATGATTTTTTGCGATAAAAATCATGACATCGCAAAATTTTCCATGGGCCGGATGTAAGGCGGCCGCTCAGTCGCACCATGCAACCAGCCAATAAGGTCTTGTACCGACTGCCTATCCATACAGGCAATATCAACCCACCCGGATTGGGAAACATAGAGGGCCGGTGCATCGCGGGATAAAACCCGGGGCTCATCCGAAACCGAAAGCCAACAATCGTTTCGATGCGGAACAACCTCCTCGTCGGGGACCTCAAACAATCCGGGTATCAAGCCTCTCGCTGTTGTCCAGCCATCCTCCAACTCCTGAACACACTCCAGCTGCCAGGGGGCAGGTAGCATTTCAAGCAGCACAGAAATAACCCGAGCCAGCTCTGTCGACTCAGCGTCAGTGACGTCGAGCAACAAGCGCGGAGGGAACAATGCTTTGCGATTGAGGGTTAGCGCGCGAGACAGATCGTAAATCTCCTGCGGGGACCAGGGCGAGAACGGCTCTGTCTCAATGCGATCGGACAACCGACTGACAAGGTTCATCTCGGCGGCGAGCGGTGACACAGCGTAGTGATTCTCGATAGCTTCGAAATAGCGACGCGCCACCAAAGCCGGGCTGTGGTGATGCAGCACATACTCCTGGCCACTGGTACTGAGCTTGCGTCGCAAATCAATATCTTGCCACAGCAACACCAAGGCTTTTTCGAGACTCTCAATGGACGGCTGATCATCGAGCGCCAAACCGACCTGATCCGGTAACTCTGAAGCGGTACCATGGGTATTGTAGATCAGAGGCAAGCCGTGCCCGAGACAATCAAATAACGCAGCCGAGGTCTCGCCCCGGGTCTGGTTGCGCAACTGCACCCCGACATCTGCTGCTGCCAACCAATCGCTATAGGTCGATTCTGCCACATAGCCGGTGATTGAGATGTTGTTTGCCCTATTGATCAGGGCGTCGATTTTCTGTCCGTATTCATGGGATGTGTGATCACCGACAAACACCAGCCGAGCACTGCCTGCTACACCCAGTTCGGTCCCCAGCCAGGCGTTGATCAACTCAAGATTCAACTTGCTGACGGCGAGAAACCCGAAACAACAGACCACAAAGTCATCAGCCCCCAGCCCAAGACGGTTTCTCGCGCCCTCGCGATCACGCTCTTTGGCAACAGTGCATGAAAAGGGAATCAGGGAAAGTCTGTGCTGGTAAGCGTTTCCGTAATGATAGTCGCATTGGTCAATAGCGAACTGCGAGTGGACGAGGACACCTATGGCCCCGTCCATCACCCAGCGATTGGCTGGATAGGCTTTCGCCGTTCCATCAACTCCTGTCGTCGCGAGCATATCAAGGGCATGATATCCATGAGATCTGACCATGGATAATGACAGGGCTGTGTCGTCAAGACCAAAAGCCTGGGCATGGTTGAGCATGCCGCTCAGATAGAAATCATGTAAAAAAACCACACCTGGCACACTGCTCAACAGCGACATCATTGGAATGTGAAAATGACTATTTCCCATATGATAAAGCACCCTGGCGTAGTGCTTGGCATGGGTTAAAAACCACTCACTGGAGCGCACAGTAAAATACGCTGCCAAGTCATTGTTAACATGAGCTTCATCGCTAATGATGTCGATGTCGTAGTATTTGGCAAGTTCAGGCAGTAGTCGTGCACTATAGTCGGCAATACCGCTGCGCTGAGGGGGCAACGGCGACAGATAAGCGAGTTTCAGCCGCGCTGACACCTGCTGGCCAGCAACGGGGTTGACTGTTGAGCAGTCGCCGAGCTGAGACTCAATTGCCGACAATGCCGCCCTTGCGCTTGCCTGCCACGAGAAGGACTTTGCCTGCTGCAGTCCGTGAACGCGCAAACGCTCCCTGAATTCGTTATCAGTCAATCCACGGGTTAATGCGTCTACCATTGGCTGGAGTTCGGCAGGATCGAACAATGCCTCCTGGTTGCCGATGACCTCGGGAATGCTGCTGCGATTGGCGCCAATTGCTGGCGTCCCACAGGCCATTGCCTCAAGCACCGGCAAACCGAAACCTTCATGCAAGGATGGGAAGACAAAAAGGTGGGCCATATTGTAGAGAGCCACCAGATCGTCCTCGCCCACGAAACCGGTGAAAACCAGCTGCCCGGACGCAAGTCCATATCGCTTGCCCAAGGCCTCCAGACGACTGCGATCACCGTCGCGGATTTTGCAAACTATCACTAACTGGTGGGCATGCCGCAATGCCGGCGTCAACTGCGCATAGGCTTCAATCAAACCCTCGACATTCTTTCGATAATCCACACCACCGGTATACATTACAAACCGATCACCAAGACCATAGGTGCGCCTGATGTCATCGAGACGAGCTTCCTCCAGCGTCAAAGGCAGGAAATGATCATCGATGGCCGACGAAATATTGATCACTCGCTGCGGTGAAATGTTGAGTACTTTTAGCGCTTCCTGACGCGAGCTTTCGGAAATGGCCAACAACAAATCAGCGTTGCGGAGGTGCTGCAAACGACGCATATACCAACGACGGATATAGGGGTCAGAAAGGTAGGCGGCTTGATTGAGGTATGGAATCAGGTCATACAAAGTAACGACATTGAGAGGTGCCCTGTTGGATGTCGGCTCTATCGCTATGGTTGCATCATCGGAAAAACCTTCGAACAGACTGGCAACATGAATGGCATCCGGTTTCAAATCGTCAATAAATTGCTGCCTGAGCAATTCCGCGACCCGCACTCTGCCAATATTGGTTGGTTCTGTATCGCGACATCCTGGCGGCAAAGCGAGAACGTGAATATTTTCGCGTCCAATCAGGGGGTCAAAAATCCCTCGCAACGGCGGAATTGTTTCGGGAAAGCGATCACTGAACAGAATACTCAGCCGGTGTTCGCCCGGCTCTCGCGCCATGGCTCGGGCCAATGCCAGGGAGTAGCGGCCAATACCGCGGTTACGGCTACTCGAGGTTTGACAGGCTTGCAGATCAATCAATAAATGCATGGCTCAGCGCTTCCTCGCATAGGTCAGGTTGCGCATGAGCCGGTCATATACCTGGTCCACCTCAGTAGAGGCACTGTTTAGCGGCACTTCTGCGGAAAAATCCATATTGCGCCGCACACCCGCACGAGCCGCACGAGCCGCACGGGGCGTTGCAATAATCCGTTGCACCAAGAATCGCTTCAGCCCTGGGGTGTACTCCAAAGCCCGCAAAACTACACTAAAAAGCCATGGTCGCGCTCTGATCCAGTACATCAAGGCGACAAGTCGATGTTTGATAAATATGCGTAAAATTATGGAAAGTCGATTTAACATTACAATCTCAGCTATCTACAAAATTTTTCCACACCGCTCCAGTGGGTATGGCTCGCTACAGGGTAAGCCTATAGGCAACCCCAATCTCCATAAAATGCAGACTTTAATTATCTTTGTCAGATTCTTCGCCACCATCCTTCGCCAAGCACGTCAGATGTTGACGTCGAACCAGATTGGCCAAGGCCTGGGTGTAATCGGCCTTGTGCTCTGCCACCAAATGATAGTTGGTGTCAAAAAACCAGCTCACCGGATACATGAAGTCAAACGGTCGCCCGGCATAGGGCAAGCCCGCCTCGCGCACATAGTCCGGGAAGTTCTGATAAAAATCTCTCTCCACAGGATCATCATGATATTCCTGGCGTTCAAGCATGGGGGGCGGCACGAACAGCACACAGCCCCCCATGTCGATGATTGATTGATAGTATGCCCGCCACAATTGCCAGCCGAAGGCCTCGCGCTTGAAGGAGTTCCCGTAATGTTCGATAGCTGAATTGGCAGCACCAGCGTGGATATCGGGATGCAGATCAGACAACGCACTGTTAATTTGATCACCATTGTGATCAAGATTATGTGCACCATACAGACCGGGAACCTCAAAACCCTCGGGAACGCCCAAAAAAGCCTGGTACAGACGCTTGACTGAAGTCGCCCAAAGCACTCGTGGCCAGAAGGTCCACGGCTCTGACACAATTAAACCCGGATACGAAAGCAAATAGTCCAGAAAGACCTGATTGATTTCCCAATCAAACGAATACAGTGGATATTCCAGAGGCAGGAGTACCACATCCCCCGGATTGAAGGCCGGTTTGACTCGCTGCACTATATGAATCGGACCAATACCGGCGTTGACTCCCATATTGACCACCGGTCTTCCCAATGCCAATCCCAGCTGTTTTGAATCAAGGCCGAACATGGTAGCGGAACCCGCTACCACAACAATTTTTGGTTCAGTGCCCAGCTCCCTGACACGCTGCATTTTTTTCTCATAGGCCTGATCCACCCACACATTGTGGACATGGGGATGGCCCAGCAGGATCACGAAAATGGCTACCCATAGCAGTAGCAGTACGCTACCGCCCGCCAGCAGCCCCAGCAGGAACTGCTGCATCGAACCGTTATGACCAACGGCAATAAGTTCGTCATCCAGCAACGACATGAGCGCCCATCAGAAGTTAAAGTACAGGAAGACCCGGTCCGGTCTTTCCGCAATTGTTTTGAAAACCATGAGTAACAATGGCGCTGACAGCAAGCCTTTTTGCAAGGGCGTCAAGGAGGACGCCAACACATGGGTGGAAGGGGCCAGCAGGGCGAACAACATCGCCAGGATTGCCAGCCATCCCACCTGGCCAGATGCATCCAGGCTCATCAGGGCGCCAACAATTTCTGTCGTCGGGAAACCACCTTCCAAGATCGGAAAACGGCCAAGCCCAGAGAAAATATGAAGCGCATCAGTGAGGTTATCTGCACGAAACGGTATCCAGGCCAGCAACACGGCAATGAGCGTTAATGCCCAGGCCAAGAACAGGGGAAGACGAATGGGAGTCACCGCCCGCCACAGGTGGTTGAGGGTCAAGAGACCGCCATGGATGCCTCCCCACAGCAGGAATTGCCAGCCGGCACCGTGCCACAGGCCTCCAAGAAGCATTGTAATCATCAGGTTGGCATAACGCCTGAGGCGCCCCTTGCGGGATCCGCCCAGTGGAATGTACAGGTAATCCCGCAAAAATTTCGACAGGGTAATGTGCCAACGGCGCCAGAAGTCGATAATAGAGACCGCTTTGTATGGCGAAAGAAAGTTAAAAGGCAGACGGATACCAAACAGGAGCGCAAGACCGATCGCCATATCCGCATAACCCGAGAAATCGAAGTAGAGTTGAGCGCCATAACCCGCTGCTGCCGACCACACTTGCCACATATCAAAGTTTGTAGCGGCTACATTGCCATAGATGAGGTCGACACCGGGTGCCAGGGTGTCAGCTATCAGCACTTTCTTGGCCAAGCCAACAGACAGAAATGTTAACGCCAACGCTACAGGTATCGGTCTTTTCAGCCAATCGGCAGCAATCTGGGGTACCACCTGGCGAGCGTGGACGATCGGCCCGGCAATAAGCTGAGGAAAGAAAGATACGAAGAAGGTGTAGCGGATAATCCCTGGAACCGCCGTCTTGTTCTGGCGCAGATCTGCCAGCCAGGCGATTTGTTGAAAAGTGTAGAACGAGATGGCCAGTGGCAAGGCCACGTTAACCGGCGACTTCAGCTGAAAAATATCGGTTGTGATAAAACCCAGGTACTTGAACACACCCAGCAGCGACAGGTTGAATATCACCCCGGAAACCAGCCATACGCGGCTACCAGCCAGAGCTATCCTCGTACCAATCCAATAGTTCACAGCGATGGAGCCTATCAACAATGGGAGATACAAAGGATACCAAGCTGCGTAGAACCACCATGACGCCGCCACCAGCATCATCAAGGTCGTATTTGCTCCACTCATACTTCTCAGCAACAGGAATAGCAGCCAGACAGCTGGCAAGAACCCGATGAGGAAATCCATGGAGCTAAAGAGCATTAGTTAACAAGCCGATAGGTACCAAAGGGGACAAGAGAGGCCTTAACTCACCTGTATTGCCTACCACTGGCACTCAGGCAAACATAGCGGGGCATTATGCCACAGGTTGCCACTCTTCAAAGTGCTGCTTTTCCCCACCTTCCCGGACTATTCCGAATATAATGCACGCCGATCATCTATTGACATGCATGGCAAGCAGCACTTCTGCCTCAGGCCCTTTTAATCGCAAACCAGGGGCACGGGAGAAAAATGTGATGATTTGCACAACTCCCGCCAGCTGCGGGGAACTTTATTAGCACATTGCCTCACCAACTTGGCCAGGAATGACTATTCAGAGGAAAGCATGATTCCAGTAATTCTCTCCGGCGGCAGCGGCTCGCGGCTTTGGCCCCAATCGCGCCAGGCCTACCCCAAGCAATTTCTGTCCCTGACGTCGCACAACACGCTGATTCAGGAAACCGTGCAGCGGCTGGCTGGCCTGGATGTTTTTGCGCCCCTGGTGATCTGCAACGAAGATCACCGCTTTGTCGTGGCCGAGCAGCTGCACCAGCTTGGCGTCAGACCGGACAGTATTCTGCTCGAACCCCATGGCCGCAACACGGCTCCTGCAGTCGCGCTGGCGGCGCTCCATGCCCTGGCTCACCACGATGATCCGCTGATGTTGGTGCTGCCCGCTGACCATGTGATCCGCGATACGGCTGCCTTCCATGCCGGGGTAAGACTCGCCGCTGAAGCGGCCTCGCAGGGCGCTCTGGTAACCTTTGGCATCGTCGCTGACAAACCCGAAACCGGTTACGGCTATATCCGTCGCGGCGTTGAAAACCCCGCTCTGAAAAACACATTCTCCGTTGCCCGCTTTGTGGAAAAACCCGATGCGCAGCGCGCTGCGGATTTTGTCGCCAGTGGCGAGTACTACTGGAACAGCGGCATGTTCATGTTCCGCGCCTCGCGCTATATCGAGGAGCTGGAGCGCTTTGCCCCGGACATCCTGACCTGTTGCAGGGACTCCCTGGCCAGGGCGCAGGAAGAACGCGATTTTGTCTGGGTTGACCGCGATGCCTTTGCCGACTGCCGCAGCGACTCGGTGGATTACGCGGTGATGGAAAAAACCGACCATGCAGTGGTCATTCCCCTCGATGCGGGCTGGAGCGATGTGGGTTCGTGGCAATCCCTGTGGGAAGTGCTCGACAAGGACGCCAACGGCAATGTCGCGAGCGGCGAGGTGCTGAGCATCGACAGCAACAACTGCCTGGTGTCGGCAGAGAAGTCCCTGATTGCCACCCTCGGGGTGGATGACCTGGTGATAGTGGAGTCCGACGACGCGATTCTTGTCACTCGCCGCGACCGCTCCCAGGATGTGAAGGCAGTGGTTGCCGGACTGGAGAAGCAGGGTTCGGTCCGCCACCAGGTGCATCGCAAGGTCTTCCGCCCCTGGGGCCACTACGACGCCATCGATGGTGGTGAGCGCTTCCAGGTCAAGCGCATCATGGTCAAGCCGGGTGAAAAGCTCTCCCTGCAAAAGCACCACCACCGCGCCGAGCACTGGGTAGTGGTCAGCGGTACAGCGCTGGTGACCTGTGGTGACAAGCAACTGCTGCTGGCGGAAAACCAGTCCACCTATATCCCTCTCGGGGTGGTGCATCGCCTGGAAAACCCCGGCAAGGTGGAGCTGCACATCATCGAGGTGCAGAGCGGCGCCTATCTCGGGGAGGACGATATCGTCCGCTACGAGGACAGCTATGGCCGCCACCGGGACACAGTCAAGGATGTCTGACCCGCAACTGAACCGGCCAATACGGGTTCTCCACGTTTATCGTACCTACTTTCCCGACACCCAGGGCGGAGGCGAGGAGCTGATCCGGCAGATTTGCCTGAGCACCGGGCAGCAGGGCGTGGAAAACCGTGTTTTTACCCTCAGTCGCAACAGTGCTGAACCCCGGCTGGAACTACCGGAAGCGACCGTATACCGGGCGCCCTGTCATGGGGAGATCGCCTCCTGTAGCCTGTCATTGAGCGCGCGCAGCCCTTTCCGCGAGCAGGTACGCTGGGCGGATATCATCCATTACTATTTTCCCTGGCCCTTTGCCGACCTGCTGCATCTATCCTGTCCCGAAACCCGGGACAAACCGGCCATAGTGAGCCATCTCTCCGATGTGGTGAGGCAGAAGAAACTGTATTTTTTCTACCGCCCACTGATGTCGCGCTTTATGCAGAGGGTGGACAGAATTGTCGCCACCTCCCCCAATTACGCTGCCAGCAGTCCCTTCCTCCAGCAATACATCGACAAGGTGTCGGTGATTCCCATCGGCATTGACGAGGGCGGGTATCCCGCTGCCAGCGAGGAGGATCGCCAGGCGATGACTCACCGTTACGGCGACAATTTCTTGCTGTTTGTTGGCGTTTTGCGCTACTACAAAGGGCTGCATATCCTGCTCGAAGCAGCCCGTAAAGTGGATACGCCCATTGTGATTGCTGGCACAGGCCCCATGGAGGACAGACTCCAAAGATTTGCCAAACAACACAATCTGACCCATGTTCACTTTCCGGGACAGATCACCGACCGCGAGAAGTCTGCCCTGCTGTCCACCTGTCGTGCCTTGGTATTCCCCTCCCATTTACCCTCCGAATCCTTCGGTGTTACCCTGCTGGAAGCCTCCCTGCACGGCAAACCCATGATCACCTGTGAAATCGGCACCGGCACCACCTATGTCAACCGACACGGCGAAACCGGCCTGGTGGTTGCAGCGGATGAGCCCAAGCCGCTGGCTGCGGCGATGCAACAACTGAGCACTGACAAGGCGCTGGCAGAGCGCCTCGGCGCTGGTGCCCGGCAACGCTACGAAACCGTCTTTACCGGAGAGCGAATGGGACAGCAGTACGCGGCACTTTACCGACAGTTGCTGGAGCCTCAGGGGTGACAGCGGACCTGTCGGTGTACGCAGCCGGGGGCCTGGTGGCAAGCGTCTTTGCCAGCGCCTGGTTGCTCACTGCGATAACCCTGAGACTGGCATTGGCCCGCCAGGTGTTCGATATACCCAATCACCGCAGCTCCCACCTGGTCCCCACCCCCAAGGGCGGTGGTGTGGCTATTGTTGTGGCTGCCAGTGCTGCCATCTGCTGGCTCGCGGCCAGCGCTGGGCATACCCTGTTCTTCGCTCTGACCATCATGGTCACTGGTGGCATCTCTATCGCCGCTATCGGCCTTGCCGATGATCTGAAACCCCAGTCAGCCAGACTGCGCTTCAGCATCCAGCTGCTGGCCGCACTGGTGTTTTTGGTCTGCCTGAAGCTCCCTGCCGGTCTGTCCGTGGCCGGACTACCCTTATCAGGGTTAATGCTGTTGCCCCTCGCCCTGGGCTGGATGCTGTGGATGACCAATCTCTACAATTTTATGGATGGCATCGACGGGCTGGCGGGGATACATAGCATCGCCGCAGGGGCCGGCATTGCTCTTGTTCTCGCTGCAAACCAGGCTCCGCCGGCATTGTGGCTGGCGCCACTGGTGATCGCTGCGGCCAGTGGCGGCTTTATCCTGTTGAACTTCCCGCCCGCCAAAATCTTTATGGGCGACACCGGTAGTGCCTGGCTGGGCTATATCTTTGCCGCACTGGCAGTGTTGAGCGGCATCCACGATCCGACGCTGTTCTGGGTCTGGATCATTATCCTCGCGGTTTTTGTTGCCGATGCCAGCGTCACCCTGCTGTCCCGCTTACTGCGCGGCCAGCGGATTTACCAGGCGCACCGCAGCCATGTCTATCAGCGGGTCACGCAGCGGCTGATATCTGACTACCAGGGCAAGGGCTTGGATGCTGGTGCAGCGCGGACCAGGGCGCATCGACTCTACTGCCAGCTCTGTCTGGCAGTGATGGCACTGTGGTTAATGCCCATTGCCTGGCTGGCAGCCGCCGATGCTATCCCGGGGTTTTTGGCTGTGCTCGTTGCCTACGGACCGCTGATTGCTGTGGTCTTGTGGTTCAAGGCTGGTCAACAAGAAAGCTGATATCTATTGAGCAGCATTCCTGCACAATGCTGCCTCCCAGGCTTGGTTCAAGGCAGATCAAAGAGATGGGTCCGGTAGTGGGCCAGCTCGGCAATCGAGTCATGGATGTCGTCGAGCGCCAGATGGCTGCCACGCTTGCTGAACCCCTTCAGACTGTCCGGTTTCCAGCGCCGGGCGATTTCCTTGACACTGCTGACATCGAGATTGCGGTAGTGGAAAAACTGCTCCAGCTGCGGCATCAGACGGGCGAGAAAGCGCCTGTCCTGGCAGATTGAATTGCCCGACATGGGTGAGCAGCCGGGTTCAACCCAGGCACTTAAAAACGCAATGGTGGCCTGTTCTGCTTCACCAGCACTCACCTGGCTGCTGCGCACCCGATCGGCCAGACCTGACTGACCGTGCTGGCGGGTGTTCCACTCATCCATCCCGGCCAGTACTGACTCGGGCTGGTGAATGGCGAATACCGGGCCTTCAGCCAGGACATTGAGATCCTTGTCCGTGACTACCGTGGCAATTTCAATAATCACATCGCTGTCGGGGTTGAGCCCGGTCATCTCCAGATCGATCCATACCAGGTTCATCTTGTCTTTGCCCTTGTCCATCCACTGCTCCTGATCCGCTGTTATGTCACTGGCAGCCATTATGCTATATCCTTGCCCGTCGATCAGTACTGACCCTTCGAGGGCCGATGGCAAATCGTCGTCTTACCATTCAGCAAAAGCGTCGCATCCAGCATAAACAGCATCAAACCACGCTGCCGGGCGCTGCCGCCGTCGCAGAGGGCAACCTGGGTGCTGAACAGGAAGGCATCGTCATCACCCGCTTCGGTAAACAGGCGGATGTGCTGCCACCGGACTTCCTCCCCGGAGACAAACCCTTTCGCTGCCATATCCGCGCCACCATCAACGAGCTGGTCACTGGCGACGCCGTTATCTGGCGTACCGGCAAGCCCACAGGGGTGGTGGAAGCCACCCGCCCGCGCAACAGTGTTATTTCCCGTCCCGACAGCCGTGGCAGGCTGCGCCCGGTAGCAGCCAATGTGGATCGCATCGCCATTGTGCTTGCGCCTCAACCCGAGCCCCACCCCAACCTGATAGACCGCTACCTGGTCGCTGCAGAGGATCAGGACATACGGCCTTTGTTGTTGCTCAACAAGGTGGACCTGCTGAAGGCAAATGACCCCATTGATGCCCTGCTGGCCACCTACGGCCTGCTGGGCTACGACATCCTGCGGGTTTCCGCTGTCAGCGGGGTTGGGTTGGATGAACTGTTGGCGTATTTTTCCCGCCACACCTCGGTGCTGGTAGGTCAATCCGGTGTGGGCAAGTCGTCCTTGATCAACTTGCTCCATCCGCCTGCGGCTGCTCAGGTGGGTGAATTGTCGACAGTCAAGGCCAAGGGACGCCATACCACCACCTCGGCAACCCTGTACCGCCTGCCCGGCGGCGGCAATCTGGTCGACTCACCCGGTATTCGCGAGTTCGGCCTGGGCTACCTCGACAACAGAGCCGTGGCCGAAGGGTTTATCGAGTTTCGGCCCTTCCTGGGGGGCTGCCGTTTTCGCGACTGCATCCACCTCAAGGAACCGGGCTGCGCGATTCTCGACGCCGTGAGCCGCAACGTCATCACGACACAGCGACACCTCAGCTACCAGCAAATCATTCGCGATCTGGCCCAGGGCTAAAACCGCAAGCAATGCTGGGTTAAGATTGCCGATCTGACCAGGGGATTAAGATGAAAACAGCGCTACCACGCCTTATTGAACCACAAGAGCTTCAGCAACTGCTTGGCTCTGACCTGCTGATTATCGACCTGTGCAGTGACCAGCAATACCACAACGGCCACATTCCCGGGGCCGTTCATGTCTCGCCCGCACAACTGATGGATGGTCGCACCCCAGCGCCGGGCAAACTGCCCGATGTTGAACGGCTGAATGCCCTGTTCAGCCATCTGGGGCTGGCACCTGACAGCCGGGTGGTGGTGTATGACGATGAGGGCGGTGGCTGGGCTGGCCGCATGGCCTGGACACTGGATGTCATAGGCCATGATCGCTGGTCCTACCTCAATGGCGGGCTGGTGGCCTGGAGCCGTGAGGGGTTTCCGCTCGAAACCGAGGCAGTCAACCCCAGATCAGCCCCTGTCGAGGTCACTATCCACCCACAATTTATTGCCGAGCTGGAAGAGATCAGTGCCAATCTTGATGACGCCCATTACCTTGTCTGGGATGCCCGCAGCCGGGAAGAATATGAGGGCACCCGGGTAGTCGCCAACCGTGGCGGTCATATTCCCGGCGCCATCCACTGCGAATGGACCTCCCTGATGGACCCGGCACGCAACTACCGTATTCGCAGCGATGCAAAAGAATACCTGGCAGGGCTGGGACTAACCCCCGACAACACCATCGCCACCCACTGCCAAAGTCACCACCGCTCGGGGTTCACTTACCTGGTGGCTCGCATCCTTGGCTACACCGCCATCAAGGGTTATCACGGTTCCTGGGGGGAGTGGGGCAACCGTACCGACACCCCGGTCGAAACGGGAGCAAGGCAATGAGTGCGGCTGATACCAAGGATCATAAGGGGGAGCTTTTTGCCGCCCTGCAGCGGATTCTGCCCCAGCACAGCCTGTCGCGGTTGCTGGGAAAACTGGCCAGTAGCGAGAACACTCGCTTCAAGAATTTTCTGATCCGCAAAGCGATTGCTCGCTACAACATTGATTTGTCCGAAGCCATTTCGAGCAATATCGATGATTATGCCTCGTTCAACCACTTTTTTACCCGCCACCTGCGACCGGCTGCGCGCCCCATAGACAGCGGGGAAAACTCCCTGGTCGCTCCTGCGGATGGCACCATCAGCCAGCTGGGGAAGGTTGAGCAAGGCCGCATATTCCAGGCCAAGGGCCATGATTTTTCAACCCAAACCCTGCTGGGATTGTCGCAAGAGCAAACAGACCGCTTTGAGAACGGCTCATTTGCAACTGTCTATCTGTCACCCCGGGATTACCACCGGGTGCATATGCCCTACCCCGGTACACTGCTGGAAACCCTTTACATACCGGGCCAGTTATTTTCCGTCAACGACATCACAGCAAGGCATATTCCCGGGCTTTTCGCCCGCAATGAGCGCCTGGTTTGCCTGTTCGATACCGACAGGGGACTCATGGCAGTAGTTCTGGTCGGCGCGATTTTCGTTGCCGGTATTGGCACTGTCTGGCAGGAGCATTACACACCGGGGCGAATACAGCACGAGCGCTTTGCGAATCCGCGGTTTTTTCAACGGGGAGAGGAACTGGGGCTGTTCCGTTTTGGCTCAACCGCAGTCGTGGTTGCGGAGAATCCAGCAAAGTTCTCCCAGGCCTTCGGCCATGGAACAACAGTGCGGATGGGGGAAAAATTGGGGGAATTGTTGTAACAGCGTCTCAGCCAGGAATACCAGACTTTACCTGTCGAGACGTTTGGGCTAACCCTGCAGTCTCCGCTTCAGGCTCGCCAGCAGTCCTCCCCTTTCGGCCGCCTCTTCAGTAGCGCCCAAAAGGGAAGATGAAATTTTTGAAAAATCAATATCATAGCCTGTAGGCTCAAGATCGCGGGCAATGGCTATCTTGTTCACTCCGGACACATTGTCGCGACCGCTTTTCATCAGCAGACGGCGTCCCTGATCCTGGTCTTTCAGATCGATAATCGTGAAACCCTGATTGAGATCTGCCCCCCAGCGATCCAGTACGGCAACCCGGGGGGTCAATCGTGATGATGGGTGCTGGTCAAGAACAATCCCCAGATCACCCGTAGTTAACTCCACCAGTGTGCCCGTGGGGTACAGGCCTACGGACTGGATAAAGGTCACCACCAGATCTTCCTGAAATCCACAGTTGCGCATGTTGTAAAGGAAGCTGACTGCCTTGGACGGGGCTACCGGGTCGAGGGACTCCTGTGGGTTGGAGATCGCATCATAGACAGTGGCAATACCTGCAATCCTGGCAAGCATCGGGATCCTGTTGCCGACGATACCTTCAGGAAAGCCACTGCCATCAAGGCGTTCACAATGGTAGCGCACAACGGAAATGACCTTCGGCTCAACGGAGCCGGTGTCGCGCAACATTTCCACACCATAAAGAACAAAGTTGCGGTATTCCTCTTCTTCCTCAGGTGTTCTGTTCAACTTGCGCAACAGTGATGTCGACAGGCGCAACTTGCCAATATCCTTGAGCAAAGTTCCCAAGCACAGCAGGCTGATTTCATCGCGGGCCATGCCGATAAAACGGGCATACTGCACTGCCCACAGGGCGGAGCGCAGGGAATGGTCGTAGGTTTGCTGGTCTTTCTGGCGCAAGCGCAACAACCAGGTGAAGGCATCGGGACAGCGCAGGACACTGCCGACCATATCTTCAACGCTGCCTTTAAGGCTCTGATAATCAACCGGTTTCCCCTTTAGCATCTGCTTGGTTGCCAGGGTCAGCTGACCTTTCAGGGTGCGGACAATTTTTTCTGCCTGCGCAGCTTCTATGCGCATGGGCACCGTAGTCTCGTAGACTCCGGTATTGATCTCGATGGGGGCAGGTCTGGAGGGTACCGGCTTTACCTGGGACTGCTTGCGATCAAAGGGACTCAGCGATAGCGAGTCACCCAGAGAAGGACGCTGTGCCCTGGCGGCAGATGGCTCGACGACTGACAAGCTGTCAATATTGACGGGGCCACGGCCTTTGGTGACATCTATATAGACATGATTGCAGTAGGATTTGAGGTTTTCTATGTCTCTGGGTGCGCGGACATAAAAGCCCTGCAAGGGGTATGGTGTCTGCGACCACGGCCTGTCCAGACCAGACACGTACATGCCCAGGGTCAGGTCCTGCACCTTGATCTGAATCTGGTCGATGGACATATCACGCCTTCCAGGCTGTTCGCAACAGTGGTCTACTGTCTGGCTAGCACATTCCAAACAAAAGGGATACGCACAGATGATACTACTAACAGCAGCTTTCGCAACAATTTCGAGTCAGCTGGCTGAATATGCCGACCAACAACAGGAGCGCTACCCTCTTTGATGGTGACGAACTGACAACTTGTGCACCGAATCAATAAATACCTTGACATGCTCCGGGTCTATATCCGGGGTAATACCATGGCCGAGATTGAATACATGCCCTTCCCCAGGGCCAAAATCCTCAAGGATTGCAGCCACTTCCTGCTCAATGCGGGCAGGTGACGCGCGCAGCAGCGCCGGATCCATATTGCCCTGCAGGGCAATATGGCTGCCCACCCGTGCACGTGCGTTGCCTATGCTGGTTGTCCAGTCGAGGCCCGCCGCATCGCAACCACTGGCGGCAATACTTTCGAGCCATTGCCCCCCACCTTTGGTGAAGAGAATGACAGGGACTCTGCGCCCATCAGCCTCCCTGGTCAAACCGGAGATGATCTTTGTCATATAGTGCAGCGAGAAGTCACGGTATGCGCTGTCGCTGAGTACGCCACCCCAGGTATCAAAAATCTGTACCACCTGGGCGCCCGCTGCGATCTGCGAATTGAGGTAATCGGTGACGGAGTGCGCCAGTTTTTCCAGTAGCTGGTGCAGCAACTCTGGCTTGTTGTAGAGCCACAGCTTGCTCTTGAGGAATTCACGGGTGCTGCCGCCTTCAATCATATAGGTGGCGAGAGTCCAGGGGCTGCCGGAAAAACCTATCAGGGGCACAGTGTTATTGAGCTCACGGCGAATTGCACGCACCGCATCCAGCACATAGGGCAGGTCGCGCGTCGTTTCAATGACCTGTAATTGTTCAATATCCTGCTCCGTCGTGATGGGCTTATGGAATTTGGGACCCTCGCCCTCGGAAAAGTACAGCCCCAAACCCATGGCATCGGGAATGGTGAGGATGTCGGAAAACAGGATGGCCGCATCCAGTGCATAACGGCGCAGTGGCTGCAGTGTCACCTCACAGGCCAGCTCGGTATTTTTACACAGGGAAAGGAAATCACCCGCCTGACTGCGAGTGGCGCGATATTCCGGCAGATAACGTCCAGCCTGACGCATCATCCACACGGGAGTGTATTCAACCGGCTCACGTGCCAGGGCGCGGAGAAAAGTGTCGTTCTTCAAAGCAGTCATTGTATGTCCATTGCAGGGGCTTTTATCTCACAGGCCCATTATGGGTCTGTGAGAAGCAAGACAGGGGGAAAGGTGTGGAGAATTACAGGTCCAGATAATCGAGGATTCCTTCAGCAGCCTGACGGCCTTCCCAGATAGCAGTGACCACCAGGTCGGAACCCCGCACCATGTCGCCACCGGCGAAGATCCTGGGGTTACTGGTCTGGAACTTGTAGGTTTGAGCTTCAGGAGCGACAACGCCTTGCCAATCGTTGAGGTCAATGCTGTGATCGCCAAACCAGTCCGCCGGACTGGGCCGGAATCCGAAGGCCACCAGCACCACATCGGCAGGCAGAATCTCCTCACTGCCGGGAATAACCTCAGGGCGTCTACGGCCCTGGGCGTCGGGCTCACCCAAACGGGTCTCCACCACCTTGATACCCTCCACCCGGCCATCACCGATAATTTCCACCGGCTGGCGATTGAAGAGAAAACGCACGCCTTCCTCGCGGGCATTCTGCACTTCGCGCATGGAACCGGGCATGTTGGCTTCATCGCGGCGGTAGACACAGCTGACACTGGCTGCACCCTGGCGGACAGAGGTACGGTTGCAATCCATGGCGGTATCACCACCACCCAGCACTACCACTTTTTTGCCCTCGACACTGATAAAGTCAGCGGTATCTTTTTCCCAGCCCTGATTGCGATTAACACTGGCCACCAGGAATGGTAGCGCGTCGTAAACCCCAGGCAGGTTTTCACCGGGAAATCCACCCTTCATATAGGTGTAGGTACCCATACCCAGAAACACCGCATCGTACTGGTCAACAATGTCCTGGAAATCAATATCGCGCCCCACCTCGGTATTGAGGCGGAATTCAATACCCATTGACTCGAAAATTTCCCGGCGCCGCGCCATCACCGATTTTTCCAGCTTGAACTCGGGAATGCCAAAGGTGAGCAGCCCGCCAATTTCCGGGTAGCGATCAAAGATCACCGAACGCACCCCGGCACGGGCCAAAACATCAGCACAGCCAAGGCCTGCAGGACCGGCACCGATGATCGCTACCTTCTTGTCAGTCCACACCACTTTCGACATATCGGGCCGCCAGCCCATGGCGAAGGCGGTTTCGGTGATGTACTTCTCGACGTTGCCGATAGTGACGGCGCCAAAACCGTCATTGAGGGTGCAGGCACCCTCGCACAAGCGATCCTGGGGGCAGACCCTGCCACACACTTCCGGGAGCGTATTGGTCTCGTGGCACAACTCCGCCGCCTCGAGGATGTTGCCCTCTGAGACCAGCTTCAGCCAGTTGGGAATATAGTTGTGTACCGGGCACTTCCACTCGCAATAGGGATTGCCACAGGCGATACAGCGATGCGCCTGGCTGGCTGCCTGCTTTTCACGGTAGGGCTCGTAAATCTCGACAAATTCATGTCGGCGAGACTCGAGAGATTTTTTTTGCGGCTCCTGCCGCTCAACCTCAACAAAGTGGAAGTTGTTGTTCAAACGCTCTGCCATAGCTCAAGCCTCTCCCGGTTATTGCGGTGCAGCATGGGTGTTTTCCAGCAGGCTGCCCAGGGACGCAGCCTTGGGTTTTACCAACCAGAACTTGCTGACAAAATCTTCAAAGTCATCAAGAATTTCAGCACCCCAGACACTGCCGGTCACAGACACATACTCGCGAATCATGCCCTTGAGGAAGTGGCGATAGGCCTCAACATTTTCTGCGGTGATGCGATGCACATCCACCAGCTCGCTGTTCACCCGGTCGTAGAAGTGGCGGGTTTCATCCAGGACATAGGCGAAGCCGCCAGTCATACCCGCACCAAAGTTGTAGCCGGTGTCACCCAGTACCACAACAACACCGCCAGTCATATATTCACAGCAGTGATCTCCAGCACCCTCCACCACGGCATGGGCTCCGGAGTTGCGCACACCGAAACGCTCGCCGGCGCGGCCAGCGGCAAAGAGCTTGCCGCCTGTGGCACCATACAGGCAGGTATTGCCGATGATCGGCGTTTCCCTGGATTTGAAACGGCTGCCCTTGGGCGGCTTGATAACAATCTTGCCGCCGGTCATACCCTTGCCGACGTAGTCGTTCGCATCACCGGTGAGATTGATCTCCAGCCCCCCCGCATTCCATACCCCGAGGGATTGCCCGGCAACGCCGGTCAGATTGACATGGATGGGCCTGTTCGCCATACCCTGGTTGCCGTAGCGCCGGGCAATTTCGCCACTGATGCGCGCTCCGATTGAGCGGTCGCAGTTGGCGATTGTGTAGTGGAAGATGCCTCCTGTCCCGTTTTCAATGGCAGGCAGCATCTCCTCCACCATGCGCTCGGCAAGTAGGCCCTTGTCAAAGGGTTCGTTCTTGGGCTGGGTACAGTACTGGGGCTTGGATGCCAGGTAGTCGTCAGTATGCAGTATCGGGCGCAAATCCAGATTCTGCTGACGGGCAGTCTCGCCGGGCAGGATCTCCAGCAAATCGACACGACCGATCAGCTCTTGCAGGCTGCCAACACCGAGCTGTGCCAGCCAGTCGCGGGTTTCCTCTGCCACGAAGCGGAAAAAATTCATCGCCACCTCGACAGTGCCGACGTAATGGTCGTGACGCAGGTGCTCATCCTGGGTAGCCACGCCGGTGGCGCAGTTGTTGAGATGGCAGATACGCAGATATTTACAGCCCAGAGCGACCATTGGCGCCGTGCCAAACCCGAAACTCTCGGCACCGAGAATAGCGGCTTTGATCACATCGAGACCGGTTTTGAGGCCGCCGTCGGTTTGCACTCGCACTTTGTCCCGCAGGTCATTGGCGCGCAGGGTCTGGTGGGTTTCCGACAGCCCCAGCTCCCAAGGCGAACCGGCATAGCGGATAGAAGTCAGCGGGCTGGCGGCAGTGCCGCCGTCATAGCCGGAAATGGTGATCAGGTCCGCATAGGCCTTGGCAACACCGGCAGCGATGGTACCCACTCCGGGCCGGGACACCAGCTTGACGGAGATCAGCGCCTGGGGATTGACCTGTTTGAGGTCAAAAATCAGCTGCGCCAGATCTTCGATGGAGTAAATATCGTGATGGGGCGGCGGCGAGATCAGGGTCACACCGGGCACCGAGTAACGCAACCGGGCAATCAGCTGGTTGACCTTGCCACCGGGCAGCTGCCCGCCTTCGCCAGGCTTGGCGCCCTGGGCCACCTTGATCTGGATCACTTCCGCATTGACCAGATAATGGGGCGTGACACCAAAGCGCCCCGAAGCCACCTGCTTGATTTTTGAGGAGCGAAGGGTGCCGTAACGGGCCGGGTCTTCACCACCCTCGCCGGAGTTTGAACGACCACCGAGGCGGTTCATCGCCTCGGCAAGCGATTCATGGGCTTCCGGGGAGAGAGCCCCGAGCGACATGCCCGCAGAATCAAAGCGCTTGATGATAGCCTCAATGGGTTCCACCTGATCAAGGGAGATCGCTGTTTGCGCCTCTGTCTTGAGCCGGAACAAGTCCCTGAGTGTGGCTACCGGACGCTCGTTGACCAGTGCCGAATAACGGCACCAGTCGCTGTACTGCCCCGAGCGCACCGCCACATGGAGAGCCTGCACCACATCGGGGTTGAAGGCATGGTATTCCTGGCCGTGGACAAATTTCAGCAGGCCGCCGGGCGCAATGGGTTTGCGATCACGCCAGGCATCGGCGCCCAGCTCCTCCTGTTCCGCCTGGATATGGCTGAAACTTGCGCCCTGGATACGGCTGGTAATACCCGGGAAACACAGGCTGATCACATCCTCCGCCAAGCCGATCACTTCATAAAGCATGGCACCGCGGTAGGACGCAACAGTGGAAATCCCCATTTTCGAGAGGATTTTCATCAGCCCCTTGTTGACACCCTTGCGGTAGTTCTTGAAGGCGTTATCCACATTGGTGAGCAGTTCACCGCGATTGACCATGTCAAACAGCACATGGTAGCTGAGGTAGGGATAGACCGCAGAAGCCCCGCAGCCGATCAACACGGCTATCTGGTGGGGATCGCGGGCATAGGCCGTACTGGCAATGATATTGGCATCACAGCGCTGGCCGGCCTTGATCAGGCGATTGTGGACAGCGCCCACTGCCAGCACCATGGGGATGGGGATCAGCCCTGGTTCCAGGTTGTAATCCGACAGTATGCACAGCACTACGCCATCATTGCGCACTGCCTGCTCCACTTCGTCACACACCTGCTCAATGGCCGTTTTGAGATCCGTGGTCTGCGGGTCGTAGATCAGCGAGAACTTGCGCGCCACAAAAGCCGGGTGATCATTGTTTTTCAGGGCAAAGTATTTGCGCGGCGACAGCACCGGGCTGGTAAGGTCGATGTACACCGCGTGCTGGGGCGTCTCTTCGAACAGATTGAGTTCGGGCCCCAGTTGGGTGCTGAGGGACATGGCGATGGCTTCGCGCAGGGGATCAATCGGTGGATTGGTCACCTGGGCAAATTCCTGGCGGAAGTAGTCAAACAGGTTTCTGTGCTTGCGCGACAGCACCGCCATCGGCACATCATCACCCATGGAGCCCACCGCTTCCTGGCCGCCCTCCGCAAGGGGACGGATCACCTGGTCGCGCTCTTCAAAGGACACCTGGAACATCTTCATATAGATCTTGAGGCGGTCCTTGGTCAGCGGGCCTTCCACCTCAATACTGTCCGTTTCCATGGTGGACTGGATCTTGAACGCCCCTTCCCGCAACCATTTTTTATAGGGCTGGGAAGCCGCGAGACGCCGGTCAATGTCGTCACGGGTTTCGATTTTGCCTTCCAGGGTATCAATGGACAGCATGTCACCCGGCCCCAGTCGACCTTTGGCAACGATCTGCTCCGGCTTGTAGCCATCCACACCCACTTCGGAGGCCACCGTGATGATGTCGTCATCGGTAAGCACCCAGCGGGAGGGCCGCAGGCCATTGCGGTCCAGGGCGCACACCGCGTAGCGGCCATCGGTCATGACAAGGCCGGCTGGTCCATCCCAGGGCTCCATCATCAGGGAGTTGTATTCAAAGAAGGCGCGCTGGCTGGAATCCATGTCCTGTACATTGTGCCAGGCAGGCGGCACCATCATGCGCACTGCCCGGTGCAGGGGTACGCCGCCGGCCACCAGCAATTCCAGCATGTTATCGAGGCTGGACGAGTCGGACCCGGTGCGGTTGACCAGCGGTGCCAGATCCTGCAACTGAGGCAGCAGCGCCGATTGGAGCTTGGGCGTGCGCGCCACCGACCAGTTGCGATTGCCCAGAATGGTGTTGATTTCACCGTTGTGGGCCAGCATGCGGAATGGCTGGGCCAACTGCCACAGGGGCATGGTGTTGGTGGAAAAACGCTGATGGAAGACGCAGATGGCGGTTTCCATGCGCGGATCACGGAGGTCTGAGAAGAAGGCAGTGAGGTCCGCAGGCATCATCAAACCTTTGTAACTCAACACCTTGGTGGAGAGGCTGGCCAGATAGAAGCTCTCATCCGCGACCAGTCGCTGCTCAATCTTGCGGCGCAATACAAACAGGGAGGCATCGAGGGATTGATCGGATACCTCATTCACCGGTGCCAGGAAGAGCTGCTCGAAAAAGGGCAGGGTACGCAGTGCAATTTCACCCAGGATGCTGTTGTCAGTGGGGACTTGCCGCCAACCGACCACTTTCAGCCCCTGGGCAGCAACCTCTTCCTCAACGACGGTTTTGGCCGCCTGACGCCGCCCGGCATCCAGGCTAAGCATCACTGATGCCACAGCATATTGAGGTGGCAGCTCTGCGCCAAAAAGTTCTTGCGCCATCGCGCGCAGAAAAGCATCGGGTTTCTGAATAAGCAGACCACATCCATCACCCGTTTTGCCATCCGCAGCAATGCCTCCGCGGTGGGTCATGCAGGTCAGGGCTTCGATACCTGTGGCCAACAACTTATGGCTGGGCTGCCCGTTGATATGGGCAATCAACCCAAAACCGCAGTTGTCGCGAAACTCATCCAGCCGATACAAGCCTTGTGACATAAGATAATCCCAACCAAAACAGCAACTTAAATAAACGGTACGGGGGAGGCACCCGTCGGCGAAAGGACGAACATTTTACACACCCAACCCCTACGGGACAAATGGGTGCTGCAATCACTGCCACTCAACCCCGTTGCTGAGCGCAGTGAGGAGTAGTGGCATTGGATATATGCAAGGACCAGGCCTTTTGAAACTGCCGGGCCCTGTCAATGTGTGGAGGTGGCAGAAACTAACCGCAATAATCCTGTAGCACTGCATCCAGCAGATGCCCGCCGTACTCAGCAGTGACAAAAGCGTCGCCAATCGATTTGAGAAGGACCAGACGCAGAACCCCGTCGGCGACTTTCTTGTCCACCGCCATATGGGTCATAAATTCCTCTGCAGCCATGCCCGCAGGCACCTTACAGGGTAAATTGGCGCGGACGAGCAGGGACCGCAAACGATCCACTTCCGGGGGGCTGATATTCCCCAGGCGGGATGACAGATCGGCCGCCATCACCATCCCCACGGCTATCGCTTCCCCGTGCAGCAACCCCTTGTAGCCCTGCGCTGTTTCGATGGCGTGGCCAAAACTGTGCCCAAAGTTAAGCGTAGCCCGCAATCCTGACTCGCGCTCGTCCGCTGCCACTACCCGGGCCTTGTTGGCGCAGGACTGCTCTACGGCATACTCAAGGGCTGCGCGATCACGACCGATCAGCGCCTGGATGTTCTCGTGCAACCACTGATAGAACGCCGAATCGCCAATAAGCCCGTATTTGATCACCTCTGCAAGGCCGGAACTGAACTCCCTGGCAGGCAATGTATCGAGAGTAGCGACATCCGCCAGCACAGCCACGGGCTGATGGAAGGCACCAATCATATTCTTGCCCAGCGGGTGGTTGACACCTGTTTTGCCGCCTACTGAGGAGTCTACCTGGGACAGGAGAGTGGTCGGAATCTGGATAAAGTTGACCCCGCGCTGGTAGGAGGCTGCGGCATACCCGGTCATATCCCCCACAACACCGCCACCCAGTGCTATGAGGGTGGTTTTGCGGCTGTGGCGAAGCTCAAGCAGCTGCTGATAGATGATCGCAAGGGTGTCGAGGGTTTTGAAGCGTTCACCATCAGGCAGGATCACGGTGCCAATTTTCTTGCCAGCCAACACTGGCAACAAGCGATCCAGATAGAGGGGAGCAATAGTCTCGTTAGTGACAACCAGCACTTCACTGCCGATGATGTGTGGCAAGAGCAAGTCGCCGTTGTCGAGCAATCCAGTGCCAATATGGATAGGGTAGCTTCTGTCGCCAAGCTCAACATGCAGCGTTTTCATCAATGATACGAGTCCGGAAAAAACCCGGACTTTACCATATCAACAATCGAGGTCGCGGAGTTTTTGCAGCAGAGCCTCGGTAGCATGGCGGGAATTCCGCGGCCCCACCTCGAACACCAGGTCGGCAACTTCCCGATAGAGGGGGTCGCGATCACGTTTCAATCGCTCAATCACCTGGCGGCGATCTGGCACCTGCAAGAGCGGGCGCTTCTTATCCTTGAGGGTACGCTGATAGAGCTGCTCAACGCTGGCAGTGAGGAAAATAACCAGCCCTGTATCCTTGAGAACACGCCGGTTGGGGGCGCTGAGAACAACACCGCCACCGGTGGACAGGACTATATCGCTGGCAGCGGCCACTTCCTCCAGCAGCTCGGACTCCCTGCGGCGAAAGCCTTCTTCGCCCTCGACATCAAAAATCCAGGGGATGGTGGCGCCACTGCGATGTTCAATCTCATCATCGAGATCAATAAACCGCTTGCCCAACCGCTGGGCAAGCAGGCGACCAATGGTGGTCTTGCCGACCCCCATGGGGCCGACAAGGTAGAGGTTGCTCCCGGGTTTCATCGATCAAGCAGTTGATCATCGACAATCTTGGGAGTGACAAAGATCAGGATTTCCCGCTTGTCGCTGGTGCGGAAATTGTTTTTAAAGATACGTCCAAGGTAGGGAATATCGCCCAGCAGAGGCACCTTGGTTTCTTCGTCAAACTCCTCATACTGGAAGATACCGCCCAGAACCAGTGTCTGACCATCACCCACCAGGGCCTTTGTTTCGATATCAGTAATATCCAGCGCGGGAACACCGCCAAATACTTCTGCCGCCACGTTATTCTGGGAGATAAACAGATCGAGGATAATGCGGTTGTCCGGGGTTATCTGGGGAGTGACTTCAAGCTTGAGCACGGCCTCCTTGAACTCTACGCTGGTGGCGCCGCTTGAAGTTGCCTCCTGGTAGGCCACCTCCTTACCGGAACGGATGACCGCCTTCTGCTTGTCGCCGGTCAGCACTTTCGGCTGGGAAGCGATCTCCGCATACCCTGCGCTCTCCAGAGCGCTCAATTCCAGATCAAGGTAGGCATTATCGGTAAGCAGCTGTAGGGCAATCTTGCCTGCGGGGTTGGGCACGCCCAAATCCACGTTAAGGCCGTCAAAGATATCGATGTTATCTCCACTGGGTGCGGTCTGAATGGCGCCCGTGGGAGTGATTGGCGGTACAGGTTCACCATCTTCATCCACAGCCTGAACATAGGGCGCCCGGCCTCGAGGGAAACGGTTCATGGGGTTGTAGGGAACAATAAAGTTCTCTATGCCACCGCCAAAACCAAACACATTGTCGCCCACTTCGGAGGCGCCCTGGGCACCCCAGCGCACCCCTAACTCCTTGCGGAAATCGGTGGTTGCAATGACGATCCTGGCTGAAATTTCCACCTGCCGGATGGCGATATCGATCTTGTCGACCAGCCGTCTGAACTCAGCGATCTTGTCTGCTGTATCGGTAAGAATAATGGTATTGGTGCGCTTGTCGACGATCGCTGAGCCGCGTTCTGACAGGATGCTGCTTGTCGCTGTACGGTCATCGTCGCGGCTGCGACTGCGGTCGCCCTCCTCGTCATCTTCCACATCAAACAGCTCGAAAAGCTCTACAGCGTCTGCATACTTGATACGAATAAATTCGGTGACCAGTGGTGCCAGTTCCTGCAGTTGTTTGTTGGCTTCAACCTGCAGACGCTCGCGCTCTGCAATCTCAGCGGCGGGAGCAACCAGCAGCACATTGCCTTCAAGTCGCTTATCCAGCCCCTTGGCCTTGAGGACAATATCCAGCGCCTGATCCCAGGGAACATTTTCGAGCCGCACGGTAATACTGCCAGTTACCGTATCACTGGCAACCAGGTTCAATTCGGTAAAATCAGCAATCAACTGGAGTACGGAACGAACTTCAATATCCTGGAAATTAAGGGACAGCTTTTCACCAACAAAGGCAAATTTGGACTGCCTTTCTTCGAGTTCAACAGGAGACAAGGGCTTGAGGCTGATCACATAGCGGTTATCTGTCTGATAGGCAATATAATCATATCCACCATCGACAGCCTCGACCGTTACTGTTGTGGTTGTGCCTTCTCTGCGGGTATCAATGGTTTTGACAGGAGTCGCAAAATCGATCACATCCAGACGCTGGTCAAGCGCTGCAGGCAGGTCGGTATGAAAAAACTGCGCGATGACTTTTGTCCCTGTCTGGGAAACATCGACGCTAACGGAGGGGTTGGAAAGGGTCAGTGTGACCATCCCTTCACCCTTCTCACTGCGGGCGAAGTCGACATCCTGAATAGAACGATCACTGGCGCCCACTGCCGGGGTATTTTGTTGATTGTTGTCAGAGGCCATTGAACGATCCACTGGCTGTGCAGCCAGGCCAACGACCCGGAGTGTGACGGTATTGCCTTCCTGTAACGTTGTGTAGCCAGTCATTTTATTGAGATTGACCACCAGCCTGGTTTTTTCTTCCGATGAAACGACAACAGCGCTTTTGGCATTTTCGAAAGAGAGGGCATGCTTTTTCTCTTTCAGGGTACTTTGCACCGAGGGAAAATCGATAATGATGCGTGCGGGCTCATCAATCGTATAGGCTTCAGGCGCAGGTGGCGTATCAGAAAAACCCAATACCACTTCGAACTCGTTGCCCGGCAATGAAGTGAATTTAATGTCGTCCAGTGTAGTCGCCTGAACGGAAGCGCTCGCTGCCAGGCCGCAGCCCAACATCCAGACAAACGCCGCCCGCCCAATAAGCCATCTGTAGCCTTTCATGCCCTGCTCCCCAACATTATTCACTCTTGTTTTCCCTCAAAGCCAGTGATCTAGGCCTTTCCACCCAGCCATTTTTCCCATCCGGAACAATCTCGACAACCTCTATCTGGGACGGCGTCAAGGCAACAATGCGGCCATGATTTTTGCCCAGATAATTACCTATGGTAACCCTGTGTATTCCGCCGGCGCCATCATCAACAAGCCCCCAGCTGACACCGTCCTTCACCATTGTCCCCACCATGGTCAGAGCGGCAAAGTTGTATCCCTCCAAAGGCTCTGGAGGCCGGTTCTGGTCGGGGGCTAGCGTGGATTTTCCGTATGACCCATCAGTGGTCATTGCCAGCAAGGGCGGCTCAAAGGGGCTGCGCATGGCAGCGGCCGAGTATTTGAAGGCCCTGTAGGGACTGAAAGTAGGAATCGGCTCAATTTCGCCTGAAGGCCGGGCCTTGACTTCGGCCATATAAGTCACCAGATCCTGGTGCTTTGAACCTGAACAACCTGCTACCGACAGCAACAGTGTGGCAATAAGGGTGATCTTCTCGCGGTTGATCATCGGTTATTCACCCTGTGCCTTGTAACGATAGGTTTTGGCTGTCACCTCAAACACTAGCGATCGGGCATTGTCGTCGTCGCTCTTGATCGTGTAGTCATGGAGTGTAACGATCCGTGGCAACCCCGAAACACCACTCACAAAAGAACCCATGTCGTGATAACCCCCGCTGGCAATAATCTTGATGGGCAGCTCGACATAAAACTCGCCAGCCACTTCCGGCTCAAGATTTATGCTCTGGATATCGAGACTGCTGCCATAGCCAATCTCGGTGATGTCCTCAAGCAATCCGGGAACCTCCGTATCACTGGGCAGCTGTGCAAGCAATGCCCCAAAGGATGTTTCCAGCTCTGCCATCTGTCCGCGGTAAGCCTCAACATTGGCTGACTCGAAGGCCTTTTCTTCAAACGATGTCCGCAAACTGAGCTCCTGGGCCTGCAGCTGGGCATGGGTTTCGTTGAGTTCCTGCACGTGGAAATAGTAGGCACCCATCAGCACTAACAAAAATATGATGACCAGCAGCGCAATCCTTACTGGCAGGGGCCACACACCGATGCTGCTGAACTCCAGCTCATTTATGTCGATTTCTTTCAGCTGATCAATCACGCTGCCACTAGCCATGCATCATGCCCCTGTTTTGTCCTGTTCAACCACGACTTCCGGCTTGGTGAGTTGCACCCGCATTTCGAATTTGTTGCCCTGCTCGCCAAGGGTTGGATCTGCCTCAACCTTGGTGAGGTTCGGTTCGGTAAACTTATATGAACCATCAAGATTGCGCATCAGCGCAGAAACCCGGTTGTTGGATTCCGCAAAACCGGTGATTGAGACATTATCGTCCACCCGCTGCCACTCAGAGAGGTAGACCCCTTCCGGCGTAGCCTTCACCAGCTCGTCAAAAATGCGCACAATGTCCGGGCGGTTAGCCTGCAGCGCCTGGATCACCGCCATGCGATCAAGCATTTCCTGCTTTTTCCTCTTCAGGTCCTGAATTTCCTTGACCTTCATTTCCAGTGCTGCAATTTCGCTTTCGAGCAGTTGGTTGCGGCTGGTCTGGTTGTCAATACGAGCATCGATTACTTGACCCCACAGAAAGCTGGTCAGCAAGCCCACCACAAGAACAACCACAGCAATCTCAAGAAATTCCCGTTTTTTGGTCTGGCGATATTCTTCCCGCCAGGGAAGTAGGTTGATCTTTGCCATAGTCAGTCAAAACTCCTCAGTGCCAAACCGACTGCAATCATCATTGCCGGCGCATCGTTGCCAAGGGCGACGGCATTTACCTTGTTGGATACCGTCATGCTGGCAAATGGATTTGCGACCATGGTGGGCAACCCGAGCTTCTCCTCCACATCCTCCCGCAATCCGTCCATCGCAGCGACACCACCGGCCAGTATCAACTGGTCGATGTAGTTGTACTGGCTGGAGGAGAAGAAGAACTGGAGGGAGCGGGATACTTGCTGAATCAAGGCCTCCTTGAAGGGTTCAAGGATTTCCATTTCGTAGTCTTCGGGCAACCCACCCTGCTTTTTGGCCTGGCCCGCTTCCTGAAAGGACAGGCCATAGCGGCGCTGTATTTCCTCAGTGACCTGTTTGCCCCCAAAGAGCTGTTCGCGGGTATAGACCGTCTTGTTGTCCACAAGAACACTCAGGGTCAACATGGTGGAACCAATATCAGCTACAGCAACCACCTGATCAGAAGACTGCTCCATTTGTTGGCTGACCAGCTTGAAGGCCCGCTCCATGGCGAACACTTCGACATCAATGATTTTTGCTTCAAGCCCCCCCAGCTCTATAGCCTCCTGGCGGGTCTGGACATTCTCCTGGCGGCAGGCGGCGAGCAGCACATCAACCTGGGTCGGATTCACCGCTGACGGGCCAACCACTTCAAAATCGAGGGCAACTTCTTCAAGGGGATAGGGGATATACTGATCTGCTTCAAGAGCAATCTGGGTTTCAAGGGCCTGATCACTGAGCCCGGAGGGCATCTCAATCATCTTGGTGATGACTGCAGACCCGGCCACTGCCGCTGCAACAGCCTTGTTTTTGGGCTTGGCCTGGGTCACGAGCTTGCGGATGGTGTCTGCCAAGGCATCGACATCATTGATGTTTTTTTCCACAACGGTATTGGGCGGCAGGGGGCGGACCATGTAACTCTCCACCCTGTATCGGCTGCCATTGCGGCTCAACTCGATCAATTTCACCGAAGAAGAACTGATGTCCAGCCCCAAAACAGTCCTGGATTTCGCTTTGAGAAAACTAAAGAGTTCCATTTTGTTTGCTATATCCCACTGTTGCGAGCAGCTTGTTAGAAACAACTTTAACTTATTGTCCGCACTTTGCAAATGATGCATTGGATTCTTTATTAATCTTATAATGCCCGGCAAGGCAAGCACCGGTGTGCGAATGAAACCATATTTTCAGACTTTATGTAAGTTTTCCCTGTATTGCGCTGTATTTTCAGCGGGTTTGGCCCTTATCTCTGCCGCCGGCTTTTACCTCTACCTGAGCCCCCGACTACCCTCACCGGAGGCTTTGCGCACCGTCAAACTGCAAACTCCCTTGCGAGTTTACTCCCGGGACGGGCTCCTGATGGGGGAATTTGGCGAAAAACGCCGCACACCGGTCAGCTTCAGCGACATCCCCGAAGACTTTGTTCACGCCATCCTCTCAGCCGAAGATGACAACTTCTACAATCACAGCGGCGTGGATATCACCGGCCTGATACGCGCCGCCGTTGAACTGGCTACCACCGGTGAAATCCAGTCGGGCGGCAGCACCATTACCATGCAGGTGGCGCGCAATTTTTTCCTCTCGACAGAGCAAAGTTTTATCCGCAAATTCAATGAAATACTGCTTGCGCTGCGGATTGAAGACGAACTGAGCAAGGATGAAATCCTAACCCTGTATGCCAACAAGATCTTCCTCGGCAGCCGCGCCTACGGTGTCGAAGCCGCAGCACAGGTTTATTACGGCAAGCATATCCATGAACTGAGCCTCGACCAGCTGGCATTGATCGCTGGCCTTCCCAAGGCCCCCTCGGCATTTAACCCACTGGTCAATCCCGCCCGCGCCATGGCCCGCCGCGACTGGATTCTGACGCGCATGTACAAGCTCGACTTCATTGATGAAGAACGCTTCAGAGCAGCGCTCAAGGCGCCCATGAATGCCAGTTATCACGGCGCCAGCCGTGAACTGGAAGCGTCCTATATCGCCGAAATGGCGCGCCAGGAGGCTATCGACAAATTCGGCCTTGACGCCTACAACGAAGGCTACAGGGTCTTTACCACTGTGGACAGCAAGCTCCAGTTGGCCGCCAACCAGTCCCTGCGCGACGGCCTCGAGAGCTATGATGCCCGCCACGGCTACCGAGGTGCTGAGCGGCACGTGCCCGACCCGGCAAACTGGCCAGACACTCTAATCAAAACCCCAGACTCGGGACCACTGCTGGCCGCCATTGTCACAGCCGTCAGCGCCGACAAGGTCGACCTGCTGCTGAAGTTCGGCGCCGCGGGCAGCCTTTCCCTGCAAAACAACAGTGAGATTCGCCTCTATATCAACGAAAATGCCCGCTCCGCACCTGTCAGGGATTTCAGCTCCCTATTCAAGCCCGGCGACCTGATCCGCGTTCGCAAAGGACCTGATGATGCCTGGTTGCTGGCACAAGTACCCCAGGCGCAGGCCGCATTGGTTGCCATTGACCCCGAAAACGGTGCTATTCGTGCTTTAGTCGGGGGATTTGATTTTGAGCTGAGCCACTTCAACAGGGCAGTCCAGGCTGAACGCCAACCCGGCTCCAATTTCAAACCCTTTATCTATGCGAAGGCGCTGGAAAGCGGTATGACAGCCGCCACCCTCATTAATGACGCTCCAGTGGTATTCCGCGATCCCAATCTGGAAAAAGTCTGGCGACCGGAAAATGACAGCGGCAAATTTTATGGCCCGACCCGGCTGCGCAAGGCGCTCTACCTGTCTCGCAACCTGGTATCCATCCGCATCCTCCGTCAGATAGGTATCAAACGTACCATCGCCAGCATGGAACGCTTCGGTTTTGACCCGGAGTCGCTGCCCAAAAACCTGTCCCTGGCACTTGGCACCCAGGCGACAACACCCCTGAAAATCGCCAATGGTTACACCGCTTTCGCCAATGGCGGCTACCGGGTCAACCACCATGTGGTAGACCGCATTGAAAGCGAAAACGGTGAATTGATCTTCCAGGCCAACCCGGCCACTGTGTGCCGCGACTGCGATAGCAGGACAGTACCGGCTGCGCTCACGGCTGACGCCTTTTCCCCCCTGGAACAGCTCTTTGTGGAATCCACACCCAGGGAAGCCAACAGCATGGCGGTGGACACAATGGCCAGCCCCACCAGGGCCGAGCGCATCATGGATGCCCGGGTCGCCTTTATCATGGACTCCATACTCAAGGACGCCATCAAACTCGGAACGGGCAAAAAGGCGCTGGTGCTCAACCGGGACGATATCGCTGGCAAGACCGGCACCACCAACGGCCCTCGCGATGTATGGTTTTCCGGCTACAGCCCCCACCTGGTGGCAACTGTTTGGGTCGGGTTTGACGAGAACCACTTGCTGGGTCGCAATGAATACGGCGGCTCAGCGGCGCTCCCCATCTGGATCGACTTCATGAAGTCAGCGCTGGCAGACAAACCGCCCCTCCTTCGCCCCCCGCCACCGGGCTTGGTCACCGCCCGGATTGATCCCAACACCGGGCAACGGGTCGGACCTGGATACAGAGGGGCGTTGCTGGAGTATTTCCTCGAAGAGAAGACTCCACCCCTGAGCCGGGGCAACCGCCCGGTCGGCGGCAATAGCAGAGGGGCTGGCGAGGAAGACAACGGTGGCAGCAGGCTGCCGGACAACCTGTTCTGACCACTGCTCCTACTTATCTGGAAAAACGCCAGGTCAGAGATCAGCCAGCAGCGCTTGCCAATCCGGTTCGACACTACCCACTGCGTAAAAGGCGGGATTGGTCAGGCCAGCCCGCTGGTTGTAGCGAAAGGGGGCGCCATCCATCCCGAACAACCCGCCACCCGCCGCCTCGACAATGGCCTGAGCCGCAGCGGTATCCCACTCCCCTGTGGGTCCATGGCGCCAATACAGATCGGCAAGGCCTTCGGCTAGCAGGCACATCTTTAGCGAACTGCCCATGGGCTTCACTTCAACCTGCGGCCAAATCGCGGCCAGCCTGCCTATCAGGGCTGGCGTTTTATCCAGCCCGTGATCGCGACTGGCTACTAGCTTGACGACCATATTGCTGGCGTTTGCCGCCAGTGGGTTGCTGTGGATGTCAGCCTGATCTCCGTCAGCATTAATTTTCCAGGCCCGCCAGGTAGTGCGGTCCTGACCCATTCTCTGTCCGGCATAGAGTGTATTGGTGGCCGGGGCATAGATCACGCCAAGCACTGCCTCGCCGCCCTCCACCAGGGCAATATTGACAGTAAATTCACCGCTGCGACGGATAAACTCCTTGGTGCCATCGAGAGGGTCCACCAGCCAGTAGCGTTGCCACTGGCGCCTGACATCAAAGGGCGGCAAATCGCCCTCCTCGGAGAGCAAGGGCAGTTGCGGGCAAGCGGCGGATAACGTGGAAGTTATAGAGTCGTGGGCGGCAAGGTCAGCGCGTGTCACAGGAGAATCGTCGGCTTTGGCCTCCACACCGATATCAGGCTCGGCATAGACTGCCATGATGGCCCGACCGGCAGCACGGGCCGCAGCGGTCATCAATGCAACCAGCTCCTCGGCGGGGGGCATCATCGCGCCAGTAAATCCCTCACCAGATAGAGGGCAGCCAGGGAGCGACCTTCAGTGAAATCATCCCGTGCCACCAAACTGCTCAGGTCGCGCAACGACCAGGGCACCACCTCGAGAGGTTCAGGCTCGTCGCCGGGCAAACGTTGCTCGTACAGGTTCTGGGCCAGGATTACATCGATATCGTGCCCCATGTAGCCGGGGGACAGGGTCAGCGTCTTGAGAAACTCCAGGTGATGGGCGCCGTAACCCACCTCCTCCATCAACTCGCGGTTGGCTGCCAGCAACCGGTCCTCGCCGACATTGCGGGCGCCCTTGGGCAAACCCAGATGGTAACTCTCAACACCGGCACCGTACTCTTTCACCAGCAGCACAGTGTCATCATCCAGCATCGGCACAATCAACACAGCGCCATGACTGGGGTGACAGAGCCGCTCGTAGATCCGTTCGGCACCGTTGCTGAAACGCAGCAACAGCTCTTCAACCCGGAACAGACGGGTGCGGGCAGTCTCCCGTCGCTTTAATATTTGCGGCTCAACAGGCATACTCGGCAGCCATGACTATCCTCGAAGAGTCCATTATCCGCCATGATTGACTGGAGCGCCATTGATACAGTCCTGCTCGACATGGATGGCACGCTGCTCGACCTGCATTTCGATAATTACTTCTGGCTCTGTCACTTGCCACACCGCCATGCGGAGCACCACGGCCTGGATCTGGATGAATCCAAGCGCCTGCTGAACCAGCGCTTCCTGGAAAAGCGCGGCACCCTGGACTGGTATTGTCTCGACTACTGGGACAGGGAGCTGACCCTGGACGTCCGCCAGCTCAAGGAAGAGGTACAGCACCTGATCGCCGAGCGCCCCCATGCCATTGATTTCCTCCAGCAGCTGAAGACTGCAGGCAAGCAGCGCATTCTCATCACCAACGCCCACCCCAAAAGTCTGGATCTCAAGCTGGCGCTGACCGGCATCGGTGACCACCTCGATCGGATTATTTCGTCCCACCAGTATCGCGCCCCGAAAGAATCCCCGCTGTTCTGGCAGGCACTGTTGGGCGACATCGGCTTTGACGCAACGAGAACGCTGTTTATCGACGACTCGGATGCTGTGCTGGACGCCGCCCACTGTTTTGGCATCCGCCACCTGTGCTGCATCCATCAGCCCGACAGCCAGCAGCAAAGCCGCTACAGCGGCAGGTTTCCCGCCATCGACCATTTCGATGACATTTTTCCTGCCCCCGCAGACTTCGAGTTGGCGCCGTCCTGCACGGCAGTCAAGCGCCATGGATAAGGTACGCATCGACAAATGGCTGTGGGCAGCGCGTTTTTTCAAGACCCGCAGCCTGGCCAAAAACGCCATTGAAAGCGGCAAAATCAAGGTCGAAGGCCAGCGCGTCAAACCCAGCCGCGACCTCAGTGTCGGCCTGACCCTGGACATTCAGCAGGGAACAGACACTAAAACCGTGGTCATCAACGCCCTCTCCGACCAGCGACGCGGCGCACCCGAAGCGGCCACCCTTTACACCGAAACCGCAGCAAGTATTCGCCTGCGGGAATCAGCCGCCGAAAAGCGCCGCCTGACCCGCGATCACGAAACCCATCCAGGCCACAAACCCACCAAAAAGCAGCGGCGGCTGATTCACCAATTTCTCGATGATCACAACAGCTAGTCGTTACAGGTTATACGTGGCAGGCTACAGGTAAGCGTCCAAAGATCCCGGCACCTGAAACGCCCAGCGCTAGACAAAGCCTCTAACCTCTTTTACAGTGCCAAGCCCTTCAGCAGCCCCCAGTCCCTATGGCCAACAAAGACCAGCTCCATCGCTTTATTTTCGACAACAGCGATGTGCGTGGCGAGATTATCTCCCTCTCAGACAGTTATCTGTCAGTGCTGAAAAACAGCCCACAGTCGACCGTTATCGCCACATTGCTGGGCGAAATGCTTGCCGCCGCAGGACTGCTCAGCGCCACCATGAAATTCGACGGGATCATCACCCTCCAGGCCCGTGGCGATGGCGACCTGTCACTGCTGATGGCCGACTGCACACGCCACGATTCACTGCGCGGCATTGCCCGTGTCAAGGAAGGGGCCAACCCGCAGGACCAGGATTTCCGGCAACTGCTGGGTCATGGACACCTGAGTATTACCATCGACCCCGCCGAGGGTGAGCGCTACCAGGGTATTGTGCCCCTCGAACGGGATACCCTCGGCGCCTGCCTCGAAGACTATTTCACCATGTCCGAGCAGCTGCCCACCCGCCTGTGGCTGTTCGCTGATGGACAGCATGCCGCCGGGCTGCTGCTCCAGGCACTGCCCAGCCAGCAGCAATCCGTCGAGGAGCGCAATGATTACTGGCAGCACCTGTGCATCCTCGCCGACACCCTGAGCCGGGATGAAATGCTCAGCCTCGACAACATCACCATCCTCACCCGACTCTTCCATGAAGAGAACCTGCGCCTGTTCGACCCGCGCGAACTGCGGTTTGCCTGTAGCTGCTCTGAAGCCCGTACCCTCGACATGCTGCTATCGCTGGGGCAAGAGGAGGTGCTCTCGGTGGTGGAAGAAATGGGCAGGGTCGATGTGGAATGCCAGTTCTGTCACCAGCAATACAGCTTTGGCCGCGACCAGGTGGAAAGCCTGTTTAGCGGTCAGCCGCGCACCCTGCATTGAAGCCAAAGCAGCGAATCCGACCCTGAATCGGGCGACGCTGCGCCAGCACATCGAATTCTGCCATAATCCGTGACTTCACTGGACAGGCCAGCAGGGTCGTCCGGTCCAGATAACCCAGCAGGTCTTTCACCATGGCGCATAACAACGATTCTGCCGTGCAGGTGTTTAAAAACCTGAATCCGGCTGAACTGATCGAGCAGGCAATCCTGCGCAGGGAAGCGGTACTCACCAATAGCGGCGCCCTGCTGACCTCCAGCGGCGAAAGAACCGGTCGCTCACCAGCCGACCGCTTTATTGTCGATGAACCCAGCACCACTGACGCCATCGCCTGGGGGCCGGTCAACCGCCCCTTTTCCCAGGACAAGTTCAACGCGCTGTGGGAAAAGGTTCACGAATACCTCTCTGACCAGGACCGCTTTGTCTCCCACCTCCATGTAGGCCAGGATCCGGAGCACTATCTGCCAGTCAAGGTCACCAGCGAAACCGCCTGGCACAACCTCTTTGCCCACAATATGTTTATCCGCCCCGAGCGCTACAACCCCTCGGCAAAACAGCAGTGGAAAATTCTCCATGCCGCCAACTTCATCTGTGAACCGGAGGTGGACGGCACCCACAGCAACGCCGCGGTGATCATCAATTTTGCCCGCCGCAAAGTGCTGTTGGCAGGCATGGCCTATGCGGGCGAACTGAAAAAAGCCATGTTCTCGGTGCAGAATTTTCTGCTTGCCGAACGGGATGTGCTGCCCATGCACTGTGCCGCCAATGTCGGCATAGATGGCGATGTGGCCCTGTTTTTTGGCTTGTCGGGCACCGGCAAGACCACACTATCCGCCGACCCGCAGCGCCTGCTGATCGGCGATGATGAACACGGCTGGGGAAAGGGTGCGGTATTCAATCTGGAAGGGGGTTGTTACGCCAAGACCGCTAATCTGCACCGTGCCAGTGAACCTTTGATCTGGGATGCCATCCGCTTTGGTGCCATTGTCGAAAACGTGGTTATCGACAATCAGCGCAACATTGACTACGACGACACCAGCCTCAGCGAGAATGGCCGCTGCAGCTATCCCCTCGAGCACATTGAATTCCGCTGCCCGGAAAACCGCGCTGACGAGCCGCGCCACATCCTGTTCCTCACCTGCGATGTCAGTGGTGTGCTACCCGCTGTGTCCATTCTCAGCAAGGAAGCCGCTGCCTACCATTTTCTCAGCGGCTACACCGCGCGGATCGGCTCCACGGAACAGGGCGGGACTGAGGGCATCACCCCGATTTTTTCCGCCTGTTTTGGCGCACCCTTTATGCCCCGCGATGCCGCAGTCTATGCCGACCTGCTTGTCAAACGTATCCAGGATTTCGGCAGCCGCATCTACCTGGTGAATACCGGCTGGAGCGGTGGCTCGGGGATTGACGGCAAGGGTGCCCGGTTCCCGCTGGCGGTTACCCGCGCTATCGTCACCGCCATCACCAGTGGCGCCCTCGAACAGGTGCCAACCCGGCTACTGCCGAGCCTGAATTTGCAGATACCCGATGCGGTGCCCGGGGTTGACAACCGCTACCTCGACCCCCGTTCAAGCTGGGACAATCCTGCAGCCTGGGAGGCCGGAGCGAAAAAGCTTGCCCAGCTGTTCGTCGATAATTTTGCCCACTTCAATGTGGCGGAGCAGATTGCCCAGGCCGGGCCACAACCAGGCTGAAGATAAAACCATAACTGAAACCTACCGGTTATTACGGCTGCTTTTCGAGAATCCAGCATCTGATGGTTACATTCCCCCGTCCTGGGCTGTCTGCCTTCCTGCCTGGCATACAGGTCCGGCAGTCATCCCTAAGGAGATGAGCTTTTTTTAAACAGGCGATCAGTCCGCTAATTCACCACAGAGTGAATACGGCACTACCTTGTCACACCACCCTGTTACCCCCTTGTCAGCCACTGGCGATGGTCATATAGTACTGTACATCCATACAGTGTTTTCTAACCGGTCATTGCCATGAAAATCCACCCCCTGCCCATTCCGTCACCTCTGCGGGCCTTTGCCGCCCCCATTTACCTGTCGCGGGTGCCCGCCGGGTTTCCCAGCCCTGCCGATGATTATGTGGACAAGCCCCTCGACCTCAACGAGTTGCTGATCCGCCATCCATCCGCCACCTTTTACTGCCAGGTGAGCGGCGAGTCGATGACCGGGGCGGGTATCTTTGACGGCGACATCCTCATCGTGGACTGCGCCCTGCGCGCCAGCCACGGCGATGTGGTGCTGGCAACCCTCGATGGCGAGATGACCTGCAAGATCCTCGACCTGCACCACCAGCGCCTGCTGGCGGCAAACCGGGATTACGCGCCCATCCCCATCCGCGAAGGCTGTGATTTTGTCATCAAGGGTGTGGTTACCAGCTCCATACGGAGGCACCGATGTTTGCCCTAGCCGATTGCAATTCGTTTTACGCCAGCTGCGAACAGGTCTTCCGCCCCGACCTGCGGGGCAAGCCGGTGGTGGTGTTATCGAACAACGATGGCTGCATCGTGGCGCGCTCGAAGGAGGCCAAGGCTCTGGGCATTCCCGACCTGCAACCCTTTTTCAAGATCGAAAACCTGCTGCGCCGCAACAAGGTGGCGATTTTCTCCAGCAATTACGCCCTCTACGGCGATCTGTCGCGGCGGGTGATGGAAACCCTCCAGACATTCAGCCCCGCCATAGAGGTATACAGTATCGACGAGATGTTTCTCGATCTGGCGGGTATGGGCAATGACCCTGGCAGCTACTCCCGCACCATCAGGGAAACCCTGTGGCAGCATGTGGGCATTCCCATGAGTATCGGTGTGGCGCCCAGCAAAACCCTCGCCAAGCTGGCCAACAAGGTGGCCAAAAAGGCCCCGGCCTGTGAGGGGGTTTGCGTGCTCGATGAAGCGCGCAAATGGCGCTGGGTGCTGGATCGGATGCCGGTGCGGGAGGTGTGGGGAGTGGGCCGCCAGATGGAGCGACGCCTCGGGGATCTGGGGATTCGCACAGCCCGGGATCTGGCCAATGCCAACCCCAAGATCCTGCGTCGCCACGGCAGCGTCAACCTGGAGCGCACCATTGAGGAACTCAATGGCCGCCCCTGTCTGGAACTGGAAGATGTTCCCGGCGACAAGCAACAAATCTACAGCACCCGCTCCTTCGGCACCAAGGCTCGCTCCCTGGTTCCGCTCCAGGAGGCGGTAGCCCATTACGCCAGCAACGCCGGGGAGAAGCTCCGCAAACAGCGCCACCTGGCCCGGGCAGTACATGTGTTTTTTCACACTTCACCCCACGAACCACGCTACCACAGCGCCAGTGCGGTGATGCAGCTGCCCTATCCCAGCGATGATATTCGCCTGATTGTCGCCACCGCCCGCCAGATTGCCCGCAATATTTACACCCCCGGCCATGCATTTTTGAAAGCCGGGGTGGGGCTGCTCAATATTGTTGACCGCCAGCACCACCAGTTCGACCTGCTGCAACCGGGCCAGAACACCCGAGCCGATACCTTGATGAGCACCATGGACGCCATCAACCGCAAGGTAGGCAGGTGCGCGGTGTTTCTCGCCGCCCAGGGCACCCATCGACCCTGGGCCATGCGCCAGCAATTCAGGTCGCCGCGCTACACCACCCACTGGGATGAGTTGCCGAAGGTGAGAGCCTAGAAATGGGAGATGGGAGATGGGAGATGGGAGATGGGAGATGGGAGATGGGAGATGGGAATCGTCTCTCATCTCCCGTCAAACATTTCCCTGTAGTTACTTCTCGACAAACGCCCGCTCAATCACATACTCACCCAGCTCACCGGCGCGGGTTTCCCTGAAGCCGAGGCTGTCGAGAATGCCGCAGGTGTCCTTGAGCATGGCCGGGCTGCCGCACAGCATAAATCGGTCGTCCGCAAGGTTCGGGGCGGGCAGGCCCACATCTTCAAACAGTTTGCCGCTGCTGATCAGGTCGGTGAGGCGGCCAGTATTGCGGAAGTTTTCCCGCGTCACTGTCGGATAGTAAATCAGCTTTTCACCGGCCATTTCACCGAAATATTCGTTGTTGGGCAGGTGGTCGGTTATCACCTCCTGGTAGGCCAGCTCTTCCACAAAACGGCAGCCGTGGACGAGGATGACCTTGTCGAAATTCTCGTACACCTCCGGGTCCTTGATGACGCTGAGGAAAGGCGCAAGGCCGGTGCCAGTGCTGAGCAGGTAGAGGTTGCGGCCTCCGGGCAGCAGATGATCCACTGTCAGGGTGCCGGTGGGCTTGCGGCTGATCAGCACTTCATCGCCAATGCTCAGGTATTGCAGCTTTGAGGTAAGGGGGCCATCGGGCACCTTGATGCTGAAAAACTCCAGCTCTTCCTCGTAGTTGGCGCTGGCAATACTGTAGGCGCGCAGCAGGGGGCGGCCCTCGTTTTCAATACCCACCATGGTGAAGTGGCCATTGCGGAAGCGGAAGGATGGGTCGCGGGTAGTGGTAAAGCTGAACAGGCTGTCAGTCCAGTGGTGAACGCCGGTAACCGTTTCGCGGATCAGATTGCTCATGGGTAAGTGGTGTCCTGCAAGAAAAGTGGATAACCGTTGCGGATGTGCAAACTTGTTGATGGGCAGACTATAGACCCGGAGCTTAATATCGGTAAAATGGGTTATACAGATTTTATTAACCGCTTTTCCAAATAATAAATAACTATCCAAACTACACATCCTGGCTGGAGGACCAACCCGTGAAATACACCCTGCGCCAACTGGAAGTATTCCTCGCCACCGCCCACACCGAGAACATCAGCCGCGCGGCAGAAAAGCTCGCCATGTCACAGTCCGCCGCCAGCAGCGCCCTCAAGGATCTGGAGCATCAGTTTGATATCCAGCTGTTTGACCGGGTTGGCAAAACCCTGCAGCTGAATGAACTGGGCCGCCTGCTGCAACCCCGCGCCGAGGAACTGCTGGAGCGCGCCCGCGAGCTTGAAGTGGCCCTCGGCAAGCATATCCAGAGCGGTCCCCTCAAGGTGGGCGCCACCCTCACCATCGGCAATTACCTTGCCGTGGCGTTGATGGCGCGCTATATGGCCGAGGAGCCGGAAGCGCCGGTATCACTGGAAGTGGGCAACACCGCCACCATCGCTGACAAGGTGCGCCATTTCGAACTGGATATCGGACTGATTGAAGGGGAAATCCAGCACCCGGAGCTGGAAGTGACGCGCTGGCGGGGGGACGAACTGGTGGCCTTCTGCGCACCCGATCACCCCTATGCAAAACGCGGCACACTCAGCGACGACGATCTGCTGGCCGCCACCTGGATTGTGCGGGAGCAAGGTTCAGGCACACGCCAGACCTTCGACCGCGCCATGCACGGCCTGCTGCCGGACCTGAAGATTCTGCTGGAACTGCAACACACCGAGGCCATCAAGCGCGCTGTGGAGGCGGGGCTGGGCATCGGCTGCCTGTCGCGCATCACCCTCACCGAGGCCTTTGCCCGCGGCAGCCTGGCGCCGCTGACAATACAGGGGCGGGATTTGCACCGTCACTTCTACTTTATTATCCACCGCCAGAAATACCGCGGCGCCGGACTCAGTCGCTGGCTGGAAATCTGTAATGAAATGCAGGGGGGTTACCCAGAAGTCCGTAGCTAGGGAGACGTGGAACGGGAGATGAGAGGCGCTCACCATCCCCCATCCCCCATCCCCCATCCCCCATCCCCCATCTCCCATCTCCCATCCCCCATCTCCCATCTCCCATCCCCCATCTCCCATCTCCCATAAGACCTTTCCCTGTCCATCACACAATGGCTCGCAATCAGTCGGATATTTCCTGACTGATAATGTCGGACACATCGATACCCTTGGCCATCGCCTCCCGCAGCCAGCGCTTTCTGGCCAGGGCCTGCATGTTCTCGGTGTTGTCGGTTTCGTCGACAATGTCGGTGCCGAGGATGGTCTCGATAATATCCTCGAGAGTAATAATCCCCACCATGCTGCCAAATTCATCCATCACCAGGGCGATATGCTCACGGGTATCGAGGAACTGGTTGAACAGCCTGGTAATCGGCAGCGACTCGTGGGCGACGGTAATCTCGCGCAAAATCGTTTTGAGGGGCTGATCGCTGTGGCCCCGGATATGGGCAGCCAGCAGCTGATCCTTGAGAAAGTAGCCTGTGATATGGTCTGAGCGATCAGCTTCGTAGAGGGGAATGCGGGAAAACGGCAGCTCCGGCTGGCTGTTGAAGTAGTCCTTGATGGTGGTGTCTTCCGACACCCGGTGCACCACCGTGCGCGGCGTCATGATGCTTTTCACTACCACCGTATCAAAGGCAAGCAGGCTCTTGATCATCTCCGAGTGAGTATGTTCGAACACCCCTTCCTGGGCGCCGATCTCCGTCATGGCGAGAAAATCCGAACGGGAAAACAGGCTCGCTTCATTGCTGACCTTGAAGCGCCGGGTGGCAAACTGGCACAGCCACACCAGCGGAAACAGCAGCCAGATCACATACTTCAGGCAATACACGGTAAAGGTCGCCAGCCGCTGCCAGTGGGTGGCACCGATGGTTTTGGGAATGATTTCGGAAAAAATCAGGATCACGATGGTGGTCAAACCCGGCACCAGCAACCCGGTAATCAGCGGCGAGGTATCGGCCCAGATCTTGGTGGCCTCCTGACCGACACCGATAGCGCCAACCGTATGGGCCACGGTATTGAGTGTGAGAATGGCCGCCAGGGGTCTGTCGATATTCTCCTTGAAGGCCCGCAGCTGCACACCCAGGGCTGTGCCCTGCTGGATTTTGATCTGGGCATAGGAGGGGGTAATACTGAGCAGCACGGATTCCCACAGAGAACAAAAAAACGACAGAACCGTCGCCAGCAGCAGGAATGCGATCAGGGTGGTTAACATACAGTACCAGGGTTGCCAGGAAGGCTGCAGTTTATCAGCAAGCCCGGCCTGCTCAATAGCCCACTGATCACCCCCTGATTCCCGGCATCAATTAGCCGGGATTTTGCTGGCTCTCCATCATCCAGCTGGCGAGCAGGAACAGGATGCGGGCGCCCACATTGCCGTCCCACTCGTCGCCGCCGTCGAGGGGGTTGGGGCACACCTCGCACAGGTCGAAACCGATAATGCGGCGACCGGATTGCACCAGGGCCTTGATCAGAAAACGCGCCTGTTCAAACTCCAGCCCGCCGGCCACCGGCGTGCCGGTATGGGGGCAGAGGTTGGGCTTGAGCCCGTCGATATCAAAGGAGACATACACATTGGCGGGCAGGGCCGCGATGATCTCGGCAACCAGCGCTGCGAAAGGCGTGCCGCCGTACAGCTGCTCCTTGATGTCCTCGTCGTAGAACACCGCAATGCGCGCATCCCCCGCGGCAAAGGCGCACTCCTCCTCACTGAAATCGCGAATTGCCACCTGCACCAGCCTGGCGGGCGCCGGTTCCAGGGCCATCACATTGCGCATGATGGAGGCGTGGGAAAAGGCAAACCCCTGGTAGGCGTCGCGCAGATCCAGGTGGGCGTCGATATGCAGCACACCAAAATCGCCCTGGTATTTGTCGCACAGGTAATGGATTTGGCCGAGCGGGCTGGAGTGATCGCCGCCGATCAGGGCAAACAGCTTGCCCTGCTCATCCAGCACCCGGCACTGCTCGTAGACCAAGCTGTTGAGCTGGTGGGAGGCGTCATTGATACCGTCGCGCACCCCAACCAGATCGGGCCGGGCATTGAGGGAACCGCGACTCTCCAGCTCCTCCTGCACGGCCTTTGCCAGCGGCTTTGCCAGGTTGTTGATGTGGATGATATCGGGGCTGAAGGGCAGCAGGTGGAAACCCTTCTCATAGTGATTGGGCAAATCCCGCTGGTAGAGGTCGAGCTGCGGGCTGGCCTGCAAAATCGCCTGCGGCCCCTGTGAAGCGCCATTGCCGTAGGAGGTGGTGACCTCCCAGGGCACCGGGATAAACACCAGGCGGGCATCTTCAAGGGTAGTGGGAATGGCAAAAATACCATCGTCCGCCGAACCGGTGAGGGCGGGATCAAAAGCGGGGGTGGTGGATTCGGTCATGATTTATCCAAAGGCCGGTGGTCAACGAGGTGCCCATTCTAACAGGCAGTGCCGGGTTTGCACTGCGACAGGCTCTACCCACAAGGCCAGGGCAGTGAACAATCAGCGCGGACTCCAGTCATACCACAGGTCACACCGACCAATCACAATTAAGCGGCAATCAGGCTATACTCCGAGCCTCAGTCAGGCCATGGACAGCGGCCATACCCGGCCCCGCAGCAACCTCTTTCGCGGCCCCACCACCCAACCGATGACCGATCAGCGACATGACAAAATACCTTGCCTCAGCCTTTATTATTCTGTTCCACAGCCAGGCGCTCCACGCCGGCATTATCCAGTACTTCAAGGAGGAAGACGGCAGCACCAACTGGCAGTACATCGCCAACTTCTCCAGCAGCATGCTGATCCTGTTGCTGTCGATCGCTCTCATCAAGCTGTTTTTCACCATCCGCCAGGTGCGTCGTTCCAACCGCGCGTTGAAAGCTATTCGCAATGACCTCGAAATTCGCGTCAAAGAGCGCACGGCAACCCTCAACGAATCCAACCAGCTGCTGAAGCAAACCAACCAGCTGCTGGAAACCGAGGTCAAGGAACACCGCGAAACCACCAGCCGCCTGCGCGCCTCCGAGGCCTACATCAAGAATATTCTCGAATCCATGCCGCTGATGCTGGTGGGTATCCGCGAGGATGGCGAAATCACCCAGTGGAACAAGCGCGCCGAAGAGATTGCCGGCATCCCCACCGCCCAGGCGCTGGGCAAGAATCTGTGGAAAACCTACCCCGCCATCACCGTGGCGCCGGACCAGATTGCCCAGGCCCTGGCCGACGGCAAACCGGTGACCATCAAGCACAGCCAGCGCGGGCGCTACCACTTCGACATTATCATCTACCCGCTCAAGGATCAGATGGAGGCGGGCGCCGTGATCCTCATCGACGACGTCACCCAGCGGGTCGCCACCGAGAACATGCTGATCCAGCGCGACAAGATGTCGTCCCTCGGCGAGCTGGCCTCCAACATGGCCCACGACATCAACACCCCCCTGCAGACCATCCTTGATGACATGAGCCATGTACGGGATTGCCTCAAAAACGATATTCTCCCCGGCAATGGCGAGGTTCTCGGCAAGCTCAACAGCCTGCTTGACGACGCCAGCGAAAAAGGCAAGCAGGCATCTGCGGTTATCACCAACCTGCTGTCCTTTGCCGGGGCCCAGGGGAACGAGAAAAAACCCGAGGATGTCACTGCCATCATCGAACACAGCCTGACCCTGGCCGCGGACGTTATCTCGGTGCCAGGCAAGCTGCGTTTCAGGGACATAGCCATCGAGCGCGACTTTGATCCGGCGCTGCGCAAAGTCCCCTGCAACCGCTCAGAACTGCAGCAGGTCTTCCTCAGCCTGTTCCGCCATGCCTGCCACGCCCTCAGCAACAGCCGCAATCCGGAGCAACAACCGGTCATCCACCTGGAAATGAAAGAGCATTATGACGCCCTGTGGATCAAGATTTCCCACAACGGCCAGGGCCTGACCTACGACGAGCAGAAGTATATTTTCGAGCCCTTCTTCAACAGCCCCGACGACAATAAGTACGACGCCAGCAAGCGCCTGTCGTTTTCGTACTTCATCATCACCGAGCACCACAAGGGCCAGATGGCGGTGACCTCTGATGTCAATGTCGGCACCACCTTCCACATGCAGATTCAGCTACAGTAGGGGCCATAACATGATCCAGGCAACAGCCTTGCTAACACGATTAGCGGTTACCGCAGCTGCAGTGCTGATGCTGGCCAGCCCATTTGCCGCAGCCGGGGATACTGTGCTGATTGATGTACGCACTCCGGAGGAGTTCGCGACAGGACATCTCCCCGGCGCACTCAATATGCCCTACGAGGATATAGTGAGGCTCACCGCCGAAGCAGGCATTGGCAGGGATACTCCCCTGGCCCTGTATTGCAGAAGCGGTCGCCGCTCGGGTATCGCTACGTCGGAATTGCTGGCCAACGGCTTTACCCAAATCGAGAACCTCGGCGGCTACGAAGCCCTGGCTAAAGACAGGGGAAGCTGTACAGCCAGCAACTGCTAGGACCCCGTCGCTTAAGAAAGCCCCGGCATCCGGCGAGCGCAGCGGCTTGTCCTCAGACAACACCGCAGTAAAGCCCGACAGCAGGGGGGCGCAGACAATCAGGCATAAGCCGTCATAACACTGGCCCGCAGTCATGTGGGCCAGTGTGTACAGCAGCAACTGCAACCCGGCGTTATTCCGCCGTACGCTGATTTCCCGCCTTGAACCAGTCCACCTTGCGGGTCATCACCATCACCGCCCCGAGCAGGCCAAACAGCAACAGCGACCCCATCAGCAGCGCGTAATCCTCCGCACTCAGCAGCCCGTAGAGCAACCCGTAGAGGGCCGCCAGAGCGGCGCAAAAGCTCAGGCCCCGCAACCGGCTTTGCAATACATGGCCCACATAGTAGCCAATCAGGCCGACACAGAGCGTTGCCGACACGCCATAGGCGAGAGCAAACCCGATATGTTCGGTGAGGGATAGCAGCAGCAGGTAGAAAAATGCCAGCGCCAGACCCACCATGCCGTACTGGACCGGGTGCACCGCCAGGGCTTTGAGCACTTCAAACAGGAAGAAACCGGCAAATGTCAGGGCGATAAACAGCAGGGCGTATTTGGTGGCGCGATCACTTTTCACATAGTGGTCCACCGGGTCCATAAAACTGACCCCCAGGCGGCGGTTGTTGAACGACTCACAGCGGGATCTCTCAGTACAGTCCTGCAGGGCCTCTTCCAGATTGGTGGAGAAAAAAGACGTGCTCCACCGGGCGCTAAAGCCGCTGTCATTGACTGTGCGACTGACAGGCAGGTAGTCGCCAACAAAGGCGGGGTGAGGCCAGTCGGAGTTGAGCGTTACCCGGGTGTCACGGCCAATGGGCTTGATATCGAGCTGGCTGGTGCCCTGCAACCGCAGATCGAGGGCAAAATCCAGCGCCAGGGGTTTGGTGACATCCACTGACGCCAGGCTGGCATGCACCCCATCCCCCAGCAGACTGAGCTGTGAACCGGGGCGAAATACCCGTGCCTCTCCGTTAACACTTAGTGTGAGACCCGCACCAATACCGCGTATATCGCTGATACCCAGGGCAATAAAGGGCTGCTGAAAGTGATAATCGGCAAGATCCTTGTCAATCCCCAGTCCGGCGGGCACGGCAAATTTGCCCTGAATTTTGCTGTCGAGATGATAGAGCCTTGCCTTGTAGATACCGCGGGCGCGCTCCTCGGTGGTGATATCCCCCTGGAGGGCAAATTGCTCCGGCAAAAAAAACAGCTTGCCGCTGATTTCCCGCTCTTCAAGATGGCGTTCAGCACCATTTGCGCCCTGCTTCCACTGCCGCACGGTTTTGCGATAGGGCACCACCAGCAGCGGCCCGGTAATCTGCTGGCGGTAACTGGCACTGCGGGCAATATCGTCAAGCACCTGTTGGCGGTGCTGCTGACGCTCGGCAATCAGTCCGTCGATCATGTTGAGGGGTATCAGCAGCACCAGCATTAGGAGGCCGATGGTGCCCAGTTTCCAGGCAAGACTGCGGTTCATGGGTAATTCTCCTGTGGGTTTGGTGAGGAGAATTGTGGCGAACCGCTGTGTGGCCAGAATGGCTTTACTGTGGGGATTGGATGGTATTTGTGTGGCCGGGGTCAGCTGTCAGGCGGCAGGCAGGGTCAGGCGCGCCACAACACCCGCGTCACTGTTGCCGATCCACAGGGAACCGCCGTGCAATTGCGCCACTTCTGCAACAAAACTGAGGCCAAGGCCGGTGCTTTTGCGGCCTGTTGTCGGGCGCGGCAGGGAGTAGAAACGCTCTGTCAGGCGCGGCAGGGCAAAGTCGGGAATCGGCTCGCCCTCATTGATGACCGATATCTGCACCTGCTGGTCCTGCCGTTCGGCAACAACGCGGATCAGCCCGCCAGGCGGGGTGAAATCGAGGGCGTTATCGAGCAGGTTGGCAAGGGCCTGGCGCAGTAGAAATTCCTCACCCCGCACACTGATACCTGTAGCAATCTGCCTGTCGATGCGCAGTCTCGCTTGCCCGATGGCAGGCCCACGGACCTGCAGCAGTTCGTCGATCACGGGGCCCAGAGACACCTCGGCAATCTCATCCAGCCCCTGACGCTGCTCCACCTGGGCCAGGTTCAGCAGGCGTTCGATCAGCTGCTGCAAGCGGCGGCTTTCGTTATCAATATTGGCGATAAAACGGTCGCGCTGTTGTGCAGGAATCTCCTCGTGCAGCAGCTCAGCAGCACCGCGAATGGCCGCCAGAGGCCCCTTCAGTTCGTGGGTGAGGGTCTGCACGTAGCGCTCCACATAATCCTTGCCTTCGAGCTGCACCCTCATGCTCTCCAGGGCGCTGGCCAGCTGTTCCAGCTCGCCGCCACCATAGCGCGGCAGCTGCGGGCGCTGACCCTCGCTCACGGCGCGGGCATAGGCAGTCAACCTGCCGAGGGCGCGACTCAGCCACCACGACAGCAAACCGCCCACCGCCAGCCCCAACACCACAAGGCCGCCACCGAACAGAGCCAGGCGCCGTTGGGAACGGTCGATATAGGGCTGCAGGCTGCTGTTGGGCTTGGCCACCGTTACCACGCCGATTATCTCGCCAGCCGCGCTGATTGGCGCCGCCACATACATCACCGATGAACTGTCGTCGCCGGGTATTTCCGGAGTGGAGCGCGCCCCGTACTGGCCGCGCAGGGTGAGGTACACATCGTTCCAGCGCGAGTAGTCCTGCCCTACGCCAATCCCGGCGGAATCCAGCAGTACCACGCCATGGCGATCGGTGACATAGATGCGGTGATTGACGCGGTTTTTTTCAACGCCCCAGATGTTGGCAGCGGGCTGGCGCTCGCCGTAGGCGCTCAACAAGGCGGGCAGGCGACTTTGCTGCAGGGTGCCAGCGCTGACATCCTCGCGCAAAATTTCCGCCAGCAGGTTGGCGGTATCCACCAGGGTTTCCTCGGTTGACTGGCGCACACCGGGGCGGATTTCATCCATTACCGTGTCCAGTACAAAATAGCCGGTGAGCCCCACAAAGAGGAAATACACGAGAAAAATGCGTATGCCCAGCGGCATCAGCTGTGCTCCGGGCTGTAGCTGTAGCCAAAACCGCGATGGGTCTGGATGGGTTCGGCGCCGGGCGCTACCTGACGCAGCTTGGCGCGCAGGGCTTTGATATGGCTGTCGATGTTGCGCTCGTAGCCCGCATCGCTGGCAATACCCATGGCCTGCAATAACTGATCGCGGCTGAATACCCGTCGCGGCTGATGCAGCAAGGCCTGCAACAGGCGAAATTCGTGGGGCGTGAGGCTGAGTGCTTGCTGGTGATAGGTAATGCGCAACTGCTCGCTATCGACGACAAAAACTTCTGATGCAGGATTGGCGGCAGCAGCCGAATGATCGGTGTTGGCCCCGCTGCGCTTGAGAATCGCCCTGACCCGCGCCGCCACCTCGCGGGGGCTGAAGGGCTTGACCACATAATCATCGGCGCCGATTTCCAGCCCCACCACCCGGTCGATCTCATCGCCCCGGGCGGTGAGAAAAATCACCGGCACCTGGGAAAAACGCCGCAACTGGCGGCACACCTCAAAACCACTGATATCCGCCAGGCCAACATCGAGAATCACCAGATCCACCGCATGTTGCTGCACATAGTCCAGAGCCACGCCGCCCTGCTGGTGCCAGATGGTGCGAAAACCCTCTGTCTGCAGGGCAAAAACCAGGGTGTCCGCAATCGCGGCTTCGTCCTCGACGATCACAATATGAAACATAAAAAGGCTTGCCCCATAAACTGGCCGGGTTGAGGAATGACGCCCAACCTGACACTTTCAGTGCTGTGGCGCGGAATAAATACCGATTTGTCTGCGCTTGAAATCCGCCTGCAACTCGTCGATGGATTGCGGATCATCAATAGTGGAAGGCGTTTCAAAGGCCTCGCCATCGGCCAGTTTGCGCAGTATCGCGCGCAGGATCTTGCCGGAACGGGTTTTGGGCAGGCGCTTGACCACCAGCATCTGGCGCAGGTTTGCCAGTGCCCCCACTTCATCCCGCACCTGTTGCACCACCTCACTCTCCAGCGCCAGCTCGCCAGTGTCTGCGCCATCCTTGAGCACTGCCAGCGCCACCGGCACCTGTCCGCGCAGCTCGTCGTGAATGCCGATCACCGCGCATTCCGCCACCGCCGGGTGAGCCGCAACCACCTCCTCGATTTCACCGGTCGAGAGGCGATGGCCCGCCACATTGATCACATCGTCGGTGCGGCCCATCACAAACAGGTAGCCGTCCTCGTCAAAGTAACCGCCGTCGCCACTGAGGTAATAGCCGGGAAAGCGCTGCAGATACCCGGCCTCAAAGCGGGCGTGGTTGTTCCACACGGTGGTCAGGCAGCTGGGGGGCAGGGGCAGTTTTGCGCAGATATTGCCCTGCTCGCCAGGGCCGACTTCACGGCCATTGTCATCGAGAACACGGATATCAAAGCCCGGCACCGGCCTGGTGGCCGATCCGGGTTTGGTGGCAAAGACTTCAAGCCCGACAGGATTGGCGGCGATGGCCCAGCCGGTTTCCGTTTGCCACCAGTGGTCGAGCACCGGCAGGTTAAAGCGCTTTTGCAGCCAGTCGTAGGTGGGCGGATCGAGGCGTTCACCGGCCAGGAACAGCGCCTTCAGGCTCGCCAGGTCATAGCGGTTGGCCAGTGCTGCCTGCGGGTCTTCCTTGCGAATGGCGCGAAAAGCCGTAGGCGCGGCAAACAGCGCCTTGACCTTATGTTGCGCCACCACCCGCCAGAACGCCCCGGCATCGGGCGTGCGCACCGGCTTGCCCTCGTACAGCACCGTGGTGCAACCCGCCAGCAGCGGCGCGTAGACAATATAGGAATGCCCGACCACCCAGCCCACATCGGAGGCCGCCCAGAAGACCTCGCCGGGCTCCATGTTGTAGATGGTTTTCATGCTGTAGTGCAGTGCCACCGCGTGGCCGCCGTTATCGCGCACAATACCCTTGGGTTTGCCGGTGGTGCCCGAGGTATAGAGGATATAGAGCGGATCGGTGGCAGCCACATCCACGCAGTCTGCCGGTTGCGCTGCTGCCAGCAATTGTTGCCAGTCGTGCTCCCGCTGCGGCTGCAACTGTGCCGGGCATTGCGGTCGTTGCAGGATAACGCTGTGATCAGGTGTATGACTGGCGATTTGCAGGGCGTGGTCTAGCAGCGGCTTGTAGGCAATCACCCGCTCCACCTCAATACCGCACGAGGCAGAGAGGATCACCTTCGGACTGGCATCGTCGATACGCACCGCCAGCTCGTGGGCGGCAAAACCGCCGAATACCACGCAGTGGATGGCGCCCAGCCGTGCGCAGGCGAGCATGGCAATCACCGCCTCCGGCACCATCGGCATATAGATCAGCACCCGGTCGCCCTTCTCCACCCCCAGCGCCCTGAGCATGCCGGCACAAAGTGCAACCAGGTCACGCAATTCAAGATAGCTGTAATGGCGCAGGGTATCGGTGACCGGCGAATCGTAGATCAGGGCGGTCTGCTCGCCCCGCCCGCCATCTACATGGGCATCGAGGGCCAGATAGGCGGTATTGAGCACCCCGTCGGGAAACCAGCGCTGGATGCCGCGCTCGTCGCTGGCAAGGCCCCGGGCAGGCCGTTCGAACCAGTCGAGGGCGGCGGCCTGATCGAGCCAGAAGGCTTCAGGCTCCTCAACCGAGCGTGTGAATTGCTGCTGGTAGCTCATCAATCCCTCCCCTGTTTGTGTTGCTCAGGGATTATGCACCGCCGTCGCAGCTTATGTCCTGCGGATCAGGCGCAGCCGCGTTTGAAGAGGCTGAAATAGCCATAGGAATTATCATCGCCGCTACTGCTGCCCACCAGCATACCCTGAATTTCCGGGGCACTGGCCAGGTCGTCGGGGGCCAGACTGAAACGCTGGAAATAATCCGTCACCACCCGACGGTGGGCAAATTTCCACACTCCGTTCACCTTTGTGTATTTGTCCAGATAGCGCGCGCCCTGCAAAAAGGCATAGGGCTTGCCATCGCCGCTATCGACAATATGGTACCCCGCCAGGTAGGCCTCGCCTTCGCCATAGTCACCATCCACCTTGATAAAGTGGTTAGTGATGTTGTGTTGCAATACCTTCGCGTACTCCATCATGCCCGGCAACACGGCAAAAAACTCCTCGGCGGTGCCGCTGGGGTTACAGCCGTGGTCGTCACCCGCGCCCTCGTGGTAGAGGGAGGCGAGCAGGGTGAAGTCCTTGCGGTCGATGGCGCGGCAGTAGGCCAGCACCAGGTCGCGGATCTGTTCGCGGGCGATAATGTCGTCCATGGCTTTGTTGCGTGCAGCGTCGTTCATGGTCGTTTCCTGTTGTTATGAGTTCAGCGAGCATTTTGGTTATTAGTGATGCGGTGCGTTTTAGTCGAGAGTCTGTTCATGCTGAACTTGAGAGTCCGTCCGTGCTGAGCTTGAGAGTCCGTTCGTGCTGAGCCTGAGAGTCCGTTCGTGCTGAGCCTGTCGAAGCACTGTCGCCAAGCCTTCGACAGGCTCAGGCCGAACGGCATTCACACTTAATTCGGGCCAGATCAAAAGTGGCTATCGCAGGCCAAAGGCTTACTCCAGGCCAAATACCTGGATGGCGGTTTCACCCAGCATGGCTCGGGCCCTGTCCTCACCGACAGCCTCGACAATACCCAGCATCACATCGGCGCTGTAGCCAAAGGTGCCTTCGTTGTGGAGGTAATCCGATGACCACATGACCCGGTCGGCGCCGATGCGGTCGATCAGCGCGAGGCCTGCCGGGTCGTGCATAAAGGTGGCATAGCAGTGATTTGCCCAGTATTCGCTGGGGCGGCGTTTGGGCAGGTCGTCGATCACGCTGGCGAAGGAATCGTAGATGGTTTCCGCATCCTGCAGCATACCGGGAATCCAGTGCAGATTGCCCTCGCAGAAAACCACCTTCAGGCCCGGGTTGCGGTCCAGGATGCCGCCAAAGACCAGCTGGCCGAAATTGCGCCGGAAATAAATCGCGCCAAGGCTGTTGAGTGCAGTAATCGCCAGCGCTCCACGACCCTCAACCGTAATGTTCTCACCGATATGGAAACACACCGGCAGGCCAGCCTCCTCAATGGCGGCCCACAGCGGTTCCATGGCTGCATCGGCATAGTGAATCTCGCTGCCATCAGCAAACTTGCCAGGCGCGGAGGGCAACATAAAGGTCTTGAGGCCCAGGGCGACAATCTCCTGAATGGACTCGCGGGCCTTATCCGGCTGCCAGTAATTGGGAATGCCAACACCGTAAAAATGCCCCGGCTGGCGGGCATGCAAATCGGCCAGGTACTGGTTATAGGCGCGGAAAATCCACTCCCTAACTTCCAGATCCTTGTGGGTAAAAAACACCGGCAGCAACTGGGGAAAGGCGATTTCCTTGCTCACCCCCTCAGCGGCCAGGTCGTCTGTGCGGACATCCACATTCCAGGCGCCCTCGCGGCCCTCCATGGTGTGCACAAAGGCTTCGGAGCCAAAGGGGTAGAGAGTCTTGCCATCAAAGCCGGTCATCCACAGGTCTTTTTCCCGATCGAGCCATACCCGCGGCACGCGCGCCTTGATGTGCTCGGGCACCCGGTTGAACCACACATCCTCACCGCCGAGGCACAGGTGATTATCCGCCGAGACAATGCGCATGCCCTGCAGGGCGGCGGGCAGCGCCTGGGGATCGCGCAGGTTAAAGGCACCGGGTTTGGCAATACTTCGCGCCGCATCGAGGATGGCCTGGTTCATGGTGTACTCCAATAATTAGTAGTGATTCAGCAATGCTGATAGTCAGATAGCGGCGTGGCTGAGCCCGCCGTCGACGCGGAAATTGCTGCCATTGATAAAGTCGGCCTGGCGGCTGGCCACAAATGCCACCGCCGCGCCGATATCCTCCGGGCGGCCCAGACGGCTGACGGTCAGGCTGAGGATATCCTGTAAAAACCGCTGTTCCTTGACAGCCGGGTCTGTACCCCAGCCGCGCTCCTCTGCCAAGCCATCCATCCAGGCCTGAAAGCCCTCCGTCAGCACCGGGCCGGGACTGATCGCATTGACGGTAATACCGCTCTTTGCCAGGGCGCGGGACAGGCTCATGGTCATGGTGTTCATGGCCGCTTTGGCGGCGGCGTATTCCGGCGGCACATCGGCAGCCGGTTCCAGCCCGCCAGCGCTGGAGATATTGATAATGCGGCCCCAGCCTTTTTCTTTCATTGGCGGCGCCAGCAGGTTGATCAGCCGCACCGCACCCACCACGCATTTGTAATAGGTATCCGTCCACTCAACGCTCGGCGTGGCGATAAAACCGCGCCCGGCACCTTCCGGGTTGGCGCTGCCTCCCACATTATTGACGAGGATATCCACCGCGCCGCCAGCCAGCACCGCAGCCGCAAAGGCATCAATTCCCGCATCCGTTTCCGTATCGGCGGGGATAAATTGCACCGACAAACCCTGCTCCGCCAGCTCCGCAGCCAGCGCTTCGCCCGGCGCCAGCGAACGCCCGCAAAAAATCACCTGCGCCCCTTCCCGCGCCAGGCTGGTCACAATAGCCCGCCCGATTCCCCGGCTGCCGCCGGTCACAACTGCCCTGCAACCTGAAAGGCCAAGATCCATCGGTTAACTCCGGCTTATTGTTATGAATAAGACACGCAGATTAAGCCCGGTGGGGTGGGGATGTAAACAGCTGACATGGCAGGTGAACGCGGCGTCGCTATTGCTGGTATGCAAAAGGGATTTATCTCGATGTGTGGACTCCTATACGTTTGTGGGTAGCAACTTCAACGTACCTCCCAAGGGAGGAGGAGTCCACACATCGAGAGCAATCGCTTTTGGTCAGCTTTGCGCTCGTCGGGAACTGTGGAATACTTGAACCCCACAATGGTGTGGGACTGCCTACAATCCACTTCGCTGCATTTTGGCAGCCCCACATCGCGTCGTTACATGCGCACCTCTACATTAAGGAGCTAAGTCGTGCTATTTGATCAAAGTTTTTTGGAGGGCATAGATAAAAATCCGGTTGGAGCGATTGTCAGTGCGTGCGAAAGGACAGTGGATGCTATTGAAGCCAGAAATCGAGATTGGGCCCCACCAGATTTGGCGGAACTGATGGAGACTGCTGCTCTTGTAAATGAAATTATTGATGATCATTTGCTTTCATCAGAAAACATCCTGCCCGAAATAGATGGAAATTTTGGATACAGTTGTCAGCAACTATTTCAATATCTAAACAATGTCCGCGGCGAGTTTCAGGGCCATGCTTACGAAATTCAATTTGCGTCAATAAAGCATCAATATCGGACGGCATTAAAAGCTAATTTTGCATATGAATTTTCCCAAGGTGATCTTGAACGAGTACAAAGTCTAATTAACGAATTGAGAACGCATATATCAAGCGCATCGGGACTTGAAAATGAGCACAGGCGTCGGCTGCTCGCTCGTCTTGAAAAACTTCAGTCAGAACTGCACAAGAGGGTAGCTGATTTGGATATGTTTTGGGGGATGGTAGGTGATGCTGGCGTCGTCTTGGGAAAGCTTGGTAAAGATGCAAAGCCTATTGTAGATAGAATTCGAGAAATCGCGGATATTGTCTGGAGAACTCAGTCGAGAACGGAGGAGTTGCCGAGTGGAACAAAGCCCCCTCTGCTAGAGAGCGATGATTTATAAAGCACGTAACAAACTGTTTCTGAGCGACCAAGTTATCTTGTCATGCTATTTACCGACAGCAACTCCCCCACCAACCGCGGCACCTGCTCACTCGCCAACCCCCGCCGTTTTTCAGCAAACATCGACTGCACTGCGGATGGCTCCAGGTTGATTTCCAGGGTGTGGGCGCCAGCGGCAACCGCTTCACGGACAAACCCCGCCGCAGGGTAGACGTTGCCGGAGGTGCCAATAGCCACAAACAGGTCGCACTGGTGAAGGGCATTATAGATCTCGTCCATTAGCAGCGGAATTTCGCCGAACCACACTACGTGGGGGCGCAGGCTCCCCGCCAGGTTGCAGCAGTCACAAACATCATCAACATTGATATCGCCACCCACCGGAAACAACTCGCCACTGCGGGCACAGCGGCTTTTCAGCAATTCTCCGTGCATATGGATGACATTGCGGCAACCGGCCCGTTCATGAAGGTTGTCAATATTCTGGGTGACCAGCAGCACTTCACCGGGGAATTCCGCTTCCAGTCTGGCCAGGGCCAGGTGGGCGGCATTGGGCTGCACTGCGTCGCCCAGCAGTTGCTGGCGACGCAAATTATAGAACTGGTGCACCAGGCGGGGATTGGCGGCGAAACCTTCAGGGGTGGCGACATCCTCAATGCGGTGTTCTTCCCACAGGCCATCGGAAGCGCGAAAGGTTTTAATCCCCGACTCGGCAGAAATACCCGCCCCGGTGAGTATGACTATTCGCTGGTACTCCTCTCCCATTTCCCGTTCAGACATCTCCCCTTTCGTCACCTCCCGTTTCCCCAGCACTCAATCAACCCTTCACAACCTCAGCCAGCGCACGAATATGCCCCGCCCGATCGGCATGACCCGGCAGATTGGTGATAAAGGCGGAAACGCCGATATCCTCCAGCCCGTCGATATAGGATTTCACGTATTCCGGGGTGCCGGCCACGGTGTGGATCGAGGTGAGGTATTCGGTCAGCTCCGGGCCCAACTCGTTGAGAGCCTGGACATTCTTGCCGTTGACGACACAGTGCTCGGATACGTCGTAGCGGCTCTCAAGCTGGCGCAGCTGTACCAGGATATCTGGCGGCACGGTGGCGAGCTTTTCCGGGGTGTAGAGAAATGTCAGGGCGTTGGTAACGAGAAAGGCTTTGATATCGTCGATGGCCTGTTCGCGTGTGTCGCGAATGGAGCAAAACGCCGTTACCCAGATTTCCACATCCTTCGGATTGCGACCTGCATCCTTCGCGGCCTGGTGAATACTGTGGATCTTGCGGGCCGTGTCGTCCAGATCGCCATCGGTGAAGATGATGGCGCCATCGGCACGCTCCCCCGCCAGCTTCATGGCCTTGGGACCAAAAGCAGAGTAGTACACCGGGGTTTTGTGCGGGTAGTGCAGCGGCGCCACCGGGCGTCCCTCCCAGTTGATGGGCTTGCCGTCGAACAGGTCGTCGAGGGCATCCCAGTAGGCCTTCATCTCGATCTGGGTAGCAGGCTTGCGGCCAATGGCAATCACGTTGCCGCCGCCTACCGCCAGGCCCAGGCCCATGCGCCCGCCACTGAAATCCTGCAAACTCGAAAAGCCATTGGCCACGGTCAGCGGGTGGCGCAAGAATGGCCCGGTCACAAAGGGTGTGATCATGGCTTTTTCGGTTTCCATGGCGGCAATGGTCATGCTCACATAGAGATCGTGCCAGGCAGCGGGTGAATCGCCGATGCCGATAATGTCGTAGCCCAGCTCCCCGGAAAGGCGCACCTCGGCGCGAAAATCTTCGAGGCTCGCGCCCCACATATGCTCTACACCCAGCTTCATGGCGGCTCTCCCCAGTAATGATTATCGCAGTATGGATTTGCTTCTAACCGGTTTGCGGGCCAATCGGGCTGCGACGATCAGCACCACGGCCACCACCGCTTCCGATCCGAGGGCGGCGGTCATGGCCGGGGCAAAGCCGTCAAGGGCGATGGAAACGAGGCGCATGGCGATATAACCCGCCCAGGTGATACCAATCACCATCAGGATGGTGGAACGCACATTGTGGTTCAACAGGGCGTACAACAGCAGCAGGCCCTGGATCAGGAATCCACCGTAGATGGCGCGCATCTCGCTGAGTCCCATTGCGCCCTCAGGCGTGAGGCCGGTCATGGCCCCCAGCTCGCTCACCGAGACAATCGAATATATCCCGAATCCCATCAGGGCCAGGGCCAGCAGTGCTACCAGTGCGTTCATGACTTTTTCCATCTGTTACTCCTGTGAGTCACCGTGAGCGGTGACGGGTTAGTTTGAAAATTTGTTTGAATCAGCGCGCGGCGTCGATCATAAAGCCGCCGTCGGGCATAAAGCTGTAGCCGGTCATATAGGCCGAATCCTCACTGGCGAGAAACACCACCACCGGCGCAATGTCCTTGTCCGGTGAGCCCATGCGGGGAATGGGGAACAGATCGCCCGGATCCCAGTCGTTTTCGGCCACGGCGGTTTCAAAGGAATCGGTGATCGCCACCGGGCAGACAGTGTTGACAGTGATCTCGTCCCGCGCCCACTCCCGGGCGGCAACCCGCGTCAGCGCCCGCACCCCTTCCTTGGCCACGGCGTAGGGCACATAACCCTCCTTGCCGATAAAGCCGACGCTGGAGGCAAAGTTGATCACCCGCCCGCCGCGACCTTTCATGTAGGGGTAGCAGGCCTGCATAAAGAGCATATGGGCAAAGGGTCCGCCCTTCATCTGGGCTGTGAGCATGTCAATGGTGGTGTCGAGCGCCGTGCCCATGGTGGTGGTCACATCCATGGCGTTGTTGACGAGGATATCCACTGTGCCATAGGCCTCAACAGTGTGTTTGACGGCAGCACTGATCTGATCCGGCTCGGTCACATCGCAGGCAATGCCGATGGCCTCGCCGCCCGCAGCACGGATTTCATCCACCACTTTCTGCACCGCCTCATCGGTGCGCGACAGTACCGCCACCTTTGCGCCTTCAGCGGCAAAGCGCTTTGCCACCGAACGCCCGATGCCGCGGCTGGCGCCGGTGACAATGGCAACCTTGTTTTCAAGTCGTCCCATGATAGTTACCTTTTCTCACTGTTATTGTTATGCATTCCCGGCAACGCCTTGCAGGCATTGGCGGTAACGCGCTACTGAATGGCGCTGACTGGATCAGCCGTTCTCCGGTTTGTCGAGTGCATCCCGCAGGGTGGCCATCAAATCGTGCTGCGGCACAAAACCGGTAGCGCGAATCTTGCGGTCATCAAACAGGGTGTGGGTACTCAGCACTTCAACACTGAAGCGGGTAAGCGGAGGATTTTTGCCATAAGGATGGATCTTTTCCATCACCCAGGCCATGGCCATGGCAACCCCCTTGGGGATATTCATCAGCCGGGTTTCCTTGCCATAGAGTGTGTCGAGGGCCAGTTTGATATCCAGCCAGGTGGTATCGAAGCCCTTGACCAGGTAGATCTCGGGCTGGGTGACGGACACATCGAGCAGGTGCACCATGGCGCGCCCCACATCGCTGGCGTCCATACAGGAAATATTCCAGGCGCCACCGCCGATCACCGCAAAATTGCCCTTCTCGTGACCCGCCATGATGGCGGGCAAGGCCGAGGTATCGCGCTTGCCA
>Ga0209347_1000412_pt1 | contig 113342 bp, 95 predicted proteins | sample AutmiccommuBRH23_FD_187382 | JGI IMG/M metagenome (GOLD analysis project Ga0209347, IMG submission 187382) | Deep subsurface microbial communities from Mt. Terri, Switzerland - Autotrophic microbial communities BRH/23 (SPAdes) (version 2) | ecosystem: Environmental > Aquatic > Deep subsurface >...
TTGTACGCGCTGCTAGGCGGGACGGTGTAGTCGCAGCCTGTAGTAGCCCCGCTGGCGAATGTTGTCCGCGTCGCGAATCAGGGCATCCAGGTCATTGTCGACGCCCAGGAACACGCCGGATAGCGCGTCCGCCTGGCCGGAGGCCAGCCGCAACACCAACTCGGCGGCGCGCTCTGGCGGGGTGTCCTGCTGTTGCGCGAAGAAATTGGGCAGCCAGGGCACGCGCAGGTCGCGCTGGGGGTCTCGCAGCAGTTCCTCGGTCATGGCGGTGCGCACAGTGCCGGGCTGAATGGGGAACACCTGCACGCCAAACTCGGCCACCTCCAGCGCCACCGTTTCGCTGAGGCGCGAGAGGGCGGTTTTGCTCACGCCGTAGGCCGAGCCGTAGAGGGTGGGGCCATTGGCTGCCCCGCTGGAGATGTTGATCACCCGCCCGTGGCCGCGGGCGACCATGCCGGGCAGCACGGCGTGCATGCAGATCAGCGGCCCGCGCAGGTTCACATCCATGCAGTGCCACCACTCGTCGGGATCTATCTCCCAGGTGCGTCCGCTGGGGCCGTTGACACCGGCGTTGTTGACCAGCAGGGTCAGCGGGCCAAAAGCGGCCTCGACGGTAGCTACGGCTTTTTCCATTGTCCGCCGGTCGGCGACGTCGCCGGGGATCGCCAGGACGCGCCCGCCTGCCTCATGCACCAGCCGGGCCGTCTCCTCCAGTTGCTCCGCCGAGCGGGCCACGATACCCACGGCGGCCCCGGCGCGGGCCAGCCAGCGCGCGAACACGCGCCCCAGGCCGCGCCCCCCGCCGGTGACCAGGGCCACCTGGCCGGTCAGGGCGATGGATTCCGGGGTAAAAGATGAGTTCATGATTGCCTCCCTTGAGGGTTCTTGATGGATGGTGATATGGCACTATCCATGTCAGCCGGGCCATGATAGCGCAAAACGGGCGTGGGGGAAAGGCGGAGGGGCGTTTTCGCGGCTACGAACCGCTCGCGCAGGCGCTTGCGCTGGATGGGGAAACGCGGCAAACTAGCGCCGCCGAGGGTTGATAACCTGTTCAAGCTGCGATTTACACACGAGGAGGCAGCCCATGAAAGTGCTGATTACCGGGGGCAGTGGCAGATTCGCGAAGTACATGGTCCGGGCGCTGCGCGACGATTACGAGGTAGTGCTATTCTCCCGCAATCCACCCTCGGAGGACCGGGCGGGGGTGACCTGGATGGCGGGGGACCTGAACGCCTTTGATGACTGTCGCCGGGCAGTGGAGGGAGTGCAGGCGATCATGCACCTGGGGGCTGTGCCCTGGCCCAGTGATCATCCCCGCGAGCGCGAGGCGATGCGGGCGCGCGGGTGGAGCATACCGCCGCCCGACGCCACCATGCACACCAACCTGATGGGCACCTACTACCTGCTGATGGCCGCGGTGCAGGCCGGGGTGCGCGTGGTGGTGATGGCCGGATCCAACTGCGCGTTTGGGCATGGCTATCGCATCTCGGATCGGCCTTTTCCCATCCACTACTTGCCGTTGGACGAGGTCCATCCGACGGATGTGGAGGATTCGTATTCCTACTCCAAGCTGGCCGGGGAGGAACTGCTGGCCTCTTTCAGCCGGGCGTATGGCCTGCGCACCTACGTCACGCGGCCCTCGGGGATTTGCCCGCCGGAGCGGTTGCAGGCGATGGCCGAAGGAGCGCGGCGGGCCAAGGGGTGGACCGATTGGATGTGGGCCTATATCGCCAGCGAAGACCTGGCGGCGTTGCAGCGCATGATCATGGAAAAGGCGGAAGCGTTGCCGACGCATGCGGTCTATGTCGCCAACGCCGCGGACAGTGCTGCGCTGGAGCCGAGCCTGGAATTGGTGGAGAGATACCGCCCCGACCTGCTGCCGGTCAGCCAGAAGTTGCAGGGGCACGACGCGTTCTTCTCCATTGCCAGGGCGCGGGCGGAGGTGGGCTGGGAGCCGCAGCACACATGGCGGGAGTATCTCAGATAAAGGGGAGGATACCATGCCCAGACAACTGATCTGCGTGGACAGGGAACGGCTGGAATGGCAGGAGTACGAGGAAAAGCCCGTGGGCCAGGGGCAGGTGCGGGTGCGCGCCGAGTTTGCCGCCGCCAAGCACGGCACGGAAATGGCGCTCTACAAGGGGTACGCCTTTGATCGCGGGGCCTATGACCGGGAGTATCAGCTTTTTCGTCCGGCGAGCAGCACGGGCTATCCCGTGGCAGTGGGCAACATGCTCGTGGGGGCGGTGGAGGAGGTGGGGCCGGGGGTTAGCCGTCTGGCCGTGGGCGATCGGGTCTGCGCGTACAGCGGCTTTCGCGAGAGCCGGGTGGTCGCCGAGAGCGCCTGCTGGAAGCTGCCTGAGGGGATGTCCTGGAAGTCGGCGGCCTGCCTCGATCCCGCCGAGTTTGCGCTGGGCGCTGTGCGCGACGGGCATGTGCGGGTAGGGGATGCGGTGGCGGTGTTTGGGCTGGGCGCCATCGGCCTGATGGCGGTGCAACTGGCCCAGGTGGCCGGGGCCAGCCCGGTGATTGGCCTCGATCCCCTGTCCAGTCGGCGGGACATTGCCAAGCAACTGGGGGTCGACCTGGTGCTGGACCCCGCCGCTATCGACGCGGGGCTGGAGCTCAAGGTTGCCACGGGCAAGCGTGGGGTGGATGTGGTGCTGGAATATAGCGGCGCGCGCCAGGCGTTGCAGCAAGCCCTGCGGGGTGTGGCCTATGGGGGCACGGTGGTAATGGGGGCGTATCCCCCGCCCTATGGGGCCGGGCTGGACCTGGGGGCGGAGGCGCACATGAACCTGCCCCGACTGATCTTTTCTAGGGCGTGCAGCCAGCCTGATCGCGATTACCCCCGCTGGGATGAGCCGCGCCTGTTCGAGGTCTGCTGGCGGCTGCTGGCCGAGGGGCGCATCACCGGTGAACCCATCGTGCGGCCGGTGGTGCCTTTCTCCGAGCTGTTGGAGCAATATCCCCGAATCGCGCACCACCCGGAGGAGTACCTCAAGCTGGGAGCGGTGTTGTAGGGGGGCAGTGGCAGTTTGCTGCGAGTTAGGGGCATTGGACGCGTTCATAATACATGATACTGCGCAATGTAGGAGGACTTGTGAGCGAGCAGAAACGTGAATTCTCGGCCAACGTGCAAGCGGTGCTGGGGGATTTCCTGGCGATTGCCCATCGCTTTGCCGATGGCAGGGGCAAGTATGCCATCTCCGTCGGTGGGTCACAAGGCAAGGGTCTGTCGGACGCGCGTTCCGACGTGGATTTTCGGCTGTTCCACGAGCAGGATTTGGTGCCCCCGTCGGAAGACCCGCAACTGTGGAAAGACTACCATGACGCGATGGAGTATTGGCGGCAGCGGGGCATCAATGTAGACGGGATCTGGCCGCGCAGGATCGACAAGATAGACGCGGCCCTGGACAGGTGGCTGTCGGGCGAGTTGGCAACTGTCGATATGGTCTGGACGATCTGGGGCTATCATCTGCTGCCCGACATCTATCATCAGGCGGTAATCGAAGACCCCTATGGCGTGATTGCGGGATGGAAGCAGCGCCTGAGTGTGTACCCCCTCAAGCTGAAGCAGGCGATTCTGAAAAAGCACCTGGAGTCGGTGCGCTATTGGCGGGTGGACTATCACTACCGGAGCAAGGTGCAGCGCGGGGATGTTGTTTTCACCGCCGGACTCACCTCCCGGTTGGTACACGACCTGATTCAAATTCTGTTCGCGCTCAACGAGACCTACTATGTGGGCGACGGGCAAAACCTGGACTTTTGCCGGAAATTCGCGTTGATCCCGGCGGGGTTCCCAGAGAAGGTGCAGGAGATTCTCTACCCGTCGGCAGCGGACAACCGGTTGCAGGTGCAATACGAGCAGTTGTTGGCCCTGATCGATGAGGTAGTGCCCTTGGCCGAGGCAGCGCAGCAGGCCGAAGCGTAAAGGGAATTCACCACGGAATACACGGACCATGAAAAGCGCGAACTACATGGAAGGGCCGGGGGCAACGAGCCGGATTTATTGCTGGGTCCGGCCTTATTACCCCTTGACACTCTACCTGGTGCCCCCTATAATTAGCACGTGTAAGGTAGAGCGTGTAGGCTAGAACGTGCTTGCATGCACGTGATATTGAGTACACGACAGGAGAAGGGGTTCCGTGTACCCTCTTATTCTATAGCTCTCCTGGTGTTTGGTCCGCCGGGGTTTCGCCGGGAGAGCCTCCTCTCGGCCAAGACCCCTTTCTCGTGGCTCGTTGCCCGCTACCTGCTGAGCCTCGGCTGTCGAGCGCTCGGCTGCCCGACTCGAAAGGAGCTAATCCATGTCCGTCTTTGATCCGCAGACCTTCCAAAATCCTCCCCGCGCCTTTCGCCCGCTGAAGATCGTCCATGGTCTGGACAACTATATGCGCCCTCCTGAGGGCGCGACAGCCGATCAGGGATCGGGCGATCAGGGGTCGGCGCCCAATGGCGAAGCGCCTAACATATCGCCCCAGGCCTGGCAGGCGTTGGACGCCTACCTACAAGCCCTGGATGATGCCGGTATCGGCGGGATCGTCGCCAACGTGGGCTTTCAGGATTACCTGGTCAGCCCGCAACAGTGGGACATCCTGCGCTATGGCATGCAAAAGGCCGCCGGGATGGGCATGCGGCTCTGGTTATACGACGAAAAGGGATATCCCAGCGGGACGGCGGGCGGCATTGTGACGCGCGCTTTTCCCGAGTATGTCGCGCTGGGGTTGGCCTGCTACACCGTCACAGTGGAGGGGCCGTCGGAGGTGGTGTTCCCCATGCCCGCCAGTTGCCGGGGCTTTGTGTGGGCGGGAGCCACGCAGGACGTGGAGGCTGCCACGACCGCGACGATGCTGGACCTGTCGGATCAGGTGGACGAGTGGGGCGCGTTGCGCTGGCAGGCCCCGCGTGGGCGCTGGTCCGTGCTTTATGTGGTCGAGCGGGTGATGTACGAGGGCACGCACTCGGCGGCCAATGTGTGCGAGTTCAAGCACTATATCAACCTGCTGCAACCTCAGGCTACGCGGGCCTTTATTCGGGTGACCCACGAGGCCTATCGCCGCGAGTTACCCGCGGACATCTGGGACCGGGTCGAGGCCATTTTCACCGACGAACCTTCCTTTATGACTTATTACATGCCCGCGCTGCCCGACCGCTTTCAGGGCAAAATCCCGGTGATCGATAGGCCCATCTTCCAGGATCGCCCGCCCGCGATGCCGTGGGTGGCGGGCTTCCTCGAAACCTTCCGCGCATCCAAAGGGTACGACCTGCGCCCGCGCCTGTTCGCCCTGTTCTACTCCGAGGCGGAGGAGGCGCGCTACACCCGGCAGGACTATTATGAGGTGCTCACGCGGCTGTACGTGGATGGCTTTTACGCGCCGATTCAAGAGTGGTGCCAGGCGCAGGGTATTGCTTCCTCCGGGCATCCGCTGCTAGAGGAAAGCCTGGTGGACCACGTGACATTCCACGGCGACCTGCTGGCAGCCATGCGGCGGATGGACTTGCCGGGGCTGGATATGTTGAACAGTGACCCGCAGGATATGATGCATGGCGGCTCGTTCATGGGCGAGTCGTATATGGCGGCCAAGCAGGTCACCTCGGCGGCCCACCTGGCCGGGCGAGAACGCATCCATAGCGAAAGCTCGGACTGGGAGCAGGGCAATGCCGGGCGCTCGGCGACGCTGGCGGAACGGATGGGGCAGGCCAACCTGCAATACGTGCTGGGCGTGAACCAGATCACCTCTTACTTTGGCTGGGACGATGCGGAGGCGCAGCGACGGTATAACGAGTACGTCGGGCGGCTGGGGAGCCTGCTGGTGGGCGGGCAGCACGTGTGCGACGTGGCGGTGCTGTATCCCATTCGCACCTTCTGGGCGCATCACCTCCCGCCGCTGACTCCCTTTGCCCGGTGGGAGGACCGCACGCATCGCACGGCCTGGGCCAAACAATTGTCGGCGGCTTACCCTGCGCTGGTCAAGCAACTGCTGTGCAGCCAGGTGGACCTGGACATTATCGACGAGCAGGCGTTGATCGAGGGCCAGGTGCAGGACGGGGCGCTGCATGTGGCGGGCGAAGCCTATCGGGCCATCGTGCTGCCGCCACTGGATGCCCTCAGCCTGGAAGCGGCCCAGGCGCTGGCCGCGTTCGCGCAAGCGGGAGGCGTGCTGCTGGGCACGGGCGCGCTGCCCACGATGGCCGATGCAGCGGACAAGGCCGAGACGTTGCGGGCCACGCTGGAACCGCTGTTCGCGGCGGGCGGCCCGGCGAAGGTGGTAGAGTCGGAGCAGATGGTCGAGGCGCTGTGTGCGGCGATAGGCCCGGATCTGGTCTTGGCCCAGCCGAACCGGGACATTTTGTACACGCATCGCCTGCTGGATGGGCGGCACGTGTACCTGCTGATCAACAACGGGCCGCAGCCGGTGACCATCGAGCCGACGCTGCGGGAAGCGGGGCCGTACAACCTGTACCGCCCTCTAACTGGCGAGGTGAGCGACATTGCCGCGCCGTTGCGGTTGGGTCTAGAAGGATATGAGGGCGTATTCGTTGTGACAGCGGGTTAGCTCCGCGCTGGCGCGACGCTTACATTGACATAAGAACCCTGGAGGTCTATCCTCCAGGGTTCTTGTTTTGGGGGCAATTAGCTATAGCAGGCCCTTAGCTCTTGAGCCAGTGGTCGAACCAGTCCAGGTTGCGTTGCATGATGTCCATGATCAGGCGCGGCTCGTGGGGGCCGTGGCCCTGGCGCGGGTAGATGACCAACTGCGTGCACACCCCCTGGCGTTTGAGGGCGTTGTACAACTCGCGCCCCTGGCCGAGGGGCACGCGCACATCCTGCTCGCCGTGCTGGATGAGGGTGGGCGTGGTGACTCCCCCCACCTGGAACATGGCCGAGTGCTGGCGATAGGCCTCCAGATCGTCCCAATACTCGCAATCAAAGTAATCGGGGATAAAGCCGGGGATGTCGCAGGTGCCGTTCATGCTCATCAGGTTGGTCACCCCTGCGCCCACCGAGGCCGCTCGGAAGCGGTTGGTCTGGGTGATGGCCCAACTGGTCATATACCCGCCATAGCTCCAGCCCATGATGCCCAGCCGCTGCGGGTCGGCGATGCCCTGGGCGATGAGATGGTCCACGCCGCTCATGATGTCCTGATAATCGCCTCCGCCCCAGTCTCGCCGGTTGGCGGCTCGAAAGTCGAACCCATAGCCCCCGGAGCCTCTGGGGTTGGCCCGCAAGACGACATAACCAGACTCGGCCATGCTGATGACGGGATAGTGGGAGGAACTGGCGATGTAGGACCGGGAAAAGACCCCGGTCGGGCCGCCGTGCACGACGACCAGCGTAGGGTAGGCTTTGCCCGGCTCGTAGCCCAGCGGCAGGGTCAGGATGCCCTCGATTTCCAGGCCATCGGGCGATTGCCAGCGGATCACGCGGCTTTCCGGTAGATCGTCCTTGGGCGTACTGCGTGGCATCGAACCGGCTACCGGTTGCCATTGTTGTTCCCCGACCCGCAAGAGACCGATGCGCGGCGGTTGATCCAGGTCCTCCTGTACAAAGGCCAGCGTATCGCTCCGATTCGATCTGGCAGCCGAGAGATACCCCTTTCCCTCGATCAGCGTTTCCGGCTGGCCACCGTCTACCGGCAGGGCATAGATGGCGGAAGAGGTCCCGCTCATCTCGAGCACGTACAGGCGGCTACCGTCGGCAGACCAGCCTATCGGGAAGGGGTTCGTATCGGGGGTGGCCGCCAGGGGCCGGGGTTCGCCGCCCTCCAGGGGATACAGCATCACCCGGCTGTGCCCAATCCAGGTGGCCGGTTCCTCTTCGCGGACTGCGGCCACGAATGGGCCGCGGGCGAAGCAGGATGTCTCCAAGGATGGCGTAGCGGCCAACTCGCGGATCACTCGGCACGCTGCCGCTGGCTCGGCGGCGAGGCTGACCACCGCCAGTCGCCTATCCGGCCAGTCATTGGTGCAGGGCGTGGGCTGATAGGTGAAAGCGACGCCGCTGCCGTCAGAGACCCAATCCATGGCGACGACATGCCGGTCGGCGGAAGTCAGGGGGCGCGGCTCGGGCAGGTCGGCATCTCCCTGGACAAGGGGAATCTGCCACAGTTGGGCCTGTTCGTGGTCAATGTCCCACAGGATGGGGTCATTCTTGGCCTTTTGGGCGGCCTTTTTCTCTTCCGTATCGGGCGCAACCATCTTGACGACGAATTGCGTGCCGTCGGGCGACCAGGCGAACCCCTGTAGCCCCTTCTCGGCTTTGGTCAGCGGCCAGGCTTCCCCGCCGTCGGCCCGCATGACGTACAGGTTCGGTTTGCCGTCCGCGCGGTCGCTGAGAAAGGCGATGTACTGGCCGTCCGGCGACCAACGTGGCGAGTAGTTCGACGTCTGGCCGTAGGTAAGGCGCAGCGGCTTGCCGCCCTGGGCGGGGAGTCGGTAGAGGTGGGTGACGAACTTGCTCTCCTGGTCGGTGAGCACCGCCTCGCGCACGGCGTATACCAGGTGGCGCGCGTCCTGGGAGAGATCCAATTCGGTGATGCGCTGGAGGCGCACCAGCCGTTCCGGCGTCCAGACGGGTGCGGTCGTGGTCATGGTGTTGTCCTTTCGGGGGAGAGATGGTTGGAAGAGGCATGGCAGGCAGCCATCAGACGAGTTGCCGCCGGTCGCAGGTAGATTAGCACAAGCCGGGGCGCAGCGCAACGGGGAACGTGGGGGTGACGCTGTAGAACGGGTGGCAGGGGAGCGGGGATTGGGGTATGATGGGGGGCGGGGAGAGACCTCACCCCGGAGAAACCTCACCCCCGACCCCTCTCCAGATCTGGAGAAGGGAGTATGTTAAACGATAAGGGCAATTAAGACATAAATAGATACCAGTAAACTGGCATTTCTGTATGGGGCCTCGGCCGGTTCTTCTCGCCGATAATGGAGAGAGATACGTACCAGCAAGTAAGAGCGGTGGAGGGAAAAATGGGCGATCAGAACCCTGTATCTTGTGGTGGCGCGGCGGTTGATTCGCACCCAAGTCTGGAGAGAGCCGACTTATCAGCCAGGGGAGATGAACACTCTGCGCCAGATGACACGCTTCGCCCTAACCCCGAGTTGTGGGCGATGCTCAAGCCGCTGGCCCGCCAGATGCGCCACGATCCCACGCCCGCCGAGCAGGTATTGTGGCAAGCCCTGCGAGGACGTGGGCTGAATGGGCTCAAGTTTCGCCGCCAGCACGCCATTGGTCGTCTCATTGCCGATTTCTATTGTCGAGAAGCTCGCCTGCTGGTAGAAGTGGATGGATCTGTGCACGACTACAGCGGGGAGCAGGACGCCATTCGGCAGCAGTTCTTGGAGAGTTTGGGACTGGTGATATTGCGCTTCTCGAATCAGCAGGTGTTGACGGATCTGGATGCGGTTTTGGAGCGAATTGAGGCGGAAGTAGAACCCCGCCATCAGGAGAGTTGAGTTTGGGAAGTCGGAGGAACGCCACTCTGGCGCTGGAGAGACTTGGCCTCTCGCGGCTCCGGAGGAACCTCACCCCCAACCCCCTCTCCAGATTTGGCGAGGAGGTGGACTTGCTAGCAATGACACGCCATCTGCGCACGCCATTTTTGCGGTCCATCTATCTCGTCATTATTCCTATGCGTTTGCGTTCTCCCCTCTCCAGAATTGGAGAGGGGGCGGCACGTAGTGCCGGGGGGTGAGGTTCCTCCGGGGCAAGGGTGAGGTCCGATGTTAAGCTCGACGTTTGTGCCTGGCATCCAATTTAACAACAAACGAGGGGACGACTATGCAGCAGAATAGGCTCAATTGGCAGCAATTCGTGGACCCGCCGCGGGAAGTGCGCTCGCTCCCCATCCTGCATGCGGGCATTCATGCCCCGAAAGACCTGGACGTGCAGGTGGCGCGGGGTGTGGGCGGGGTCGTGATCAATGTGGGCGGGCGCGGCCCGGAATACCTGACTTCTGCCGAGGAATGGGAGCGGCTGCGGCAGGTGATCGGCTGGGCGGTGGAGCGCGATCTGCGCATCTGGCTGTACGACGAGTACGGCTATCCCAGCGGCAATGCCGGATCGTGGGTGCTGGAAGGGCACCCGGAATATCAGGCCGAGGGTGTGGAGTATCACGAGCAGGTCTGCGCCGCCGGGGAAAAGCTGGAATGGGAGTTGCCCGCCGGGGAATTGATCTGGTTGGCGGCGCTGCCGTTGGACGGCGACGCGGTGAACCTAGAGGGCGCGGTGGATTTGCGGTCCCACACACTGGCGCGCTGCGTCTATTGGGTCGCGCCGGAAATCCCGCAGCCACAGGGGCGCTGGCTGGTGACCGCCTTTGTGCGGCGGTTCATGGACACCTGGGAGTTCAGCAGCATGCGGCGGCGCAACGTGAACATCATGAACCGGCAGGCGTTGCAGCGCTTTATCCAGGTGACCCACGAGCGGTACGCGGCGGAACTGGGGCCGCTGCTGGGCCAGATAGAGGCCATCTTTACCGATGAGCCGCAGCTTGGCACGGTGAGCTACTGGAAGGCGCCACAAGGCCCGCCCACGCTTCCCTGGAGCGAAGAGCTATCCGCGCGGTTCCAGCAGCGCAAGGGGTACGCGCTGGAGCAGGTGCTTCCCGCGTTGGTGCGCGACGCCGGGCCGCGCACGCCCCATATCCGTTTTGATTTCTGGGATACGGCCTCGGACCTGGTGGCCGAGTGCTATTTCGGCCAGCTTCAGGATTGGTGCCATGCCCACGGGGTCCAGGCCACGGGGCATCTGTTGTTGGAAGAGTCGCTGGTATTGCAGACCGGGTTCAGCGGCAGCTTGATCAAAGACTGGCGGCGCATGGACCTGCCCGGCATTGACCTGCTGGGGTGTCGGGTGGGGGAGACCATGCCCGCCGGTTGGGGCGGCTCCTATGTGAACAAGCTGATCGGCTCGTTGAGCCACCTGTACGGCAAAGCGGGTAACATGTCCGAGACGTACGCCGTGTCGCAGCCGGACACCACTGAGGAGGCGGTGATGGGCGTGGCGGCGTGGCAGGCAGTGTTGGGCGTGACCCAGTTGACCACTTATACCGTCTCCTCGCTGTTCGAGACGGACGCCCACGCGCGGTTCAACCCGGTGATCGGGCGGTTGATGCTGGGCTGCACGCGCGGCGCGCACGTGGCCGACGTGGCGGTGCTGCTGCCTGAAGCGGGGCTGTGGTCGCAATATGTCCCGCCCACTTGGAATTTTGCCCATTACCGGGAGGAGAACCCAGGGGCCAGTGCCATTGACCGGGCCTGGATGGATGTGGGGGAAAGGTTGCTGGCGGGCCAGCGCGATTTCGACTATGTTACCGAGGATCTGCTGCAAGGGGCCACGGTGACCGATGGGCGCTGGGTCATCGCCGGGGAGCGTTTCCGCGTGCTGATCCTGCCGCGAACAGTGATGCTGCGGCGGCAGACCGCCGAGGCCATCAGCCGCTTTGTAGAGGCGGGCGGCAAGGTGATAGTCGTGGGCGCGCGGCCAGAGTTGTGGACCGTGGCCGATTCTGCGCCAGCGGCGGCGCGCTGGGTCGAGGCGCTGTTGCAGGATGCGCCGCGCCCCGGCAACGGGCAGGCGGTATTCGTGGAGGAACCGGGCGACGAACTACTGCGTCTGCTGGATGGCTGGCTGCCCGCCGACCTGACCTGGGAGCCACGCTCGCCGGAGGTCTTGTACCAACACCGGCGCACGGCGGACCAGCAGGTCTACTTCCTGTTCAACAAGGGCAGCGCGCCGCTGTCTGGCGTGGTGACGGTGCGCGCCGTCGGGCCCGCGGAGGTATGGAACCCCTGGACGGGCACTCGCGCGGAGGCGGTGGGGGAGGTAGTGAACGGGCGGACACAGTTACCCCTGACACTAGGGGCATGGCAGGGCGTTTTCCTGGTGTTCCAGCAGTAAGGCCAGGGGAACCACGCAGGGATCGTGTGCTAGCAATCTAGTATCTGGCCTTCCCCGTCGAGAATCAGCGATGGGGAAGGCACATTCGCAAGGGAGACCTGATATGGCGGAAACGACGCGCGCATCCAAGATCACGGTGTTGAACCCGATGGGGTATCCGCCCCAGATTGCCCCTACGGGCATGGCCCCCCGACTGGACACGCTGGTCGGCAAGACGGTCTATCTGGTGGATTGCCGTTTCGACGACAGTGACCTGCTACTGCAACAGATGCAAGCCTGGTTTGCGGCGCATATGCCCGGCGTGAACACCGTATTCGTGTCCAAATCGGGCGTGTACACCGAGGAAGACCCGGCCCTGTTCCAAGAGATCAAGGAAAAGGGAGACGCGGCCATCGTGGGCGTGGGGCATTGAAGCACCTGCGCGCCGGCGGTCGCCGTGCATTGCATCAACCTGGAAAGCCAGTATGGGGTGCCCACCGTCTCCATGCAGACCGAGTCGTTTGTAGACGTGGTGCGGCAGACCGCTTATTCGCGGGGCATGCCCCGACAGCGGTTCGCGTTCGTGCCCCAGCCGGTAATGGGCAAATCGCCCGCCGAGCTGCGGGCCTATGTGGATGGCCTGGACCCCATCACGGGCCGCCCGGTGATGGAGGAGGTAATCGAGGGCCTGACTGCCCCGCTGAGTGCGGAGGATTTGCAGCAGGTCCGTTTCGACCGCTCCACGCCCCGCCTGGTCGAGCCGGACACAGAGGAGAACCTGCGGAGCCTGTTCTGGGATCGGCGCTGGACCGATGGCCTGCCCATCGTGTTGCCCACCGAGGAGCGGGTGGCTGAGATGCTGGCCCACACCAGCCACGCGCCCGACGAGGTGGTGGGGCGCATGCGGCCCACCGGCCCGCGCGAGGCGTGGGAGTATACCGTGGAAAAGGTCGCGGTGAACGCGGTCATGGCGGGCGCGCGCCCGGAGTATTTCCCGGTGATCCTGGCGCTGGCCGCCTCGCAAGTGTCAGCACGCGGCAGCACCACCAGTTCGGCGGCAGCGATGGCGGTGGTCAATGGCCCCATTCGCCACGAGATCGGGATGAACTGGGGCATCGGCGCGATGGGGCCGTATAACCAGGCCAACGCGACCATCGGGCGGGCCTATGGCCTGCTGTCCCAAAACCTGCAAGGCGGCTCGGTTCCCGGCCAAACCTATGTGGGGTCGCAGGGCAACAACTATGCCTACAACAGCATTACCTTTGCCGAGAACGAGGAGCGCAGCCCCTGGGAGCCGTTCCATGTCACGCACGGATTCGAGCCGGGCGAGAGTGTGGTGAGCATCTTTGGCGGTTGCCGCACGACCGAGTATTCGCTGGGCCTGCGGGCGCGCTTCTGGCGGGAGCATGTGCAATACATGCTGCGCGGCATGGACCCGCACGCGGGGCCGACGCTGATCCTGGACCCCATCACCGCCCGGCAGTTCGTGGATCGGGGCGGCTTGGACACCAAGGAAAAGCTGCTGCGCTGGATTTACGAGATGGCCACGCTTCCCGCTGCCCATTATTGGGACTATCAACTGATCCAGAACTATGTCTATCCGCGCGCGCTGAAGGGCGTAGAGCCCTATGCCACCATGCTCAAGGCGGCGGATGACGAGTTGATCCCCATGTTCCGCCCCGACGAGGTGCATGTCGTGGTGGTGGGCGGCGAGACGAATGGCTATTGGCGCATCATGGGCTGTAACTATGCCAAGAGCGTGTCGATAGACGCCTGGCGATAGAGAGCCGCGCCCAAGGGAGCCACCCTTGGCGGCAGTCGCAATACACGATAGCTTGGGCCGGCAAGGGTGCCGGCGATCCAGGTATGGCGCAACACAACATCTTGTCAAATAGGATGGAGGAAATCATGGAACTCACAGTAGGTTGTCTTACCCGCCCGTATGGGACGCTGATACCGTTTGCCGACATGTGCCAGCACATCGCGGCGGCAGGGTATACCGACGTCGGCTTCGGTGTGGGCGTCGTTACCTCCGAGAGCACGCGGGAGCAAGTACTGGCTGTGCGTCAGGCGGCGCTGGACGCGGGGGTTGCCCCTTCCATGCTGCTGGCCAGCAGCAAGATCGCCCAGGGCCTGGAGGAAGCGGAGGCGGACTATGCCCGGCTGATCGACAACACCGCGCTAGTAGGAACAAAGTGGATTCTGGAGCTGGGCACCAACCGCCAGGACCTGCGCGCCGACTATATCGAGTTGATGCGGCGCATGTCCCCATTGGCCGAGCAGGCAGGGATTGGCATCACGATGAAGCCGCACGGTGGCATCACGTTGACCGCACAGGATTTGATGGACATCCACGGGCAGGTAAATCACGCGGCGTTCGGCATCTGCTATGATCCGGGCAACATCATTTACTACACCAAGGGGGAATTGCGCCCGGAGACGAACCTGGACGTTATTGCGCCGTTGGTGACGACGGGCATCATCAAGGACTGCAAGCTGGAGAATGGCACGCCGGATGTGATGATCACGCCGGGCGAGGGGTTGGTGGATTTTCCGGCGGTGCTGGCGGGGCTGGTGCAGGGCGGGTTCCGCGGCCCGCTGTACCTGGAATGTGTGGGCGGCAAGACCGTGGACCAGATCGACGCCGACATTCGCCGGACGCTGCCTTTTGTCCGTGGGATTCTTGCGAGTTTGTGAGAGGAGCAGACGCAATGGGATTGCGAGACAAGACCCTGGGGTTCATCGGGCTGGGCAGCATGGGCGGTGGGATTGCTGTCAACCTGGTCAAGGCGGGGTACGATGTGGTGGGGCACGACCTGCGCCCGGAGGCCGTGCAACGGTTCGTGGAGCACGGGGGCAAGGCAGGGGGGAGCGCCGAGGCCCTTGTCGATACCTATGAGTATGTGCTGACCTGCGTAGAGGGGAAGGACGCGATCCGGCTGGCGGATGAGGTACTGCTGCCCCGCGCGCGGGCGGGCCAGACGTTCATTGACCACAGCACCGTGCCTGCCCCGCAGACGCGCCGTATCGGAGCGGCCTTTATCGCCAAGGGATGCCGCTACCTGGACGCGTCCATCAGCGGTGGGACGGTGAACGCCTGGGCCGGGAGGCTACGCCTGTTCGTGAGTGGCGACAAGGCTACGGCGGAAGAGTGTTGGCCGCTGTTCGAGGCGGCGGGCAACCCAGAGAAAGTGGTCTATTGCGGGGAGCACATCGGCGATGGGCAGGTCGCCAAGGTCGTGCAGCAGTTGACGGTGCGCTGGCCCGACGTGGCCCGCATGGAGGTGATGGCCTTTGGCCTGCGGGGCGGCATTGACCTGGAGACGGTCATGCGCGCGCTGGATGTGGACCCGACCTCGAACGATCCGTACGCGCAGCTATACAGGGCGATCAAGGCGGGCAAGACGGACGATCTGTCGGCGCTGTTCTCCGAATGGGCCTATTTCCTGGAGGAGGCCGAGGACAAAGGGTTCCGCGTGCCCATGCTAGAGGCGATGTACGAGTTTATGAAGGATGCCCCGCTGGTGAGCAAGGACCCGCTGGGGCGGCCCATGCCATCCATCTGGAACGAACTGATGAAGGCAAAGCGGGAACAGGAATAGGTTGCGGCACTCCAGGCTCTTTTACGCAAGCACTTGTCCCAGGGCGAGCGCGGCAACCAGGGCGGCCAGATAGAACAGCGCGTAGAAATAATAGCGCCGGGTGGTGCGCATATCCGGGGTGCGGCAAAGCTCGATAGCGTACAGGAGCAGGAGCGCGTCCAACAGGCAAATCGTCGCGAGGAATAGGCCCCGCGTGAGGCCGAGGAGCAGGGGAACGAGGGTCAGCGTAACGGTCAGCGTCGAGTAGGCCAGGATGGCGATGCGCGTGGCCGTCTCGCCCCGAACCACCGGCAGCATCGGTACGCGGGCGCGGGCATATTCCTCGCGACGCATGAGCGCCAGCGCCCAAAAGTGCGCCGGTGTCCAGCAGAGGATGATGGCGGGAAGCAGGAAGGCCAGCGGGGTCAGCGTGCCGGTGGCCGCCGCCCAGCCCACCAGGGGCGGGATGGCCCCGGCCACTCCGCCGATGGTGACGTTGTGCCGCGTGCGCCGCTTGAGCCACCAGCTATAGACGAACACATAATGGACCAGGCCGCCCAGCGCCAGTAGCGCCGCCAGCAGGTTTGCGCCGTGCCACAGCACCATAAAGGCCAGCAGGGCCAGCGCCGCCCCAAAGCGCAGCGCGTGGCGCGGCTCCAAGCGTTGCATGGGCAGGGGGCGGTGGCAGGTGCGGGACATCAGGCCATCCAGGTCGCGGTCCAGATAGCAGTTGATGGCGTTTGCGCCCCCCGCGGCCAGATACCCGCCGAAGACCGTCCAGAGCATGGTGGGCAGCGAGGGCAGTTGGTCCCGGGTGGCCAGACACATGGCCGCGAGGGTTGTCAGCAAGAGCAGCGAGATGACGCGCGGCTTGGTCAGGAGGAGGTAATCCAGCCAGCCGCCCCGCCGCGTGCTATCCCCCGGGCGAGCAATACGGTGTATTCTCTGCATCCTTTTCTCCGTGCTATTCGATCCCGAGTCCTATCGGCGGTCCCGCAGGGTGTAGAGATAGGCAGCAATATCCTGGACCTGCTCTGCGGTGACCTCGGTATTGGGCATGGCAGTGCCGGGTTCCACGGTTTGCGGTGCGAGCACCCACGCCAGCAGATTTTCCGGCGTGTTCACCAGGGACCCGGCGATATAATGGCGATCAGCCCACCGGTTCAAGGGAGGCCCCACCGTCGCGTTGGCTTCTCGTATGCCGGGGATGGTGTGGCAGGAACTACAGCCATAGGTGACCAGCAGGGAGGCACCATTGCGCGCGTCCCACTCGGCGGGCACTTCTCGTTGCACCTCTGGCACCAGGGGCGGCTGGTCCTCCAAGGCTCCATCGACTCCGTCGAGCAGCCCGCAGGAGATCAGGCAGGCAGCCAGCGCCAGCAGGGCCAGCAGGCCAAGAGTTTGCCAGGGGCGAAACCGAAAAACAGTACGCTTATTCCGTGCGTTCATCTTTTTCCCTCGTCAGATGATGCCCACAGGGGTGCAGGGATTCACAAAGAAGATGGGGATCGTCTCCAGGATAATCGCCAGCAGGAAAATACCGCTCGCCAGCAGCCCCGCGTAGACCATGAACCCCACGCGCGTGCCTTCCATGTGGTCTATTAGAATACCCCGCTCCTCGACAGACATGGTGCGCCAGAAACGCCAGGCCACGACACCCGCGGCAATGTTGACGGCTGACATCAGGCCGGTAAACACCAAGAGCACGGCCTGCCCCCCCAGAAAGCACGCGAGGGCTACGAGAGGGTAGCTCAGCATGAAATGCACGAGCCAGGCCAAAGGCGGGCCGAGCAGGGCAAACCACAGCAAGAAGCCGCCGGGCCGGGAGGCGCGCTTTTCTGTCATGCTCTTTCCTTTCCTTCAGAATATCCGGGGAGACAGGTAGATGGTGAAGTAGATGGGGAGCCAGACGATGACGACGAAATACCAGTACAGGCCATTGACCTGGACGCCCAGGTTGCGGCTCTTGCTAAAGAGGCCCATGAGGGCCGCAACGACGGTGACGATGGTTTTGAGTAGCAGCACGACGACGTGGAGTGAGTGGAAGCCGATGGTGGTCCAGACGATAGAGCCGTAAGCGTTCGTCGACCAGGTAAAGCCGATGTGGCTGTATTCGATGATCTTGATGGTCAAAAAGGCAGCCGCCAGCACGAACCCGGCGATCAGGCCGTATTGCACGCCCTGGATATTGCCCTTGCGCGCGGCCCGATCAGACCAGTAGATGGGTAGCACGCTGAGCAGCAAAAGGCCTGTGCTGATGCTGGCAAGTAGCAACTCGGGAGGCTCGATATCACCAAACGGCCATTCGGGGGCCAGGAATTGCAGGTAGTAGTAGGAAACGATCAAGGTAGCGAACACCGTCGCCTCGGTCGCAATCAGCCCCCACATGCCCCACCAGAGGGTAGACCGGCTGTCATTGGCGTTGGCGGGTAGCTCCGTGGCGGCCATTCTGACGCTGGGTCGCGGGCCTGTATCCCTCTCAGAACCGGCGCCCGCCCTAGTATTGGAAGCGCTCATGTTTTACCTCCCGATGATGCCTGCTTCCCGGCCAGGCCCAGCCGACAAGGGCCACCAGGGACAGAAGGGCGCCAATGGGGAAAAAGAGCAGGTTAAATATGGAGCCGATGAACGCGATCCCCACGGCGATAGCCAGTATCAAGGGCCAGATGGAAGGTTTAGGCACGAGAATCCGCTGTTCCGGCGTGGCATCCAGAGGGGTAGTGCCCATCATCTCTCGCACTTCCGAGTCCACGTCAAAGACGATCTCCTCGTGCTGGCCCGTTTCCCGTTCGTCCCACAGGGGCGTGCGGCTGTGGACTACCGGCGTCGTGGCAAAGTTGTAGGGCGGGGGCGGGGAACTGGTGGACCACTCCAGGGTTGGGGCGTTCCACGGGTTATCACCGGCTGGTCGCCCGCGAAACAGGCTCCAAATGATGTTGGCAAAGGTCAGCGCAAAACCTGTCGCCAGGATAATCGCACCGGCCAACGTGATGGACATGGTGGTGCCCCAGCCTGCATCCTGTCCATAGGTGTAGACGCGGCGCGGCATACCCATCAGCCCGGTAAAGTGCAGCGTAAAGAAGGCGATGTTAAAGCCGATGAACGCAAACCAGAAGCTGATCTTGCCCAGGGTCTCGCTCATCAGGCGGCCTGTGACTTTCGGCAGCCAGTAATACAGAGCGCCGAACAGGGGAAAGACGGACCCGCCAATCAGAACATAGTGAAAGTGGGCGGTGATGAACTGGCTATCCGTTACCTGCCAATCAAACGGGATGGCGGCCACCATGATGCCGGTGATCCCTCCGATCAGGAACAGGGGAATAAAGCCCACTACCCAAAGCAGGGGAGTCTTCCAGACCAGCCCCTTGCTGGCCCAAAGGGTGCCGATCCAGGCAAAGACTTGCACCCCGCTGGGGATACCGATAGCCATGCTGGCCGCTGAGAAGTAGCTCATTCCCAGCCAGGAGATACTCAGGGCGAACATGTGGTGTACCCACAGCCCAAAGCTAACCAGGCTGATCACCCCCAGGGCCAGCACGACTGGCAGGTAGGCGATGATGCGGCGCTGTGCAAAGGTGGGGATGATGGTGGAAACCATGCCAAAGGCCGGGATGGCGATGATATAGACCTCGGGGTGGCCGAACCACCAGAACAGGTGTTGCCAGAGTAGCGGCGACCCGCCCAGGGCCACGTTGTAGAAATGGGTGCCGACCAGCCGGTCGAGGGCCAGAAAGGTTGAGCCTATCATCAAGGGGGGGAAGGCGAACACGATCATGAACGAGATGCCCAGGATGGCCCACACAAAGATGGGGATGCGGTTCAGCGACATGCCGGGCCCGCGCTCTTTGAAGATGGTGATGATCAGCTCGACGGCTGCGGTGATGGCCGAGATTTCCAGAAAGGTGATGGCGGTGGCATAGAAATCAATGTTGAGGCCGGGGGAGAACTCGGGGCCAGCCAGGGGGACATAGTTGTACCAACCGGCGTTGGGGGCCTCGCCCAGCAACAGCGCGGCGTATAGCGTGATCCCGGCGATGAGATAGACCCAGTAACCAAAGGCGCTGAGCTTGGGGAAGGCCAGATCGCGCGCGCCGATCATCAGCGGCACGATATAGATGCCCACTCCCTCCATGATGGGCACGGCGAACAGGAACATCATGGTTGTGCCGTGCATCGTGAAGAACTGGGCATAGGCTTCGGGGTTGAGCACCTGTCTGTTGGCGGTGGAAAGCTGCGTAACCATCGTGAGGGCCAGGATACCGGCCAGCGCCATAAAAATCAGCCCGGTAAAGATGTAGCGCTTGCCAACGATGCGGTGGTTGACGGCGGTCACCGAGGCCAATCCCGTGGGGGAGCGCCAGGCGCGCCGTAGTTGATCCATCGCGAGTTGGTCCATACGACTCCTTCACGCTATTCCAGCGTATCGAGGTATGCCAGAAGTGCCTGCAGGTCTGACGGGGGCATGGGGAAGGGGGGCATCATGTTCCCCGGCTTGATAGACTGCGAGTCCACGATCCATCCGGCCCGATTGCCGCGCGTGTTGACCAGCGTGCCCGCGGCGATTTCCCGGCGGCTGAGCAGATGGGTGAGGTCAGGGCCGATTTCCCCCGCGTCGGAAAGCCCCCGAATGGCATGGCAGGCAGCGCACCCCTGTTCCACGAATACCGCTTGCCCGCGAATGGTCTCCTCGGTGGTGGGTTCGGGGGCAGGCTCTGCCTCGCGGCTCAGGTAAACCTCCAAGTCTTCCTCTGTTTGGGTGATGGTTAGCAGGCGCATTTTGGCGTGGCCGATGCCGCAATACTCGGCACATTGGCCCCGGTAGGCGTCCGTGTAATAGCCATGCAGCCAGGTGTTCGAGATGCTCCCCGGCAACATGTCTGTCTTGCCGTTCAGGGCGGGCACCCAGAAGCTGTGCATGACCCCGTCGGAGGTCAGCCTTACCAGTACCAGCGCGTCTTCCGGCATATGGATCTCGTTCGCCGTCACTATCCCCTGATTGGGGTAGATCACTTCCCACCACCAGTGACGACCGATGACGTCTACCACCAGGTCGGCTACTTCGGCCTCCGGCTCGGCCACGTTCGGCTGGCCGATGAGACCCCGGTTTTCGCCCTGGCGCTCCAGTTGCCCGCCGATCAGCGACACGTCTACCAGGATGGCGACGACCTCTACCATGAGGATGATCATCACGATGCCAGGCAGGATCGCGCCTCCAAAGAGCACCATGGTCCTGCCCGCGCGCAGGTTTTCCCCTTCTCCGGGGCGCCGCTGTCTGAAGAGGGCGTAGAACAGCGTCAAGAGCACGACGACAAATACGACGATGCTGATGGGGAACATCAGTTGCCACATGTCGTGGATGCGGTCGGAGAAGTAGCCTTGAGGGGTGAGTACGGGGGCGGTACACCCGGCCAGCAAGAGGCAGAAGAGGATCGCGGCTAGCACTCGTCTGATGGGAACCCTGGCCCTCGCCCGGTTCCTTTTCCTGCTCCAATGCATTGTCCATCTCCTTGCAGAATCCGTCAGGCGAAATGCCCCTGTGGGATGGGTTGAGCGTCCAAGGAGGCCCGCACAGCAGCCGGAGAAAAAAGCAAGGAAAAATGGTCGTTGGGAATCAATGCACAGTGAATCGGTATGTTGGAGCGGAATGAGATCCTAAGCAGAGCGGCGGATGAAAGAGGGGCAAAAGGAATATTGAATAAAAGACACAGAGGATCATGCCTATTTGAGATTATATAGGAGGCGATGGGCACTGTCAAACCAGATGGGGCACGCGACATCCCTACGCGTCCATCCCTGGCGGCAGAGAGCTATGACTGGGGCGTGACAGTGGTTGTTGGGAATGGCATAGTGGTTGGGGTTACCGTCTGTTCGCCCTGCTCCTGCGGCTCCGCTATCGGGGTTTCCGTCGTGGCAACAGTCGCCCCTCGCGGGACACGGTCTGACGGCACGATGCGCCATAGAGCGCCCGGCGGGTTATCCTCCGGGGCAGATTCGCCAGCACACCAGCAGGTCGTTACATATAACTCCCCGCTGGCCGGGTTGAGATCGCCACCTGTGAACAGGAGGTCCGTATTGAGTAGCTCTTCCATCTGCCAGGTGCCATCCTGGTCGCGCTCCAGGCCCCAGATAAGGCCGGAGCAAAAGTCCCCCACAAAGTAGACGCCGTCCAGTTCTGGATATTGCTGGCCTCGGTAGATGCCCAGGTCGATCACCGCGCAGCCCACTTGATGGCTATACTCGGCGATGGGCAGAACGCCTATCGCCGGGCAGTCCTCTTCCTGCGCGGGAAAGCAATGCGCCCCCATCATCAAGTCCCAACCATAGTTGGTGCCGCTCTGGCTGTTCGCCGGTTGCCAGTTGATTTCCTCCCAGACACTCTGCCCCACGTCGGGGAGGTAGAGGTCGCCAGTCTCGGGATCAAAGCTGAACTTCCAGGGATTGCGCAGGCCGTAGGCCCAGATTTCGGGGCGAGCGCGGACATGTATCCGCGCAAACCCTTCCTCTGTGAAGCCCAGACTGACCAACTGCGCGGGCTGGGCGAAGGGGTTATCTACTGGGATGGCATACGGCTGGTTTCCCTCAACGTTCACGTCAATGCGCAGGATCTTGCCTAATAGCATGCTCAGATCTTGGGCTGCGTCCAGGGGGTCTCCACCCCAGCCGCCATCGCCCACGCCGATGTACAGATAGCCATCGGGCCCAAAGGCCAACTCGCCTCCGTTATGGTGGGCCCAGGGCTGCTCGATGTGCAGGATTACCCTGGAGCTTGCGGGGTCGATTTGGACCGTGTCTCCTCGTGGGTTCTGTACTGTATAGCGCACGACCACGGAATCGCCATTCCGCAGCAATTCGGCAAAATGGACATAGACGTAGGGAGTATCCGGATATCCGGGGTGGAAGGCGAGGTCGTACAGGCCCTGCTCCGAGTAGGCGGTGAGCACATGGTAGCTGATATCCAGGAAAGGCGTGTCTATCAACTCGCCGTTCTCGACAATGCGGACTGTGCCCACCCGCTCGACCACGAACACGCGGTCCGCGTCGCCTGGGGCAAAGGCCACGTTGACGGGATCGATCAGGCCCTCCACCACCTGCACCAACCGGATATCCACGTCGTCGGGCAGTTTCCCTCCGGGGGTCGCCACGGCGGCAGGGGTCTGCGGCACCTGGGCAGTCGGTTGATTTGTGACAGTAGGGGAGACTGGCGTGCCCACTATAGTGGACGTGCTTGCCGGGCTGGCGATGGGGCTGGCTGGCTGGATTTGCGCGATGAGCCTGGCGGGAAGCTGATTGTTGAGGACCGCCAGCGCCAGGACGAGCGCCAGCGCGCCGATGGACAGGATTTTCCTGTTCACATTCATCTCCTCTCACGAACTGCTATCTGACAACATTGGCTCTCTGCCGATGCGCGGGAGGACGATCTGCCAGGTAGCGCGCCAGGAGCGAGATGACGAACAGATGGGAGCGGAGAAGAGATGGTGAACGTGGGTGCTCGGAGGGTATCGCATCGGACAGTTGGATGATAGCGCGTTCGTTGGGCGGTGTCAATGGATGGCGGGGAGGCAAAATGATGGGAGGTGGCCTCTGAATGCAGGTTCCAATGCTTTACTTGCCAAGGAGTTGGTGTAGAATGGCATGGACACCAGCAATATCCGTTCTCCTGCCGGTCACTTGTTTTGACAACGCACTTTGCTGTTGAAGGAGTTGCAGCATGATACCGAACCTGTATGAGATCGAGCGACCACTCCTTGAGGTGTTGAGTGAGATCGGGGGACAAGGTAGACCCAGGGACATCTATCCCCTTGTTACCCAACGATTTCCTCAAATCACTGAGGATGACCTCGCCGAGAAACTGCAATGTGGTAGCAACAAGTGGACGAACCGCATTCAGTGGGTTCGACAGAGGCTCGTAGATGCAGGCGATATGGATAGCCCGGCCCACGGCATCTGGCGAATCACTGAACAGGGACGGCAACGCCTTGGTTCTACTCCGGCCAGACAGGAGAACCCGCAGTCTGTTTCGATGCCCACCTTTCTGGAACTGTACGAAGCCTATGAGACATCCTTCCGCAGGCAATTGCTCAGCGCCCTGCACGATTTAACTCCTGGGCAATTCGAGGGATTTGCCAGAAAGTTGCTCATGGTCTATGGATTTTCCAACGTAGAGGTTACCGCTCTGTCTGGAGATGGCGGGATTGATGGCTACGGGAATCTACGCCTTGGCTTGGCATCCATGCGAGTTGCTTTCCAGTGTAAACGGTGGCAGGGCAACGTGGGGCGGCCAGAAGTAGACAAGTTTCGCGGGGCTATCCAGGGAGAGTTTGAGCAGGGTATCTTTTTCACAACATCCGATTTCACCGATGCTGCCAAGGGAGCGTCACTCAAGCGGGGAGCTGTGCCCATCATTTTGCTGAATGGCGAGCACATTGTCAGTCTCATGATTGAGAAAGGGCTTGGAGTGAGAAGGGTCCCGCTATATCAGTTTGACCTCATGCCGGATGACCTGGATTGTGAGGATGTGTAACCAGGGCCGTGTCTGTTTTGTGCAAGATTGGCGGATTGGTATTCCCGCCCACCGTGGGCGGGGGAACATCGTCGTGCATCGACAAACATCCATCGAAAGGGGTTCGCCATGAAGATCACCGACATCAAATGCTATGTGATTCCACACGAGGGGCAGGCGCCGACGTTCCACTGGCGCCAGGGGCTGCGCGTGCCCGATTTCACCGGCCACACCATGTATGGCGGCGTGCTGCGGGTAGAGACCGATGAGGGGATTACCGGCCACGCGGGCGGGCCGGGCTATCGCCTGGCGGACATTGTCGTGGGCTACTACAAGCCGGAGTACATCGGCAGCAATCCGCTGAACACCGAGGAAATCTGGCATCGGCAGTGGGAGCTGCGGCGGCTGGGCGTGCCGGAAGTGGGCATCATGGACCGGGCCTGCTGGGATATCAAGTCGCAGAAGGCGGGCCTGCCCGTCTACCAACTGCTGGGCGGCAATAACCCCAAGGTGCCCTGCTATGCCTCCACCGTCACCTGGGACTCGATGGACGAATATGAGCGACACATCAAGGAATGCGTGGATGAGGGGTTCTTCGCCTTCAAGCTGCACGCCACTGGCGATGCCAAGTTTGATGCCAAGCTATCGCACAACCTGCGCAAGTGGGTGGGCGATGACGCGGACCTGATGTTCGACGCATCGGACGGCTGGGATTACGTCACGGCGTTGTGGTTTGGGCGGCAGTTGGAGGAGGCTAATTTCCTCTGGCTGGAAGAGCCGATGCGCGAGTATGACCTGCCCTCCTATGCCCAGTTGTGTGCTGCGTTGGACATCCCCATCCTGGGAGCAGAGACCTGCGAGGGAGCGCACTGGAACATGGCGACCTGGATTCAGATGCGCGCGCTGGACATGGTGCGGGTGAGCACGGCCAAGGGGGGCTATACCGGCGCGATCAAGGTAGCCCACCTGGCAGAGTCGTTCGGCATGCGGGCGCAGGTCCACGGCTATGACCCGCACCTGTGCGCGGGCATTCCAAACAACGACTATGCCGAAATCCTGGTCATCAATACCGAGCAGATCAAGGGGCTGAAGAACGACCCCCATCATCCGGTGATTGACGGGTATGTGACCACCTCCGACGAGCCGGGGTTGGGGCCGCAGCCTGACTGGGACGAGCTGGAAAAGCGGGCGGTGCTGGTCGTCTAGAGGCTGTAAGGCTCCCGCTGCAAAACGATAGACCGAAATCAAGGGGCGGTTGCTATCCTGCCAGGCTATGCTATCATGAGGGCCGGGTGTAGCGGGGGCAACCGCCCCACTTGTCGATGTCCAGGCGATCACTCTACCCGCCGTTTGATGGCGGAACACACCGCAGCAGCCTGTGTGGTGTGTTCCGCAGTTTCTTGCGTGGGGGAGGCAGGATGCCAGAGGGGAATGTCCTGATCGCTTTCAGCCTGACGCTATTTGCCGGGCTGGCCACGGGCATAGGGAGCGCCCTGGCCTTTTTCGCCAAACACACGAATACGCGTTTTCTCGCTGCGGCGTTGGGTTTCTCGGCGGGGGTGATGATCTATGTGTCCCTGGTCGAGATTTTCGCCGAAGCGCAAGCGATGGCTGCTGCGGCTATTGGGGATGCCCGCGGCTACTGGCTCGCGACGGCGGCCTTTTTCGGGGGCATCCTGTTTGTCGCGCTGATCGACAAGCTGGTGCCCTCCTTTGAGAACCCCCACGAGCCGCACGGCGTCGAGGAGATCGGCGAAAGCGAAGAGGAACGCCAGAGGAAGCACCTGCTCCGCCTGGGGCATTTCTCCGCCCTGGCCGTCGCCATTCACAACTTTCCCGAGGGGCTGATTACCTTTACTGGTGCTCTACAGAACCCGGCCTTGGGCTTGAGCCTGGCGATAGCTATTGCCATCCACAATATCCCTGAGGGCATCTCGGTGGCGGTGCCCATCTACCACGCGACGGGCAGCCGCAGGCGGGCGTTCACCGTGTCGTTCCTTTCCGGACTGTCCGAGCCGGTAGGAGCGCTGGTTGGCTATCTGGTTCTGGCCTGGTTCTTTAACGATCTGGTGGCCGGGCTGCTTTTTGGGTTTGTCGCCGGGATCATGGTGTATATTTCGCTGGACGAACTGCTGCCGACTGCTGAGAAGTATGGCGAGCATCACGTGGCGATCTATGGACTCGTCGCCGGAATGGCAGTGATGGCCTTGAGCCTGTTGCTGTTTGCCTGACAATGGAATCGGACCCGGGCTAACCCGCGTGCGGGTTGGCTCCACGACATTTTTCTTCATTGAGGCAACCTATGCGTACCTTTCTGCAGCGATTCCTGGAGGTTACGTGGAGGCCGGATGCGTTTTTCGAGCGCATCCGGGAGGAGCGGAGCTGGAAGATGCCCCTGGTTCATCTGCTGGTCCTGGCTGGGTGGCTATCTGTTGGCTCGGTGATTGCCTGGGGGCTGGGGGTGGCCGGTGACACGCCCCTGAACTCGGCCCTGGGCGCGCAGATGGATGTCTATCCCTATTGGAGGGACACCCTGCGCCCCGAGTACGGCCTGCTGTCCTATCCTATGGCTGCCCTGCTGATCATCGTCGAGATGTTGGTGATCACCGCCCTCTATACTCCATTGATCTTTTTGGTGTTTCGCTATCTGGGCGGGGCCAAAGAGAGCGGCGGGCTGCTGCGGGCTTTTCAGGGGTTCGTGTACGGGCTCACTCCGGCGGTGTTTGGCGGATTTCTGCCGGTGCTGGGGTTGATTACCGGGGTGTACACCACCATCTTGCAGTTGCAGCGCGGCCCGTCTATCACCCTGCGGAACCGCACGCTGGCGGCCTATCTGCCTTTCATCGCTGTGATGGCTTACGCCATCGCCCGCTATTGGCAGGGGAGTTTGTTGTAGGTGTCGGGCGGCCTTGGATTACCAGGGGAACCTCGGGCATCCCAGGAACGTCACAAGAATACCTGTGGGCACGTCGCCCCACAAACTCGCTTGACGACCAAAGGAGCCTCTGGATGACCGCACGCTGGACCACCCGATATCTGGCCCTCATCACCCTCTGGCTGCTGGCATGTCTGACAGCCTGTAGCGCCGCCCCCGCGACGCAAGCGGTGCGGGTTGCCGCGCCTGCGCCCACGAGGACGCCAACCGTGTCTCTGCTGCCGCCCAGTCCCACGGTAACAACGATGGCCCCTACCCACACGCCGACCGGGCAACCGTCTGGTGGCGTGCTGGCAGCCCCACAACCCAGCGCAACCCCTCCGTCGGTGCCTCAACAGGGCGTCTCTGTGCGGGTAGATGTGGTGGACGGCGCCTGGCTGCCGGACGGAGTGGCGTTGGTGGTGGCCGAGATACCCATGTTGCGCATACTGGACGGGCGAACGCTGGAGGAGCGGACGATCTTGGGCGAGGGACCGGGATATGTGGCCGCAGCCGTTGGCCCTCAGCGGGTAATCGCCGCATCGGCGGATAACACCGTACAGGTGTGGGATGCTGAGGGTGGGACGTTGGTGCGCGTGTTGGAAGGCGCCAACCAGCCTGTGGAGGGGACGGCTTACGAGCCGACGACTTCGCAGATCGTGGGGGTGACGGTCAGCCCCGACGGCACGCGCGTGGCGGCGGCGGTTCGGGGGTACTATGAGGGGGGGCAGGGTAGCGTCTGGCTGTGGGACATGGAAACTGCCGAGCGACTGGCGATCCTGAGCCTCTATGGCGCGCCCAGCGGCGTGGCGTTCAGCCCGGATGGCAAGCTGTTGGCTGCCTCCACGCTGGTCAGCAGTTGCGGGCGGGGCGGCGGGGGGATTACCCTGTGGGACGCGGCCACCCAGGAGGTGGAGGGGATGCTCTCCGCCCAAGGGGATGCTGTGACTGCTTTTGCCTTCCACCCGGATGGCGGGCGGGTAGCAGGGGTGGGCCAGGGCACCGGCCAGGGACGCTGCGTCGGGCCGGTAGTGGTGCACGAATGGGAGATTGCCACCGGGGCAGAGCGGATGCTGGCCGTCGAGGGGACCACGCCCACGGCGGTAGACTATCAGCCGATGAGCGGGAGCCTGTTGGTGGGCTATGAGGATGGCACGTTGCGGCTGTGGGATGCCGATGCACAGGAGCCGCAACTCACGGTGGCTGCCCATGAGGGTTCCGTGCGGGGCGTGGCGTTCAATCCCGAGGGGGATCGCGTCGTTTCCTGGGGAGATGATTGGAACCTGGCGTTGCGGGCGTGGGGGGGCAGTGAGGTGGCGGGCGCTGTAACGCCAATGCCCCGAGCTACTGCTGCCGATGCAGAGCACGTGACGGATGATGCCAGCTTGAATCAGGTTAACAGTCTGGCTTTTGCGCCCGACGATCCCCTGACGCTATGGGCGGGCACGGCTGCGGGCGTGGTGCGCTGGGACCTGCGCACGGATAGGCCCACGCGTTATACCGCGGCGGATGGCCTGTCGGGCGATCTAGTCAACGACCTGGCGTTTGGGCCGGATGGCGCGCTGTGGGCTGCCACGCTGAGCGGGGTGAGTCGCTACGCCGGGGAACGCTGGACCAGCTTTTTCCCCGGCGAGGGATTGCCCGCCGCGCCGGTCTATGCGTTGGCGATTGCGCCGGATGGCAGCCTGTGGATGGGCACGCAGGAGGGCGCGGCGCGGTATGATGGCGAAAGCTGGACTGTTTACGCGCCCGCCGATGGTCTGGCGGATGCGCTGGTGTGGAGCGTGGGCGTCACGCCCAATGGGGCGGTTTGGTTCAGCACGCACGGCGGTGGGGTGAGCCGTTACGACCCCATTACTGACACCTGGCGCACGTTTGGCGCAGACGATGGTTTGCCGTTGCCCAATGCCCGCCAACTGGCTGTCGAGCCGGGGGCTAACGGGGATGCGGGCGTCTGGGTGCACATCGGCTATGATAACGTCTATCGCTTCGACGGGACGCGCTGGGTGCTGGCCTATCCATCCGGTGGGGGGCGGTGGGTGTGCGGGATGGCTTTTGATGGGCAGGGCAATCCCTGGCTCGCCACTTGCGATGGCTATCACACCTACGGCGTGGGGCTGGTGCATCGCGAGGGGCCGCAAGCTGCGTGGAGTGCTGTGACCACCGAGGAGGGACTGATCTCCCACTCGCTGCTGTGCGTGGCTGTAGCGCCCGCTGCAAGCAACACGCAGCCGTCGCTCGCCGTCGGGACCATGCAAGGGATCAGCGTCTATCAGGATGGCGTTTGGCGGGCGTTGCTGGTCGAGTAGGGGCTGTTATGGATCGCTGACGCGAGAAGATAGGCGGGACTAGCGGGCGGTGGCTGCCCCCCAAGTTGTAGTTGAATGGGAGTAGTATATCATGGGTGACCCTGTCCGAGCTGCGAGCATATTCTACTTTTCCGGCACCGGCAACACGGAATTGCTGGCGGAGCAGTTTGCCACCGAGTTAAAGCGGTGTCAGGTGGCGACGGACCTGGGTTGTGTGGAGACGTACACCCAAGGCAAGATGTCGCCCGCCGTGCAGGACTGTGACTTGGTCGGTATCGGCTATCCCGTCCACGCCTGGAATGCGCCACGCATCGTGTTCGAGTTTCTCCGCCTGTTGCCCCCAGGCGAGGGGCGACGGGCGTTTCTGTTCAAATCCCCCGGTGATCCCTACCTGAATGGAGGGTCTACGCTGCCAGTGCGCCGTCGGCTGGAGGCGCGGGGCTACCGGGTGATACACGAGGAGATGCTGGTCATGCCAGCGAACCTGGCGGTGGCCTATCCGTTGGGCGTGCAGCAGGACTTGTATGCCGTGGCTTGTGAGCGTATCCGTCGAGCGGTGGGCGAAATGCTGGCGGGGGTACCGCATTTGCAGCACAATACCTGGGCTGAGCGTCTGGGGACATTGGTCAGCGCACCGGAGCACCTGGGTACGCGCCTGCTGCGGCTGCTTTTCCACGTGCGCGAGAGTTGTCACGGTTGTGGCCTATGCGCCGAGCGCTGTCCGGCAGGGAACATCACCATGAGGGGGGATCGCCCCGCCTTTGGTTGGCGCTGTTTGGCCTGCCTGCGCTGCGTCTACCTGTGCCCTGTGCGAGCCATTGGCCTGCGGGGACTGGAGCCAGTGCTGCTCAAGGAAGGGTATGACATCCGCGCGGCGCTGGCCGCCCCGCGCGGCGAAACGGGCCTGGACTCGTCGGACCTGCCGCCGCTGTACCGACGAATGCAGGAGTATGCCCGAGAGGAGGGGGGTGCTCCGTAACCGGGGTGTCCATACTGCGTTACGGAAACCCCGCCTACGAGTCCGTCCAATACCACGCTTCGCCTGGAATGCAGGATGCACTCGCCGAAACGCGTTTGCGTTTGACGAGCTTCCGTCGCCGTAAGTATACTGCATTGAGTTGGCGCTGCTCTTGTCGAGTTCGATAGCCGAGCTGTTTGCTGACCGGCTGGGTCAGCATAACCTGGTATCTCCTTAGTATCTCCGCTCTTCACCCTGCATCTTGTACCCTGTACCCCAACCCCGGCAGTTCTGACATCATAGTCTCATCCTCTCTCCCGAAACCCTGAGATGATTCAGCCAGCAACCCTGATGGATCTGTAACGAGGGAGCACGCCTTTTTGCCGAATGAGGCGAATGTAGGGAGGTACCTGATGAAAGCCATTACAGTGGAACCCAAGAAACCGGCAACTGCGCGTCTGGAAGAAATCCCGGAACCCGATATTCGTGACGGCTCAGTGCTCGTAGAAGCCATTGCAGTCGGCGTCTGCGGGACGGATGTCGAGATCGTGGAGGGGAAATATGGCTGGGCCCCTCCGGGAAAGACGCGGCTCGTGTTGGGGCATGAATCTCTCGGTCGCGTCATCGACCCGGGTCCGGCCAAGGGGCTCAACAAGGGCGACCTGGTTGTGGGCATCGTTCGCCGCCCTGACCCTGTTCCGTGTCCGAACTGCGCGGTGGGCGAGTGGGATATGTGCCGCAACGGTCAATACACGGAGCGTGGCATCAAAGAGATCGATGGTTTCATGTCCGAGCGTTGGAGGATCGAACCTGAATACGCGATGAAGGTCGATTCCTCTCTCGGAATCCTCGGAGTGTTGCTCGAACCCACGACGGTTGTCGCCAAGGCATGGGAGCAAGTGGGTGCGCTGGGGTTTGGCCGACGATCCTTCTGGGAGCCGCGCAACGTCCTGGTGACGGGCGCAGGGCCGATTGGCCTGCTCGCCGCTCTCATCGGGACACAACGCGGATTAGAAGTCCACGTTCTTGACCGGGCCGAGTCGGGACCCAAACCAGACCTCGTGCGCGCTCTTGGCGCAACTTACCATACCGGCACGGTTGCCGATATCGGGCTTGTTCCAGATGTCATCATCGAATGCACTGGGGTCGGACAGGTCATCAAAGATTCGATACTCGGCATCGGGGCGGGAGGCGTTGTCTGTCTCACCGGCGTAGGGAGCGGGGGTGAGACCCGTGGGCCTACCACAGCCGATGTCGGAGCCGCAGTTGTGTTGAAAAACGTTGTTATCGTCGGCAGCGTCAATGCCAACAAGCGACACTGGTACAAGGCCGCCCAGGCTTTGGCCCGCGCGGATCGGGCGTGGCTGGCACGGCTGATCACTCGGCGCGAACGACCCGAGAATTTCGCGCAGGCCCTACAGCGCCAGCCCAACGATATCAAGGTCATTATCCAATTCGCCGAGGTGTAGAGCGGACTCACTTGTCCAGGGGGGCGAGTGTTGCTTTCGCAAGTTATATAAAGGCTATGGAAATGTGCAGCAGGCCGGAAGATGGGCTGATTCAGACAGCAGGAGGAGGATAGCAGATGAAAGTCATTATCGTTGGAGGAGTGGCTGGCGGAGCATCCTGTGCTGCGCGCCTGCGAAGGTTGGATGAAAAAGCCGAAATCCTCATGGTGGAGCGTGGGCCGTACGTTTCGTTCGCGAACTGTGGACTGCCTTACCATATTGGAGGCGTGATTGAGGAAGAATCGAGCTTGTTGCTGGCCGATGAGCAGACCTTCCGTGGAATGTTCGCGGTCGATGCACGCACCAACTGTGAAGCTATGGACATTTCGCCGAAAGAAAAGACGGTGAAGCTAAGGGATGCGAGGACCGGCGAGGTAACCACGCATTCTTACGACAAGCTGGTGCTGTCGCCCGGGGCGGCGTCCGTCCACCCGCCGTTGCCGGGGATAGACCTCCCTGGCATTTTCCACGTGAGGACGGTGCCAGATGCCAGGGAAATCCGTGAGTGGGTTGAGCGAGGTAGCCCCTTTCTCTCCGGCATACACAAGTATACGGGGTTCCAGACCGTAAAGCCCAAGACCCGGGCAGTGGTTATCGGGGGCGGGTTCATCGGCCTGGAGACCTCGGAAAACCTGATCCACCGAGGCTTTGATGTAACCCTTGTGGAGCGGCTCGATCAGGTCCTATCCCCGATCGATAGGGAGAACGCACGCGTGGTTGAAACCTTTCTGAAGAGACATGGCGTCCACCTGGCGCTGAACGATGCGGTGGCCGAGTTCAAACAGGCTGAAAACGGTACCATCGACGTAGAAACCAAATCCGGCAAGGTTTATCCGGCTGATGTGGTGATCCTCGCTCTCGGCGTGCGGCCGGATACTACCCTGGCGAAACAGGCCGGGCTAGAGATCGGCCAACTTAAGGGGATCCGTGTAGACGAACACATGCGCACGAGCGATCCGGATATCTTTGCCGTCGGCGATGCGGTCGAGGTGAAGGACTTTGTCACGGGGCAGTGGAGCCTGATCCCGCTGGCAGGCCCAGCCAACCGGCAGGGGCGCATCGCCGCCGATGTCATTGTCGGGCGCGACTCCCGGTATCGTGGAACCCAGGGCACCTCGATTATCGGGCTTTTCGGCGCGACTGTCGCGTGGACTGGCGTAAGCGAGAAGGATCTGCAGCGGATCGGAGACACCGATTACGAGAAGATCTACATCTACCCGAATTCCCATGCGGGGTATTATCCGGGTGCCATGCCGATCGCGATGAAGCTCATCTTCCGCAGATCTGACGGACGCGTTCTGGGAGCACAGGCGCTCAGCCAGGCTAATGTGGACAAGCAGATAAGCGTGATCGCGTCCATGATGCAAATGGGTGCCACAGTGTACGATCTTGAAGAAGCGGAGCTTTGCTACGCACCCCAGTTTGGAAGCGCCAAGAACCCGGTGAACTTTGCAGGGATGGTTGCAGCAAACGTGCTCAGGGGGGACATGCCACTCAGTCACTGGAATACCGCCAGGGCCGGGTTCATCCTGGACGTGCGTGAACCGATGGAACTCGCCGTAGAGAACGTGCCGGGGGCGCTCAACATCCCGCTGGCACAGCTCCGCGCGCGCCTCGACGAACTCCCCCGCGACCGCGAGATCCATGTCGTTTGCCGTTCCGGCCAGCGCGCCTACTCGGCGATGCGGATCCTGCTGCAGAATGGATTCGAGGCCAAGTGCGTATCAGGAGGGATGCTATCGCTTGCGCACAACTACTTGCTCGATACGAACGAGCCCGATACGGACAAGGTGGAGCGATAGTATATGAATGATATCCTGGGAGATGGCCACTGCGCTACAGCAGGCGCGCTACGAGATATGGCCTAACCCATCCCCAGGATTTTTCCCAGCAAGGGCGTCTCTCTTTGAATGGCTCGGTGGGGGCACACCTCCTGGCAACAGTAGCAGCGGATACAGCGCTCGTACGCGTACACCGGCGGCTGGTCTCGCCGATCCTTGACAAAGTGGACTGCTTTTTCCGCCACCGGGCAGGCTTCCACGCACGCCCCGCACTTGACGCAATTTCCCTCATCAATTACCGGCCGGGGCAAGATCATCCGGCGCAGCGGGGCGGGCATTTGGGCGATGATGCCGCTCTGCAAGGCGGGTCGCCGAACCACCCGGAAATCCCGGCAGATGAAATCCTCCAACGGGTCGCCCAGATACTCGATCTGCTCGGCCCGGTACTGGCCCAGGCCCACCTCCGCGCCGATGACCGTGGTGGGGACGTATTCCGGGCGCATGTTGATCAGCCGGGCAAAGGTGGCGTCGACGGCTACCGGGTCAGTGGACAGGATCAGCACCCGCATGGAGCGGGGGTCGCCGCCGTGCGGGCCGTTGCCCTCCATCGCCACGATGCCATCCATGATGTGCAGGCGTGGGCGGATGCACAAGGCCAGCTCCACCAGCATCCGGCTAAAATCGCGCACGTCGGGGTATTGCAGGTGATAGAGGGCCTTGCGCCTGCCGGGAATGCAGCCGAACAGGTTCTTCACCGCGCCGGTCAGGCGGGTAAGCCCGTGGGTTTTCATCTTGCACAGGTTGATGACCCCGTCGGCATCGTGCACCCCCTGAGCGACGGGAAAGCTGTCGCCCATCTGTCCGCCGGGACTGGGCAGCGGGCTGCCGTGGCTGAATTCGGCCACGGTGGCTCCGACGCTGGTGGCGGCTTCGACCAGGCCCGCCCGTTCCAGCGAGCGCGCATTGCCGGTGGGGCCGGGGGAATCGCCAAAGGTTAGCGTGGCTCCGGTCTGGTGGAACAGGCGCACACAACCCGCCAGCACTGTCGGATGCGTGGTGACTGCCTTCTCCGGGACGTCTCCGACCAGTACGTTTGGCTTGAGCAGGATGCGCTCGCCGGGTTGCGCGAAACGCTCCACCCCGCCCAATAGCTCGATGCCCCGTTGCAGGGCACGGTACACGGCTTTCGGATCATAATCGTCACAACGCACCAGAGCCACTTGCGAACGGTCCATCCCTGCCTCCACTTGATTGCACAGTAGTTACCCCAAACAAAGATTATAGTTGCCGCTGCGTGGACTGGCAACTAACAGACTTGTCAATTCTGAACACCTTCGTTGCTGCGCTTGACAGCCAGCGCGCTTTTCCGGTATCCTGCTCCCATGCGTTGCTTTCCGTCGAAGCTTTCTTGCCATGCCGGGCCGGTATGGAGATGAGGTAGAATGATGCACTCACGCACACGGTTCCGCGCGCTATTCGGCTGGCTGTTGCTGGTCTGCCTGCTTTGGACTGTGCCTGCCCACGGGCTTGGCAGTCCCTTGGCTGTTGCGGCGGATAACCCCGCGTCCCCCTCCGAGACCGTCAAGCTGATTTTTATCCACCATTCTACGGGTCAAGCCTGGCTGGCCGATGGGCACGGCGGCCTGGGGCTGGCGTTGCGAGATAACAACTACTATGTCAGCGACACGAACTATGGCTGGGGCCCAGACAGCATTGGGGATCGCACGGATATCGGTCACTGGTGGACCTGGTTCGCAGGCCCGCAGCGCGATATCTATACCGCCGCGCTGTATGGCGAGTTCGGTAAGCTTTCCTCCTATACCCGCCTGAATGACCCTGACCCAGGCCGCGAGAACGAGGTAGTCCTCTTCAAGTCGTGTTACCCCAACTCGAACCTAGGGGGCAGCCCTGACGATCCGCCCACGATCGGTGACAATCCGCTGCGCGGCGAATGGTACGGCAGCCCGCATATGACCGTGGCGAATGCCAAGGGAATCTATCAAGACCTGCTGCCCTATTTTGCGTCGCGGCAGGACAAGCTGTTCATCGCGGTTACCGCGCCGCCGCTGGTACCCGCTGCTACGGGGACTACCCAGGCGGCCAATGCGCGGGCGTTCAATAACTGGCTGGTGCACGATTGGCTGGAGGACTATCCTTACAGCAATGTGGCCGTGGTAGATTTCTACCAGGTACTCACGTCTAGTGGTGGCAGCCCTCAAGTGAACGATCTGGGGGCTGAGACGGGCAACCATCATCGCTGGTGGAATGGCGCGGTGCAGCATTTGCAGGGGTTGGCCTCAAACACTTCCGCCTATGGCAGCAGCTCCGGGGATAGCCATCCCACAGCGGCGGGCGACCAGAAGGCTACCGGCGAACTGGTACCACTGATCAACGTCGCTTACCATCGCTGGAAGGCCAGTGAGTCCACCCCTGTGCCCACTGCGACCATCCCTACATCCACATCCACTGCGACGCCTACGAGAACGGCAACGGCTATGAGAACAGCAACTCCTACGAGAACGGCAACGGTCACGAGGACAGCCATGCCTACGGAAACCCCTACGCCCAGCCGGACTCCGACCGCGTCCGCAACTGTGCGCCCTGACGCTGGCACTAGGCTGGTTCTCCCGCTGTTGCTCAAGGGGCGCAGCGTCTCCCCCACGCCCACCCCCGGCACAGTGGTCGCTCCCACGCTGCCCTCGCAACAGGGCTAGGCATTCCATCGGACGGCGATACGAGGCAAGGGGCGGGCATCCTGATATGCCTGCCCCTTGCGCTGGCCCTTCGATGGGTATACACTAGCGAGGCTTTGGGGCCATTCATCACACTTACACCCCGGCAGAAAGGTATGTACCCCCTATGACGCGGCGCACCACACCTCCGAGGCACCTTCTACGATGGATTTCCCTGCTGTTGCTGCTGGCTCTGATCGGCAGCGTATCCCCTAGCGTTGCTTCTCCACCGCCCATTTCCCCGCCGCCCCAGTCTTTGGAGCGCGTTCCGGTGGATTTGGAGTTGCTGACCGCGCCCATCCTGCTGGATCAGGCTGCGACGGGTGCGGCCAAGCACCCCAAGCTGGACAGCGCGTTGGCCCGGCTGGCCCAGGCGGCGCAAGAGTCGCCGGAGCGGGCCGTGGAACTGGCGGATGCCCAGTTGCTACGAGTTCGGGAAGATCGCGTCCAAACCCAGATTACCACATCTGCCGAGGGGCTGAAGCGCGCCCTGGAGGCGATCACGCAGGCGGGGGGCGAGGTGACCAAGGTGGGCTATAAGGACACCTTGATCCAGGCCTGGCTGCCGGTGGATGCCTTGGAAACGGTAGCTGCCAGCCCCGACGTGTTGTATATCCGCAGGCCGATGGAGTTCGCCCTGGCGGGAGAGGTGGACCTCAGCGCCTATACCAGTGAGGGCGTGGGAGCGATGAACGCAACCACCTGGCATGGGGCGGGCTATCGCGGGTCTGGGGTGCGCGTGGGCATCATTGATGGTGGGTTCCAGGGCTATACGGGGCTATTGGGCAGCGACTTGCCTGCGACGGTAACGGTCAAGAACTTTGTGGATGGCGAGACCGATGCCCAGGTGAACGGCACCAGCCCGCACGGCACGGCCTGTGCCGAGATCATCCATGATGTGGCTCCCGAGGCCAGCCTGTATCTGGCCAAGATCGCCACGGATCTGGATGCGGAGCAGGCGGCCAACTGGCTGCTGGCGCAGGGAGTGGACATCATCTCGGTGTCGCTCGGTTGGTATCATGAAGTAGGAGATGGCACAGGCTATCTGGCGAGCATCGTGGCGAACGTTCGCGCCGCTGGGGTGTTGTGGGTGAACGCGGCAGGGAACGATCGGGAGCGGCATTGGCGGGGCAATTTCGCCGATGCTGATGGGAATGGCTATCAGGATTTCCACATGAATGGCAATCTGGCCTTTGTGAATTTCTTTGGAGCGGGAGGCCAGGTTTATATGATCCCCGCCGGTTACCTGATCCAGGTCTATATGCGCTGGAGCGACTGGAGTGCCGTCAATCAGGATCTGGACCTGTACCTGGTGCGCTGGAATGCGACTCAGCAGGCATGGCAGTGGATTGCCAAGGGAGATGATTACCAGCAGGGAGGCGTGGGACAGGTTCCCGTGGAGTATTGCTTGGGGGAAACAGTTGGAGATGCGACCTACTATGCGGTCGCTATTCAAAATGCGAACGGGTCGGTGAACCGGAGTGTGAACATTGACCTGTTCGTGCCCAACTTTGTGTCGCTCTACGAACAGGTGTATGATCACACCGTCACTATCCCCGGTGATAGTCCGAATGCCTTTACTGTGGCGGCGCTGGACGTGAACGCACCGTACCCGCAAGAGTCCTACAGTTCCGAAGGCCCCACCAACGGGCCAGGGGGTGTGGCGCTCGGTGGCATCATCAAGCCGGATATCGCGGGCTTTGCCAATGTGTCGACGTCCAGCTATGGCGCTGGCGCGCAAAAGTTCAACGGGACTTCTTCCGCCTGCCCCCACGTGGCGGGGGCCGCGGCGCTGGTACTGGATGCGTTCCCGGCTTATGGGGCGAACGAGTTGCAAGCCTATTTGCAGGGACGGGCGGTAGATATGGGCACCGCCGGGAAGGATACCCGGTTTGGCTATGGTCGCCTGTACCTGGGCGCTCCGCCATCACAGGCGACCAATACGCCCACGCCGACGCGTACCAACACGCCGACAGTGGCCCCGACAAACACGGCCACGCGGACACCCACGCCCACGCGCACGCGGACGCCGACATCCACATCGCTCTATACGGCCACACCTACCAGGACGCGCACGCCAACCCGCACGCTGGCGCCGGGTGAAAAGCGACATGCGTACCTGCCGATGATGCTCAGACCGGCGCGACCCACGCCTACGCCCACGCAGACGCCGGTACCGCCCACGGCTACGTGGACACCGATGCTGCCCACGGCGACAACGACGCCGTCTACGCCTATGCCTACGCTGCTCTTTTTCGACGATTTCGGCAACGCGGGCAGCGGCTGGCCGGTGGAGGAGGATGCAAATTGGCGCATCGGTTATCTCAATGGCGAGTACCAGATCAAGATGAAAACGGCGAACCTGCTAGGGCGGGTTACTCACTATGTTTGCGACAGTTGCGCGGTGGAGGCAAGTGGTCACTTTGCCTCCGGGGTGTATGGGAACTATGGTATCGTGTTTGGCGTATCTGGATCGGATTACTATCTATTCACAGTGGACGAGGCACAGTATTATGCGCTGCTCAAGCGGCAAGGGGGTAGCTGGACGGTGCTCGTCGGCTGGACCGAGTCTCCCCACCTCCATGCGGGCCAGACCGAGAACCGCCTGCGTGTGGAACGCTATGGCGAGAGCATCGCGTTGTATGCCAATGGACAGCATCTTGCCACGCTCAACGATAGCAGCTTGCTGGGGGCGCGCGGTGTAGGGATAGCTGCCGGTGCCTTTGACAATGTGCCGGTGGATGCCCGGTTCGACAATTTCGCCGTGTACGCTGCGCCGCTTGGCTCAGGTGCGACGCAGGTGCGTCCCGACGCGCAGACGGTCCCGATGGAGGACCTGGCGCGGTAAATCCCGCGGCAAGAGTGGGCAGGCGCGACTATACCCGACAGGACATCATGTATCTCGCAGAATCGGGATTTGTTTTCTCTTGAATGCCTGCCCACTCTGTGGTACAATCCGTTCCAGCAGATGCAATAGCCAGTTTGCTGCACCAGGAGGAGATCTTTCGTGCGACTGACAAGGGGAGCGGATTACGGCACAAGAGGCATGATTCATCTGGCCAAGATGCCAGTTACTGCGGTGACCCTGGTAAGCTCCATCGCTTCGGCGGAAGGGCTGCCGGAGAGCTACCTGGCCAAGATCTTTCAGGATCTGGCCAAAGGGGGAGTTCTGCGCTCACACCGGGGAGCCAAGGGGGGCTTTTCGCTGGCTCGCCCAGCCAACGAGATCACCCTGCGGGAAATTATCGAGGCCATTGATGGGCCTATCGCTCTGAATCGCTGCCTGGCTTCTGCGGAAGGCTGCGACAGGCGGGATTGCTGCGGGCTATATCCGGTGTTAGCCAAAGCCCAGGCAGAGTTGATGGGTGTTCTGGGGGTGACGACCTTACAGGACCTGCTCGACAACGAGCAGGCGACGTTTCTGGGCTCCGAGTTGTAGGCGGGCGCGCCCAGGTTGTATGTAACGAGAGCGAGGGATGGCTTTCCCCGCTCTCACCTCGCGAAGAAAACCCGCACACTGGCCTTGTCCTGCGTCGGCCTGCGGATGATACCCTATCCCCGTTGGGCATAGGGCCCCATACTCTTGCGCCTGCGTTGACCGATTCCCATTCCGTTGACGCCGCCCCAGGGCCTCTCACGCGATGCACCCCTCGCCCAACCGATACGTGTGGAGGATGCGGCGGGAGGCGGGGGCGCACACGCGGTTGCAGGTGATCAGGTGGATTTCCCTTACCCGCAAATCCGCTCGATAGCTATAGGCGCGCTCCATGACTGCCCGCAGCAGGCCATCCGACGGGGTGCACCCATAGCGACAAAGGGTGATGTTGCCAAAGAACACCTCAGTGGAGGCCAGGTGAGCGTCTTCCGGGATGCCCAGGCGTTGCAGCCCGGCCCGCAGGTCGAGCACCAACTCCCGAAATCGCTCGTCGCCGTAGCCGATCAGGCAGACGCTTCCGGCCAGGGCCACTACCTGCTCCATCGTAAAGGAGAACGGGGCGTGCTGCGCGGAGACTTGAGTCAAGAGTTCGTGGGTGCGCTGAATGTCCGCCTCGCTATACAGTGGCGGGTCATGCACCGTACGCACGTTCTTGATGGTGAGGTGCATGGCCTCGGGCGGATAGTAGTAGTGCTGGGGTTCCATGAGTCGCAGCGGCGTGATGACTGTGCGCTGGACGTCTCGTGCCAGGGATGGGGGCAAAAAGGCCACGGAGGTCAGGGCCATTGCCGGGTCTCCGGCATAGTCGTGGTCTGCGGGCGGGAGGGTCGGTTGATTGGCTTCGCCCGGTAGCAGGCGCAGTCCGTTTACGATGCGTTCCTGTAATTGGCGATAGGTAAGGGGCATCTGCACGCTTTTCCCCGGCCCATGGCCGCCCGGCTAGTTGCCGCAGCCATCCGCCGGTGGTCGGAGTGGAGGATAGGGCGCAAGTTGGCAGCACCAGTTTGACGACGCCCATTATGGCCGACGAATGGGGCGAGTGTCAAGGCACACGGCCATTAGCCGCCAGGGATGGGGCGGCATACATGCCGAGCGATCCAAAGCCGGCAGGGGTGCTGCGGCATGCATGCCGAGCGGTCCGGATTCTATTCCAGCCCCAGCAGCCGGGCAGCGTTTGCTCCCATGATTTTGACATAAGCTGTTTCGGCGAGCGCCCCACGCTCCAGCAGGCTGGAGAGATAGCGGTGATGCATGCCGCGTTGCGGCGAGTCGTCGAAGCAGATGTCGGTGCCAAAGAGCAGCTTGTCCTGAAACTCTTCCAGGAAGCGAATACCGGCCTGCGTGTCGCGGGTGATGCCGTTATACCCGCTGTGGGCCGAGAGGTCGGCGTACAGATTCGGGCAGGTGCGCAACAACCGCCAGGCAGCGCCCTCCTGCTCGATGGGGCCATCGGGATAGGCCCACTTTTGGTCAGGGGTCACATTGGCGGCCATCTCGGCCCAAAAGCCGGGGCCGTGGGCGATGATGAGGGTCTGCGGAGCGGCCCGCAGCAAGCGCTCCAGCAGTGGCATGCCCGGCTCGTCTTGCAGGCCGTAGGTCCCCACCTGCATACCCGCGCTTTCGATGGTCACCAGCAAGCCCCGCTCGCCGCATTGCCGGAACATGTTGATGACGCGCGGGTCATCAAAGGGCAGCCGGGCGGTGACTTCGCCGATGCCCCGGCAGCCGTGGGCGATGAACCAGTCCAGCAGCGGGGTGAAATCGGCGTGCGGGCTGTTGTCCAGCCAGCGCGGGTCCATGTTTCCAAAGGGGATAATCCGGTCGGGGTAGCGCCCCGCGTCGATCACCTGATCGTGAACGGACATGCGGTCATCGAGCAGGGCCATACCAGGCGGGGCACCTTCCGGAGACGAGTTATAGACCGGCAGCATGGCGGCCTTGGCGATGCCCTCCGCATCCATGCGAGCCAGCAGGTTCTCCCAGGTGACGGGGCGGCCCGGCTCGTCGGGGCGCATGCGCAGGTCGCCGATGTGGGTGTGCATATCAATAATGAGCATGGTGTTCTCCTTTGGCGGCCTCAGGTAGTGGGATAGGGGGTGGCCCCGCGCGACCTGTGCGTGGGCAATGGGGCCTGGTCGCCGGGATGACGCGATCCGCTGGACGATCCTTTACTCCAGCGGGGTGAGGCCGTGTTGAATGGCAAACCGGACGAGGGCGGGGAGGTCGTTGATGCCCAATTTTTGCATCATGCGGCTCCGGTAGGTCTCCACCGTCTTGGGTGATAGCACCAGGATCTCGGCGATTTCGACACTGGACTTGCCCTCCACCACCAGTTGCAGGATTTCCCGCTCGCGGGGGCTGAGGCTGTCCAACGGGCCTTTTTCCTCCGCGGTTTCGTGGTGATTGATGTACCCCTCGATGACCCTTTCCGAGATGCTGGGACTGAGGTACAAACGATCCGCATACACCGAGCGCACTGCATCTACCACCTGCACACCGGCGGATTCTTTTAGCAGATAACCACGCGCGCCAGCCTGCAAGGCCCGGAAGATATGTTCCGTGGTCGAGTGCATGGAGAGAAAGATAATCTTGGTGTCGGGAAGCTCCTCATGGACCTGCCGGGCGGCCTCGATGCCGTTTAGTTCGGGCATGGCAATATCCATGATTACGACGTCGGGGGCGGCTTTGCTCACTCTGCGGACGGCCTCGCGTCCATTGGAGGCATCGCCCACCACCTCAATATCCGGCTGGGCAGCTAACAGCGAGCGCAAACCATCGCGCACAATAGCGTGGTCGTCCGCCACAAAGACGGTAATAGTCATCGTTGTACCTCCACTATGACGCGCGTTCCTTTCCCAGGGATCGACCGGATGTGACAGTGTCCCCCTATTCCCTCCGCACGTTCGGTCATACTGACCAACCCCCATCCGGGGCGTCTGTGCATTTCAGCGGTCTGTGTCGGGTCGAACCCAACACCGTCGTCAGCGATTATCAGACGCATTACCGTATCCTCCACCTCCAATCCCAAGACTACCTCCCTGGCCTCGGCGTGCTTGGCCACGTTGAGCAGGGCTTCTTGTGCAATGCGGAACAGGGCAATCTCCACCCGGTCATCCAGGCGCGGGTTAGGCTCGTCGCCCATGACAGTGACCGTAACGCCTGTGCGGTCGCTAAAGCGCTCGCCGTGCCAGCGGAGCGCGGCCATCAGCCCATAGTCGTCCAGCACCGGCGGGCGCAGGTCGGCCATCAGGTTGCGCACCTGGGCGGTGGTCTTTTGCACCAGCGACTGCGAATCGCTCAGGCGGGGTGCAAAGCTGGCCCGGCATTCTTCGGGAAGCTGCGCGCTGAGCAAGCTCAAGTTGAGGCCCAGTGCCGTCAGGTTTTGTCCCACCTGATCGTGCAATTCGCGGGATATCATCCGTCGTTCGATCTCCTCGGCGTCGGCCAGTCGGGCAGTCAGGGCGCGCAACTGCTCGTGTTGGGCCTGGATGGTTTCAAACAGTCGGGCGTTCTCGATAGAGACGGCTATCTTGTTGGCAAAGGCGGTAATAGCTGGAATGTCATCCTCCCGCAATTCGCGCGACCAGATGGCCAGCAGGCCGACCAATCGTTCTTGCGCCAGCATGGGGGCCATGATCAGGCGGGATATTTGCGCCTTGTCCGCCAGTTCCTGCAACTCGGGGCTACAGTTCAGGCCCAATTGCCTGGTTAGCTCTCGCACCGGCTCGACCAGGTAGATAGCCTTGCGCATCGCCATCGGCTCTTGCAGCAGGGGGACGTCCGTTGGCAGCGTCTCGTTCCATGGGTTCTGGGAGAACAACTCGCTGGCCGCTGCCTGCCACTCTTCGTCGAGTGACGTATGCTGGATGACCACGTGATCCTTTTCCTTCTGTAACAAGATGGCAAAGTGCAGCCCCAGCTTGTCCAGTTCCTCGGCCACTACGGCGCAAAGGTCATCCACGACAAAGGCTTCCTGTGCCCGAACCCCGACGCGGTTCAGCGCGATCAGCCGCTCGTTGACCGTTTTCAGGCGCGCTACGGTTTCACGGAGGGCTTGCTCTATCCGCTTGCGTTCGGCGATTTCCTGCTCCAACCGGGCGTTCATCGTCGTTAGTTCGGCAGTGCGCGCGGCCACCTCTTCTTCCAGGTGGTCGCGGTGCTGGCTCAACTCGGCGCGGGCGCGCTCGCGCTCGGTTACATCCAACAAGGATAGCACCAGGCTTTCCATCCCGTTATGCTTGTTATGGATGGGAACCAACGTCCAATCCCAATAGGTCACCCCCCGATCCGGATGGCTGGCAAAGACGTGGGGCTGGGCCTCAAAGCGCACTCCCTGTCCGGTATCGCGCACCTGCTCAAAGATGGTCTGCGTTTCCGGGTTGGGAAACAGGTCGAAATAGCTATGCTTGAGCAGTTCATCCGGCGTGTATCCTGAACTGCGCACAAACGCCGAGTTAGTCTGCACGCAATGGAAATCCGGGTCCAGGTACGCCAGAAACGCCTGGGTATTCTCCATGATCGTGTGGAGGATGTCGCGTTCCTTGACCAACGCCTGGGCCAATTCTTCCGCGTGTTGCCGCTGGGCCTGTACCTCGCGCAACAGCTCCCGCTGCTCGGTGATGTCCCGGATGATCCCGCCCACCATCCACCCTTGTTCGGAACGGATTGGAAAGGTCACGGACTGAATCGTACGCGATGTTCCGTCAGAACGCAAGATGTCGTGCTCTCCTAGCGAGTGCACCTGGGAAGACTGGCCCGTCTGGAGCAGGGCCAGGGTCTGCTGTTGAATATGCTCCAGGAAACCTGGTTCGGTGGGTTGTGCCGCAGGGGTAGCCGATAGCTGAATCTCCCAGATCGAGCGCCCCAGCACTTCCCGGCGTTTGACCCCGGTGATCTGCTCCATCCCCCGGTTCCACTCGACGACGCCCCCCTCCTCGTTGACCATCGTAATTCCGTCGGTGGAGAACTCGATCAGGTTGCGGAGTTGTTGTTCGCTTTTCTGCAGGGCATCCTCCGCCCGTTTGCGGTCGGTGACGTCGCGCACAATGCAGGTTCCGATCCACCCGTCCGGGGTGCGCCGGGCGGAGGCCGAAATCTCCACGGGGAACAAGTCGCCATTTTTGCGGCGGGCCGTGGTTTCCAGGGTCTGGTCGATGAAGGCGTTGCGTTGTTCCTGCAAAAGGCGGGCCAGATTGTGATGCACGTTGACCCAACGGTCATCGGGCACGATCAACCAGGCAAGAGGCGAGGCGAGCGCTTCGGTCGCATCGAACCCGAATATGCGCTCGGCTGCCGAGTTCCATAACAAGATGCGTCCTTCGTGGTCGAAGGAGATGATGGCATCGGTTGCGGTTTCCACCAGGGCTTGATAGTTGGCGGTAGCCTCCCGGAAGAAGCGATCCAACGCACGGCCAACAGGGATATCCTGACCGCGCGCGCTCCTCCCTACCCACAGATAGGCGATGATCACATACGGGGCGCTCAGGTATTGCGCCACGCGACCAACCCAAGTGAGCGCGCTGGTATTTACCTGTCCCAGCATGACCCCCAGCAAGCCCACAGTCAGCAGGGCCATCGCCAGCGCGTACCAGTAGAAGAACATCGCCCGGCGGATGAGGTAAAACCGAACAAAGAACAAGGTCGAAAGGGCGAACATGCCCACGGACACACCCAGCACGATTTGCAGTAGTTGGGTGGGTCTGCCCCAAGGGGTGAAAAAGGCCGATAGCAGGCCCCGGTAGGAAGCAGTGGCTACTGCCAGGATAGCCAGCGCGCTACCCAGACCCGCCAGGACCACCCTTCGCATTCTGCCTTTATCTATGCGGCGCAGGCCAAAGCGGGCCGATGTGCTGACTGCACCGACCACGTGCAGGGTGCCACTTAGGGCCGCGCTGATGCTGTAGGCCGTGGTGCTCGCGTTCGCTCCGTCGGGCCTGTTCACTCCATAGGCGGCGACCAGCGCGGCCCCGCTGAAGAGGAACATTGCGCTGCCGAAAAAGATGTTGCCGGGCGAACCGGTGAGTGCAAAGCTCCTGGCGGCAGTATAGGCTGTATAGCCGAACGTGCCACAAAAAAGGATAGTGTTCAGGATGGTCAACACCAAGGGGGTCTGGAAGGGATCTCTGATGTCCCGCAGGCTGAGAATGACGATGCCTGCCAGCAACAGGCACACCGGCAGTATGCTCAGGGTTTGCCACCACGGATCGGAAATCCTTCGTCGGCGCTCGGCGCGTGTCGCGTCGGCGGGAGCACCTTGGGGTGACACCCTGCCCGTGGGGGAACGTGGACCTGCATCCGGCGGTCTGGTTATTGCGCGATGTTCGTTCATAGCGGTCAACCCCTATTTTCCACCCCTGCTATCGATGCCGGGAGCGACGCGCGTGCGCCAGGGGTCTAGCGGTCTGAATCATGTCGGACAATGCCACTGATGGCGTTGCGTTGGCCCTGGTATGTCAGGTTCGCCCGACACGTCGTCGTATTGGGCTATTGGTCATGTTGGTATGATACTATGGCATCGGCCAAACCGCAAGCGATTCCGCGCGGTGGTTACACCCGAAATCGCGGGTGTGCCGGAGCAATACGCCCATCCTGTGTGGAACGCGTGGTCTCAGCCGATTTCGACGATCACCCTGGTTCCCTGCCCCGGCGCGGACTCGATCAGGCAGCGCCCCCCCTGGGCTTCGGCCCGCTCTTTCATGCCGATCAACCCCCAGCCGTGGCGCTTCTGTTTGGCCGCTACCTGGTTGGGGTCAAAGCCGACCCCATTATCAGCGATCAGCAGTCGGGTGACAGGCCCCTCGGTCTCTACGGCCAGCCGCACTGCCGAAGCCTGGGCGTGTTTGGCGACGTTGATCAGGGCCTCCTGGGCGATGCGGAACAGGCTGATCTCGGCCGCTTCGTCCAGGCGAGGGTCTGGTTCCTTACCAACCACCGTGACGCGGATGCCCGTTCTAAGGGAGAACTTTTCCCCATGCCAGCGGAGGGCGGCCACCAGCCCATAGTCGTCCAGTACCGGCGGGCGCAGGTCGGCCATCAGGTCGCGCACGCGGTCGGTCATTTGCTGGAGCATGGTTAGCGAATCGTTGAGCCGCTCGGTGGCTGACTCGGGCAGGTTTTTCGAGAGCTGCGTTTTCAGGATGCTCAGATTGATCCCCAGGGCGCTGAGGTTCTGGCCCAACTGATCGTGCAGTTCACGGGCCAGGGCGCGACGCTGGGCCTCTTCCGTATCGGCCAGCCGGGCGCTGAGCGCCCGCAGTTGCTTGTGCTGGGTCTGGATGGTCTCGAACAGGCGCGCGTTCTCTATGGCGATAGCCAGTTGGTTGGCGAAAACCGTAACTGCTGGCACGTCGCTCTCCTGCAAGTTGCGCGCCCAGATGGCGAGGAGACCCAACGTTTTGTCGCGGGCAATCAGAGGAGCCACGATCAGGTTCTCCATCCCGGCCATGTCTATCAGCCCGCGCAGGGTCGAGCCTGGCTCGATCCCCAGGGCCTTGGCAAGCCACTGCCACGGGTTGTTCAGCAGGCGAGCCATCTCTTCCTCGCGCCAGTCTTCCAGCATTTCCGCGTTGATGTGCAAAGGGGTATCAACCAGTTTGCGGCCAGCCAGCCCCTCTACGCCCATCAGTAGTTCGGGTTCCATAGACGTGTGCCGCAATACGAGGCTATCGCCCTCCCAAAGCAGGATGGCGGAATGGCTGTCGAGTTTGTGCAACTCCTCCACCACCATGCTGGCGATATCGTCCGCCTGAAAGGTCTCCTGGACCTTTTGCCCGACGCGGGCCAGGGCCAGGAGTTGCAGATTGGCCGCTTCCAGGCTGGCCGCCGCCTGACGCAGGGCGGCGTTGGTGCGGGATAGCTCGGCGGTGCGCTCAGTGACGCGCCGTTCCAGGGCGTCGCGTGCGCGCTGAAGTGCCTCCTGGGTTTCCTTGCGCTCGGTAATGTCGTGGAAGGTGGCCACGCCAGCGACAATGCACCCCTGGTCATTACAGATGGGGGCGGAACTGGCGAGAACGGTGCCATAGGACCCATCGCCGCGCAGGATTTGGAGTTCCTCATCGCAGACCACCGCCCCGTCGCGCAGCGAGCGGGCCAGGGGCCAATCCTGGGGGGTGCAGCAAGTGCCATCCTGGTAGAATCCCTTGAGCGACTGCCGGATGTCTGCCTTGTCGGGCGACGAATCGGGGGTGCGCCAGATGGTATCTACTTGCTGGTTGTTGAGGAGGATACGCTCGGTAGCTGCGTCCACGATGAGGACCCCGGCGGGCATCTGTTGTAGGACGGCTTGCAGCCGGGCACGTTCTTCCTGCACTTCATGGAGCAACTGCTCGCGCTCTGCTTCTACCCGCTGCCGTTCTACGATCTCGGCGCGCAACAGGGCGTTGGCGCGGGCCAGTTCGGCGGTGCGCTCCTGAACCCGGTCTTCCAGCTCGGCGTGTGCCCGGCGCAGTTCCTCTTCCGCCCGCACCCGCTCGCTGATGTCCAGGCCAACCCCCAGGCAGCCCACAATGGCCTGGTCGGCATCGCGCAAAGGCTCGACGTGGCATTGGAGTGCATAGTTACTGGCCTTGACCTCGAATGAAATAGACTCGCCCGCCAATGCCCGGCGATGGGCGGCAACAACTGGATGCTCCCGGTTCTGGACGACTGTATGATCGAGCAGCCAACGCTCGATCATTTCGGGAGACGGCGAGCCCAGCTTTGCCAGCCCGACTCCCAGCACCGAAGTGACGTGCAGTTCCTCGTCGGTAGTCCAGGTGACGGTGGGCATTTGTTGCAAGAGCAGGCGCAGCCTTGCCTCGCGATTCCACAGCGCATCCTGCGCTCGATGGAGGAGGTGCGTTTGCCCGCTATCGGGGTCTACCACTGCGTCCACCTGACCGCTGACCTGGGTTTCCAGGTCATGTGTGTGGGATGCCGGGCTGCCGTTGTCAACGATGATCGCATCCACCTGCCCGGCGAGGGCCGCTTCCAGGGCCGCCTGGGTGTCTGCCAGGCGCCGAATCAGATTGGCGATATGTTGATCATCCGGGGTCATACTTTTCTCTATCATGGCTTTTTCTCGTCCACTCCTAGAGCAGAAAGCACAAAACTCGAATCGGCAAGATCCCCTATCACCTTGCGGGTGGGGCCGGGCGAGAGCTTGACCAGGGTAGGGGTGACGAGGATACCGTCCTCCAGGGCGCGCAAAGGCTCCCGAGATAGGTCGATCACCTCTATATGACACTTGGGAAGGGTTTCATGGCAAAGAGCTTCCAGGTTCGCGCGGGCGCGAGTGGAACTGGGGGCATCGGCGGTGATATACAGCCGCAGAACCAACCCGTCTTGCGGCATAGCGGCGGCCTGGCCGGAAGGCTGGTTGCGCGCCTCGACGGGCGATGCCTGGACTTGGCTATCGGTCGTGGATGGCTGGCTTGGCGGTGGGGTACAAGGCTCGTACGCCTCTCCGCCCGCCTCCCGCAATTCTCGGAGCGACTCGTGGGCCGGGGCTGGGGCGCTTGGCGACTGCAAGGCGAGCAACTGTGCCCTGTTGGCGGCCAACTCGCGCTGCAAGGCTTCCATCCGCAGGCGCAGCTCGGTTTCCGACGGGGCTGACACGTGCCGCCGTCGCTCACACTCGTCCGGGGGCTGCCCTCCGGGGCGCTCGCCAGCCAACCCCCTGGACCAACCGGGCGCGCCCGATGGTACCTGCCCGGCAGGGGCGGGGAGATCGGCCAGAGTGACGCCGCTATCTCCGAGTACCAGCTCGCGCACTCGCCTGGAGTGGTGAGTACCGCGCGATTTCACGATGGTCAAGGTCCGTTGGCGCTCTCCCCCCTGGATTTTATAAGCAAGATGAATCCACGTATCGGCGATGGTAGAGATAGCCAGCGGTGTGCTCTCGACATCGGGGTCCATACCACTCAGGAGGCTGGTAAACACTACCGTGATGCCGAGTTCCTTGGTGAGGTGCAGCAACTGTTGGGCCACAGCCAGCGCGGTGGTCTGCCCTCCGGCGTTGATCATGGCCGAGAGGGGATCGATGACCAGGCAGCGGGGCTGATGCGTGCGGATCAGGTTTTTTAGGTGAACCAGATGGGCCTCGGCGCTGCGGTTCTGCGTGCGGGCCGCGTACATGCACAGCAGGCCGGAATGGATGGCTTGTTCCAGGTGGATGTTCACCGACGCCAGGTTGCGGACGACCTCACAAGCTCCTTCGTCAAAGCTGACGTACAGGGCGCGTTCGCCTCGCTGATAGGCAGCCTGGATAAATGCCCCGCACAGCGTAGACTTGGCGGTGCCTGGCGCGCCGGTGATCAGGACGCTGGTGCCCCGGTAATAGCCCTGTTGTAGCATGGCATCCAGGTGGGAGATGCCGGTGGACACGCGCTCTGTCGAGACCGCATAGTCCAGCTCTGTTTCCAGGCCAAAGCTGCCCACTTCGATGCCCTTGGGGCCAATTATCAGGGGAAAAAGGCTCTCAGCAAAGGCGGACCCGCGATACTTGCACACGCGCAGTTGGCGTTGGGAAACCCGGTCGCTCAGTTGCTGCTGCAACAGCACGATGGCGTCGGCCATATAGGGGAGGAAATGATATTCGTCGAGCCGCCCATGTCCCCCACCGCGTGCAGTGAGGATGCCGGTCAACCCGGTTTCGCCCAGCCACTTGTGTACCCGGTCCAGTTCCCGGCGTTCCGTCAAGGGATCGTCCAGCAGGGAGAGCAAAACCCCGATGGAGTCGAATACGATGCGCTGTGCGCCCATCTCGGCAGCCTTGGCCCGCAGGCTAGCCAGCATCCCGGCCAGATCAAAGGACCCGCTGCGGACGGTGTCGATGGACATGCGAGCGTCAAGGAAGAAGAGCTTTTCCTGCTCCAGGGCGGGCAGGTCCCAGCCAAATGTAGCAGCGTTGGCTACAATCCGTCTGGAATTCTCCTCAAAGGCGCAGAAAATGCCCGGTTCCCCCCACAAGCGAGCGCCGTTCACCAGGGTTTGCAGGGCAAGAACCGTCTTCCCGGCGCCGGGTTCTCCCAGGATCAGGGTGGTGCAACCGCGTGGCAGCCCCCCCCCCGTAATCTCGTCCAGGCCCTCAATGCCGGTGGGCATTTTGGCGATGCCCGGACCCGCTTCGCTTGGCGTCATTGCTGCCTCCGTCTCCGTGTTGGCCCATACCCCCGTATGATAGGACCCTGGGGACATGGACGAAGAATGCATCGATCTCGTCTGCGAAATGATATGCTATTGTCCGGTGGAGAGCGCCGGGGCGTGGGGGTGCCCGAAAGGGCTGTGGGCGACCCCGCGACCGGTCTCGCCGCGTAATGCTGGAAGGTGTGTTGGGGCTGGCTGGTGGGCTGGATACAATGTGTTGGGTTGACGGAGCAGAGTGAGGGGTGAGACGCAGGAGACAATTTCCACGCCAGTTATGGGCGGGCATGTGCGATAATGGGCCGGATACTACAACCGACCCATCGCCAAGCGCGCTCAAGTAGATCGCCAGTCCCTTGTGTGCTGACCCATTCATTATACTGTTAATTGTTGGAAAAAGGCAATATCACCAATGGACTATGCGTTCAGGCAGTATAGGACGGTGTGTGACAGTTCGATCAGACGGACAGGTTCCGGGAAGCCTGCTTGCTCGGCCAGGGCCATGACCTGGGCAGGTTGCAGACGATGGGCCAGCGGAGGGCCGTGGCTGTCCGCCCGATAAGGCCATTCCAGGGCCACCACCCTCTGCCGGGCTGCCCGGCGTGCCTCACGCAGCGCCCGCACCGGGTCGTCGGTCTCGTGCAAGACGAGGCCCAACAGCACCAGGTCAAAGGCGTCCTCCAGACAGGGGAGGGCTTCGGCGGCTGCCGCACAGAACGCCCCCTGTGGCACGAGGCGCCGGGCAATAGCCAGCATCTCCGGGTTGATGTCCACGCCCGTTACCTGTAGTCCACGGGCGGCAAATCCCTCGGCCAGCAGGCCAGTGCCCGTGCCCACTTCCAGCATCGTCTCGGCGTGCAGCCCTTCCAGGCTCCTGTCGATCATGCGCTCTACCTGAAGCAGCGCCACGCGTTCCGGTGAACGGAGCCGGTCGGGACTCGAGTGGAACCGGTGGCCCTGCTGCTCTTCTCGATCAGACAAGGGCGCTCCTCCTCTTCTGACTTGTTTCGGAATCCGACCCGCCATCTGGTGGCCGTGCCCGGAAAAAGGAGGGGCGCATGTATGTGCTGAATGCGGCCCGGGTTGCCTATACCGCCGGTGCAGCCGGTGCGGCGTCTGCCGCTGCGGGAGCGTCGGCCTGCGTCGGAAGAGTAGACGTGCACTGCGGGCAGCGGATAGCCTTGATTGGGATAACCGACAGGCAATACGGGCACTCTTTGGTCGTGGGCTGGGCGGGAGCAGGCGCGGCCGCGGGCTTTTCGCGGAGCTGCGTCAGCCGGTTGATGGCCCGAATGAGCAGGAATAGGGCGGCAGCAACGATCACAAAGTTGATGATACTGTTGATGAACATGCCATAATTGATGGTTACTGCGCCCGCAGTCTTGGCGTCGGCCAGTGACACATAGGGCGCAGAGGGGTCGCCTGGCTTCAGCAGGATGAACAAGTTGGAGAAATCCACGCCACCCAATAGCAAGCCGATAGGGGGCATGATGATGTCGTCCACCAGGGATTTGACGATGGTGCTGAACGAAGCGCCAATCACAAAGCCCACGGCCAGGTCGATCACGTTGCCACGCAAAGCGAACTTTTTGAACTCTTGCAGCATGTATAGCCTCCTGGGAGCAATATGAGCGGAAAAAGACTCTGGCCGTTTCGTGCAGCAGGCGGAGCAAGCCAGGGCAGACAGCACAAAAAAACCATAGGCAACCAGGGCTACCCAAAGCACCCTACGCGAGTTACCCGGTAAAGGATAGTGACAGACACCAAAGCGATTATAACATAATCTGAGGGCCAAATCAAGAGCGAGTTATGGCGAGCAAATAAGGGGCGCGACACCTGCGGACCTTGGGCGCTTCCTGATGCATTGGGCAAAACGTGGTTATGATTGTACATACTCAGTATACTCATATGGCTCTGGACTTCTCTCGGCAAAGCGGGTACAATACTGGCAATCTGGGTCGCTGCACCCTCTGACGGGCGACCTGTATTGATCCCCAAAGACTTTTTAGTTGCCTTTGGGCCACGTGTCGTCTGTGCCCAACTGTACCATGACGCTGATACAAGGAGGTCTATCACCCATGAAGGCTCTGCTCATTTCAGGAAGCCGCAATCCCCAGGGCCAGACGGCCCGCGCCGCCGATGCTGTGCTGGAAGGACTTGTCCAGGCCGGGGGAGAGGTCGATCGCCTCTTCTTGCCCGCCATGCGGGTCGAACGCTGCCGCCAGTGTGACGAGCGCGGCTGGGGCACCTGCATCAAAGAGGGCCATTGCTGCATCCCCGATGACATGGACACCATCGTGAACAAGATCAAGTCCGCTGATGTGCTACTCTTCGCCACGCCCGTCTACTATGGCGACCTCTCGGAGAGCATGCGCGCCTTTACCGACCGTCTGCGTCGGTGCGTGCCCCGTATGGCCGACAAGACCGGCATCGCTGGCAAGCCCACCGTCGGTGTCTGCGTGGCGGGCGGGGGCGGGGGCGGCGCGCCTACCTGTTGCGTCAGCCTGGAAAAGGTGTTGCGCACCTGCGAACTGGATATGGTAGACCTGATTCCCGCCCGACGGCAGAACCTGGAGGCCAAGCTGGCCCAGCTTCGCCTGGTAGGGGAGTGGCTCTTTACCAGTCCAACTTCGCAATAGGCGTACGCCGCCAAGGCGCACGCCGCTGCATTGCGCCCGGACCCGCGTGGCGCCGGAACCTTCTGCGGGTCTGGAGCGTCCATTCTATATGGCGGGCGCTAGCCCTGACGCGTCCGCGCATTCCTTACCGCAGGAGGAGGTGGGCCATGTCCCATAGGATAGCATCTCGACGCTGGACGGCTTTGAGCCTGTTGCTGGTTCTGGCAACGCTTCTCTCCGGTTGCGAGGCGTTCGTGCGTGCTCCAACCTGGACCGCCGTGCCGAGCGTCCGTGGGGCGGAAGGCTCGGCTACCTCCTCGCCCGCAGGCCCGGTCATCCCCGTCCGCTCTATGGGCGGTCAGGAGGAAGAGATGAGTGGTCTGGTGTTCCAGTTGAGCGAAGGGGCGCAAGTGCCCACCACGCCGGTCCCCGTGCCTGCGGCCGAGGCGGACCCGCTGCCGAATGCTGACACGCAGCGCGTGCTGGACCTGCTGCCTGACCTGGAGGGCGAGGCGGGCGATACGCAAGAGTTCCGCCTGCCGCCGCGCAGTCTGCCCGCTCCCCGACCCGGCGAGACGATTACCCAGACATTCCCGCCCGAGGAGACCCAGGCTGCGACCGAACAGCCGACGGCTGGCCCGCTCAAGGTGTTGCGCTACAGCCCGGAGGGAGATGTCCCGCTGGCCCCGTATCTCAGCGTCACGTTCGATCAGCCGATGGTGCCCCTGACCAGCCTGGAAGACCTGGCCGCCGAGGATGTGCCCGTGCGGCTCTCGCCACTGCCCGAAGGGCGCTGGCGTTGGGTGGGCACGAAAACGCTGATGTTCGAGCCGGTCACTCGCTTTCCGATGGCGACCGAGTACACGGTGGAAATCCCTGCCGGGACGACCTCTGCCACCGGCGGCGAATTGGCGGACACGGTAAGCTGGACATTCCGCACCCCGCCGCCCCAAATGCAGGTATCGTATCCCCAGGGCGGCCCCACGGTGCGCGACCCGCTCTTTTTCATCTCCTTCGATCAGCAGATAGACCCCGCCGCCGTATTGCGAACCACTACGGTCAAGGCGGGCGGCCAGGCGTTCGAGCTGGAGCTGATCTCTTCTGACGAGGTCAAGGCAGATGAGCACGTGAGCCGCCTGGCCGACGAGGCGGGCGACGGGCGCTGGCTGGCCTTCCGTGTGGTTGGCGAGTTGCCATATGACGTCACCGTTACGGTGAACATTGGCCCCAAGACGCCGTCCATCGAGGGTCCGCGTACCACCGAGTCGGTGCAGAGCTATACCTTTACGACCTATGGGCCGCTGCGGGTGGTGGAAAGCTCCTGCGGGTGGGAGGATAACTGCCCGCCGCTATCGCCTTGGAGCATCCGCTTCAGCAACTCTCTGGATGAGAAGCTATTCGACTCTTCTCTGGTGCAGATCGAGCCGGAACTGCCCGGCGCCGAGTTTGCCCTGTATGGCAATACCCTGCAAATCCGCGGAAACTCCAAGGGGCGCACGGACTATCGCGTGACCCTCAAGGAGGGCATCATGGACATCTTTGGTCAGACACTGGCCGAGGACCAGACCGTCACCTTTAAGGTGGGGTCGGCGGAACCCACGATGGCGGTCCCATCCGAGATGTTCTCCGTGCTCGACCCGGCGGCTGCGCCGTCCTATACGGTGTATACCATCAACTATGGCACGCTGTTTGTCCGCGCCTGGCGGGTGCAGCCGGAGGATTGGCCCGCCTTCCAGCAGTATATGGCCAGGGCGATGCGCCAGGAAAGCCCCGGCGATCCCCCCGGCGAGAAGGTGATGGATAAGCGCCTGAAGGTGGAGGCGGACCCCGACGAACTGGCCCAGACCACCATTGACCTGAGCGAGTTGTTGGGGGAGAACGGCCAGGGCAACGAGCACCTGATCCTGGTCGTCGAGCCAGAGCGCAGCCTGGTGGATATGGTGCGACGTCGCCAGCAGCCCGTGTTGCGCGTCTGGCTGCAGGCCAGCGCGTTGGCTCTGGACGCCTTTGTCGACAGCGAGGAGATGACCGCGTGGGCCACCAGCCTGAGCGATGGCACTCCGTTGGCCGATGTGGAACTGACCCTGTTCCCCGGCGGTGCGACGGCCACCACGAACGCGGGCGGAGTGGCTACGCTGCCGCTTGCCAAGGTGGCAGAGGGGGAGACGGGCGGCTATGTGCTCGCTCGGCGTGGCGATGAAACAGCCCTGCTACCGCAGAATGCCTATCCCTGGATGAACTATGGCTGGCAACAACGGCCCCTGGAAGATACCTATCGCTGGTATGTGTTCGATGACCGCCAGATGTACCGCCCTGGCGAAGAGGTGCATCTCAAGGGGTGGGTGCGCCTGGCCCTGATCAACAGAGGCGCCGACCAGCTCAAGTTGCCTGCGGAGGGCGGGCAGGTGGCGTATGCGCTGCGTGATTCTGTCGGCAACGAGGTGTTGCAAGGCGACGCCGAATTGAACGCGCTGGGTGGGTTCGATTTTGCCTTCACCGTACCGGAGGGGATGAACCTGGGGCCCGCCTCGCTGCACCTCAATCTGAGGGATTTGCCTGCCGTGCAGGGGATGGAGTATTGGCATCAACTCCAGGTGCAAGAGTTCCGTCGCCCCGAGTTCGAGGTCACGGCTCAGGCCAGCGAGGGGCCGCATTTCGTGGGCAATGACGCCATCGTCACCGTGGAGGCCAACTATTACGCGGGCGGGCCGCTGCCTAACGCGGACGTACATTGGATGGTCTCCTCCAGCCCTGGCATCTTTGTCCCGCCCGGCTGGGATGACTTTTCCTTTGGCACCTGGAAGCCATTCTTGACATCGTTCGCCTACGAGAAGCCCTATTTCCCCGGCGATTCGATGGGTGGGGCAACCCGCGTAGAAGAGTATGAGGCGCGCACAGGGGCCGATGGTTCCCATTCCCTGCACATCGACTTTAAATCCGTCGATCCGCCCCAGCCCAGTAGTGTGCGGGCCGAGGCGACCGTGATGGATGTGAACCGTCAGGCGTGGACCGCCTCGTCCACGCTGCTGGTCCATCCCGCCGACCTGTACGTCGGCCTGCGCACCGAGCGCACCTTTGTCGAGCAGGGACAACCTTTGCCTGTAGAGGCCATCGTCGTGGACCTGGATGGCAAGCCGGTGGCGAATCGCACCATCAACATGCGGGTCGTCCGATTAAAGTGGGTCTACTCGCAGGGGGAATGGAAGGAAGAGGAGGCGGACGAGCAGCTTTGCAGCGTGACCTCCAGCGACAAGCCGGTGAGTTGTACGTTCGACACGCCGGAAGGCGGCACCTACCGCATCACTGCGACCATCGAGGATGCCCAGGGACGCAAGAACGTGACCGAGCTTACCCGGTGGGTGAGCGGCGGCAAGCGCCCCAGCGCCAACAAGGTGGAGCAGGAAGAAGTGACCTTGATCTCCGACCGGCAGGAGTACCAGCCCGGCGATACGGCGGAAATATTGATCCAGTCTCCCTTTGCGCCCGCCGAAGGGCTGCTCACGGTGCGGATCAACGGCGTTTCCCTGTGGCAGCAGTTCCACATGGACAAGTCGACCTTTACGCTGCAAGTGCCCATTCTAGAGGAGTACATCCCCAATGTGCCCATCCAGATAGATCTGGTGGGGGCCGCCCCGCGCCTGGACAGCAAGGGGGAGGTGGACTCGCGCTTGCCCTCTCGCCCCGCCTATGCCACGGGTTCGCTGAACCTGATGGTTCCGCCGTATGAGCGCACCCTCGACGTGACCGTCACGCCGCAGGACGACGAGCTAGAGCCAGGCGGCGAGACGGTGGTGGATGTGGTGGTCAAGAACGCTGCCGGAGAAGCCGTGAAGGACGCCGAGGTGGCGGTCGTCGTGGTGGACGAGGCCATCCTGGCGCTGACCGGCTACGAGTTGGCCGATCCACTGGCCGCTTTTTACCCCCAGCGGTGGGGCAGCATCGAGGATCACTACTTGCGACGTTTCGTGACCCTGGCGGACCCGACCCGACTGCTGGAGCAGAGCCAGGGGGTAGAGCGAGTAGTCGAAGTCGAGTCAACCATGACGGTGGAGCGGGAGTTGGACGGCGCGCTGGCTGCGGCCCCGCAGATGGAGATGGCCGATATGGCCAAGGCGGAGGAAGCCATGCCCGCCGGGGCCGCGCCGATGGAGAACGCCGAGGGGGAACCCATCCGCCTGCGCACCGATTTCAACCCGCTGGCGACCTTTGCCCCCACCGTGACCACCGATGCGGATGGCACGGCGTCGGTGCCGGTCAAGCTGCCCGATAGCCTGACCCGCTACCGGATCATGGCGGTAGCTGTTTCGGGCGAAAAGGAGTATGGCAAGGGCGAATCCACGGTGACGGCGCGGCTGCCGCTGATGGTGCGCCCATCGCCGCCACGCTTCCTGAACTTTGGCGACGAGTTCCAACTGCCTATCGTGCTGCAAAACCAGACCAATCAGCCGATGGAAGTGGACGTCGCTGTGCGCGCCACCAATATCATCTTTACCGAGGGTACTGGCCAGCGCGTGACCATTCCGGCTCGCGACCGTATCGAGGTGCGCTTCCCGGCCACCACCGAGCAGGCGGGGACCGCCCGCTTCCAGGTGGTGGCCACCAGCAGCACCGTCGCCACGGCCCGCGACGCGGCCGAGTTTGCGCTGCCGGTCTATACCCCGGCTACTACCGAGGCGTTTGCCGTCTATGGGACGGTGGATGAAGGGGCGGTGGCCCAGCCAGTCGTCGCGCCCAGCGACGCCTATACGCAGTTCGGCGGATTAGAGATCACCACGTCGTCTACGGCTTTGCAGTCGCTGACCGACGCGGTGCTCTACCTGACTTCCTATCCTTACGAGTGTTCGGAGCAACTCGCCTCGCGCATCCTGGCGGTGGCCGCCTTGCGCGATGTGCTGAGCGCCTTTGAGGCGGAGGGGTTGCCCGATCCCGATGCGCTGGTGGCTGCCGTGCAGAAGGACATCGAGACGCTGCAAATGTTGCAGAACATGGACGGCGGCTGGCCAGTCTGGACGCAAGGGCACGAGTCGTGGCCTTTCCACAGCATCCACGTGGCCCACGCCCTGGCGCGGGCGCGTGACAAGGATTTCGACGTGCCGGACGAGATGGTCTCCCGCTCTCTGGAGTACCTGCGGAACATCGAGTCCCACTATCCGCACTGGTATGACCAGGATGTGCGCAACACGCTGACCGCGTATGCGCTGTATGTGCGCACGCTGTTGGGCGATCCCGACCCGGCCCGTGGCCGCCAGTTGGTGCAGCAGGTGGGCCTGGAGAAGCTGCGGCCTGAGGCCATCGGCTGGCTGCTAACCGTGCTGGCGGATGACGCCGGTTCAACCGAAGAGCTAGAGCAAATCCAGCGCTTCCTGGGTAACCGCGTGTCCGAGACGGCGGGGGCGGCCAATTTCGTCACTTCCTATCGCGAGGAGGAAGGGTACTTGTTGCTCTCCTCCAATCGTCGGGCCGACGGGATTATCCTGGAGGGGCTGATGCAGGTGGACCCGGAAAGCGACCTGATCGCCAAGCTGGTGCGCGGGTTGCTGGCCCACCAGGTGCGCGGCCGGTGGAATAACACGCAGGAGAATGTGTTTATCCTGTTGGCGTTGGACCGCTACTTTAACACCTATGAGGCCCAGACGCCCGATTTCGTGGCGCGGGTCTGGCTGGGCGACCAGTATGTGGCCGAGTTCCCCTTTGAGGGGCGCACGACGGACTATCAGAGCGTAACCGTGCCGATGGATTACCTGGCAGAGCAGGACGGCGAGCAGCCGTTGTTGCTCAGCAAGGAGGGGGATGGGCGGCTGTACTATCGCCTGGGCCTGAGCTATGCGCCCAAGAACCTGAACCTGGCGCCGCTGGAGGAGGGTTTTGCCATCCAGCGCACCTATGAGGCGGTGGACGATCCGGCGGATGTCTGGCAGGATGAGCAGGGGGTGTGGCATGTCAAGGCCGGGGCGCGGGTGCGCGTGCGGCTACGCATGGTCGCGCCCAGCCGACGCTATCACGTGGCGCTGGTGGACCCGCTGCCCGCCGGGCTGGAGGTGATGAACCCTGCCCTGGCCGTCACGGGCACTATCCCGCAAGACCCGCAGGATCAGCAGTCTGGCCGCTACTGGTGGTGGAACTGGACGTGGTACGAGCACCAGAACATGCGCGACGAGCGGGTAGAAGCGTTTGCCTCCTTGCTCTGGGACGGCATTCACACGTATACTTATGTGGCGCGGGCCACCACGCCGGGCGAGTTCGTCGTGCCGCCTGCCAAGGCGGAGGAGATGTACTCCCCCGAAGTGTTTGGCCGCAGCGGGACCGATCGGCTGATTGTAGAGTAGACGTAGCGGCAGTTTCCAACTATCCAATAAGGGGGCGGTGGGCCACGGCCTGCCGCCCTTGACGTGCTATCCGCCTGTCAAGCGTCCAAGGGGCGCATAAGGAGGTATCGAGTGAAGTTGGGCAAAACGGCGGCAATAGTCGCCGGTGGTATTGGTGCGTTGGCGGGAATAGGCTGGCTGGGGCTGCGCGTACCGCCCGGCAGCTATCCTCCGCCGGACGTCAAAACCCGCGACCTGGGCAGCGTGGAGATTCCCCCCGACCTGCCCGCGCCCGTGCGGGCTTTTCTGGTCAAGGTGGCGGGGGGAGAACGACTGCCGCGCATCGAGTCGGCGATCTCCTGGGGGCGGGCGCAGATGCACTTTGGGCTGTGGATGCCCGCACGATTCCGGGCTTATACGCTCCCTGGGCACGCGTTTCGCCGCGAGATGCAGGTCACCTGGTTCGGCCTGCCTGTTCTCACGGGGATAGACCAATACGTGGGCGGCATCGGCTCGATGAACATCGCAGGCAAGGTCATGACCGGCCCCGAAGTGAACCAGGCCGCCAACTTGATCCCCTGGGCGGAAGCGCCCCTGACCCCCTCTGTGCTGTTGACCGACCCCCGCATTCGCTGGGAGCCGATCTCGGATACTGCCGCCTCGCTGATTATCCCCTTTGGCGAGCAGGAAGATCGGGTGCGACTGGATTTCGACCCGGTCACCAAGCTGGTGACCCGCGCGTCGGCCCTGCGCTATCGCGCGCCGGACGAGGAGCGCATTCCGTGGTGGGGCGACTATCTGGAGTGGACCAAGATTCACGGGGTACTGGTCCCTTCGCGGTTCTCGGTGACCTGGGGAGAAGATAGAACGCCCTGGTCATATTGGAGCATCGAGGGGATGGAGTGGAACGTAGACATATCGGCGGCATTACCCGGCGAGTAGGCCCGCCTTACATAACTATACAAAGCGGTCACTTGAATAGGCGCTGACCGTTGCCCCATCCAGGAAGGGACAGCATCGTGAAAAATCCGTTTCGTTCGCTGCGCTATCGGCTGCATGGCCTCATTCGACGGTGGCGCTCTCCGCTCACCGTGGGCGTGCGCCTATTGCTGGTGCGCGGCGAGTCCGTGCTGCTGGTCAGGCACACATATGTGGATGGCCTGTATTTGTGTGGCGGGGCCGTGGAACGGGGAGAAACGCTGGAGCAGGCCGCTCGCCGCGAGGCCCGTGAGGAACTGGGCGCGACACTCGGGCCTCTGCGGCTGTTTGGCGCCTATTCCAGCTTTTATGAGAGGCGCAGCGATCATATTGTGGTGTTTGTCTGTAACAAGTTCACCCTTTCTGGTAACGAGGATGGCGAGATTGCCGCGTACCGCTTCTATGATATGCGCGCTTTGCCTGCTGATACGTCTCCGGGCACCATGAGACGGGTAGCCGAATATCAGAGTGGGGCAGCACCAGCGGCGGCCCGATGGTGAAATCCGAGGTGTTGCCTGTTCAGTCCTTCCGTTGAAAGGTACGATGACATCTAGCGCCGTACAACGTGCTGAGGAATATGCCCGCCTGATGATGTCCGGCCAGGTGGCCCACGATTTCGAGCATGTGGACCGCGTGCGGCGCTGGGCGCTGTGTATCGCTGCCGGGGAGGGATACGCCGACGTGGAAGCCGTGGAGGTGGCCGCGCTGCTGCATGACATTGGCCGCGGGCGGGCGGAGCACGAGCGGGACCACGGCGTGGTGGGCGCGGAGCTGGCTGCTGAATTCCTAAGGGGTAACGCCCTGCTGCCCGAGCCGACGATTGCCGCCATCACCTACGCCATCGCCCATCACAGTTGGTTGGATGGCGAGGGAGCGCTGCTCGATATCCTGCGCGACGCGGATCGCATGGATATGTTCGGCGCCATCGGCCTCATGCGCGCCTTTACCTCCAGAGCAACTATGCCGGTGTACCCGTCAGACAACGCCAAGGGGGATACCTGGGGTATGTCCGCCGAAGCGTTCACGGCCAGGCGGCGGCAGGGCCTGCCGATTGGTGCCTACATCGTCGATCAGATCAACCTCCAGATGGCTGTCTATGAGTCGCTCGCGACGGCTACTGCCCGGCAACTGGCAGACCATCTGGTGGCGTTCATGCGCGAGTATATGGAGCAACTCGAACGCGAGGTAGCTGGCGATTCGATCATAACGAAACGGACAAGGCAGACATGACCCTTTCCGACGAGGTTTTTCTGCGCCGGGCCATTGCCCTGGCCCAATACGCCCGCGAGCAGGGGGGCGACCCATTTGGGGCCGTTCTCGTGTGGAATGGCGAGGTCGTACACGAGGCGGGGGATCGTTCGGTGGCCTGTTCGGACCCGACCTACCACGCCGAGTTGAGCGTAATCAGCGAGTATTGCCGCACACACCGGCGATTCTCTCTGGAGGGGTATACCCTCTACAGCAGTACGGAACCCTGCCTGATGTGCGCGGGCGCCATCCACTGGAGCCGCATCTCGCGGGTGGTGTTTAGCGTATCCCAGCAGATGCTACAGGAGTTGAGCGGGGGGCGGCCCAAGCCGGGCTGCGCGGAATTGCTGAACGTAGGAAGGCAGCGGGTGGAGGTGGTGGGGCCGTTGTTGCCGGAGGAAGGGCTGACGGTGTTTGCCGGTTACACCCTTACCCCCAAAGTCGAGCGCCATCGGGCGATGTTCGGGCCAGCCGATGCATCCAATGGGGGTGTCGTAGTGTAACGGTCGCTCAGCCACACCTGGGACTGAAGGTCCCAGGCTGAGAGAAAATGAAACCCGTTCAAACGGGTTCATTCGTTTCAGTACATTTGATTGCACTTTTTAATCGTTAGTCTGTCACTTCAGTGCTAGGGGCGTAGCTTTATACATTTCATTCGCCAATGCCACTATGGAAGAAACGCCTACGGCTCCGCTGTTCGTGTGTTTTGTGTATTTCGTGGTTCAATTTCCGTGGCAGGACCGTTCCAGCGATGCTAATGCGTCCAACTCGCCCTGGAGTGGCCCGACCATCAGCCCGGCGGTAGCTTCGGCCAACGCTTGCGTAATGCGCCGTCGCAGGGTGCGTCGCAGCGCGACAGAGACCACCACCTGTACGGCGATAAAGGCCAGCGCCCAGACGATGGCTGTCACGATGGCCGCGCTCCGAAAATAGTCGGCGGGGAGATAGTTGCCCGTGAAAAAGCCGAGGATCGTTTCCGCGCCGATCCAGAGGGCGATCCCGATAACGGGCAGGTTGAACAGCAGTTGCAGCGGCCACGCGGCCAGCACCCCGGCCAGCCGCGCCAGATGCTCCTCATAGATGGCGGCCCACCGACCCTGCACCTGCTCCTCGCTGGCGCGGGTCTGCTGCTCCCAGAACGCCGTCTCGCGCACGCGGGGGTCAAACCCCGCCTGCACCAGCGCGTCGGCGATGGGCGGCCATTGCTCGGCGTATAGCCGCTCGATGGCGTGGAACCAGGGGCGAATCTGGGGCGCGGGCAGCGTCGCCGGACGTTTCTCCGTCTCGGCTCCCCAGATGGCGGTCAGGGGGTTGGCGGGCCGCCCCAGGTGGCTGAAGAACCCGCCGATGCGCAGGATCACGCTCCACAGGGCGATCAGCCAGCCCACCGGTCCCCACCAGCGTTGGGCGAACATGCCATACAGCGCGGCGTGCAGGTCCAGGCCGCTCCCCCGTCCCGCCTGCGCGCCCATCTCCTGGGCCAGCGTGCGCTGCGCCTGCGCGTGCAGGTCCGCCAGGTCTTCCGCCACGCGCTGCCGCTGTGGGGCCGACTGCTCCAGCGTCCGGCAGGTATCCTGTCGTAGCACGTCCAGCAGGTGCTCCGCCTGCGCCATGCGCCGATCGGCCACCTGCCCCGCCTGGTTGAGCGCCTCGAACAGGAAGCGGCGCAGGGCGGGAAATTCGTTCACCTCGTGCAAGGGCGTTTCATCAGGGAGAAATGTCTCACCGGGCGCGCTGGTCTTGGCCGACAGCAGGTACACCTTTTCCGGGTTGATCTGCCACTCCTGACGGATCACCCGTTGAAAGTCGGGCACTATCTCCCGCTCCAATTCGGCGCGGGGGGCGCGGTCCACCATATTCAGGGCCGGGATAATGGCCTCTGGGGGGAGTTGCCGCACATAGGGTGCCAGGAAGGTGATGTTGTCGTGCATCTTGGGATTATGGGCAGGAAACACGGCCAGCAGGATGTCGGCGCGCTCGAGCAATTTCGCCAGCAGGCGTTGGTTCTCCGCGATGGTGTTCGTGTCGGGGGTATCGATCAGCGTCAGATATTCCAGCCCATCCGCATCGGGAGCCAGTTGCACCTGCACCTGGTCGGCGCCCACGTGCTCGATCAGCGGCTCGGCGTCGGCCATCGTGGCGGCATAGACCACCACCTGCCGGGTGGTGGGCCGGGCGAACCCCACGGAGGAGAGCTGTCGCCCAGCCAGGGCGTTCAGCAGGGTGGATTTGCCTGCGCCTGAAGGGCCGACGATGGCGATGACCAGTTTTTGCCCCCACGTTTCGTCCAGTTGAGCGATCTTTTCTCTGGCCCACTCGACCTCGGCCAGCAGGGCGCGGCCCCTTTTCCAGGTGGGCGCGGCCTGAATCTGAGCCTCCAGCGTATCTAGCTCAGCGTTGACATAGGCCAGGGCGCCCGCACTGTGCATGGCGAGTGTGTCTCTATCAGGTGCAGCGTGCCGATTGCTCATAGCTCGTCTCCTAGGGGGCGGCTGAGTACAGCCGAGCGAGGGCCGCCGTCACCTCGGCAAAACGCGGGTCATCCGGGGCGGGCAGCCCGTTGAGGGCCCCTAGAATGGGCTGGCAGACGGTCCCCTCGAAGGTTTTCACGATGGCGGCCACCCGACGCTCCAGCCACAGCTTGAACACCGGCGTGATCATCTGCTCCAACTGCTTGCGCTCCTGCTCGCTCAGGCCCACCGATGCCGGGATGGAGACCAGCGCCCACAGATCATTCAGCCCGAAGATGCTTTCCAGGGGAATCCAGACCCCTGCGCCCGCCACCGGGTTAACGGTCAGCAGGGTATACGTCACCCCCAGCAACGGCGGCAGCGCAGACAGCGAGGCGAAAAAGGTCTCGCGCACGCGTTGTTGCCACTTCATTCCCTGGCGGAACTCGGCCACCGAGTCGCGCAGTTCGGCCTCGATGTCGCTGGGCAGGCCGATCAGATGGCGGGCGGTTTCGCGCAGGATGCGAGCAGTCTGCTCCCAATCGTGCGCCACCAGTGTGCCCTGCTCTTGCAGCACGACTTGGGGCACGGGGATGTGCAGGTTGTAGGCGCGCTGGCCCAACAGCTCGATGATCGGTTGGGGGAGGTCGGCCACTGGCTGTCTGGCCCTGGCGCGCGCGGTTTTCAGTAGCTCGTCACCCTGGGCGACCTGCACGATCAGGGCATCATCCATCAGCCGGTTGCGCAGCGTGTTTGCCGCCACGACCAGATCCTGGCTCAAGGTGTCCTCTACGCCCTGCGCGCGCGGCTCCCCTTCCTCCATGCCAGACCAGACAGCCACTTTGTGGCTCAGGGCTTGTAGCCCGCGCAAGGGTGCGGCAAAGACCCGCCCCGTGCCGCGCAAAAATTTGACGTAACCAGGGCTGGATTCCAGAAACAGGCGGGTGGCCAGCGCCACGGCCTCGTTGACCGGAAAGGCTTGCAAGGCTTCCAGCGCTTGCTGGGCCATAGCCATCTGGAGGGCCTGGCGGTAAAGCTGGGCCTGCTCGACCTGGCCGCGGATTTCCTCTAGCTCGACGGTGGCCCCGGCGTGGATACTGCGCAAATCCGCGTCGAACACGTGCCGCTTGATCTCGGCTACGTCCAGGTCGGCCAGCAGTTCGTGGAGCGAGCGTTCGCCGGTGATGGGTGACAGGGGAATCAGCCGGGGCAGAGCCTGGCCCTCGGCGACGGCGTCGGATTCGGGTGTGCGATAGACTCCCACGACCTGCCGGGGGAAGGGGCCATTGCCTTCCAGGCCGTACAACTTGCGGGCCACTACCAGGCAATGCTCCAACACTTCCTCGTCGGGGGCCGCCCGCGAGATGCGGTAGACCAGGATGGTGGGTCGCCCGCCGATGCCGCCGACCACATCGGCCATGAACCGGGTATTCGAGAGGTTGTTATAGACCGTGTTGGTGAACACATAGAGCACCACTTCGGCGGTGCGCAACACCGGCTCGGCCCGCTCGCGGTTGAGCATTCGCCCCGCTTCGCCGGTATCGAAATCGGGCGTATCGATCAGCAGCAGGTTGGGGGGGATTTCCGGCGAGCTGGCGTAGAGCGGCGGACCGGGTTGGGTAGTGTCCATGTCTGCCTGCCAGCGGACGGGCGTGTCTTGCAGGCGATGCAGGAGCGCCTCGGCCACGCCTGGGCCGGACAGCACCGACGGGTGCCCGGCCAGCAGCACGCGGGCGGTCAGCCCCGCGCGGAAGCCCACTCGTGACAGGGCTTTGCCTGCCAGGGTGTTGAACAGGGTGGACTTGCCGGTGCTGCCCCCGCCGCAGATGGCGACGAGCAACACCGGCAACTCAAAGTCAATAGCCGGGAGCACGTTGCGCACCAGCTTTTCTCGCCAGGGGCGCGGTGCAGAATGGCCCGCTGCGTCCTGGCCCAGCAGTTCGCCCCGCAGGGCGGGTAATGTATCGCGCAGTGTGCGCAGGTTGTCGCGCAGGATGTAGAACCCGGATGATTTCTTCATGCATTCCCTCAGGGGGAGTATAGCGCCAACCATGCGCCAGTTCAAGTTGCTCGTAAGGTATTGGCAGGAACGCCGCTACTATTGGCGGCCCAAAGCCCTGATCTTATCGGACCCTCTCCAATACTCTTTCGGGGACCATCTGCCGCTGGCATTCCTCGCACAGGTCGATCCCTTTGATGTCCGTATCATGCAGAGTATTGGAAAAGTGCATCACGCAGCGCCGGTTGGGGCAGTGGGCCAGCCCCCAGGTGTGCCCCAGCTCGTGGGTCACCTCCTTGAGCACGCGGGTGAGAAATCGTTCCCGATTCTCTGGCAGCCCGTAGTACGATTCTCGCAGGCGTGGTAGGGCGACAAACGCCTCCCGACCATTCAACACGGCTTGCCCAAAGATAAAGCTGAGGCCGTTGCTGTAGCAGTCGGCGTCGACCAATCCCAACACCTTGTCCGCTTTGCTCGTGCTCTCCGGCTGGGCCTGGGCGCGCAGCGCTTCTAGGATGGCACTCCCCTCGGTCTGGCGGCGACGGGGAGCATAGCCACCGGACGGCATGGGGATACTCGCGCTCACCACGACCTGTTGGTCGATCTCCTGCGGCAGGCGCTCCTCCAGCCAGGAGAGCAGTTCCTCCTCTATCGGCCCCACCGGCACGATGGTTACCTGTGGACTCATCTATTCTTCCCTTTCTGGCGTTGATTGTCGGCAGGCCCGCCATCGCAGGGGCGTGGTGTGGGGCATCGGGCACGTGTGGTGCCTGGCAGATGGAGCAAGGGAGCTGTCGGGAAAGCAGGGTGAACATGCCGGATCGGAAAGCGCGGCGCGGAGGGGAGATCGCAGATAGGGCGACAAGGGTCTGTCGCCTGCCGTGTCTGCAATGTACCCGGTTGGGCGACGGGTGTCAAGCGCAAGGGGCGGCTTCCGGGCGTGGCGAAGAAACACGGAATACGCGGAGCACACGGGAAGGGGACATCGCTATGTTGTCATAAGATTATGGGTGTTGACAATCGATATATTATTATGCTATTATTGCTAATAGCAAATCATTTGCAATTAGATCACGACCTAGAAGGCTGGTGGGATGGCGAATTCCGAATCTCGTATAGATAAGCTTGTGACCAAGTTCCGCGTGCACGGTGGCCGCATGACACCACAGCGCATGGCGATCCTCAAGGCGCTGCTCGCCGGGGATCACCCCACGGTGGAAGAAATCTATGAGGTCGTCAAGCGCGACTTTCCCATGACTAGCCTGACCACGGTCTACCGAACCATAACCCTGTTGCGGCAGGCAGGGGAGGTGGTTGAAGTGGATATGGGAGCCCCGGTGGCGCACTATGACGGTGCCAGGCCGTATCATCACCCGCACCTGGTCTGTACCGTCTGTGGCCGTGTGATGGACTCGCCCGACCTGGATGTTCAGGCGCTCATCCAAGACCTCGGGCGTCGTGCTGGAGACTGGTCTCTGAGCCAAGAGGTACACTTTCGCGGGGTATGTCCTGCATGCCAGGCGCGCCAGGCGTCTGATGGATGAGAGAAAGGGGGCCAACTAACAGGACAGGATGTTGAATCATTCCGCATTTGCTTCCGATGTCTATTCTGCAGAACACCCTTCCGGTGGATTGTATCCAGAGCAGTTCCCGCGAAAAGTGGTTCGACGACGTATCATGATGAAATCAGCCACGGCATTTTGTGCGGACTGGATTCCGCATAATCATTCGTTGGCTGTGCAGCCCCAGATCCAAAAGGAGAACAAAGATGAGTGAAGGTAAGTGCCCGGTAACGGGCAAATCTGTCAACCCCACTGCGGGCAGAGGCACATCGAACCGGGACTGGTGGCCGAACCAGTTGAATCTCCAAGTACTCCACCAGCACTCCGCCAAGAGCAATCCAATGGGCGAGGGGTTTAGCTACGCTGAGGAGTTCAAGAAACTCGACCTGGAGGCCGTGAAGAAGGACCTCGATGCGCTGATGACTGACTTTCAGGACTGGTGGCCGGCCGACTACGGTCACTATGGGGGGCTCTTTGTCCGGATGGCGTGGCACAGCGCGGGCACCTACCGCATGGGCGATGGCCGTGGGGGCGCAGGGTCCGGCTCCCAACGCTTGGCGCCCCTCAACAGTTGGCCGGACAATGCGAACCTGGACAAGGCGCGTCGGCTGCTCTGGCCGATCAAGCAGAAATACGGCAGCAAGATCTCCTGGGCTGACCTCATGATCCTCGCCGGCAACTGCGCGCTGGAGTCGATGGGATTCAAGACCTTTGGCTTCGGCGGCGGGCGCGAAGACGTTTGGGAGCCGGAAGAGGACATTTACTGGGGGACCGAGAGCAAGTGGCTTGGCGACAAACGCTACTCCGGTGACCGGGAACTCGAGAATCCCCTCGCCGCCGTGCAGATGGGCCTGATTTACGTGAACCCGGAAGGGCCGAACGGCAATCCGGACCCGGTGGCGTCGGGCCGTGACGTTCGCGAAACCTTTGCGCGCATGGCGATGAACGACGAAGAGACCGTCGCGCTCGTCGCGGGCGGGCACACGTTCGGCAAGTGTCACGGCGCTGGCCCTGCGTCGCACGTGGGTCCTGAACCTGAAGCCGCCTCCATCGAAGATCAGGGACTCGGCTGGAAGAGCAGCTTTGGCAGCGGCAAAGGCGGCGACACGATTACCAGCGGTCTCGAAGGCGCCTGGAAACCGAGGCCGACCAAATGGGACATGGGCTATCTAAACGTGCTGTTCAAATACGAGTGGGAGCTGGTCAAGAGCCCGGCCGGAGCTAATCAGTGGCTGGCCAAGGACGTGGCCGAAGAAGACATGGTGGTTGACGCGCACGACCCGTCGAAGAAGCACCGCCCGATGATGACCACAGCGGACCTCTCCCTTCGCTACGACCCGATCTATGCGCCGATCGCGCGGCGTTACCAGCAGAATCCCGAGGAATTCGCGGACGCCTTCGCCCGGGCCTGGTTCAAGCTGACCCACCGCGACATGGGCCCCCGCTCGCGCTATCTCGGTCCTGAGGTCCCGGCAGAGGAACTGATCTGGCAAGACCCTGTGCCCGCAGTCGACTATGAGCTGATCGACGCGCAAGACATTGCAGACCTCAAGACCAAGATCCTGGCTTCAGGCCTGTCGATCTCGCAACTGGTCTCGACTGCCTGGGCTTCGGCGTCCACCTTCCGTGGCTCTGACAAGCGCGGTGGTGCGAACGGCGCGCGCATTCGTCTCGCGCCGCAGAAGGATTGGGAGGTCAACCAGCCGGCTCAGATCAAGACCGTGCTGCAGACCCTTGAGGAACTCCAAAAAGAGTTCAACAGCGCGCAGTCTGGTGCAAAGAGGGTTTCGCTCGCCGACCTGATCGTGCTGGGCGGTTGCGCAGCCGTTGAACAAGCGGCCAAGAACGCTGGGTACGACGTCCAAGTTCCCTTCACGCCGGGGCGCACGGATGCTTCACAGGAGCAAACCGATGTCGAGTCCTTCGATGTGCTCGAACCGGTCGCAGATGGGTTCCGCAACTACATAAAGACCAAGTTTGCGGTACCGGCGGAGGAACTGCTGGTTGATCGTGCGCAATTGCTGACGCTGACCGCTCCGGAGATGACGGTGCTGGTGGGCGGGATGCGCGTTTTGAATGCCAACTATGGACAGTCTCCGCACGGCGTCTTTACCAAGCGACCGGAGACGCTCACCAATGACTTTTTCGTGAATCTGCTCGACATGAGGACGATGTGGAAGGCAACGTCTGAAAACGAGGACGTGTTCGAGGGTCGTGATCGCGCAACAGCCGAATTAAAGTGGACCGGCACCCGGGTCGACCTCATCTTTGGTTCGAACTCCCAGCTCCGGGCCTTGGCGGAAGTGTACGGATGTGACGACTCGCAAAAGTTCGTGCAAGACTTTATCGCGGTGTGGAACAAGGTAATGAACCTGGACCGCTTCGACCTCGCCTGATCGTCGCATCAACGTTTTTGTGGGCTTGGCCAGAGCATCGCCAATAGCCCGTTTGTGTTACCTGCAGACGCAGACCTTGGTGGTCTGCGTCTGCTTTTCCGAGATGGCGGCGGCCCAGAGACCGCCTACGCGATTGGGGATGCACCCCCGGGCGCAGCCCTGGACGCGGACGCGCTGATACTTGAGTTTGCTTTTGGTTCTTGATATAATCGTAGAGTAGTTAAAAGCGCGTGAGCAAGCAATCCTCCCCACTATCGGTTTGGCATTCCTCTCGCTACCTTTGCTGCGTATCTTTGCCGCTCCAATAGCCACATCTGCACGTCGTATTTCCTGCTAACTGCCATTCCACCTTCTGTGCGCGCTTTCACGGCGCTCGTTCGGTTTGTGCGCGAGTGCAAGCGGCGATTCTGCCATCTGTTGGAGGGGAAGAATGGCGCGTGTCAAGCAACTGACAGTTGTCCAGATAAATGATAGCCATGCCTATCTCGACCTGCACCCCGAGCTTTTCTGGCAGGGCGGTGGCGTAACCTACAGGCAGGTGGGGGGGTATGCCCGCATTGCCACCCTCCTGAAGCAGATTCGCCGGGAGCGGGCAGGGCGGGTGTTGGCCCTGGATTGTGGCGACACGCTCTACGGAACCTACGCCGTTGTGCAGTCCCGTGGCAAGGCGCTGATCCCCATCTTGAATGCGCTGGCCTTTGATGCGATGACCGCCCATTGGGAATTTGCCTATGGTCCTGAGGGATTTCGGAAGTTGGCCCATGAACTGGACTACCCGGTGCTGGCGGCAAACTGCTATGAGCAAGACACCGACGCGCTCTTTTTCCCGCCCTACAGCGTGCGTGAAATCGGCGACGTGCGCGCGGGCATCATCGGCATCGCTGCCACTATCATCGACAAGACCATGCCGTCCTTCTTCAGCGAGGGTGTGTATCTGACCCTGGGCAAGCAGGAACTGCCCGAGTACATCCGGCTGTTGCGGGAACAGGAGCGGGTGGATGTCGTTATCGTTCTCTCGCACCTCGGCTTTCCGCAGGATGTGCAACTGGCCCACGAGGTAGCCGGGATAGATGTTCTCTTGAGCGGCCACACGCACAACCGTCTCTATCAGCCCGCGTTGGTGAATGGCACGCTCATCATCCAATCGGGTAGCCAGGCATCTTTCCTGGGCCGCCTCGATCTCACGTTGGAGGGTGGCCGGGTGACGGACTATCGCCATGCCCTGATTACCGTGGAGCAATCCATTCCTCCGGACCCGCAGGTAGACGAGTTGGTTCGGGCGGCGCTGGCCCCTCATCGAGAGTACCTGGGGCAGGTGGTGGGCGTGACGGAAATACCCCTGGATCGCTACGGCATCCTGGAGGCGACGATGGACAACCTGCTGCTGCAGAGCCTGCTGGAGCTGACGAGTGCTCAGGTGGCCTTTTCCAATGGCTGGCGCTATGGCGCGCCGATAATCCCCGGCCCCATCACCGTCAACGACTTGTGGAACATCATCCCTGTGAACCCGCCAGTTTCGCGCTGCCAGCTTACCGGGCAGGAGCTATGGGACATGCTGGAGGAGAATTTAGAACACACCTTCTCGCGAGACCCGTATCAACAGATGGGGGGCTATGTCAAGCGCGGGCTGGGGCTGCACCTGTATATCAAGATCGAGAATCCTCCGGGGCTGCGCATCCAGGAGCTTTACGTGGGTGGGCAGCGCGTCGAGCCGGACAGGCTGTATGAGGTGGCCTATGTCACGACCCAGGGAGTGCCTGCGAAGTATGGCACGCAACGGCGCGAGTTGGACGTGCGCGGCGTAGAGGCCTTGAGCCGCTATATCGAGCGACACCAGCAGGTATCGGCCCCGCTGCGCGGTACGGTGGTGGCTGTCTGAACCCGCTCAGGCGCGGCATGTCATAGACCATTGGAAGGGCGGGGAGGTAAGGAGGCTGGTATACAGCGAAAGGAGTGGATTGGTGGGCGCACAGGTTGATGATAGAGTTCAGTTGGTCAGCACGGAATGGTTGGAGCAGCACCTGTTGGATGAGAACCTGATGATCCTGGACGTACAGCCAAACGTACACGATTACATCCGGGAGCACCTGCCCGGCGCTATCTATATGAACGAAGGGCTACTGCGCGTTCCGTTGAACGGCATCCCCACTTTTTATATCCCCGAGCAGGTGTTCGAGATGCTGGTGGAGCGGGTGGGCCTATCCGAAAAAGCGCGCATTGCCGTGTACACCGGCAAGGGGGGCTTCACTGGATGGGGAGATGGCCTGGGCCAGACGATGATGGCCTACACCCTGGCGCGCTTTGGCTATCAGTCCATCTATGTGCTGGATGGCGGAATCGACCAGTGGAGGGCGGAGAATCGGCCCCTTTCCAACCTCTATCCGGAAGTGGTCAGCGTGCGCGTTTCCGTCCAGATGCAGTCTGATCTCTTTGTGACCTATGACCAGTTCATCGGATTGAAGGATGAGGAGGATGTGCTCGTGCTGGATGCCCGACCCCCCGCTTTTTACGAGGGGCGAGGCCCGTGGCGCAAGTCAGGGCATATCCCCGGCGCGGTCAACCTGCCCTGGAAATCGCTGATGCACCCCGAGAACCCCGCCCTCATGCGGCCTCTGGATGATGTCCGCGCGATGCTGGATCAGGTCGGCGCAGTTCCCGACAAGACGATCATCTGCTCCTGCGGCACGGGGCGCGAGGCGACCAACGAGTTCCTGTTGTTCAAGTGGTATCTGGGCTATCCCAAGGTCAAGCTCTACGAAGGGTCGTTCACCGAATGGGTGGCCTATCCGGACAATCCGAGCGTGACCGGCTCAAGTCCGCGCTAGGCGAGAGGGTGCTGCAAACGGAGAACAAGGAGAGGAAGGATGCTGTTTGAGCGGATTGTCTCCGAGGGGTTGGCGCACAATTCCTATCTGATCGGCGATAACGCAGAGGCCGTCGTCATTGATCCCCGCCGGGATGTGGGCATCTATGTGAATAAGGCAACACTGGCCGGCTATCGGATCAAGTACATTCTGGAAACTCACCGGAACGAGGATTATCTAATCGGCTCGCCGGAACTGGCGGCCCGCACCAAAGCCGAGATCTGGCACGCGGACACCCAGTTCGACTATCGCTATGGGCAGCCGGTGCGGGACGGTCAGACCTGGAAGGTCGGTAGGTTTCAAGTCGAGGCGATCCACTCGCCGGGCCATACTCCGGGGATGATGAACTATCTCGTGTACGATAGCCAGGGGCACCCGTGGACTGTCTTTACCGGGGATACGTTATTTGCCGGGGATGTGGGTCGCGTGGACCTGATGGGGGAGGACCGTCTGGAGGAGATGGCGGGGCTGCTCTACGACAGCATTTTCGAGAGGCTGGTTCCCCTGGGGGACGAGGTGAGTGTCTGCCCTGCGCATGGGGCCGGTTCCATGTGTGGGGGAGGGTTGACTGCTCAGCGCGTCTGGACCACCATCGGCATCGAGCGCAAGCACAACCCTCGACTCCAGCACACCGACCGCGACGGCTTTATCGAGGCATCTCAGATGCAGGAGCGCCCGCCCTATTTTCGCGAGATGGAGGCTCGCAACATGGACCGTCCCCACGTCCTTGGCGCGCTGCCCTATCCCACCCCTCTCTCCCCGCAGGATTTCGCCGATCGGGCGCGCGAGGGCCTGATCCTGGATATGCGCATGGATATCGCCTTTAACGGCGCGCACATTCCAGGGGCGCTCTCCATCTGGCCGGATGGGGTGGCCAGCTTTGCCGGGTGGTTCGTTCCTCATGATCGGCCGCTGTATCTCGTGCTGGAGGGGGAAGACACGGACCGCTTGACGCGCCAGTTGGTGCGCATGGGCTATGACCAACTGGGCGGCTATCTGGCGGGTGGCATGAACGCCTGGCACAAGGCGGGCAAGCCCACGACCTCTATCCAAACCATCACGGTGCAGGATGTGTGCGCGACCATGAGTAAAGGCGTCCAGCCCTGGACCCTGGATGTGCGTCGAGAGGATGAACTGGAGGAAGATGGCGAGATCGTCGGCGCGCATCACATCCATATCACCCAACTACCCCAACATCTGTCGGAAGTGCCTCGCGACGAACCCATCCGCATTTTCTGCGGGAGCGGAGTGCGCTCCACCATCGCCGCCAGTCTGCTGGAGCGGCAGGGGTGGGGCAATCTCTCCGTCGTCCTGGGGGGCACAGCGGCCTTGAACGCGATCAGTTGCCCGACCAGGTTGATGGAACCTGAGCCGATAGGCGGCTAGTTGCTGCAAGAGCTTGTTTCTCCCTGGTGTGACTTTACTCACTGTAGGCCCACCGCTCGCAGGCTATACTGAGGCTAGAATAGTTGTTGGGGCCAATCAGGAGGCAGAAGATGCAATCAACAGAAACGCTAAAGGCAGAACATCGCGGCATCGAGCGCATGTTGCGCATTCTAGCACAGGTATCCGACAGGTTGGAGGCAGGCGAATCCGTGGAAGGGGCGGACCTGGAGCAGATGGTCGAGTTCTTCCAGGTGTTTGCAGACCGCTGCCATCATGCCAAGGAGGAGGATTTGTTGTTCGTCGCGCTGGAGGCAGAGGGGATTCCCCGGCAGGGTGGTCCCATCGGCGTCATGCTGCACGAGCACACGATGGGGCGGCGCTATGTCCAGGGCATGGCCCAGGCAGCCGCCACCTATCGGTCGGGCGACTATTCTGTGGGGCCGCGCTTTGCGGAGAATGCCAGGGCGTATATCGCTCTGCTGCGGGATCACATCGAGAAGGAGGACAACGTTCTCTATCCCATTGCGGATGCCCGCCTGGGACCGGAAGAGGACCGCGCACTGGTGGAGGGATTTGAGCAAGTAGAGGAAGAACGAATTGGTCAAGGCCGCCATGAGGAGTTTCACCAACTGCTGGATCGTTTGGAAGAGACCTACGTGCGGCAACCCCAACGCTAAGCGTCCACGCTGGCGCATCGGATACAGTGGGGTTGCGCAGGCAACGGCCGGGGCACGAGGCGGCCTGGTGTGTAGGCAACAGGAGTAGGGCCTTTTGGGGAGGCCCTCGGTTTGAGAAGGAGTGAGATGGATCAGTATATCAGTCCGCAAGACCTGAATCGCTACTTGGGGCGCGAATTAACACTGACCATCGTTGATCTGCGTAGTGAGCAAGAGTTTGAACAGGGGCACATCCCCACGGCTATCAATATCCCCGGCGACCAACTGGCCGATAGGATGATCGAGATACCCGATGACGGGGTGATCGTGGTGTACTGTGGTGCCCAGAGTTCAGAGGGAGGTCCGTGCCAACAGGCATATGACCTGTTGGTCAGAACCGGCCATACTGCCCAGATCCTCGAGGGGGGCCTGGCCGGCTGGCAGGAGTTCGAGCGAACTACTCCTGAGAAGGTGCGTAAGTAGGTCTGGCAATCGGGTTTTGAGACGTGTCGGGTGAGTGTAGAGGCTTGTTCCCAAGGAAGGGGGATAGATGGCCGATCTGATCAGCCCACAGGAACTCTACCGACGCATCGCTGCCGAAGAGCATATTACCATCATTGACGTGCGCAACCCCGAACTGTACAGGGAGGGGCATATCAGCGGGGCAATCAACATCCCGTTGGAGGAGCTAGAGGACCGCATGGGGGAAATTCCCCAGAACCGTCCGGTGGTAACCTATTGAAACTTTCAACACCCTGGCAGATCCATGAGTGAGCGGGCTGCCAAGCTGCTCCGTGAGAGCGGCTACACTGCATGGGCATTGGAGGGCGGGTATTTCGCGTGGCAAGAGTTTATCCAATCACCGGAGGTGATGCAGAGGGCGTGATTGCCCTGGGGCAGGCGTTGCGGGATGAACCTGCCTGCGCTGCCGCGCGAGCTAACATGTGATGGATAGGCTTGATCCGGGCAGATGCGGCAAAAAGGCATTTGCCCGGATGCTTTGTGCGCCAGGCATGGCAGACGCCTAAGGGCAAGTCCCCTACGGACCGAGCCGGCGGGAACCGTCCGTCTAGGCAAGGGTGTCCATCGCGAGGTGGAATCTGAAGGAAGCCGAGGATGACAGTGCGGACGCGACGAACAGGAACCGGATACAAGGCTGTTACGGGCTGGGTAACCCGGCCATGGACGGGGAGGTCCAAAGGCCGAACAGAGCGCGAGGCAGTAGATCCGGCGTGACCCGCACGAAGGGGGTAGGTCTTGATGGCCGAATCCATCCGGCGCATCCTTGTGTACCGTGCCCTGGATGGTCAAGCGCCCGAAACACCGCAGCAGATCGTTGCTGCCTTGGAAGCCACGGCCAAAGGGTGAAACCAAAATCCCACCCCATTCATTGGGGGGCAAACGGCCTGCTCGTCGGCAGCGCAGCCGCCAACGCCGACAGACGCTCAGCGGATCAGGTGCTGGCGCGCACCGGCCCGTGCCACCGTGTGTCAGCTTGCTCAAGAAATGGCTTGATTCGAACCAAACGACCCCCTAGACTACCCAAAAGCTACCCTCAATGTCTTGTTTTCCCTACAGCACATGTCAAACTTTCCCTACAGACAGAAACAGCCAACTCTTATAAAATAAAGTGGCTTCAGTTGCTCCAGGTGCCAATGATAGAAAAATAAGTATCGATAGTCTTAACGATAGCCATTTTGAGGGAGTGTCTCGGTGAACAAACTAACACAGACGTCCAGAGACCCTGTAGATACCCTCCAGGGCGAAGGCAGTGCAGATAGTCAGGACTTTACCAGATTGCAGGAACAACACATTTTGGATCAAGTGGTAAACACGGCTCGGATCAGGGAATTGCAGAGAGCCGCCGCTCTACTCAGCGAGGAGGGGCACACCCAACTGGCCGAATCGCTGCGAGAGTGGACAAAGCGCCTGAATAGGGCTCTCGGCACGGACGAAGTACCGCCAGAAATCTGGATTGGCTAAGTTAGCCCAAAGTCTGGCATAAATCCCGGTCCTGGTCCCCAGTCGTGCAAATTTGCATACGCATTCCAAAGCGAAAAGGAGACAGCAGCATGGACGTTCTCAAGGTCTCGTCCCAATCCAAATCGAGAGCCTTGGCCGGAGCGATTGCCGGCGTGGTGCGGGAGAATGGCCGCGCAGAGCTACAGGCGATTGGGGCCGCCGCTGTGAACCAGGCTACCAAAGCGGCAGCCATTGCGCGGGCCTTTCTGGAGCTGGACGGTCTGGATATCGTCCTCATCCCCACCTTTACCCAGGTGATGATCGGGGACCAGGAAAAGACCGCCGTGCGGTTCATTGTGGAGACCAGGCATCCGAGCGTGTAACCAGTAGAACCAAGAGGAAGGAATAGCAAGGCCCTCGAATCGGATGATTTGAGGGCCTTGCTCTTTGCTGACAGAGGACCATGGAAAAGATGGGGTTTTCCTGACACAAAGAGTCAAACTCTCCCGACAGACAGCCCCATCTACCCCTGCTAGAATGAGACTAATATAGTAATCGACAATGCCAACAGCAAAGTAGCCGGGATTGGACGCCTCGCAAAGGTCAGCTCAGCAGGATCGAGGTCAGCAACGAGCGCTCGTTCTGAAGGGCAATTCCCGGAAGCATCGAAGCCGCATGTGGGGTTACACCACCAAGCTCCCGGTGCAGCCGGAATAGACCCTCTTGCTTGTCCAGTCCTCGACAAGTAAGAGGGTTTTCTGTTGCGCTCGGCATGTAACGAACCGGACAGAACGGTTCGCTCCCTCTTTAAAAAGCGGCGCGAGTTTTCTGGCTCCAGGCCCGCGACCTCTCTGCCAACCTCCAAACGATGCTGGGGGATGAGTTAGGGGGAAGTAGTGGGCAATGCGGAATCAAGTTGGCGGTAGCAGGGAAGCGTGGGCCCGGGCCAGGCATCATCCGACAATGCAATCACCAAATTCAGAATTGGGGGGCTGATCACTATGCAGCAACGGATTACCGTGTTCCTGGCCGATGACCACGCAGTGGTGCGCGACGGGCTACGGCTTCTGCTGGAGACCCAAAGGGACATGGAGGTGGTGGGAGGAGCAGCAAATGGGCAGGAAGCCGTAGACAGAGTGGCAAGCCATTGCCCGGATATCGTGCTGATGGACGTAGCTATGCCCGAAATGGATGGCATTGAGGCCACCAGACGGGTAGGGCCGCTCTGTCCTCAGACTCAGGTGATTATCCTGTCTATGCACTCCACCGCCGAACACGTCTACCGGGCTTTGCGAGCCGGAGCGCGTGGCTACCTATTGAAAGAGTCGGCGGGGTTGGAAGTGGTCAAGGCGGTGCGCGAGGTGTACGACGGCGGGCTTTATCTCAGTCAGAAGATCGCCTCGGCAGTGTCCGATCCGGCAGTGTTACATCGCGAGGGATTGGGCGAGGTTGCCGGGATCGAGCAGTACGCATCTGGCAACGGGCACGCGCATACAGAGCGCGCCGACAGATAACGACCGCCCGAAGCGCCTTCTGCGACCAGGGAACGCAGGTTGGCCTGGTAGGCTGACAAGCTGGATAAATCCAGACCTTTGGCCCACCGCCTTATCTCTGTAAGGTATCATGCTCTCCCCACACAAACAGTCAAATTCTCCCTACAGACGGGCGATCAGAAGGGTGTTAGAATGTGTTATAGTACATTCAAATCAAACAGGATGGTCTGACTGCTCCCGACCGGATCAGGGTTCTTATGAACAGGCCCGCCACAAGAGGCTTGTTCAGTCGGTCAGGACGAGTGAGAGCACATCCCAGTACAGTGCCTTGAGTGACATTGCCCGAATAATGATCAGAACTCACGATGTTCGGGAAACAAAACATTTCACACAACACATAGAAGGAGTTCATCGATGGAAGTCTTGAAGGTATCATCCAATTCTAATCCGAGATCCGTAGCAGGGGCAATCGCCGGAGTGATTCGCGATCACGGGCATGCCGAGATCCAGGCAGTCGGCGCGGGAGCCGTCAATCAGGCCACCAAGGCAGTAGCGATCGCACGAGGTTTTCTAGAACTGGACGGACTGGATGTAGTCTTGGTCCCGACGTTTACCAAGATCACGATTGCAGGCCAGGAAAAAACAGCAGTCAAGTTGTTCGTCGAGTCCAGGCAGGTATTGGTCCCAGCACATTAGCAAGTGAACTAATCATCTGAAGTAAGTTCGATTCGCGGAACGAAGGAAAAGGAGACAGTAATGGATATTCTCAAGGTATCGTCCACTTCGGAGTCCAGAGCTCTGGCGGGCGCCATCGCCGGAGTAGTTCGTGAGAGCGGACGGGCAGAACTGCAGGCGATCGGTGCAGGAGCCGTGAACCAGGCCACCAAGGCAGTAGCGATTGCAAGAGGCTTTCTCGAACTGGATGGCATAGACGTGGTGTTGATCCCGAGTTTTACCAAGGTAACGATTGCGGACCAGGAAAAGACAGCAGTCAAGTTCAGTGTGGAGCCCCGAGCTACGCTCAAGCCTGTTACTGGTTAGGTCAGGCTTCAGGACGGGCAGCCAGTCAGTTATTGGGCCGAGTGAATCCTCCCGCTGGATCAAGCGGACCCCGGTTACGCGGGGTAGAGGCCAGCGGGAGGTTATTGTTAGTAGGCTCACCACCGTACAATGCAAGACGTAGAGATTGTGAAACCATAGTTGTTACCAGATAGAGGCATGAGATGAACGTATTGACCCTCGAACCGAATGATCTTTTCTCAGACGAAGACGGTCACGACAATGGAGATAACCAGGTTCGCGTAGAGTGGCTGACAGATTCGACCCTGCGTGAATATGTGACCCTGGCACGACTGAAGGAATTGCAGGATGCTACGGTGGTAGTGCATAGCACGGGACGCGTCGCCCTGGCCGAGTCTATGCGCGAGTGGGTAGAACAGCTCACCGAGGCCCTGGCAATGGATGAGTTCTGGGGCACAGATAGACACCCCTCTGCCAACTAGCACGCAGACCCGGGCATTTGTTCGCCGATACGGCAACAAGCAAACGCTCTCGGAGGCCAGTTCTCTGGAGAGAGCCTCTCCTCCGGAGAGGGCGATACAGTGAGAATATGAGCAAGGAGTTCCGCCCAGTCCAGGCGATTGGGTTCACGATACGCAAGGAGGCGTAGGCGCAAAGGGGCGCAGCGCAAAGAAGCGCGCAGGAAATCCTTGAGTTGACTATACTCCCCCAGATTACCCTCTTACTCGCGTGAGATAGCGCGGGTAAGAGGGCTTTTTTATGCTCTGATGCCGTCTACCCCGATGGGATGGCGCTATTGACCGGACGCCCAAATCCCTTATACTTTGTCCATACTTGGCCCGATAGCGGAGAGAGGCGATAGATGGCGACGAAGCAGGAATTCTCAGAGGTGCAGATATACACGGATGGTGGGGCGGACCCCAATCCCGGCCCCGGCGGCTGGGGAGCTGTGCTGATCAGTGGCCTGCGCACCAAAGAGATTAGCGGCGCGGAATGGGATACCACCAACAATCGCATGGAGATTACGGCAGCCATCTCGGCCCTCCGTATCCTACAACGCCCCTGTCGGGTTACTATCTACACAGATTCGCAATACCTGCGGCGCGGGATCACCGAATGGATGCCCGACTGGGTGGCCAGGGGATGGCGCAAGGCCAACGGCCAGCCTGTTGAGAACATTGATCTCTGGCAAGAGCTGCTGAAGGAAATAGAGCGCCATCAGGCCGAGTGGCAGTGGATCAGAGGCCACCGGGGTCACCCGCTCAACGAGCGGGCCGACCAACTGGCCACCGAGGCCCGCAAGCGGTTGGTGGCCGGAGGACGCCGAGAGCCAATGCCCGCTCAAGCCCAGGCTCCCCAGGCGGAACAGGCCGAGCAAGCGCAGGGCGAACTGCCACACGTAGAAATCTATACGCGGGGTGCCGCGTTGGGAACGCCCGGCCCAGGGGGATATGCCGCCGTGTTGGTCAACGAGGCGGGGCAGACGAGGGGGGTCTCTGGCGGGTGGCCGCTGGCGACCAATAACGTGATGGAGCTATGGGCGGCGGTGGCAGGGCTGAGGTCTTTGCGTCACGTGAGCCGAGTGACGCTCTACACCACCTCCAAGTACGTGCTCGACGGCGCGACACGCTGGCTGGCCCAATGGGAACAGCGCAACTGGCAGACCAAAGCGGGCGAGCCGGTCAAGAACCAGGAAATCTGGATGGAACTGGCGCGCACGTTGGGGGACCATGACGTCACCTGGACCTTTTTGCCCGCCAACCAGCGTAACACCTGCAGCCAACAAGCTGCCGAGATGGCCCGCCGGGAGGCAGAGCAGGCCAAAGCCCAGGAAAGCGGGAAAGCCTAGAACGCGAGCGGGGGTATCTCCCCGATACTCGCCGCACATAGACGCCCTGACACATGCAGTCTTCACGGCTAGATCCAGTATCCATCCCAAGGAGGGAAATAAAGAGATGGCCAACGCAATCAGCCTGTCACGTTTTCCCTTATTGATCCTGATCGTCATCCTGCTCTATGTCCCTGATCCCACGTACAAGTTGGTAAGCGTTTTCCTGCTGATCGTGCTGATCTTGTTGGACACGGTGGATGGCCTGGTGGCCCGCGCCCGTAACGAGGTGTCGGTGATGGGCAGCGTCATCGACATCATGACCGACCGCTCCGTCGAATTGGTGCTATGGGTAGTCTACGCCCACCTGAGTCTGATCCCGGTCGCCATCCCCATCATCTGCATCATCCGAGGCACGGTAGTGGATTCGTTGCGCAACATGCACGTGAGCGAAGGGACAGCCCCCTTCAAGACGATGCAGACCAAGTTAGGCAAATGGCTGGTGGGTAGCCCCACAATGCGCACCAGCTATGCCGTGAGCAAGTTACTCTCCTTCGTGATACTGGCCCTGACCAATGCCCTGTTTGCCTATGCCCTGCAGGGTCAGGTCGCCATCCAAACAGCCCAGACCTGGCTGGTGGTGGGTAACGTGTTGGCCTGGATTTCGGTGGCCTTTTGCCTGACGCGGGGCTTGCCGGTAATCATTGAGGCGATACAGCATGCAGGAGCCAATCCTACAACCCGAGAGTAAGCGTATGAAAACAGAGAGTATCCTGGGCGGCCCACTGTTCATTATCCTTGGATTCGTACTATCTCGCCTGCTGCCTCCCTCGGTGGGCTACTGGATAGCCCGCCGGGTAGCTCGCTGGATCAGTCGGCGGCGCACCGAGATGTTCTGCAATGCGCGCGCCAACATAAGTCGGGTAGTCGGCCCCGACGTGAGCGCGGCCGAACTGGACCGCATGGCTGGGGAAGCGGTCTATTACACGATTCGCAGCAACTATGACATGATGCATACCACCAAGGCTGACTACCGCAAGGGGCGAGCGCCCGTCAGGATTGACCCGGACGAGTGGCAACGCACATGGCAGGCGCTTCGCGAGGGGCGCGGCACGATATTGGTAGGGCCACATATGAGCAACTTTGACCTGGCGATGCAGTGGATTGCAGGTCAGGGGGTCAGGTTTAAGGCGCTCAGTCTGGCGAACCCCAATCTGGGCACGCAGACCGTCAATCGCGTTCGGATGCACCAGGGTATCGAGATTATGCCCATCAATGTGCAGTCCCTACGCAAAGCCATCGAGCATCTCAAACGCGGGGGAGTGGTCGTCACGGGGGTAGACCGGCCAACCTCGCCAGAGGACGAGATGTTCGAGTTCTTTGGCGAGCCTGCCCCCATGCCCGATGGTCCCGTGCGGCTGGCGCTGCAAACCAACTCGCGCATCATCGTAGCTGGTTGTATCCAGGAGCCGGACGGTGTGTACCGGGTACACATGGCCCCGCCGTTGGAGATGGAGCGCACGGGCAGTCGGTCGAAGGACATCCGCCATAACGAGCAGCGCCTGCTGGCGATTGTCGAGGGGATGATTCGGCTCGCGCCGGAGCAATGGCTGATGTTCGTGCCGGTATGGCCCCGCGAGGCCCAGCCCTGCCGGGCATAGCGAACGAGTTCTGACAATCGAACGGCGGTCCAGGAGTGCGTGCAGCCTCAACTGGCGATGCGTCAGCGCACCGCCAGCTCTCCGGCAGCCGCGCGAAGATGGCGCAGAGCGTCCTCAAAAGTGGTAGCTCCGCGCGCAAGGTCGATGGCATGGCGGGCGTTGCTGAGCGTTTCCTCCAGGCTGTGCAACTCGTCGAGCGAGCCTTCCTGTCGCAGCGTCTCCGCCTCGCGCTCGGCCTTGCGTATGTCGTTCTGCACCCCCCGGTGCTCCTCGTCCAGACGGCGCATCGCGCTGGCTATTTGCCGCTCGATGCGCTCATAATGCTGCTCCGCCTGCTGAGCCATATTGACGGCCCGCTGCAACTGGTTGGTCGCCTCGGTCAGCGTTTGCGCCTTCTGCGCAGCATGCTCGATCCCATCCGCCTCCTCCCACATCTGCCGGGCTGCATCGTTCTCCCAGACCAGCCGAGACCAGGGGCTATTCTGGCACAATTCGTCAATGGCCCGGTGGAGTCTCTGGATATCCTGGACATGGCGCTGATACTGACGGCGGACGTTTTCCAGGTTCCGGCGGCCGTCTTGAATCTGCCGGTACGCCAGATCGACCCGATCTTCCAGCCTGGCAGCCACCCGCAGTAGCTCGTGCAGCGCCGGCGGGTTGTCCGCTGCCTGCTCGAAATCCGCCCGCCAGGCATCCAGCTCGGCGGCCAGGGGCTTGACCTTTTCCTCCGGGCCGGGTAGATCTTCCGGGCTGAGCTTGGCCAGGCGCAACCAGGCCCGATCTATCCGATGGATCACGTCGTTCAGGCTGGTGTGATACTCTCGCACCGTTCGCTCGTGTTCCGCCTGGATATTTTCGGCCTCGCGGGCTATCGCCGGAAGCCATTCCTTGATAGCATAGTCATAGTTGACCTGGGCAGGCTGAGAGTAAAGGGCGATCTCCTGATGGGCCTTTTCCTGAAAGCGGCCCAGGCGGCGCTCAAGTTCTTCCATCATGCGCTCCTTCAGCCGATCCAGGGTCGGTAGAGTCTGCTTCTGAAGCGTCTGCAGCGCCCCCTCAAACTGCACCCGCAGTGTGGAAAGGCGGCTGTGCTCTTCCTCCAGCTTGATGACAAGCTCGCGGGCGCTAGTCATCGAAGCGCGTGCATGGGTCAGAATTTGCAGCGCTTCGGGCAGCTCGGACTGGCGAAAACGCCGCCGATAGCGGATATTGGGCGAGATGCGCTCCAGGTCCACCTCTACCTCATCCAGATGGGCCAACGCTTCCCCAAGCGACCCGGCCAGTCCCCCCTCCCAGTGAACCAGATAGACGGACAATTCCTCGCGCATGCGCGACGCCCGGCTACGCCAGTCGCTCAGCGTTTCGGCCATCAGGCCGGTGAGCAATTCCTGCACTCTCTGGACGCTCACCGGGAACTCCTCGGCGGACTGCTGGGCCTCGGCCAGGCGCTCCCTGGCAACGCGTGCGATATCCTGGGCCACCTTGTAGGATTGCAGCGTACCCTGCGCGCGTTGCTGCTCGGCCTGGGCGTACATCTCGGTAGCCTTGGCTACCAACGCCAGGCTCACATCCGGCTCCAGCAGAGGGTCTGCGCTGGCCAACTGCTCGCAGGCCGCCTGGACCTGGAACAATAACTGCACGCTTCCCTCCACTGCTTCCTTGCTGAGGGTCATGGTCTCTTCCAGCGTGTCCATATCGCTCAGTAAGCGCACAAAATCGGCATCAAACGCCTCGGCTCCCACAGCCATCTCGTGATAGGCGGCGGGAGTGCGCTGGTGTAAAAAGCCGGTCAGGCGATCGCCCTCCTGACGTAACGCCGCGAGAACGGCTTCCACGCCAGGCTCGCGAGCGCCACGCGTTTGCAGGACCGCCCAACGCTCGGAAGCCAGCCGGATGCTGCTGGCGACCCGCTCGGCAATGCCCTGCGCCCTACCCCGCTCCTCTGCCGTCCTCTTGAGCAGTTGGTCCACCTCGCCCAGCGTGGGGGTGATTTTGGCGATGATATCGTCCACCTCTGCCACGGCGCGGGGCATATCCCCGCCCACGCTGCCGGAGAGCAGATCAAGCGCATACTCGATGCGCGTAATCGCCCCATCTACCTGCTCTTGCAGATCCTCCAGATCCTGCGTACCCGCCTCCTGCTCCACCTCCAACAAGGCGGTCAGGCGACTGGCCTCCGCGCGGCCCTCTTTGAGCCGGGCGCGTGCCTGATCGGGGATATCCTCAACCACTTGCTGCTGCTCTTGCAAGACGGCGAGAGATTGCTCGCCATCGTCCAACAGACGGCGCAGCTTGTTCGTATCGCGCCAGGTCACCAGAGCCTTGAGCATGGGGTCCAAACAGCGGAGCGCCAGCACATCCAGGAATTTCGGATCAAAGGGGATATACGCAGCAATACCGGGCCAAATCTGGTCCGTCTCGGCCAACACGCGATTCAAATCGTTCAGGCTGGCCAACGCCAGGCCATCCGGGTCATGATAGCGGCCCAAACGCGGAGCACGGGGCCACCAGGCGGTGTGCACACCCCGCGCCCCAACCAACGTATTTAGCCGCGCCCCGCCCTCGCTCACCGAGCGGCCAGGTTGGCTCATCACCCATTGGATGATCTGCAGAACGATCCAGGGACCTACGCTGAGCAACAGATAGATGTCCAGTAACGCGACCGGGAGGTACCACCACTTCATCTTGCATACCTCCTGTATGTGCGACAAGGAGTGGTCAATGATCTACAGATAGGCGTTTGCCAGGAACTACCAGTTCGTGAAGCTGCCATCCGCACGGTGCAAAAGAGGCAAGCCGGTCATCTGGAAGGGATGCTGCGCGGCCACCTCGCGCTCGAACTCGATCCCCAGGCCAGGGGCCGTAGGCGGCAGGATATAGCCATCCTCCCAGACCGGCTGGTTCCGCACGACGTCCGTCAGGCGAGTGCCGGGGCGAGCGGGTTGCTCTTGCACTCCAAAGTTAGAGACGGCCAGGTTAAAGTGCACGCACGCCGCCGTGGACACCGGTCCCAGGGGATTGTGCACGGCCATGTCGATATAGTGACCCTCGCACCAACCGGCGATTTTTTTGCCCTCGGTGAATCCCCCGGCGATGCACAGGTCTACGCGGGCATAGTCGATCAAGTCGTGGTCCAGCATCTCGCGGAAATCCCACTTGCTGGAGAATTGCTCCCCTGCCGCCAGCGGCACGTCTGTCCGCTCGCGCAGCCGATGAAAAGCCTGGGGGCTTTCGGAGCGCAGGGGATCCTCGATGAAATAGGGCCGGAAGGGCGCGACTTCCCGGCAGAGCACCAGCGCGTCGGCGGGCCCCAGGCGCGTGTGCACGTCGAAGCACAGCTCTACCTCATCGCCCAGGGCCTCGCGCATGGCCTGGAACTGGGCGATGGTGGCGCGAACGGCTGGCCCTGGCTCCAAGAGATCTCCGTCGTTCGACAGGCCCCACCGTACATACTTCCAGCCTTCCGCGACCTTTTTCTGGGCATCCTCTACCAGCGGCGCGATGTCCGCGCCATGCCCACCCGCCAGATGACAGTAGCAGGCAACCTTGTCGCGCACGCGCCCGCCCAGCAGGTCATAGACGGGAACGCCCAACGCCTTGCCCCTGATGTCATACAGGGCAATATCTATGGCGGCGATGGCGCTGCCCAGGATAGGGCCATGCGGGAAAAAGCCACCACGGGAGAGGAGTTGCCAGAGGTGCTCGATACGAGTCGGGTCCTGCCCGATGAGCAAGGTCTTGATATGATCGATAGCTCCCATGACAGATAGCTCACGGCCAGTCAGGCCGGACTCGCCCACGCCATAGACACCCTCGTTAGTGTCTACTACCACGAACAGATAGTTGCGCGAGCCACCCCAGACGGGATAGCAGGTGATGTCGGTGATGATCATGCGATGCTCCTGGAATCAAAGGTGATTTCGACTCAGTGTATGCTGGGGCAGGGCAGGCTGTCAAGCGCAACCGGACCGCCGGCTTCCAGCCGGCCTTACTGCCGACCAGGCTCGTCGGGCCTGCGGTCCGCTATTACCCACCGTGCGAGTCGTCGAACACGGGCGCTAACAGGTTATCTACTGGCACATAGTCGTCGGTCAGGATCAGGGGCGGCTCCATCTGCAAATACTCGTCCAATTCTTCCTTGCTCAAGGGCTTGTAGAGCGGATTCAGACGGCTCAGATCAATTGGGGCCTGGCTGGCGGCAATGACAAACGTGGTGCGCGCAGCCTCACGCCACCCTTCAATCGTCGGGATCACCTCAACATGGGCGAATACCTGCTGTAGCGTCTGCACAAAAGCCCGCATAAACTGGCCTCGCTGGCCGCCGTCGATGATGTTCGCCAGATAGACCCCATCCTCTCGCAACAGGCTGTCGATCATCTGGTCGAATTCCAACGTGGTCAGATGAAAAGGCACCGAGTAATCGTTAAAAGCATCCCCGAAAATCAGGTCATAGCTATCGGGCGTGCCCTCTCGCATCATAAACAGGCGAGAATCCATGTTGTGAATATCGATGCGCGTGTCTCGCGGCAGGTTCAACTCCTGATGGGCGATTTCGGTCACGCCGGGATCGATTTCGGTGACCACCAGATGGCTTTCAGGCAACATGGTCTCCAGGTAGCGGGGGAAGGTGTACGCGCCCCCGCCGATGAAAAAGGCGTCCATGTCGGGCTTGCGCTCCATCAGCGGGAGCAGAATGCCAGCGTAGGTGCGCTCGTACCCATAGCCGAGGAACATGGGGTCATCCAGATCGGTGTAGCTGTGCACCAAACGGTCAAGAATCAGCTCGCGCACTTCCCGGTCGCCCAGCTGCGTATCCTGCAACTTGATACAAAAATAGTTGCTTTCGACAAAACACTCTGGCTCCAACACACCCTGGGCGTCAAAGGTCCACGCGGTGCCGCCGAACAGGATCACAGCGGCAGCCGCCGAAAGGGCCGCTTGCCGCCAGCGGACCATCGTCAGGAACCAGAGGCCCATTACCAGGAGGATGCCCCCCACCAGCAACACGACGGACTTGGTACCGAGCCAGGAGATCAGGAAAAAGCCAGTGGCAAAAGTCCCCAGGATGCTACCCGCCGTCGACCATGCGTAAATCTTGCCTACCGTCGTGCCCGTGCGTGTCAAGTCCTGCAGGGTCAGCTTGACGACAATGGGGGACACGCACCCCAACACCATGCTCGGCAGAAGAAAGACGATGGCAATGTCCGTAACGACCCACAGCAGTAGAGGCAGGTTTTGCGACCAGGCTACATCGCCCAGGGCACGCACGAGCCAGAGAATGCTCAGGCTAAAGAGGGCTGCCAGCACAAAGATCAGCCCCAGGAAGGAGGGAGAGGCGAACTTGTCTGCCAGGCGCCCCCCGATAAAGTTCCCGATGGACATGCCTGCCAGAATGACTCCAATGATCGACGTCCACGTATACAGGGAAACACCGAGACGCGGAGCTACCAGACGACTGGCGACCAGTTCGAGCACCATGATACAGGCACTGCTCAAGAAAACTGTCAGATGGGGACTCCAAAGAGTTCGACGAATCCGCATAGCTTGGCCTTTCCTCTCACTTGGTTGGTGCGATGCGCTTTCGATGGACCCTCACGACCATCCGCCGTAACGAGTGCCTGTGGAGCGTGCGGCAGCGATAGCGGATGTACGCTGAGGATACACGCGAAGGGGCGGAATTGCAAGTGACAGGTGTGCGCGCAGCAGTTGGCAACCTGCGGAGCACCCGATACGCCAATCACACGCGTACAACCGTCAGGGGACCACGAAGCTGTTGACCTTGTTTCATTCCCAAGATGGGGAGTTGCGCGTTCACGGGGTGAGCCGAGCCACCAACGCGGTGTTGCATCTCTGGTTGAAGGAACAGCGTACGGCCATCTTGAGCAGCTTGCGGCCCCAGTCTCTGGGGAGGAGGCGGTTCGGACGGCTCTGGGAACGTTGGTGGCAGGGGCTGAGCCGACGGTTTTGTCCTGCCCCAGCAGTTCCCGTCACTGCGCATGCTCTTGGTGTGGGATAACCTGGCGGTTCGTTGTACGCGGGAGATGGTCCTGTGGCTGATCGTTCAAGGGATCCTGACGACCCGCTAGTTGGCTCGTGGCATCTCCAGATGGACGACGTACCTCATCAGGCCGGGTATATCTTCGACGCCGAGCCTTTTCATCAACTGGCTGCGGTAGGTATCGACGATGCCCACGGGCATGGCCAGAATCTCGCTGATCTCACGGCTGGATTTGCCTTCTACCACCAGGCGCAGAATTTCGCGCCCGCGCGGGCTGAGGCGGGCCAGCGGGTTGTTCAAATCCATCGCCTCCAGGCCCACTCTTCGGTGCAGCGTTTCGTCCGTGCCCGCTGACGCCAGTTTCCGGCTGACGAACGTTTGACCTCCATAGACTGCCCTGATCGCGTCGGCGACCTCGGTGCCCGCCGAGTCCTTTAGTAGATAGCCACGCGCCCCGGCCCGAAAGGCCCGCAGCACGTATTCGTAGGTGGCGTACATAGACAGCATGAGCACCTGGACGGCCGGGCACATTTCACGAATTTGCTTCGTTGCCTCGATCCCATCCATCTCTGGCATCGCAATGTCCATGAGCACGATGTCGGGATGACACCCGGACACCATATCCACTGCCTCGTGTCCATTGGCTGCCGTGCCGACCACTTGCATGTCGGCCTGCGTTTCTATCAAAAGCCTTACCCCATCGCGCAACACGACGTGGTCATCAGCAATAAAAACCGAAATTGCCATCACTCTACCTCCACACTATCCGTTGTTTCGCCCGGACAAGGTCCGACGTGAAAAGGTCTAGACATCCTCTGCGCTAGTTGAGGCTCCTCGGCAGTGTGGTACGGTGAGGAGCGATTTGCACAGGCTGACGAATTGTTCCGTTACCTCTAGACTGGTTTGTTCAACGGACATACTGAAAGACGAATCAATAAATTATCCCGTTATATGAACAGCAAGCTGGGGCAGGTTCCGTGGATACCTCGGGTGCGATGGCCTGCTCTCTGATCTTTGAGAGGAGAAGCCCTCTTACTTGTCCAGGGTTGGACAAGTAAGAGGGTCGGGGGGAGAAACAAGGGGAGGTATTTATTTTAGAATCGCTGCAAGTCCCGCTGTGCTTGGGGTCCGGCAAGCAACTGTGAACTTGCAGAGCGAATCGGCTGTTGGAATCGGTGGTTCCTTTTCTCGGTAGGCACTTTTCTGTTCCCGGTGCGCAGTAACTGCCTCCGGCTCTCACTGGGCTTCTACCTCGATGGAGCCAATGGCCCTGGGGCCATCCCGCTCATTGCTGTGTGTTCTCGCTACGTTGTCTTCAAGTGCTTACTATCCTTGTCCAGGTACAGCCCTATTGTAGCAAAGGTCTTTTGTTCTGTCTGTCGGGAGAGTTTGACTATTGCTGTGGGGAGATTTGGACAATCCGCTTTTTTGCTCCCCAAGTACCTCTGCTCGTCAGACGCCCACCTCCTGAAGCCTGCGCAGGGCGGTTGCTATGCCCCGTTTGGGTGCTCCCATTGGGGCCAGGCGATAGCCGATGCCCCGCTCGGTCAGGATGTACTGAGGCTGGGAGGGGTCCGGCTCAAGCTTCTCTCGCAATCGTCGGATGAATACTTTGATATAGGCTCGGTCGTTGACATATTCCGGTCCCCATACTTCCTCCAGGATTTGCTCGTGGGATACCGTGTGGCCGACATTGTCTGCCAGGTAGAGCAAAAGCCGCAACTCGGTCATGGTCATTGCCAGGCGGTTCCCATCACGTCGCACCTCACCTTTGCCGGGGTCGATCTCCAGCTCGCCGATTTCCACCACCTGTCCATAGGTTTCTGGCGAGTACATGGACGATCTGCGCAGAATGGCCTGCATGCGCGCCTGTAGTTCCTGAAAGCCAAAAGGCTTGACCATATAGTCGTCGGCGCCTTTTCTTAGCCCCTGGACTCGGTCTGCCTCTTGCCCGCGAGCTGAAAGCATGATCACGGGGACCGTGGACATCTGCCGAATGCGCTCGCACACCTCAAATCCGTCCATATCCGGCAGCATCACGTCTAGCAATACCATCTGGGGGCGGTTTTGGAAGAACTGTCTCAGCCCTTCCAGCCCGCTTCGTGCGAGGAACACATCGTAATCCTGCCGCGCAAGGTAGGATTTCATCGTCTCTGATAGAATCACATCGTCATCAATAACCAGCAAGGTCGTTCTGGGTTTCATTTCGACACTCCCGATTCCGAATTGTTGCCCGGAAAGGATCGGCCCGATGCATAGTCATCTCTGCCAGGTTTGCGGAGCATACCGGCGCATTGGGTTCCTTTGGGCTATACCGGGATGGGGGCTTGATTGAAGGAGTGGGCTTCTGCTGGTTGGCTAGGGACCTATGCAGCCCGCGCTTCTCTCAGGCTCTCACCGACTTGCCTATCGTTGGGCAATGCAGTCATCATCCAGTTCAGTATAACATATGACATTGTGCCGGTCTGTAGGGGAACCTTGATGCATCTTGTGGGGAGACTTGGATAGGTCTCCTCTCTAGATCGCGAAAGGACAATTACGTCGCATGCCCTTTTTTATGCGAGATTGGAGCTGAGCGGAGCCGGTGTGGCGATTGGCATCGCGGCGATTGTTGCCCGGCTAGTTTGCTGCCTGCCTGTAGTCGCGCAGTTCTAGCATCCTGGTGGGAGGATTGACGCAGGGGAATCGGCTGGCATAGAATATCGCTAGAGTTGGGTAATGGAGGATGGCGGGAGAGTCTCGCATGGCGCAACGCTGGATCATTCACGTGGACCTGGATGCCTTTTTCGCCTCGGTGGAAGAGCTGCTCCAGCCCACATTGCGCGGCAAGCCGTTGATCGTGGGGGGCAACCCCAACGAGCGCGGGGTCGTTTCCTCGGCGTCGTATGCCGCGCGCGCGTTTGGCGTGCGCTCGGCCATGCCCGTCGCCCAGGCGTTGCGCCTCTGCCCGCAGGCCATCGTGGTGTCTCCCCGACATGGCGAATACAGCCGTCGCTCCAGGGCGGTGATGGACATCCTGCACGAGATTACCCCGGCAGTCGAGCAGATATCCATTGACGAGGCATTTCTGGATGTCACCGGCTGCGAGCGGCTGTGGGGGCCGGTGCGCAACATTGGAGAATTGATCCAGCGGCGGGTAATGGACGAGCAGCAGTTGCCCGTGTCGTTGGGAATTGCTGCCAACCGGCTGGTAGCCAAAATCGCCTGCGATCTGGGCAAGCCCAAGGGGCTGGTGCTGGTTGCCCCAGGAGAGGAATCCGCCTTTCTGGCCCCATTGCCCATTGAGCGGCTGTGGGGGGTGGGGCAGGTGACGGGCGGCAAGCTGCGCGAGATGGGCATTGCCACCATCGGCGATCTGGTGGGCTGGCCGGAGGCACAGTTGGTGCGGGTGTTGGGAGAGCAAGGGCACGGCCTGGCCCTGGCGGCGCGCGGGATTGATGATTCGACGTTGCACATCAGCCGCGACCAGCACTCAATCAGCCAGGAGCGCACCTTTGTGCGCGATGTGAGGGAGGAAGAGACCCTGCAACGCGCGATGTCGCAGATGAGCGAGCACGTGGCCGCGCGCCTGCGCGAGCGCCACATGGTGAGCCAGACGGTGCGGATCAAGCTGCGCTACCCCGATTTCACCACCATTACACGGCAGGTAACCATGCCGCAGCCCACCGACCAGGGCCAGTTGATTTATGACCAGGCCTGGAAGCTGTTGGGTCGGAACTGGCACGCGGGGGAACCGGTGCGACTGCTGGGCGTGGCGGTGAGTGGGTTGCTGACCGAGGGGGGCTATCAGTTGGGCCTGTTTGACCACCAGGACCAGCGGCGGATTCGGCTGAACCGGACGTTGGACGACATTCGCAGCCGTTTTGGAGACGACGCCATCCAGCGGGCCTCCTGGATGGATACCGACGACAGGGACGACGAGGTGCCGGATAAAGACTGAGAGCACAGAAGCGTGCGCCTACGCCCCTGTGCTCTCGGAAAAGGAGAGGGAGTTGACAGTTATCAGGCCGCCGTCACCTCGAATAAGGGCAACTGAAAGGTGGGACGCTTGCCGCCGAGCAACACAAAGGGCGCTGCCTGGCGCACACTGGCGATCGGCAGGTCCATGTGGGCCAGTTCGTGCAAGCGACCCTGTTTGCGGCGGGCGATAATCTTGTGGGCCGAGCGCGGCCCGATGCCGGGAATGCGCAACAAGTCGCGCTGGCTGGCGGTGTTGATCTCGATCGGGAAGAATTCGGGATGACTCAACGCCCAGGCCAGTTTGGGGTCTGCCTCGCGGGGCAGGCCGCCCTCTTTGCCAAAGACGAGATCGTCAAAAGTGAACCCGTATTGTCGCAGCAGGAAATCGGCCTGGTAAAGCCGATGCTCGCGCCAGGTGGGCGTGGGCTCGTGGTTTTCCAGGGGCGTATTGAACACGGGTTGAAAGGCACTGTAATAGACCCGCGCCAGCCTCAGGTTGCCGTAAAGGCTGGTGGCGGAGGAGAGAATCTCCTGATCGGACTCCCCGGCGGCTCCCACCACGAACTGGGTGGTCATGCTAACGCCCGGCCTGAGCGCCTGACGCAGCGCGTTCGCTTGGCGCAGGGGGGCCAGCAGCTCTCGGTCAAAATCCTTGGTGTGGCTGAGATTGTGGATGCGCTGCGGGTTGGGGGCTTCCAGGTTTACCGAGACCCGGTCTGCGATGCGCACGGCGGCTTCAATGCTGGCGTCATCCGCTCCCGGCAGTATCTTGAGATGGACGTAACCCCTGAAGCCATATTGGCGGCGAATCAACTCCACCGTCGCCAGCATACGCTGCATGGCCTGATCCGCGTGGCCGCAGACGCCCGAGCTGAGGAATAGCCCTTCGACCAGGCGGCGGCGGGCCATCTCGTCAAAGGTGCGGGCCAGTTCATCGGGGGTAAACGCCGTCCGGCGAATGTCGCGCCCGGCCCGATTGGCGCAATAGGCGCAGTCCTTTTCACATACATTCGTTTGGAGAACTTTGAGCATAGAGATGCGCTTGCCGTCGGGGCGGATGGCGGGGTACACCCAGCGGCCCAGGTCATCCTGTACCCGGCTCGAGTGGGTTCCACACCCGCGGCAGATGTCGTGCTGCGCCGCTTCGCCCAACAGGTCGATCTTTTGCCGAATATCCACGCTCATACCCTCCGCAACCAGTAGATCGAGTACTGTCTCCATAATAGCACGTTTGTTCTATTCCGTCAATAGGGATTGGGCTGGATTTTGCTGGTGGGGAGAGCCTGGGGGCAAAAGCCGACAGGGGTGTCGGCGCTCCAAGTATCGTAGCCGTGTTTTCCATAGCGCGCTCGTGGACCTGGCTGCCGACAAGGGTGGCGGCGGGCCAGGTATCAGACGACGCGGGGGACGCGGGCCAGGATTTCGGATACGACCTCGTAGTTGATGGTTCCCAGGCGGCGGGCCACTTCGTCCACGGTGATCTCGTCGTCGTCCTGCCGACCGATCAGTACGACTTCATCCCCCTGGCGCACCCCCGGAATATCGGTCACATCCAGCAAAGTTTGATCCATACAGACCCGCCCGACGATGGGCGCGCGTCGCCCGCGCACGAGCACCTCGCCCCAGTGGTGGGGGGCGCGCCGAAAACCATCGGCATAGCCTACGGGGATGACGGCAATCCGTGAGGGGCGCTCGGTGCGAAAGGTGCGGCCATAGCTGAGATAGCTGCCCGTGGGTAGCTCCTTGACCTGGGCTACCTGACATTTGAAGCTCAGAGCGGGTTGAAAGCCTTCCGGCAACGCGACGGCGGGCGAAGGAGCCAGGCCATACATGGCGATCCCCAGGCGTACCATGTTATAGCGCCCGGCGGGAACTCGCAGGATGGTGGCGCTGTTGGCGGCGTGGATGCGGGGGGGCAGCAGGCCCCACTGCTTTAGCTCGTCCAGCACCTGCTGAAAGCGCTCTAGCTGCCAGTCGGTGTATTCCAGGTCGGCATCGTCGGCGTCAGACATGTGGGTAAAAATCCCCTCGATTTGCAGGCCGGGCAGATTAGCGATGCTCTGCGCGAACGGCACGACCTCCTCTGGGAGCAGGCCCAGGCGACCCATGCCCGTATCCACCTTGACGTGTACGCGAGCGGTGCGCCCCACTTGACCTGCCGCTCTGGAGAGGGCCTCGGCTACGCCGGGTGAGAACAGGGTGGTGGTGACATCGTGCAGCAGGGCCTCCCGCGCCTGCCAGGCGGGGGTAAAGCCCAGGTTCAGGATGGGCGCATCCACCCCAACCTGCCGCAGCGTCAGCGCCTCGCCCAGGCAGGCTACGCCCAGCCAGGTCGCGCCGTTATTCAGGGCGGTGCGGGCCACTTTGAGCGCCCCATGCCCATACCCGTCCGCTTTTAGCACGGCCAGGATGTCTACTTCCGGGCCGACGATCTGCGCGACGCGGCGCACGTTGCGGCCAATGGCCTCCAGGTCGATCTCGACCCAGGTGGGTCGACCCGGTCGGTCAAGGCGTACCTGCATCCAGCCCTGGTTCTGGCGGGGCAGCGCGGCGGTGGCCCTATCGGGTTCGGCCAACAGCTCATGGGTGATGAATTCTAACCGGCTCTCGGCGCTCCCTTTGATCAGCAGCAGGTCATCCTTGCGCAGCGTCTCTTGCAGGATACGGACGGTGTCTTCGGCGGTATAGGTCACGTGCACCTGCGTGGGGGGCATACCGGCGCGGATGGCCTGTTCTGCGGCGAGCCGGGCCAAGTCCCCCTTGGCGATCATCAGGTCGGCCACCTCACCGCAGCGTCGCCCGACCAGACGATGCCCCTCCTCGGCATAGTCGCCTAGTTGGGCCATATCCCCCAGCAACACCAGTCGGCGGCGGGCGGGCAGGGTGCGCAGGGTCTCCAGAGCCGCCAGCATGGAGGTGGGATTGGCGTTATAGCTGTCGTCCAGCAGATGGGAGCCGTGAATACCTTCCAGCAGGCGGGTACGGCCAGGCAAAGGGCTGATGGATTCCAGGCCGCGGGCGATTTCCTCCCAGGAAAGCTCGTGTGCCAGCCCAACGGCTGCCGCGGCCAGGGCGGTATAGGCGTGGTGCGGTCCAATCAGAGGAATGTGCAGGGAGATCGTCTCCCCTTGCCAGTGGGCGTGCAGGCTCGTGCCCCGCTCGGAAACACGTACCTGATCGGCATACAGGTCGGCGCGCGTATCCAGGCCGTAGGTCAACACGCGGGCGGGCGTACGCTGGGCCATGTGTCGGGTGTAGGGATCGTCCCCGTTGAGCACAGCCACCCCGTCAGGGGGCAGGGCCTCGACGATGCGCCCCTTTTCGCGGGCAATGGTCTCTAGATTGCCCAGGAATTGCAGGTGACTATGGCCGATGCGCGTCACCACAGCCACGCGGGGCCGGGTAATGTCGGCCAGATCCCGAATCTCGCCCAGGCTATCGCAGGCCATTTCCAGCACGGCCAGCCGGTGTTCCGGCTGAAGCTGACCCAGGGCGATGGGCAGGCCAAAGCGCCCGTTATAGTTGCCATAGTTCTTGAACACGGGCCAGGCGAGGCCGAGGACGGCGGCGATGGCTTCTTTGGTGCTGGTTTTGCCGACGCTGCCGGTTACGCCGACGACCTGAATCTCGCGCCGGGCCAGGATGAATCGGGCGTAATCCAACAAGGCTTGCTGGGTGTTCTCGACTAACAGGCAGGTCACATCGGGCAGGGAGGGGGGCACGCGCTGGCAGACAAGGCCGGTAGCACCGGCTCGGCAGGCGTCGAGGATATAGTCGTGTCCGTCGCCGGTTTCGGTGACGACGGCGAGGAAGAGTTGGCCTGGCTGCACAATGCGCGAGTCATAGGCAAAGTCGGTAAAGGTATGCGCCAGCGCAGGGCCAACCAGTTGGCCTCCGGTGGCCAGTAGGAAATCGTCAAGGTCGATCATAGCCACGCCTCATGGTACTTGGGTCAGTAGATGCCCATTGTACCATGAGGCGTGGGGAGGCTCAAAAGGAGTGCTCAGTTCGCGGAATATGGATAAGCCGTAGGCATCGCAGCCGTTGCCGCTGCGGTTGGCGGGATGTTCGGATAGGTAGTCGGCGCGGTAGTTGCCGTCGGCGGTTGCGGTGTCCTGGTGGGCGTCGGCGCGGGCACCGTGGCCCCTGTGGTGCTGGTAGCCGTCGGTGCGGGCAGCGTGGCCCCTGTGGTGCTGGTGGGGGTTGGCGCGGGCACCGTGCCCTGTGGGGTACTGGTGGGCGTCGCCGCCGGTATCGTCTGTATGCCCGTAGGGGTAGCCGTCGGGTACCACACGCGCCACGGGCGAGTGGGGGTCGGCGACGGCGTGCGAGAGCCCACGGTGGGCGGCGTCACCGAGAGATTGCCCCGAGTGTTGGGCCGCTCGATGATGACAATCCCTTCCTCACTGTAGCCGCTCAGTTCCTCGCAGCGCACCTTGTCGCGGCCCCTGGCTGTGCTGAGTATCCAGGACTGCACGGTGTTGAGCGTGCCCAGGCTGAATACTTCTGTGCCGTCCTCTAGCATACGATAGATGTCGAGCTCGCCACTGCGGTCGCTCTGCCAGAAGATAAAGCCGCAGTAAGGCGTCCACACCGGCTCGATGTCATTGCCGGGATCGTCGGTCAGGCGGACGAGTTCTTCGGTGTCCAGGTTCATCTTGTACAGTTCGGACTGCCCGTCGCGGTCCGATTCAAAGACGATCCAGTGCCCGTCGGACGACCAGTTTGGGTTGCAATCATTGGCGGAACCTGTTACCACTGGGCGTAGGTCCTGCCCGCTCCGATGCATGAGGTAGATATCCCAGTCGCCGCCGCGGCCGCTCTGGAAGGCGACCCACTGCCCGTCTGGCGACCAGCTTGGGGCCTCGTCGTCGGCGGGGTCGTTGGTCAGCCGGACCGGGTCTGCCCCGTCGAGGGTGGTCGAATAAATCTCCCAGTTGCCATCGCGATTGCTCTGGAAGGCGATACTGTCACAGGAAAGAGAAGGGGCGGTATCGTCCGCATCGGGATTATTGGTGACGTTAACCTGGTTCTTGCCGTCTACGTCCATGAGATAGACATCCCAGTTGCCATCGCGATTGGATGCAAAGGCGACCTGCAACGAGTCTAGTGCCATCGATGGCCAGGCATCATCGCCATCCTCGACAGTCAGGCGATTGACCTGAGCGCCATCGGTGCGCATGCGAAAGATATCGGCGTCGCCGTCGCTACTGGCCGACTGAAAGACTACCCAATCGGAACAAGTGGGGCAGGGATACGGAGGCTGCTGACACCTGGCCCGTTCCGTTTCGGCACGCACGACGAGCACGCGCCAACGGTAGCGCCCGGGCAGGAGATGGCTGGCCGTGATGCGGAGGTTGTCTTCCTTTTGCCAGGCAAAGGTGGTTGGCTGCGCGTCGGGCACGTCCGGCCAGATCTGCACCTCGAACCACTCATTCTCGGCCAAGGGCTGATCCCACTTCCAGATCAATTCGACCACGGGGCCTGAGGTATTGTCGGGGGGCCAGACCAGCGTTGGGGCCGTAATGGCCGGTGCGGGGGCTGTTGGTTCCTCAGCATCGGTAGCCTCGGCGACCGTCGGAGCTGCCGTTGCTTCGACGACTGTCGGGGTCGCCGTTGCCTCCTCCTCACTTGCCGGTGCTACAGAGGTGGCATTTGCAGGAGCAGAAGTGGGCTGAGCCTCAGCTTCTGATTCTACCGCGGGTAGACGTGCCTCAATGGTCAATACAGGCTCGAGCTGCTCACAGCCGGAAGCCCCTAACACGAGAGAAAGCAGCACCAAGAACAGTACTATACGTTTGCTCATGTTTCGCTCCAATTCGCACACTGAAGTCGGATAAGGGGAGAGAAGTGGATTTTCGAGATGTTGATGCTATTATAGCCATAAACCAGGCCTGATGCAACGTTCCCAGCTTTCCCTGACGCTATTTGGGTCATTCTCTATCTTTCCAGGCTTGAATGAATGCCTTTGTATTGCCTGAGCGGGATTGGATAGGCTGCGTGCCCACCAGCCTTGCAGGCGGGTAGATCACCCAGCGGGCAAGCGCAGGTAAGCTAGAAGGTTTCCTGATACCTATCCTAGCACAAAAGCGTTAGGGCAGCGTAAAAGAATGATAAATAGTTGTTATTTTTAGGGCAAAACGGCATATCGTTGCGCGGCTTTTTCAGTGGGTGTGCGTGTCGCCATCCGAACCGGAGGCGTTGGCGACCTTTCAACACCCAGGTTCGCCGGGGTGCCCGCAGCAGGGTTGCCGCAAGGCCACCCGCCGCCACAGGTTCCGGACGAGTTTGGACACTTTCTGGCCCAACGGCATGGGTTGGTCCAGGTTGGTCAGGAAATCCCCGATAGACGGTCTTCTAGATGACATCATGGCCTCCTTTTTTATACCGCTATACTACTGCCTCCCCTGCTGCGACGTCAAGCAGGGAAGTGAGCAACCCGCGCTGGCAGCCCGAACGAATCGCAGAAATTCCGCCCATTTTACCGTTGCATAATTCTATGCAATATGCTATAATGGATGCATAGTTATATGTTTGATGATTCTGCTGTTATCAGACATTAGAACGTTGTCGTTCTGGGTTCTGCCAGCCTGCTGGCATTGGAGCAGATGGTATTGGCCGGGGCGTCCTTCGATCAAGGGAGACCGACCGACTATGATTCTGGCTTACCTTGCTCTGGTAGCGATCGTTGTGGCAGCGGATGCGATGGCCATCCGTGCGACCAGTCTTGTGCGCGCAGCCATCGCCCTCTTTATCGGGAATTCCTCTCTGGCTGTCTTGTTCTTCCTCTTGCGGGCGCCCTATGCCGGGAGTGTACAGCTCAGCGTGGGCGCAGGGTTGCTCAGCGCGCTGTTCATCATTGCTATCAGCCTCACCGAGTCGATGCGGGGAGGGCAGCGTGAAAAGTGACCGCCTGCTATGGTTCCTCGGCGCTGGCTTGTTGATTACCCTCGGCGTGCTGGGCGTGCGCCTGCTGCCCGCTCGCGATCCTTCCCTGGTCTCTGGCCTGGGGGATGGGTTGTGGCTTGGCCGACAGGTCGATCTGCTCGTGCAGTTGGGTCTGATGTTGGTGGGAGCCCTCGGAATTCGCGCTTTGCTGCCGGGTGACGATGAGGAGGACTGACACATGGAAGCCTATGGGCAGTGGCTAGATAGCATCAACCCATTCCTCTCCGTACTCCTGCTTCTGGGCGGCTTGAGCTGCCTGCTATTCCGCAAGCGCATCATCAAGCAGGTGATCGGCCTGAGCATCATGTTGCAGGGTGCATTGGTGAGCCTGATTGATGCGGGGCGAACCAACGGGGACATGCAATCCGCGCAGAGCATGGCCGTTTCTGCCCTGGTTGTGGAGACTATTATCATCGCCATCGCGCTGGCCCTGATTGTCAACGTATATCGCTATCATCCTGAAGGTTATGTGGATGATCTGGATGCCTTGAAGGGGTAAGCGCCATGCATGTGCTCGATTTTCTGGTGATAGGCTCTGTGGCCTGCGGGGTGGCAATGCTCTTCATGGGGCGGCGGCCCAAGATGGTAGCGGATGCGGCACGGATAGTATCCATCGGGCTGGCGCTACTCTCCTTGAGCCTCTTGTGGCACGCAGGCGACCAACCGGCGCTCACATGGCATTACCTGCCGGATGGCGAGCCCGCCCGGTTGATCCTATCCTCTTTGGGGCGTTACCTCGTTATCTGCGCGTTCCTGGCGCTGGCCGTAGGGCAGATGGGGCTGGCTGCATCCCACCACAATGCTTCCCGATTCTGGCAGCCAGGGCTGGCCTATCTGTTGTGCGGCCTGGTGGTCGTTGCCTTGACCGTAGACCAGTTTTTGGCACGATACATCGTCCTGGATCTGGCGGCGCTGGGCACGCTGGCATTTCTGGCGCTGGGGCGAAGCCGTTCCGGGAAAGGGTTCCGACTGCTGTCGCGCTTGATGCAGTTTCGCCTGGGTGATAGCGGCTTGATGCTGATGATCCTGCTGCTATACCGGGCCAGCGGTACCTTCCATATTGATACCATGCTAGACCAGATCGTCACGCTCCCGTCCGTGGAGAGGGTGCTCGTAGTTGGCGGGGGGCTGCTGGCGGTCTGGGTCAAGATGGGGCTGCCGCCATTTCAGGGGTGGCTGGCAGACAGCGAGGCGCTGTCCTGGCCGGAGCGGCTGCTCATCATTGGCTTGGGGCTGCCCTTGCTGGGGGGCTATCTACTCTATCGGTTGGGGCCTCCCCTGGTGGCAGCCAATGGCCGGGCAGTCCTGGTAGTTCTGGGGGTGCTGGTGCTGGGGTGGAGCCTGCTGCAACTTCTGTGGAACAAGTCAAAACTGACCTGGTTGCTGGCGGGACACAGCGCCATCGGGCTGCTGCTGGCGGGTACGCCGTGGATGCAGTTTTTCCTGCTGACTTTTTTCTTGCGCCTGGTGGTTCTTGCGTTTTGGAGCAGGCAACCTCGCCTGGCAGCCATTCCCCGCGTCAACCGCGGGCGACGGTTTCCGTTACCCATACCTCTGCCCTCTGCGCCGCCAGAACCGATTATGGAGCCAGCCAACGCCTCCCGGGCCAGCGTGACGGACCCTCTCGTCGCGAACCCAGGTGGCCGTTCGGCGGCCGGAGTGGATGCCTCCGCGGAACGCGATAGAGAATACTCCGACGGAGGGCTGATAGGGACGCTATTATCCGCCGCTCGATATGTGGCAGCCTACGTGGAGCAAGGGGCGATACAGGATATTGAGGGGGGGCTGGTCAAGGCTTTGCTCTCGGCTTCTCGGTGCGCGGCGAACTGGGTGGAGCAAGGCGTGCTGGGGAAGGCTGAGCACCTGCTGGTTGATCTAGTCCATCGTGTAGGCCGCTGGTTGCAGGCCGGGCATACGGGCCGGTTGCGGCTCTACCTGCTCTGGGCCAGTGCGGGGGTGGTCGTTCTACTCATTGCGACGGTTGCCGTGCACGGATGGTGAAGGAGATTATGGGAATCTCTTGGTTGTTGCCCGGATTATTGGGGTTGCCCTGGGTGGGGGCGGCAGTCGTCGCGCTGTGGGGCGAGCGCCCGCGCCTGCGGTTAAGGGCAGATCACCTGGCCTGTGCCTTTGCGGCGGTGTCCTGGCTGCCGTTGCTGCTGATGCTTGGCCAGGTGAAGGGATCGGACACGACGCTATTTCGCGCGCCCTGGATACCGACGGTGGGCATCAACCTGGCGCTGCGCCTTGATGCGCTGTCCCTTCCCTTGGTGGTGAATGTATTGGCCGTTTCCCTGCTGGCCCTATGGTATGGGCTGGGCTACCTGCGAGACAAACCACGCCTGCACGTGTGCAACGCGCTGCTCCTGGCCTTTATGGGGAGCATGTTGGGCACGCTGTTAGCCGACGATGCGCTCCTGTTTCTGGTTTTCTGGGAAGGGATGTTGGTTGCGTCCAGTCTGTTGATTGGTGGCTGGGGGGAGGGGGAGAACAGGGGGCGGATCACGCTCAAGTATTTCCTCTACACACAGATCGGCTCCCTGCTGCTATTGGTGGCCCTGGCGCGGCTGGTCGGGCTGGCGGGAAGCTCTGATCTCTCGGTCATTGCCGCCAAGGCGAGCGAGTTGCCACGGGAGGAGGTCCGGTGGATTGCCGCCCTGATGGTGATCGGGTTCTGCGTCAAGCTGGCGGTCTTTCCCGTGCACGCCTGGCTGCCCGACGCCCACTCTGTAGCGCCCATGCCGGTGACGGTGATGCTGGCGGCGGCGATGCTCAGCATGGGCGCGTACGGGATTCTGCGGTTTCCCCTGGTGGTCTTGCACGGGCAGGGTTTCGAAGCGTTGCAGCTTCCCCTGATGATCCTGGCCCTGGTCTCGCAGGTGTATGGGGCGCTGATGGCGCTGGCTTCGCACGATATCAAACGGATCGTGGCCTATTCCAGCGTCAGCCAGATGGGCTATGTCGTTTTTGCCCTGGCGTCGCTGAACCCACAAGGGATGGGGGGAGCTGTTTTCCACGTGCTGAGTCACGGCATCCTCAAGGCGCTGTTGTTCATGGGCGTGGGGTTGGTGATGCACGCCACCGGGCGGCGGCAATTGGAGGAACTGGGCGGGCTGTATCGCACGATGCCGGGGGTAATGGCAGGTTTGTCCATAGGGGCCATTGCCATCGCCGGTTTGCCGCCATTCTGCGGCTTTCATAGTGAATGGCTGATCTTTACCGGCGGAATAGCGTCGCGCTATCCAGTACTCGGATATATAGAGGTGTTGATTCCGCTGTTGACGGCGGGCTATGCGGTCTGGTTTGCGATCCGCCTGGCGCTGGGAACCAGCCCGAAAGGTATTTTGCCGCACCCGGACCTTCCGGCCATGAGCTGGCCGTTCTATGTGCTGGTCATCCTGGCTCTGGTCGTGGGTATCTTTCCAGCGCCCGTCTACGCATGGGTGATGGATGCGGCGGCGCTCTTGTTACCAGGGGGTGGGCTATGAGTGGCCTGGGCGTCTGGACACCCTTTGTGCCCCTGGCGTTGGGAGTGCTGGCGGTCTACCTCGTCGCCCGCGTTTTCACACGGTGCAACGGCGTGTTGGCCAGTCTGACGGCGCTGGCCTATGCGCTCAGCCTGCTGTCCGTTCTGCAACTCGTTGGGCGCACCCCAGCGGAGGGTTACCCGAGTTGGGGGCAGGTGGGCGGTGAGGCCATTCTGCGCGCTGATCCCGCCGCCCTGCTGTTGGCACTGGTCAGCCTGGTGTTGGGCCTGGCTGTCGCGCTCTATTCCGGGCGCTATCTGGCGCTGGACCGCCGATATGAGAACTATTACCCGTTGCTGCTGCTTCTGTCGAGCGGGGTGTTGGGCATGCTCATGGCTGTTGAGCTGTTCACGTTATACCTGTTCACGGTGTTGACCAGTGCCGCAGCCTATGTGCTGGTGGCCTTTCGGCGGCGCACCGAGACGGCGGTAGAGGCTGGCTTTAAATACGCCATCATGGGCGGAATGGCAGCTATCCTCATCCTGGCGGGCATCGGCTATATTTATCGCGCCGGTAACGGGCTGACCCTGCCGCTGCCCAGGGGGCAGGGCGCATGGCCTACGGTGGGCATGGGGCTGCTGTTGGCGGGCTATGCCGTCAAAGGGGCCTTGGTCCCGGCGCACGCCTGGTTGCCCGACGCGCATGGCCGCGCCCCCAGCAGTGTGAGTGCCATGCTTTCGGGCATCGTCATCGAGGCCAACGTGTACGTGATGGTCAAGGTGGCCCTGGGAGTGGGGTGGCCTGCCAGGCAGTTGGGGTGGCTGCTGATCGGCATGGCCCTGCTGAACATGACGGTGGGGAATGTCATGGCGCTGATGCAGGATTATGGCAAACGGCTGCTGGGATATTCATCCATCGCGCAGGTAGGGTACATTCTTCTGGCCTGGGGGGTGGGGCTGGTCTATGGGCTGCCAGAGGCGATTGCGGCTGGCTTGCTGCTGTTAGTGGCGCATGCGGCGATGAAGGGGCTGGCCTTTCTCAGCAAGGGGGTATGCCACTTTTACTGCGACGCTACCCGCGTTGAGGAGTTGGATGGGATGGCCCATCGCCTGCCCATTGCCGCCGGGACGTTCATCGTCGCGTTGGCTGGGCTGGCAGGCATCCCTCCGCTGGCCGGGTTCGTTGCCAAGTGGCAGATATTGGTGGCAGCCTTGCAGGGCGCGGGTTGGATTACCTGGCTGGTTATCGGGGGGCTTCTGCTGAACAGCCTGCTCAGCCTGGGATATTACGTGCCGCTCATGGGGCGCATCCTCAAGCCGCACGATGGGGCGCATGAGGGGATGCGGGTATCGTATTGGATGGTAGTGCCCACCCTTGGGCTGTCGGCGCTGGTCGTGCTCTTGGGGGTGTCGCCGCATATGCTGTGGAATCTGGTGCAGGAGGCGGCCCAATTTCTGCTTCTGTGGGGTCAAGGATAATGATCGCAGATTGGATTGCCAGCCCGCCTATTGCGCTAGTCCTGTTCCTGGGACTAGGGGTGCTTGGGTATCGGTGGGTCGGGCGCTGGTCGCCACGCGGCCCTGATTCGCCCGGCAAGCGCCAGCCGTATGCCTGTGGGGAAGACCTGCTCCCCACAGAGATCAGGCTATCGTACCGGCGCTTTTTCCGGCTGGCGTTGATGTTTGTGGTGGTACACATGGCGACGCTGGTGGTGGCTTTTCTGCCGCGCAGCCTGGACGCCCGCCTGCTGGCTACGGGCTATTTGCTGGTGGTCGGGGTGTGTGTGGACATACTCATTCGAAGGGATCGGTGAGATGATGCTGGAGCGCCTGTTTCGATGGGCCAGACGACGCTCACCCTGGGTGCTGCACTTTAACAGCGGGGGGTGTAACGGCTGCGATATCGAAGTGCTTGACCTACTGACCCCGCGCTATGACATCGAGCGCTTGGGTATCTTGAAGGAAGCCTCTCCGCGCTATGCGGACGTGCTGCTATGCACCGGCCCGGTCACCCGGCAATCGCGGGACAGGGTGTTGCGCATCTACGAGCAGATGCCAGAACCGAAATGGGTGGTGGCTGTGGGAGCCTGTGCCTGTTCAGGGGGGATTGTGGCTGATAGCTATAACGTCTTGGGAGGGGTGGACAAGATTCTGCCCGTGTCTCTGTATGTGCCGGGTTGCCCTTGTCGGCCAGAGGCCATCATTGATGCGGTGACGCGCCTGTTGGGGGAGATATGATAGATCTGGAGGCATTGCGCGAATTGCTGCTGGGTTGCTGTCCCGCTGCTATTCCGTCCATTCAGGTCGGTGTGGACGGGGAAACCTATGTGGATATATCGCAGGACGACCTGCTTGGCGTGGTGTATGCCCTGATGCAGACCACGAACTGGCATCACCTCTCGGCCATCACGGGCAGCGCGGACGAGGAGGGCCTGCAGGTGCTCTATCACGTGTGGCTGGGGGCCGGGCTTTCGCTGCGCGTGCGCTGCGGGCAGGAGGCGCCCCGGCTGCCGAGCCTGGTTCCCCTGATTCCGGGGGCAGATTGGTATGAACGGGAGGCGCATGATCTGCTGGGCATCGAGTTCAGCGGGCATCCCAACCTCAAGCCGCTGTTGTTGCCCGACAAGTGGGACGGGCCGCCGCCACTCTTGGCCAAGGATGGTGCATGATGGGACGGATGACCATACCCATTGGGCCACAGCACCCTCTGCTCAAAGAACCCTACTCTGTCTCGCTGGAGATGTCCGGGGAGCAGGTGGTTGCCGCGTCGCTGCGCGTCGGCTATGTCCATCGCGGGATCGAGCAGCTTGCGCAGAGGCGGAGCTATGTGCAGAACCTCTACTTGGTGGAGCGAGTCTGCGGCATCTGCTCGCACGTACACACGACGACCTACTGTCAGGCAGTCGAGCGGCTGGCGGATTTGCAGATTCCAGAGCGAGCCGCGTATATCCGGGTGTTGTTGTGCGAGCTGGAACGGATACACAGCCACCTGCTGTGGCTGGGCGTGCTGGCGGAGGCCATCGGGTTCACCACGATTTTCATGTATGCCTGGCGTGATCGCGAGATCATTCTGGACATTATGGACGCGTTAACCGGCGGGCGAGTCTCGCACGCGGCGAATGTGATCGGCGGGGTACGGGTGGATGTAACCCCCCCACAGGCGGAATGGCTGGGCGGCAGGTTGGACGAATTGGCGGGGCAGATGTACCTGTTCGAGTCGTTACTGCACGATGATCGGTCCTTTCAGGGCCGTACGCAAGGCGTCGGAGTAATCGACGCCGAGATGGTGCACAGCTTTGGCGTGGTTGGGCCCCTTGCGCGCGCGTCGGGGTGCCGGATGGATCTGCGGCGCGATGCCCCTTATGCGGCGTATTCCCGGCTGGATTTCCAGGTCGTCACCGCCTCTGCGGGCGATGTTTGGAGCCTGGCGGAGGTGCGATTGGGGGAGATACGCCAGAGCATATCTCTTTGTCGGCAGGTGCTCGATGGGTTGCCGGAAGGGGATCTGGCGGTAAAAGCGCCGCGCCGGATTCCGGCAGGCGAAGCGGTGGTGCGCTGCGAGGCTCCCCGTGGAGAGCTGCTGTACTATATCCGCAGCGACGGGTCCGAGCGGCCAGCGCGCCTGAAAATCCGCACCCCCACGCTTCCGGCGCTGATGGTTCTCCCGCGCCTGTTGCCAGGGCTGGAGGCTGCCGATGTCGCCCCGGTCATTGCGGGCACCGATCTGTGCATCGCCTGTTCTGATCGATAGGAGGAGCGGATGGCATTCATTGTCAGGCTGGCCCAGATGCTAATCTTCCCTGGTGCGCTGTATCTGATCCTGGGATCGCTGTTTATCATGTGGCTAGACCGGCTGTTGGTCGCCCGGTGGCAGGCCCGTGTGGGACCACCGTGGTATCAGCCCCTGGCCGATCTGATCAAGCTATTGTCCAAGGAGGATATTTCTCCAACGGGGACCGACGAGCGCATCGCCGCGCTGCTACCGCTGCTATCCCTGGCGGCGGCCCTGACGGCGGGCCTGTATGTGCCCGTGGGCAACACTGTCGTACACAGCTTTGAGGGAGACCTGATCGTGGTGGCATTTTTGCTGAGTGTGCCCACGTTGGCCTATTTCCTGGCCGGATGGGTCACGCCCAGCGTGTATGGCGTGATGGGGGGCAATCGCTCGCTGCTGCAATACTTTTCCTACGAGGTGCCTTTGCTGATGGGGCTGGTGGTGCCCGCGGTCTACTCCCGATCGTGGAGTATCATGGGCCTGGTGGACGCGCAGCATGGCTATCGTTGGCATCTGTTCGTGTTCCCCCTGGGGTTTGTGATCGCCACGATCGGGCTGATCGGCAAGCTAAAGCGCGTGCCGTTCGACATCCCCCATGCCAAGTCCGAGATGGTAGCGGGGCCTTTGACGGAGTATAGCGGGCGCAAGCTGGCCCTGTGGAAGCTGACTGTCGCCGTGCAGACGCTGGTGGGGATCAATCAGTTGGTGGCTGTGTACCTGGGAGGGGCAGATCGTCTCTGGGGTCATTGGGGACTGATTATTTACGCTTTGAAAGTGATCTTGTTCATGGGAGGATTGGCACTGATCCAGGTGCTATATGCGCGCATGCGTATCGATCAGATGGCGCGCATCGGGTGGCGGGCATTAGTGCCGCTGGGGATCGTCCAACTCCTGGTGGCTATCTGGCTATGAGGAAGGCAACATGGGAAAACGCCGCAATCGCGGATATCTGATACCGCACCTGCTCAAGGCTCCGTTTGGGAAACGGCATACCGTGTCTTTCCCCTTTGGCCCGCTCAAGCTGCCCGCTTCCTATCGCGGCCAGGTGATCATGCACATCGAGTTGTGCGTGGGGTGCGGGCGTTGTGTGCAAGATTGCCCGACGGGTAGCTTGCGGTTGGAGCGACTGGAGGGGCGGGGCGTGCGTATGGTGTTATACCAGGATCTGTGCGCCAGTTGCGGACAATGCGAGGCGAGCTGCCGAACCGGGGCCATTCAGCTCGACGCTTCCTACGCCCAGGCTGCCGTTTCGCGGGACGCGCTGCGGGTCGAGTGGGTGAAACCGGGGCGCCCCGAGGGGAAATAGTTTACGGTTTACGCGGGTCCAGGTTGCAAATCGCGGGTATTTGGCCTATAATCTGGTCCATATACCAGGCATGTGGGCAAGCACCAAGGAGATTCTCATGTATCAAAAAATCGTACTTGTCGGCAGGTTGGGGCGCGACCCCGAGATGCGTTACCTCCAGAATGGGACCCCGGTGACCTCGTTCAGCGTGGCCACGGATCGCAAGTGGACGGACGCCAGCGGTCAGACACAAGAGCGCACCACCTGGTTCCGCGTTTCAGCCTGGCGTCGCCTGGCTGAAACCTGCAACCAGTATTTGACCAAGGGGTCGTTGGTGCTGGTGGAGGGAGAGATTCAGGAGCCTCGGACTTATCAGGCGCGGGATGGCGAATGGCGCGCCTCGCTGGATGTGACAGCGCTCACGGTCAAGTTCCTCAGCACGCGCGGGGAGTCAGCGGCCGCGGGTGAATACTCGGCCCGTGACGAAGAGGCCGGTCCTACCATCGACGAGGAAGAGATCCCCTTCTAGAAGAACCGGATTATTAGCCTGGCGAGGGTGGAGCCGCAAGGCTCCACCCTTTGCGTACTTACTGTAGGCGCGGCATCCTTCCGCGTTTGAGGTCGCTTGACTGTTGGCCTTGTGTACCCTCGCGGAAAGCGCGCCAGCGGACCTCTGGTCCAGCAATGGCGCGGCTACATGTCCGCTGACAGGATGCAGCGTGATCAACCCCCCCCGGCTTTGCCCTGGCAGAGGTCGCTTGCGTTTCCTGCCCATTCACTCACTCACTCACCTCTACTGAAACAGGAGCAACCCATGATCACTGTGGACGCAGCGCAATGCAGGCAACTGGCTCGACGCCTGGACCTGCTGCAAGTTATGCCCGACGAGTTCGTACAGCAGGCGGTCACCCCGGAGGAAAAGCGGCGAGAGGCCAACCTCTGGTTCTTTCTGGTGGCGGCCTGCCAGTCGACGCGCACTCTGCAAGGCGCCATTGATGGGGTGTGGTACAGAGGTTGGGATTATATGGTGCGGGCCGCCCGCCGCCGGATGGCCGAGGTCCCCGACTATTTCGTGGCCGCTCAACTCGCGCAGGTGGACGGGGACGCGTTGCGACGCCTGTTCTCCGATGACGGCGTGGCCGAGCACTCGACGCTAGACCGGATCGAGGAGCGCGTGACACAGTGGCATGACGCCGCGCACGTGCTGCTGGAGCAGTATGGCGGGGATGTGATGAACCTGTACGAAGCCGCCGAGCATCGCCTGCGCGGCGAGGGGGGGATTCTGGCCCGCATGGCCACCGTTCAGGCGTATAGCGACCCCGTGGAGAAAAAATCCTTCCTGCTGATCATGTTTACCCATAAATGCGGGGCCTGGCAGGTGGATGATCTGACCAACTTGAAGGTGGCGATTGACTATCACATCATGCGCATCGCCCTGCGCAGCGGCATGGTGCGGGTAGAGGATGCCGAGCTGGCCCGCCAGCTTCAAGCGCGCCAGCCGGTGAGCGCCGAGCAAGACAATTTGGTGCGGGTGGCGGTGCGGGATGCCTGCGATCTGCTCATCGAGTATTCGCGCCATTCGGTGTTCGAGGTGGATAACATCCTGTGGATGATCGGGCGCAACTGCTGCTTCTATGACTATGACCCCATCTGTGGGGAGCATGCCTGCTGGCGGCAAAAAGAGTGCAGCCTGTTGCGGGGCATTGCCTATGACTGTCCCGGCGCCTGTGTGTTCGATGGGGTCTGTCTGGGGAGTCGCGACCCCGCCTACCGCGCCTATTGGGAGACGACGCTCTACACCTCTTTCTACTGAGCGGGAGAGTTCCTCCAGGTGCGAGGCCGAGCGGGGAAAAAGGTTGGCCTGGGAGCCGGACTCCCAGGCCAACTGTATGGAGGAGAGTGCGCCATGATGGCGCTACGCCGCCGTGGCGTGGCGTCGTCATGGCGTGCCGGATACAGCTATTCTACCGCCTCTTGTTGCCGTAGGTGTAACTAGGAGAGCGGAGTTAAGGGCTGGTCCGTCGAGGCCAGGGTCCTGCCTGGGCCATCCCCGCCACATATCTGGTCGAACATGCGATTCATGCTGCGCACGTAACGCACTCCTGCAATACCAAAACCTGCTTGCATGAACACAAGGATTATCACCGAGTTCAACAACGTCGTTGTGCTGGCTGCCGCCGTCGAGTTCGTCTGCGACGAATGCAAGCTATCGGCTGGCCCTTCGGCCAGAGCGATGGCTCCGGTACTCAGTGTCAGCGCCAAGATCAACAGCAGGAAAACCAATCTCTTGATGCGTGACGCGTTCATGGGCCTCCTTTCTGACTGCCGGTGAATGAGATTGCTCCCGCTGTGTTAGGGCTACCCCATCATGAGCGCTCATCCTGGTACTACCGATTCTGGACCGGAATGAGAGACCCGAATTGGCTGCCCGTCCGCCTGGTTCATTTGCGTGTATCTTATCACAGGGTAGGGCTGTGAGCATTGTGCAAGGCGTACAGATTGCCAACCTGGAATCATGGTCAGATTGCCACGGTTGGGACATGTGGGCACTCTTTATCCAACAGCCGGGCCCACACGAGCCCTTGGGGTTAAGATACACTGGCAGACGTGGAGTAGTTGTGTTATAATGCGTTCTGTTGTAAAAAACAGGGCCTTGGCTCTGGCAGGAGCAGACCGTTGACCCGAAAACTGTACCGGGAAGACCCCTATTGCAAGACTTTTGAAGCGCGGGTGGTGGAAACGACCAGCCTGGATGGGCGGCCCGCGGTCATCCTCGACGCAACCTGTTTCTACCCCACGTCGGGTGGGCAACCCCACGACACCGGGCGGCTGAACGGCGTGCCCGTGGTGGATGTGGTGGAGAAAAACGGGCAAATTGTGCATGCCCTGGCCGAACCGCTCTCCCAGGATGTAGCACGCGGCGAGATCAACTGGGATCGGCGGCTGGACCACATGCAACAGCACACCGGCCAGCACATCCTCTCGCGGGCGTTCGAGGTCGAGCTGGAGGCGGAAACCGTCTCGTTCCACCTGGGCGACGAGAGCAGCACTATTGACCTCGCCATCCCCGACCTGGACGAAGGCGCGGCAGAGCGTGTGGAGGAACTGGCCAATCGCGTGGTGATAGAGAACCAGCCGGTGCAGGTGAGCGAGCACGACGAGGCAGAGGTGCAGGCGCTGCCCTTGCGCAAAGCCCCCGCTGTAGAGGGACGGCTCCGGGTGGTGCGCGTGGGCGAGTTTGATGTATGCGCCTGCGGGGGCACGCATGTCCGCGCCACGGGCGAGATTGGCTTGATTCACATTCGCCGCTGGGAACGCCAGCGAGGGCAGGTGCGTGTCGAGTTCCTGTGTGGCGGGCGGGCGCTGCGCGATTACCGCCGGAAGAGCCGCCTGGTTTTGCAGTTGGCCGGTGATCTGACAGTGGGGATGGACGAACTGCCGGAAGCTGTGGCGCGACTGGTTGAGGCAGAGAAGACTGCCCGGCGGCAGGCGGAGAACCTGCGCAAAGGCCTGTTGAATGCCGAAATTCCCATCTGGCGCGCCGAGGCCGAGATGGTGGGGGAATGGCGTGTCTTCCATCGGGTCTTGGAGGATTACGACGCGGCGGACATGCGCTATTTGGCGCAACGCCTCGTCGAATGGCCTGATATGATTGCCCTGTTGGCCGTGGATGATCCGTCGCCCCAGCTTTGCTTTGCGCGTGGCGAGGATGTAAGCCTGGACATGTCCCGGCTGCTGCGCGAAGCGGTAGCACCCTATGGCGGGCGGGGAGGCGGCAGACCTCACCTGGCGCAAGGGGGCGGCATTAGTCCGGCCGAACTGCAATCTGTGCTAGAGCGGGCGCGGGCCGCGATCCGCGAGGAACAACGCTGAGGAAACGAGCGCGCTGAAGTGGCCGCGTTCGGCAGAGCGGAATGTCACGGGCCGCGAACGCACCGCAATGGCGGGAGTTGGGTCTGTGTGACTATCGAGGGAGGTAGGGGTGCTGAGGCAACTGGCAGCAGATGTGTTTGTGGAGACAGGCTACGAGAGCGGGAATGTCGGTGTCATCCGCACAGAGCGGGGCGGATTGCTGGTAGACACCCCCATGTTACCCCGCGACGCGCGCGATTGGCGAGAAAAGCTGTTCGACCTGGACGTGGACGAGATTTATGCCATCGTGAACACCGATTATCATCCTGAGCATTTCATCGGGAATGCCTTTTTCATGCCCACCCGTATCTGGGGGCACGAGCAGTCCGCCAAGCCGATTTCCAAGTACAAGACCTCTACGCTGGAGCAATTGAGCGCGACCTATCGCGAGGGAGATCCTGTTCTGGCCGACGAGATTGCCCAGATCGAGATTTACGAGCCCGAGTTGGAGGTTGGGGACCGAGCCACGCTCTATCTAGGTGGTGATCAGATCCAGGTACTCTACCTGGAGGGGCACACCCCGGCCTCGCTGGGCGTCTACCTGCCCAAGGACAAGATCTTGTTCGCGGGGGACAATGTCGTGAACAACGAGCACCCCACTTTGGCGGATGCCAATTCCCTGGCGTGGATCGAGACGCTGGAGCGGATACGGGAGATGGATGCCGAGGTGATCGTTCCGGGCAGTGGGGAACCTACGGGCAAAGAGGCTGTCGCTCGGCTGTAGGAATACATCCGGGAGATGCGCGACCGGGTGGCCGAGCTATACCAGAACGGGGCCAGCCGCCGCGAGTGCGTCGAGAAGGTGGGTATGCTGGACTTTTACCCGGTGCCGGAGGATCACGTGTCCC
>Ga0209347_1000413_pt1 | contig 112568 bp, 96 predicted proteins | sample AutmiccommuBRH23_FD_187382 | JGI IMG/M metagenome (GOLD analysis project Ga0209347, IMG submission 187382) | Deep subsurface microbial communities from Mt. Terri, Switzerland - Autotrophic microbial communities BRH/23 (SPAdes) (version 2) | ecosystem: Environmental > Aquatic > Deep subsurface >...
TGGGGCTGGCATCTCAACACCATCAGGTATTCCAGATTTTCGTTCCACGAATAGTGGCTTGTGGGAACGCTTTGATCCGACTGAGGTAGCCTCCCTGACATCGTTTCGTTATCATCCGGAGAAATTCTTTGATTGGATTCGTCCCCTGGTCGCGCAAATGGTTGCAGCCCTTCCGAATCCAGCGCACCGTTCCTTGGCCTCCCTGGAGGCTTCTGGCCACGTTAGAACAACGATCACTCAAAACATCGACGGTTTGCTCCAACGAGCAGGAGCACAGAACGTTTTGGAGGTGCATGGCTCCCTGGAGACCCTTTCCTGCGTCCGGTGTTTCGGCAAGCAATCTTCCAGGCAATACATTGGTCCCTTTCTGGAACGTGGTGAGATTCCACGTTGTCCAGGTTGCGGGGGAATTTTGAAGCCGAATCTGGTTCTGTTTGGTGAACAATTACCAGCACGTACCTGGCTATTGGCTCAGGAAGCCTGTCGCAAAGCCGATTTATTGATTGTCGCAGGTTCATCTTTAGAGGTCCTGCCAGTCGCGGGGCTTCCAATGCGAGCATTGGAGAACGGCGCTCATTTAATATTGATTAACCAATCACAGACTTATCTTGACCTGCGAGCAGACGTAGTCTTTCATGAAGATGTGGTCGACATCCTGCCACGAATTGTCCAAGAGGTAACCAGTGACTGATTCAGAACTTGAGCGAAGGCTGCATCGTTATCAGCGAGTAATTGACTTATCCAGTGAGTTGGCATTGACATTGGATTTAGACCGTTTGCTGAACCACGTAGTTCATGCGGCGGCTGAGCTTTGCGAGGCAGATGCTGCTTCGATCTTGCTCTACGATGAAGTCAAAGGTGTGTTGAATTTTGATGCTGCTTCAAATTTAAGTGAACCATTGATGCGCGGCCTGGTAGTGCCAGTTGAGACTTCAGTTGCCGGCTGGATTGTTACCCATCGTGAGCCGGTCATTATTGATGATGTTGATAAGGATCCGCGCCATTATGGCGGAGTTGGTGATGCTACAAAAATCAAGACTACTTCCATGCTGGGTGTTCCAATGATCGCTAAAGGAAAAGTAATTGGTGCGCTGGAAGTGATCAATAAGTTGAATGGAAAATTTACAGAAGAAGATCAGGAACTTTTGATGGTGTTGGGGGTACAAGCCGCTATAGCGATTGAAAACGCCCGGCTATTCCACCAATCTGATCTGATCAGTGAACTTGTCCATGAATTACGCACACCGCTGACCTCCTTAAATACGGCTGCGCGTTTGTTGTTACGCCCTAATGTGAGTGATGAAATCCGCGACCAGGTTACCGAGATCATTGCCTCGGAAACGGAACGCTTGAACGAGATGACAACCGCCTTCTTGGATTTGGCGCGTCTTGAATCGGGGAGAGCAACATTCCATATTGAAGTCTTTGATATTCATCTTTTGCTCAGCGAATGTGTGAATCAGATGCGTGCCAAGGCAGAAGAAGATAAAGAAGTCTGTATACACCTGGACTTGCCTGAAGAAGATGGCGGATTACCCGATCTACGGGCGGATCGAGATAAGGTCAAGCAGGTTCTGTTGAATTTATTGTCCAATGCGATTAAATATAATGTTCCAGAAGGGAAGATCGTTGTGAAAGCCCGTCAGATGGGGAATGAGCTGGAGATCAGCATCCAGGATACCGGGCCTGGCATTCCCCCTGAGAGCCTGACGCATATGTTCGAAAAATTTTTCCGTGTACCTGGGATCGAAAAATCAGTTCAAGGTACCGGGTTGGGTTTGTATATCTGTAAACGGATTATGGATGCTCATCGAGGCCGCATTGAAGTCGTAAGTGAACAGGGGCAAGGCACAACATTTATTCTGTCTTTCCCACTGCGGTCCACAGAATCCTAGGATGGTTAATTTTTGCCGGGCTTGAGTAAAATTTTCAAGACACCTGGTTGGGCAGCAGATGCAAAGGCTGTTAGCCCTTCATCGAGTGTATAAGAAGTTACAATCAATTCGCGGGGGTCAATTCTTCCACTCTCCAACAGTCCAATCGCAGGTGCGAATGGCCCACAGCGGGAGCCAACTAGAGTAATTTCATCCACCACGATCGCTGAGAAATTCACCAACAAATCACCTTTATAGGTGCTCTTTAATACCAGCGTGCCGCGCGGGCGAATAGCATGGCGCGCCAGGTAAAAGCCCTCCGGTGTGCCGGTTGCTTCCACGACAATATCGAATTTTTTGGTGGGAACCTGGTCAGGCAGAATCACCTGGATGCCACGCTTGCGCAGTAATTCCTGCTGTCGTGACCGCCGCGCCACAACCTGAATACCACAACCGGTCAGCGCCAAAGTCCAGGCAATGAGCTGACCTAAACGTCCGGCGCCAATCACCAACACCTGGTCGGTAGGACGGATAAATACTTGTTCCTGGATTTCCAGCGCGGCAGCCAGCGGCTCCACAAAAACAGCAGCTTCATCAGGCACTTCATCGGGTACAGTATGTAAATTTTTTACAGGCAGGGTGACATAATCTGCGAAAACCCCCTGCCGTCCAGCGATTCCGAGTACACTGCGCCGTTCACAATGCGTTGGCCGGCCGGCTTTACAGTCAGAGCATGTTCCACAAGCAGCATTAATCTCACCCACCACACGCTTGCCGACCCAGGCCTGGCTGGCTTCATCCTGTTCGGATACGCGCATTACCGTGCCCACAAATTCATGCCCCGGGATGCCTGTGAATGGGTAATATCCTTTCACCATTTCCAGGTCGGTAGCACAAATACCCGCCAGATTTATGCGCAATAATGCTTCTCCTGGTGGAGGGTTGGGGATCGGAAGATCATTACGTACAGACAGGCTATTGTTTTCTAACCAAACAGCTTGCATGGGAAAAACCTCTATGGCTCTCTGAATTTAACGCGCCCCACGCCGCCCAAACTGTCTCTCGAGCAGATCAACCGAAATATGGATCATTGTGGGGCGTCCGTGCGGGCAGGTGCGTGGTGATTGACAGGCTTCCAGGTTATCCAACAAAGCACTTTGTTCATTCAGCGATAGCATCTGACCGCCTTTCACGGCCGCACGCTTGCAGATGCGGGCGATGATACGCGCTTCGATCTCCTTGCCCAACGGTGTTTCGTCTTCTTCAAAGTCTTCAACCAGAACCCGCAAGGCCGCAGCAGGATCGCTGCCGGATAATAAGGCGGGGATGGCACGCATCAAGTAGGTATGTGGTCCGAATGATTCCACGACAAAGCCCAATTCAGATAGTAATGGGAGCTGATCATTGAGCAGGCGGACCTGGGAGGTTGGTAGTTCTACCATGGCTGGTTGTAGCAAGGCCTGGCTGGGGATATGGCTGGAGCGTTGGGCCATCATTTGCTCGAATAATACCCGTTCATGGGCTGCATGTTGATCGACGAGGTATAAGCCGTCCGGACCCTCGGCGACCAGATATGTGTTTGCTATTTGCCCGATCAGGCGCAGCAAGGGAACCCGCTGTCCGGGTAAACCTGGCTGGCTGGTCTGCTGGGGAGCTAAGAGTGCATCGGTGTTCGATTCATCGAGTGATGGCTCAGTGGAGGTTGGTTGGGTGTAGGCTTCTTCCCACTGTTTTTCGGGTGGTGTCCAGCGAATTTGGCTTGGGTATTCTTGAGTATGTGCCCCGGCTCCAGGAATTGGTGCATAAGCAAGTAAGGCGCGCCGGACTGCTTGCTGCACAGCCAGGAAAATGTGCTCTGGTTGTTGAAAACGGACTTCAGCTTTAGCCGGGTGCACATTTACATCGACCGCTTCAGGGGGAAGCTCAATAAACAGAACTGATAAAGGGTATCTCCCAACCATTAATAAAGTATGGTAGGCTTTCAGCAGGGCTGCAGTCAGGGCTGTATCTTGTATGGGGCGACCATTGACAAAGAAAGTGATCTCTTTGCGGTTAGAACGAGTCAAATCGGTTGGGCTGATGAAACCTGTAACAGATATCTGTGGCTCTTCGAAGACAACTTCCAACATCTGTCGGGCAACATCAACTCCGTAAAGATTGGCAAGCACTTCCCGCCGATTGCCGTTACCGCTGGTTTGAAGGGCCAGGCGCTCATCTTGCAGCAGCTTGAATCGAACCTGAGGATAGGCCAGCGCATAACGAGTTACCAATGAGTCAATCTGCCGGCGCTCAGTAGTATCGTGTTTTAGAAATTTCAACCTGGCAGGCACATTGTAAAACAGGTTCTCCACCCGCACGACAGTCCCCAGGGGCGCTCCAACCGACTCGATGGAGCTGCTGTTGCCCCCCTCGACGCGTAATCGGGCGCCGCTGTCTGCCTGAGGCGTGCGCGAAGTAATTGTGAACCGCGCTACAGAGGCAATCGAGGCCAGGGCTTCGCCGCGAAAACCCAGTGATTGGATATGGGTTAGCTCGTTGGCTGAAAATAATTTGGAGGTAGCATGGCTCTCAACAGCCAGGGTCAGCTCATCCGTGGGGATACCTGCGCCATCGTCAGCAATTTCGATCAGGCGTTTGCCAGCCTCATCCACGCGGATTTGAATCAGCGTGCTGCCAGCATCCAGCGCATTCTCCAACAATTCTTTCACCACTGAGGCTGGGCGTTCAACGACCTCTCCTGCGGCGATTTGCGAGGCTACCTCAGGATGTAGTTTTCGAATAGGCATGCAGTAATTATATCAGCCTGCGCGTTCACCGGATGTTATGCCCTTTCAGTGTGCACATCAATCCCTTATAATGGTGCTATGACTTTCACAACCTTATTTTTTGATCTCGATGAAACTCTGTATCGCAGCAGCACCGGATTATGGGGTGCCATTCGTGAGCGCATGAATTGCTTCATGCATGAGCGCGTCGGCTTACCTGAAGCGATTATCCCTGAGCTGCGCGAGCAGTATTACCGCAAATATGGCACTACCCTGCGTGGCCTGCAATTACATCATGAGGTGGATACCGACGATTACCTGGCATATGTACACAATTTACCCCTGAAGGATTATCTCCAACCGGACCCGCAGCTCCGCTCAATATTACTGGAATTACCCCAGCCTCGCTGGATCTTTACCAATGCGGATGCGGAGCATGCCTATCGTGTGCTGGATATCCTGGGAGTAAGCGATTGTTTTGTGGGCGTAATCGATGTGCGCTCTGTTCACCCAGCCTGTAAACCTGCTCCTGAGGCTGTGTGGAAGGCATTGGAAATAGCAGGCAGTCCAGTACCAAACGCATGTGTTCTTTTAGATGACTCGCCAGCCAATATTGCTGGTGCACAACAGCTTGGTTTGACAACCGTCCTGGTCGGGAATGGGACTCATCCCCATGCAGCTTCTTACCAGGTGACAAATCTGGTAGATTTACCCGCGGCGCACCCAGAATTCTGGCGTGGGTTAGTAGGCAGGTAATTGGAGGTGCAGGTATGGATACCACTCGGGCATTTTGGGTAATCTGTATTACATTGGCCGTTGTAATTGTCCTGAACCTGGGGATCTATGCCGCTTTCTCGCGCCGTAAACCAGACAGCTACTCTCAATTATTCGGTAAAGTCACTCACGAAATGCGCAACCCCTGGCAGCAAAATAATGCGGCTCTCGATGAACTTTCCAAACGTGTTGCCGACTTGCGAGCCATTGACTCGGTTGAAGAAGGCGCAGAAAATCAGAGGAAACCTGAGACCGATGGATAAAGTTTGTACACTGACAGCTGCGGCTGAAAGAATTGAAAGTGGTACAACCCTGGCGTTGGGTGGTATGACACTTTATCGCAGGCCGATGGCATTTGTGCGTGCCTTGTTGGCGCGGTTCAAGCGTGATCAAACACCCGATGAGCTGACTTTGTTAGCATTTACCGCGGGCCTGGAAAGTGATCTCCTGGTAGGTGCTGGTCTGGTCAAACGCACACGCACATGTTACTTTGGGCTAGAAATTTTCGGGTTGGCGCCTATGTTTACCCATTACGCCAATCGTGGTGAGCTCCTCATCCTGGAAGAAACTGAAGCCAGCCTGGCATTGGGACTGCGCGCTCAAATGGCTGGGATCGGGTTTATGCCGGGTAGGGCCTGGCTGGGAACAGATCTGCCTCGCTTGCGCCCGGATGTTGCAACGATTCGCGACCCATATTCCGGGGAGGAATTGATGGCTTTCCCGGCTATTCGCCCAGATGTAGCTGTGATCCATGCATTACAGGCAGACCCACACGGCAATGCTCGAATTGGGGATAACCGTGGAATTGATGAGGAGCTGGCATTAACCGCTGACCTGGTAATTATTACAACCGAAGAAATCGTCCCTGAATTAATGAAAGCAGATCTCGTGGCTCCTTTCGTGGATATGGTAGTCCTGGCGCCGCGAGGCGCCGCGCCAACTTCCTGCCACCCACTCTATCCATTGGATGGTCAGGCTCTGCTCGAATACACAGAACAAGTTAATGAGCCAGCATCGTTTGCTGCGTACCTGGAACGTTGGCTGGCTGAATGATCTGGCTCAGTTTTGCAATCGCAATTACGCCAATTATTAAAGGGTGATGGGGGATTATACAAATTGTTTACCATGCTCTAATCAAATATTGACAATCATTGGTTAAAATTTTTAGTGAGTTCTGTCGATAGTAACAGAATTTTTTGTCAAACATTTAACTCATCCTGGAGACGAGTAGTACCAGGCAGAAAGATGGACATATTATGAATTCTAAAAGCTGGCTGGCTGTTATCAGCGTTGTGAGTGCTCTATTGTTAATTACGGTCGCTTGTTCGGCAGGTTTTCTGGCGGGTCGTTTTATCTTCCCTGCCACGGATGGGGCTGAGACTGGCACAACACTTTTCGAGCCCCCCGCCGTAGTGGACAATCTACCGCAGCTTGAAGATCCTGGCAATACACCTGGCAATCTGGATCAGTTATTCCGACCATTCTGGCAGGCCTGGGAACTGGTACACGAAAACTATGTAGATCAGCCTGTTGATGACGAAGCGCTGATGCGGGGAGCTATCAGTGGGATGATGGCCGCCTTAGGCGACCAACACACCTCCTATCTCGACCCTGTTCAGTTCGAGCAGTCTACTGAGCAGCTTCAAGGTCAGGAGTATGAGGGGATTGGCGCCTGGGTTGACATTTCAGGTGATTATCTTACGATCATCAGCCCGATGCCCGGTTCGCCTGCTGAAAAAGCGGGATTACGACCTGATGACAAGGTAATTGGTGTTGATGGCGAAGATGTGACAGGTTTAGATGGTGAATCAGTCCGTCAGAAAGTTATCGGGCCACGCGGGTCAACTGTAACCCTGACCATCCTGCGTGAAGGAGAGGAGCACTTTGATGTAGTTGTAGAGCGCGCCAGCATTGTTGTGCCCAGTGTGGATGCAAAGATGCTGGATGGACAGATCGGTTACATCCAGCTGTATACGTTTGGGGATGATACCGCCCGTGATCTACACAATGCAATCGAAGAACTATCGGATCAGAATCCGGTAGGTTTGATCCTTGATTTACGCAACAACGGCGGTGGCTATCTGGAGACTGCCATCGATGTTGCTTCCGAGTTTATCCCGGATGGGATCGTGATGTACGAAGAATATGGCGATGGACGCAGAGATACCTATGAAGCGCGTAGAGGTGGTACTGCCATTGATATCCCCCTGGTCATCTTGATCAATGAAGGCAGCGCTTCCGCCTCCGAGATTGTGGCTGGGGCGATCCAGGACCGCGGCCGAGGTCTCCTGGTGGGCGAAACATCTTATGGCAAAGGCTCTGTGCAAACCTACAACGCCCTGGTTAATGAGCAAGGTGCAGTCAGGATAACCATTGCGCGCTGGCTTACCCCCAACGGACGCCAGATCAACGAAGTTGGTCTGGAACCAGACGTAAAGGTTGAGATTACCGAAGAAGATCTAGCTGCCGATCTCGATCCGCAGCTTGACCGGGCAATTGAGCTACTATCCAAATAGTGGTGAGTGCTGCCCATTAAGGTTCAACTTAGAAGTATTGTACTGAAAGATTACCTGTGGGCTTTGGGATCAGAATAGAACTAGAGGATTGACCTATGATTTTCGATATCCGTTACATGATTTTTATGCTGCCTGCCATCATCATTATGATGGTGGTGCAGTGGTATGTCAGCTCGGCTTATAACAAATGGAGCAAGGTGGCGGCGCGCAGTCGCTCCACAGGAGCGCAGGCTGCACAACGCTTGATCGATAGAAGTGGTTTGTACAATGTGCGCATCGAAGGAGTGGCTGGTCGCATGACCGATCATTATGACCCGCGCCAAAAGGTATTACGGCTCTCGCAGGGTGTCTACCAAGGCGAATCTGTAGCTGCTCTGGCAATTGCAGCCCATGAATTGGGACACGCTTTGCAAGACAAAGAGGAGTATATGCCACTGCGCTTACGCGCGGCTCTGGTTCCAGCTGTGAATATCGGTTCATACCTGGGGTGGTTTTTGATCCTGATTGGTTTAATGCTTGGGTTTACCGAACTTGCCTGGGTAGGAATTGCAGTTTTTTCAACCGGCGCACTGTTTGCTCTGGCTACTCTGCCAGTTGAGCTGAATGCTTCTGCCCGAGCGCGCCAGATGTTAGCTGAATCTGGCATCATCCAGGGTGAGGATGAAATGCGCGGGGTAAATCATGTGCTGAATGCAGCAGCTATGACGTATGTCGCGGCCCTGATTACAGCGGTCATGCAGCTGCTGTATTGGATCAGCATGGTGGTTGGCATTGGTCGCCAGCGCGATTGATAAATAACGACCGTGGTGTGTTGTCACTGAAGGAAGTAAGAAGATGACAGCCCAAAAAATATTCTATATTCTACTAATAATTATTGTAGCAGGCATCTCAGCGTTTGGCGGAGTCCTGGCTGGCGGTGTCGTTGCCTATCGCTTTTTACAGGATCGCTTTGACCCTGCAGGGGAAGTTCAGTCCCCAATTAGCGAATTACCAACCGAGGTATTGCCAGAAACACAAGTCCTCGTTTCCAATACCGATATCCAGACCAACATCACTCAGGCAGTTGAAAAAGTTGGCCCTGCAGTGGTAACTGTCGTTGGTACGGTCGCTGGGCGTGAAACATTTTTCGGATATACTGGCGATCAGCGAGTAAGTGGTAGCGGGGTGATCATCTCAGCCGAGGGTTATGCGGTTACCAATAATCACGTAATTGAAGGGACTACCAGTGTCAAGGTGCTGCTGGCTGATGGTAGCGAATTGCCAGCCACGCTGATCGGGGCAGATCCGTATGCGGATCTGGCAGTATTGAAATTGGATGGTGAAGTCCAGAGTTATGCCAGCCTGGGCAATTCGGATGCTTTACAACCTGGTGAAACAGTAATTGCCATTGGTTCACCGTTGGGTGAGTTTGTCAACACGGTCACAGTAGGTGTTGTAAGCGCTACCGGACGCATGATTGAAACCGAGAATGGTTACCAGATTGAAAATCTAATCCAGACGGATGCAGCCATCAACAGTGGTAATTCTGGTGGTCCACTGGTCAATCTGGCGGGTGAAGTGATCGGGATCAATACCTTGGTTCTACGCGGGAGTCAGATGGGCAGTGCATCGGCAGAAGGGCTTGGATTTGCGGTGCCTACCTCAGTAGTACAAGAGGTCGCTGGACAAATCATCGAACGCGGCTTCTTTTCGCGACCCTACCTGGGAATTCGCTGGCAGTTTATCTCTCCAGATATCGCCTCGGCTTACGATTTACCGGTCGAGTGGGGCGTATATGTGTCGGATGTTGTACCGGGCGGTCCGGCTGACCTTGGCGGGATCCGATCAGGTGATATTATCACCCGCATCGGAAACGCCAAAATCGACGAGGATACGCTCTTTTTGAACGCGCTATTTGCCAACCAACCTGGTGAGATGGTAGAGATTGATATTGTCCGCAATGGAAATCCTCAGACTTTACAACTTACCCTGGGAGAATCTCAATCGAGTTAGTAGATAGACATCCTAGTTTATTATTAGCCTTCCAGCAGACAGCTTGTTCAATGGCCGTCTGTTGTATTTTCTCTCGATAATTCCAGTATAATTCTACAGGAATAACCTCCTTGACAGGCTTATCAAGCTGGTATATGATCACTCGCTTGATATTCCGTACTGAATTGAGCCCTTATGAATCCGAACCAAAATGAAAGTCCATTTAATCGAGTCGCCCGTGATGAACCGCGGCGTGGCTTGTCAACCTGGTTGATCGGACGTCCACTTCCCACGGCAGATGCCCCGCATCAAACGATTGGTAAGGCTGTTGGCCTGGCAGTTTTTGCCTCTGATGCTCTATCGTCCACAGCTTACGCCACTCAGGAAATCCTGGTGATCCTGGCAATTGCCGGTACCGGTGCTTTTGGCTACGCTTTTCCGATCTCGATCGCCATTGTCGCATTGATGGCAATTGTTGCTATCTCTTATGAACAAACCATTCATGCATATCCAGATGGCGGAGGTGCGTATATCGTTGCCAGGGATAACCTGGGTGAATTGCCAGCTCAGGTGGCGGGATCAGCTTTACTGACCGACTACATTCTTACTGTAGCTGTTTCCATATCATCTGGTGTTGCCCAAATTGTCTCAGCTTTTCCTGAAATTAAAGATTATCGAATACTAATAGGCGTAGTTCTGGTTGTTTTTACCATGTTGATTAATCTGCGTGGGGTGAGAGAATCCGGATCCATTTTTGCCATTCCATCGTACTTCTTTTTGGCAATGATGGTTCTAATGCTGGTGGTGGGCTTTTTCCGGTTTATCACTGGGAGTTTAGGTGCCGTCATTGATCCTCCCCATCTGGAGGCTCTTGGTCCGTTGGTGGCAGTGACGCCTTTTCTTATCTTACATGCATTTTCTAGCGGTACCTCTGCCTTGACAGGTATTGAAGCGATATCCAATGGTGTGACAGCCTTTAAAGAGCCTCGCAGCCGTAATGCAGGGATTACCTTGATCTGGATGGCTTTTATTTTGGCCACCCTGTTCTTAGGGATAACCTTTCTTTCTACCCAAATTCAGGCTATCCCATCGGAAGAAGAAACGGTTATCTCCCAACTGGCGCGTACGGTCTATGATAGTCGCGGTATTTTATATTTGATGACGATTACGGCAACCACGGTAATCCTGGTGATGGCTGCCAATACGGCTTTTGCTGGATTCCCGCGTCTTAGCGCCATGCTGGGCGCAGATGGGTTCATGCCTCGCCAATATGCTTTCCGGGGCAGCCGTCTGGTTTACTCAAATGGGATTGTTTCCCTGGCGATTTTTGCCAGTATATTGATCGTAATTTTTAAGGCCAGTGTAACAGCGCTGATTCCCCTCTACGCAATAGGCGTTTTCTTGTCTTTCACACTTTCTCAAAGTGGTATGGCGAGACGCTGGTATAAGATGGGCCAGCTTGAGCAAGGGGAAGAAGTTAAAGAACGCGGCTCCACATTACATTATGACCATCTCTGGAAGTTAAAAATGGTCGTCAATGGTTTTGGCGCTTTGCTTACCTTTTTGGTGATGATCGTATTTGCATATACTAAATTTGCTGATGGCGCCTGGGTAGTCCTTATCGTGATCCCGTTTTTGGTGTTCATCTTTTCTGCAATCCATCGACATTATCGTGGGCTGGCAAAGAGTTTGTCTCTGGATGATTTTGGCGCACCGCCAATGACACCCCGTCATCGGGTTATTCTACCGATATCAGGTGTTCATCGGGGGACATTGGCTGCTTTGCGTTATGCTCGGGCATTATCTGATGATGTCACTGCGGTGCACGTGTCAATTGACCCCATGGAAACCCAGAAACTTGATGATAAGTGGGATATCTGGGGGGAGGGTGTACGCCTGGTTATGCTTGATTCTCCTTATCGCTTGCTGTTGGAACCATTAATCGATTATATTGAAGAAGTTGCCAGTAAGCGTCAGCCAAACGAGACAATCACGGTTGTGGTGCCGCAGTTTGTACCGAAACACTGGTATCACAATTTATTGCATATGCAGACGGCATTTTTATTAAGAGCAGCATTGATATTTAAGCCGGGAATTGTGATCACGGACGTACCTTATCAGGTCGAATAACCTGATCAAGACGATGGAGTTGATATTATGAAGGTCATTGTTGTAGGTTGTGGCCGAGTAGGATCCGAATTGGCCTACCGGCTCTTCGAAAAAGGGCATAAAGTTTCGGTAATCGATACCCAGCTCAGCGCATTTGAAAATTTAGATTCCAGGTTTCGGGGGCGGACGATAGAGGGAGAAGCCCTCAACCAGGATGTACTGAACCGCGCAGGCATTGATCAAGCGGATGGCATCGCTGTTGTGACCAGTTCAGACACACTCAACGCAGTAGTCGCCCAGATTGCCCGCTCGGTTTATCGGGTGCCGAATGTGGTTGTGCGTAACTATGATCCGAATTGGCGCAAATTACATGAGGAGTTTGGCCTGCAGGTGGTCAGCACAAGCAGTTGGGGAGCAGGGCGAATTGAGGAATTGCTTTACCATCAGGAGCTGCGCACAGTCTTTTCAGCTGGCAATGGGGAGGTTGAAGTATATGAATTCAGCGTGCCTCAGGCATGGCATGGCCATAAACTGGGAGAGTTGATCAATTCCGAAGAATGTACTCCAGTCGCCATAACGCGCTCTGGAAAAGCTATATTGCCTGATTGTGATTCTATTGTTGAGACAGGGGATGCGGTCCTGGTAAGCGCCACATTTAGTGGCATTCGTAAGCTGCGCGAAATGCTTCACGCTGGTCAGGAGGCATGAAATGTTTGTAATCGTTGCTGGAGCCGGGAGAACCGGCACACAGTTGGCTCTGCTGCTATTGGCGCAGGGATATGATGTGCGGGTGATTGAACACCGTCCGCAAATATTGAGCCGGATCCATCATGAGCTTCCAACTGAGGTTATCTTTCAGGGTAATCCAACGGATCCAGGTGTTCTAGAGACGGCTGGGATCCAGAAAGCGCAAGTACTGGCTGCCTGTACTGCATCAGATGAAGATAACCTCGCAATCTGTTATCTGGCGCGCAAGCTCTTTAACATCGGACGCACCATTGCCAGGATCAACAATCCTCGTAATGCCTGGCTGTTTGACGAGAAATTCAATGTCGACGTCGCCCTCAATCAATCCGATGTGATGGCTAAAATGATTGAAGAAGAGATGTCGATGGGGGATATGGTCACTTTGATGAAATTACGCCGTGGTGATTTTTCACTGGTGGAAGAAAAAATTCCTGTTGGGGCACGGGCAGTAGGGATCGCCATAAAAGACTTGCCGCTGCCCGCTGAATGTGTTATTGCCGCTGTCATCCGGCATGGCGATTTGATCGTGCCACGCGGCTTGACTATTCTGGAAGCCGGAGATGAAGTCCTGGCGGTGACCAACCCTGAAGGGGCAGATGATCTGGCAAGGCTGTTTGCCCCGCCGGATCGCAAGGAATAATCGATTAAAAAGCATAGCTAGTTTGCCAAACAGCCTTGCCTGGCAGGTAGGGCTGTTTTTTTGAATTTTTAAAAGGGGAGCAGTATGTATCTTCGGGGTGGTAACAGTGCCGAGCGCATTTCCTGAGCTGTTTGGAAGCGGTGGCGGCGATCAAACTCCAGGGCTTTGGCAATAACTCTGTCGGTGGTCTTTGAAACGCTGGGATTTAACGGCCGGATAGAAGACACGCCCGAGGCATAATCTGCTAAACCTGCAATAACCCTATCTTTGGCGCGTGGTGGTAAACGCCCAGCTAATAGATAATAAATCGTTGCACCCAGGCTATAGATATCGCTGCGGGCATCTGTCCCCCAGCCATGCTCATCAAATTGTTCGGGCGGAGCGTACTCCAGAGTTCCGAAAGTGTTGATATAAGATTCGGCAGCCTCGATCTTGCGCTCGACTTCTTTCATAAGGCCGAAGTCAACCAGGACCACCCGTCCATCGGGCGTCAGGATTAGATTTTCTGGCTTAATATCCCGGTGAATAACTGGGGTGGGCAGCGTGTGCAGATAGCACAGCGCATCCAATACCTGGAGTGTCCAGCCGATCACTCTGCTTTCATCCAGTATCTGGTGCTGACGCTGAGCGCGCTGGCTGATCTGCATCAGTGTGCAGCCGGCTATATATTCCATTACCAAATATTCATTCTGGTGGCTGGGGAACTGGTCGTAAATATGGGGTATATTGGGATGGTCCAGGGTCTGGAGGACAGACATCTCGCGCAGGAGCTGGGTTTGCACCTGCTGGCGAGTATCTGGATCTTCACAAAACATAGGATCCAGGCAGGCTTCTTTGATCGCTACCGAAATCTGGTCGCTTTGGCGTGTGGCCTGGTAGATCGCGCCCATCCCACCTCGGGCAATCTCGCCTTCAATCCTGTACTGCCCGCTTTTCCCGCTGAGTATTTCCCCAACCTGTATCTGCGCCATTCAAAGTCTCCAGACCTGGCTAGATATAGAAACCAAAACCTCCACGGCATTTTACCATGGAGGCCTCGGTCGGCGTGGTGGGCGCGGAGGGGCTCGAACCCACGAACCTCACGGATGTGAACCGTGCGCTCTGACCAACTGAGCTACGCGCCCTTTTAGCGGTCGAAATTATACCCGAAGAGTAAGAGGATTGCAAGCGCTACCTGCGAGATTTGAAAATCTATGGTAAAACAGTGAATAAGCCATCCTGCCATTCTTATGCTAAATCAACGTCTATGCGACAAGTTTTGAATCTAAAGAAATTAGCTGCTGCTCGGGCACTGGAAGCTGTATCAAGTGGAATGAGCCTGGGTTTAGGTTCCGGATCTACCAACGCCATCTTTGTGGAATTATTGGGTGAAGCAATCCAATCTGGACGCCTGACGGGGATACGGGCTGTACCCACATCCAATGTCACAGCCCAACATGCGCAACGTCTGGGCATCCCTTTGGCGACCTTGCAGGAGCTCCCAGAGTTGGATCTGGCAGTGGACGGCGCTGACGAGGTGGACCCTGATCTGAATCTGATCAAAGGCCTGGGCAAAGCCTTGTTGCGAGAAAAAATTGTCGAAGTCCATGCTCGGAAGCTGCTGATTATTGTAGATGAATCTAAATTAGTACCCCAATTGGGCTTGCGCGGACCGCTGCCAGTGGAAATTGTGCCTTTTGAATCTGGAGCACACGTACGCTGGCTGAACTCGCTCGGCTGCCGGGCAGAATTATGGCATGATGAAAATAACCGTCCCTGGGTGACCGACAATCACAATTTTCTAGCGCGCTGCTGGTTTGCTCGGGGCATCTTGGATGTTTATGCTCTCGCACGCCAGTTAGAAAGTCGCCCTGGAATTGTGGAGCATGGTCTATTTCTGGATATGGCTCACCAGGTGATAGTGGCTGGCGTGGATCAAATTAAGTTATTGGAGCGAACCCATTGAACATTGAGATAGCGGCATCGATTCTCTCGGCTGATTTTGGTCATCTGGCCGATCAAGTCCTGGAAGCGATCCAGGCGGGTGTAGACCGTATCCATGTGGATGTGATGGACGGGCATTTTGTACCAAACCTGACCATAGGGCCATTGGTCGTGGAAGCCTTGCGCGGGCTCACACACCACGCGCAGATACCTTTAGATGTCCATTTGATGATCGAGCGACCAGAATTGCTTATCCCAGCCTTTGCGCAAGCGGGAGCAAACTACCTGACCGTGCATGTTGAAACCTGCCCACATTTACATCAAACAATCCAGATGATCCGTGAGCTGGGGGTAGCGCCTGGTGTGACCTTAAATCCTGCAACTCCATTGAGCAGCCTGGAAGAGATCTTGCCTGAAGTGGATCAGGTATTGATCATGAGCGTTAACCCTGGCTTTGGCGGACAGGCTTATATTCCAGCCAGCACCAGCAGGATTAATCGCCTGCGCCACATGTTAAACGAGCGCAGGCTGGAAAGGGTAGCCATCGAAGTGGATGGTGGTATCAAAGTGGAGAATGTACAGAAGGTCGTGGCTGCTGGTGCCAGTATTCTGGTTATCGGCTCAGGAATATATAATTCAACAGCCAGCGTAGAAGCTAATGTGACAGCCCTGCGGCGGGCAATCACTGCAACGGATTGACAGGTGTTAAACTGAGTGCCTGTGCCGGACTTGACCCACCTGAGGTGGCAAGTTATAATTTACACAAGTTAATTTAATAACCTTCGGGGCAGGGTGAGAGCTCCTGCAGCGTTTTGTGCAGAGAAAGCTCAATTCCCGATCGGTGGTATAGCCCACGAGCAGTACACTCCTGAGGTGTGTTGCATGATCCGGTGAGACTCCGGAGCCGACGGTAAAGTCCGGATGAAAGAAGGTTGCACATCCAGATCAGGCGTCTGCCTGGAACCAGGTGTTCCAGGTATGTGGGCGCATATGTGGCTTAATTATGCCGCAAAATCTGGATTGTCTGGCACCTGCCCCAAGGTTTAGCTGAGACCAGGCAGGTGTTTTTGATTAAGATCAGGTGTTTTTGATTAAGATGATGGATCGTCTGATGGATAAAAAAGAATTATCGCCTATTCGTCCGCAAAACTGGACGAATGTAATATTAGTGCCTATCTCTATTGGATTAGCAATCAGTTTGTGGTGGCTGATCACGAAGGTGGGGTCATTTCCAGCCTTTATCCTGCCATCTCCAGTCCTGGTCTGGCAGCGCTTTATCCAGCTCGTCCAGGATGGTAGTCTGTTTCGCCATGCACTGATCACCCTTAGTGAAATACTCGCCGGGCTTGCCATCGGTGTGACTTTTGCGTCTGCACTGGGCTACCTGCTGGCAAAGTCTCCCACGGTGGAACGACTGCTGGCTCCTTACATTATTGCTTCTCAATCAATACCAACCATTGCCATTGCGCCCTTGTTAATCATATGGTTCCCGGCAGGGCTGCTTGCAAAAGTACTGATTTGCGCCTTGACCGTATTCTTCCCGATTTTGGTCAATACTATTGTTGGCCTGCGTTCTGTGCCGGATGATTTACGGGATTTAATGCGCTCCTTGCAAGCTAACCGCTGGCAGACTTTCACAAAACTGGAGATACCCGCTTCAATGCCAGTGTTTCTGGGTGGGCTACGCGTTGGTGCGACCCTTTCAGTGATCGGAGCGGTGATTGGAGAATTTATCGGTTCGGATCGCGGCCTGGGTTTTCTAATCAACCGTGGTCGTGGCCAATATGACACTGCACTGGTGTTTGTAGCTGTATTTACGCTGGTGGCTCTGGCTCTATTTTTGTATAGTTCAGTGGCATATATGGAACAGCGTATACTGGCCTGGCGCCAAAAACCTGAGCAAACTCTGGTTTCTGCTCAATAAATGACTGTGGAGGAATTGTATCGATGACTAAAACGCATTCTATCCAAATATTACTGATCATGTGTTTGTTGGTTGCATGCGCCACCCCGGTGAGTAGCCCTACCAGCACGAATAGCAGTTCTAATACACCGCAGGCGATGGAGGAATTACAAAAGGTCCGCTTGCCGATGGGTTTCATCCCCAATGTGCAGTATGCGCCTTTTTATGTAGCTGTGGACAAGGGCTATTTCGCAGAAGCCGGCCTGGAACTCGAATTTGATTACAGCACCGAGACAGATGGTATGGCCTTAGTTGGAGCGGGAGAATTATCTTTTTCTGTAGCATCGGGCGAACAGGTTTTACTGGCGCGCGCCCAAGGACTGCCGGTAGTGTATGTGATGACCTGGTGGCAAGCTTACCCGGTGGCGGTAAGTGCTAAAAAAACCGTCGGATTGAACACTCCAGCAGACCTGGCGGGTAAAAAAATCGGATTACCGGGGCCTTATGGGGCCAGCTATATTGGTCTGCAGGCGTTGCTTCAGGCAGGCGGCCTGACAGAAGAGGACGTTACGCTGGATTCTATTGGTTATAACCAGGTAGAGGCGCTTGCTGTGGACCAGGAAGATGCTGTGGTTGTATATGCCAACAATGAGCCAATTCAATTTGCGGCTCAGGGATACGAAATCGATACGCTGCGCGTCGCCGACTATGTGGCCTTAGCATCGAACGGTCTGGTATCTAACGAAGCCACCATCCAGGACAATCCTGAATTGGTGAAAAAGATGATCGCTGCAATCCTGCGAGGAATATCGGATACACTGGAGAACCCAGACGAGGCATTTGAGATCAGTAAAAAATATGTCGAGGGCCTGGATACAGACGCTTCGATCCAACGCCAGGTGCTGCAGGCTACGCTTGAGTTCTGGAAAGCAGAACGCCTGGGTTATTCCCAGCCGGATGCATGGGAAAATATGCAGGAAGTTTTGCTGGAAATGGGTTTATTAAAGGACCCTCTGGACCTCTCGCAAGTATTCACCAATCAGTTTATCGGGGAATGATGCCTCCACAGACACAGAAAGACAATACTCAACCAATCCTGGTTGTTGAAAACCTGAGCGCAACCTTTTATAATAATAATGGTGGCTTGCGAGCGCTCGATCAGGTGTCTTTTAAGGTTTACCCGCGCCAGTTTGTGTGTCTGCTGGGGCCTTCGGGTAGTGGAAAGAGCACTCTCATTCGCCTTCTTGCAGGTCTGCTGCCTGTTACGCATGGGCAGATACAATATCAGGGCCAGGCGCTCCATCAACCGAATCGCGATGTAGGGGTTGTATTTCAAAAAATTAACTTGATGCCCTGGCGCACGGTATTGCAAAACATCCTTCTGCCATTGGAAATTGAGGGAATGGCAGCTGCCCAAGCCAATGCAAAAGCCCAGACCATGATCGATCTGGTAGGCTTGCAGGGATTTGAAAGTAGCTTGCCGCGTGATCTTTCGGGTGGTATGGCGCAGCGCGTAGCGATCGCTCGTGCTCTGGTACATGATCCAGAGGTTCTACTCATGGATGAGCCATTTGGCGCCCTGGATGCGCTTACCAGGGAACGCATGGGAGCTGAGTTGTTGCGTATCTGGCAGGCGCGTCAAAAAACGGTTATCATGGTGACACACAGTATTTCCGAAGCTTTGTTCTTAGCGGATCGCGTGCTGGTTCTCAGTCACCGTCCTGGGCGGTTGATGTTGGATCTTGAGGTACAGTTACCACGCCCCAGAGAAGAACAAATGCGTTACACACCACTATTTGGTGATCTGGCGCAAAAACTCCGCCTAGCTATCGGGACAACCTGATTTGAGGAGATTCGTCATGTTTCGCAAACTATTGCTTCTGCTCATCTTGTTGGGTTTCAGTATGCCAGCGTCTGCGCAACAGGCGATCACATTTAGCGCAGTCGAGGTTGATCTATGGCCTGAATTTGACCAACCTGAAATGCTGGTGATCTACCATCTTACCCTGTCCTCCGAAGTATCTTTACCAGCAAATGTGACCATTCAGATCCCAGCCCATGTGGGTGAGCCACACGCAGTTGCTGTCCGCCAGGCAGATGGAGCGCTTTTTACCGTTCAATTTCAGCGCACAGTCCGGGATCAATGGGCAGAGATCAGTCTCACCGCCACAACCCCCGATATTCAATTGGAATACTATGATCCAAACCTTCAGAAAGATGGCACTCAGCGGACATTTACTTTTCAATGGCCAGGAAATTCGCAGGTTGATTCGTTGCTGATCAATGTGCAGCAACCTTTCAGCGCCACGAATATGCAAATTGATCCTGCTCTTGGAGCCGGCATCCTGCGTTCAGATGGTTTGACTTATTACTCGGGTGATGTAATTTCCTACCTTGGAAGTTCAGTCTTTGAACTTAAAATTTCTTATGAAAAATCAAATGACGATTTAAGTGTAATGGACATACAGGTCCAACCCGGTTCGCCTATTGACGAGACCATCACGGGTCAGAGCGAGCCAGTGCAAACTTATTTGCCCTGGATTCTGGGAGGTCTGGGGGTGTTGCTCATTGTGGGGGGAGGCGTCTGGTACTGGCAATCCGGTCGGCGTCAGCCTGCAAAATCAAAACATCGTGAACGGCGTAGAGCAGATGCAGCTGCTTCGCAGCCTGTAATGGATGAGACCAACCAGATTTATTGTCATCAGTGTGGCAAGCGTGCAGGAGCTGGAGATCGCTTTTGTAGGGTGTGTGGAACACGCTTGCGATCGGATGCATAAGTAGAGTAGAAATTAGGTGCGATTAAAAACAAGCCGGGCATAACTTTGTGCCCGGCTTGTTTTTTTTAGGAAAAGCCCGTTATGGAGCAGGTGTAGCTACGGGTGGGCGGGTTAGCCCAGAGACCGCGCCGCCGCCTCCGATGTCCTGCAAGCTGTCGTAAAGGACTTGCATGGAATAATCGGCGTTGTGGGCATAAGCGCCTGGATCTTTGGCGATCCACAGGAAATTGTAGACAGCCCGCAACATGCGCGGGGTCCAGGTGCTGTAACCGTTGGTGCGTACCGTCTCATCTGCATCCGCCACACCATCTGCGTTGGTATCAACGAAGAAGTATGGATAGGAAGTGCCTTTGTAAACGATGGGCGTCCCAACTCGATCGGCCGCATAGGCTTGAATAGCTGAATAGAGCGCTTCTTCAAGCGTGGCGATTTCGCTGGCCACACCTTCAGTTGTATCGCTATCTCCGTCATAATCGACTGGAGCAGCCGCATCCATGCGAATGTTCTGCAAGTCTTCTACAGTGCTCACACCGGTATGGCAGCCAGCGCATGCGACCAGGTTGTTTTCCAGTGCATGGGCATTATGGCAGTTGATACAGGTGCTGAAGCCATTGGCGTGCAGGTTCTGCCCATTATATTCTTTGCCCGCGTATTCGTATGCGCCGCTGGCGTCACTGCCAAAGAGCGTACCGGCCGCGGCAAAGTAATGGGGATTACGCACGTTCAGGCCTTCGGTAACTGCGTCATCGCCAGTCGCGCCGCTTCGGGCAATGGCTGCGTTCACGCTGACAACCGATTCGCGACCCTGGTGACAATTCAAGCAGATATTCGAATTGTCTGTCTCGCCAAAGCTAACGCTCTTGCCGCTGGGCAGCTGGACGCTTTCCACCGGGTACAGGGTGTATTCCGCCAGACTGTTGTGGCAGGTGCTGCAGTTCAAGCCATTGGCAACATGGGTGGAGATATTGACCCCTTCTTCCAGGTACAGGGGTAGTCCGCTTGCTGAGTGACATTTCGCACAGCCAGCTTCCACTTCGCCATCTTCGTCCCAGTGGCGGAAGGCTTCTTCTGAGCCTGCGAAGTGGCCGTGGTCGATGCGAGCGGCAGTCGAAAGATCGACCGGCGTGCTCAGCACACTGTTCAAATCTTCGATTGAGTCGTACACCAACTGGATGATGTACTTGCCGCCGTGAGCATATGCTCCGGGGTCCTTGGTGGCAGTTTGGAAGTTGAAAGCTGCTTTTAGAAGGCGACCGGTCCAGGCATTGTAAGCATTGTCTCTGTTAAGTTCGTCCTCATCAACTGTTCCATTCGCATTGCCATCGATGAAGAAGTAAGGGTGTGAGCTGGAATCGTAGGCAATCGCTGTGCCTGCCTTCTCTGTACCGTAGGCCTGCATGGCCTGGTAGAGCATGGCTTTTAGTCCATCTAGCTCTGCTGCAATACCTTCGGTGAGATCACCATCCCCATCGTAATCCACCTGGGAGCCTTGCATGCGGATCGCGCGCACATCTTCTACACTGGCTACGCCCGTATGGCAGGTTGCGCAGGCATCAACCTTCAACTCCAGGGTGTGAGAATTGTGGCAGCCGATGCAGGTATCATAGCCTTCGACATGATCATTCTTAAAATCGTAGGCTTTACCGGCATATTCATAACCACCCTTGGTCTGGGTTCCGTAGAGAGTGCTCGCTGCGGCAAAGTAATGGATATTGATAAAGGACAGCTCTGCATTGGGGGTATCCAGATCTTCCGTCATCCCATTTTCTTCCAGGGCAGCATTTACCTGGACGGAAGATGCGCGACCCTGGTGGCACTCCATACAGCGTGCTTCGGCCCCTAACCCGGTGACTTCTACTCCAGAGGGGAAGACCACACTGGTCTTGGTAGCAGTCGCAGCGTTGTGGCAGGCAACACATTCGACTACTGACCCGATTGGGCTGGCAACATCAACTGCCCCGGCAGCGCTGCCATCTGCACCAACAAAGTCCAGATATCCCGGCGTGCTGTGGCATTTGGCGCAGCTGGCCGGTACTTCAGCCGGATCATCCTCGTTCCAGTGGATGAAGGCTTCGGACTCAGCATCAGCATGGGGGGAATTGGCCCACTCATCCTGGAATGGAACATCCTTGACAACCGGGTCTGGGCAGGTGGGGCATTCTGGGATTGGAGGGCATGTAGGGCAGGGCACTGGGGTTGGAGCTTCAGTTGCCACTGCCGTAGGGGCTGGTGTGCTACATGCCGCCAGCAGGATGCTCAACAAAAGGAGCAAGGCTCCGACGAACAATGTTTTCCTCATAGTTTTTTCTCCTCAGTTCAGTAACGGTTTATTTACGGGGCGCTCGGTTTGCTTTACTGGATAGCACCTCCTCAAAAATTGATTGGGTATATTTACCCATTTTAATGCGCCTATTATCCGATTCGAATAATAATTATAGGTATTATACCCCAATCATGAGTATAAGATAAGTGAAAACTTTCTCAATTGTCAGGTGACTTTCTCTAGAGTATATATGTTTTATGCTTTGGATGAGTTTCAATACAACAACACTCTGAATCCCTGTTTTCTTGAATCCAAGATTTATGTGATAATTCAAATATGCTGACTATTCGATTATTTGGAGCACCAGAGGTCTTGCAGGATGGCAAGGTTGTACACATCAACCGGCGAAAAAGTAGGGCATTATTATATTATCTGGCAGCTCAGGTACAGCCTGTACAACGCGCTCAGATGTTGGAGATGTTCTGGATAGACCTGCCTCGCCCAAAAGCTTTGCAATCGCAGCGCACGACCCTTTACGGCTTACGGCGCGCCCTGGGTGAGGCTGTGCAGATCGAAGATGATCAAATCCAGCTGCAATCCGGTGTGGATGTAGATGCTCGGCGCTTTCATAGCCAGCTGGTCTCGTTAGAGATGGATACACAGGAGCTGGTAAACCTGGTAGACCTCTACCGGGGTGATTTTCTTGAAGGATTCAGTGTGCCAGACAGCCAGGCATTTGAAGACTGGCTGATGATCGAACGCGAGCGCTTCCGCCGGTTGGCGATTCGCGCCTTAAGTGCCTTGAGTAAACGCCATGAAGAAAACAATGATTTTCATGCTGCTATAACAGCCTTGGACCGCGCGCTAGGATTTGATGCACTCCAGGAGGATCTGCATCGGGAACGGATTCGAGTGCTTTACAGGTCAGGGGACCGCCCTGGGGCAATCCGGCATTATGACCATTTACGCCGCATGCTGGACGAAGAGATGGGTATGCCTCCGATGAAAGAAACCAGGGATCTCTATGATGCCCTGGTCAATGACCGCCTGGATGTGAACTGGAGCCCTTCTTCAGCCGTAATTCATCGTCCTGCCCCACTTGCTCGCAGTCGAGAAATGATGGAGCAGATTCCATTTACTGGTCGCCAGTCTGAGCTGAGGCGCTTACACGAACGGCTTGGGCCTGGAAAGTTAGTATTGATTGAAGGCGAGCCCGGTATTGGCAAAACTCGTCTGGCACAGGAATATCTGAGAAGCTACCCCACCTTCGTGATGACGGTCGCGGCGCGTGAGCTTGAGCATGCCCTGCCGTATCTGCCCTGGATAGAAGGATTTAGATCACTCTTTCACCTGCAGAACTGGCCGCGCATCCAGCAGTCTCTCCGGGCTAACCTGCTGACGGTATGGTGGCGTGAACTGGTGCGGTTGGTGCCTGAGCTAGGCGGGCAAATGCAGGATTTACCCCAGGATTACCGGGAGCCAGACGAGGCGCGGCTGTGGGAGGGCATTCATCAGTTTCTCCGCCAGCTTGTCAACCAACAACCGCTGTTGATCTTTTTGGATGATTTGCATTGGGCAGATGCTGCTTCGCTGGGCTTACTGGGTTACCTGGTTCGACAAGATGATATTCAAAGAATTAGCTACCTGGCTACATCGCGTGATATACAGCCAGGATCACCTGAAGCTGCTCTGGTTCAATCCCTGGGGCGAAGCGAACGCCTGGAACGATTTATGTTAGAACGCTTCACTAAATCAGATCTATCAGTCATCGCTCAATCGCTTGCGCCGGATTATGTATATCCATTTACTGAGTGGTTACAGCGCAACTCAGAAGGCAATCCCTACATTCTGAACGAGCTTATCCGTCATTTGAAGAGCGCGCAAATCCTGAAATCAGGCGGGCAGATCGACCTATCGGCGCTTTCGACGACTCCGCTGGTTCCAAAGACAGTCTATTTGCTGATTCAAGGTCGCTTAGAGCAGCTATCCGATCAGGCTCGACGATTCTTAGATGCAGCCGTGGCAGCCGGTAGAGAATTTGAGTTAGAAATCGTCGCCCGCGCGGCGGCGTTATCCGATGAGGCGGCAATGGAGGCAGCTAGTGAGTTGGAGGTTGCAGGATTGATCCTGCCTCAGGCGGGGATGCATTATATCTTTGACCACAGCCTGATTATGGAAGTGGCCTATCAAGAAATAGGTGAACCACGCCATAGACTTTTGCACCGCCGTCTGGCTGAAGCTCTTGAGGCTTCATTGAGTCGCCGTCAACTGGATGAGCTGGCAGGCGAATTAGCGGCACATTTCATAGAGGGAAACGCAGTCAAACGTGCTGCGCCGTATGCATTTCGGGCAGGTGAGCAAGCCGCTCGACTGGCTGCCTGGCATGAAGCGATAGATTTCTTCCACCAGGCTTTACTTGGTTTTGAGGATGAGAATCGTTTTCCAGTGTTGATGGCGCTCGGGCAGGCTTATATGGCTTCAGGAGCGCTGCAGCAGGCTTCTGATGCTTACCAGCAGGCCTTAGATCTCGCCACAGCCAGGGACAATCGTGAGCAAATGGATCGTGCTGCATTAGCCCTGGGACGCGCTTTCCTTACACAAGGACGCTACCAGGATACGATTGTACTAGCTCGCCAGGTGCTGGAGGATGGGCTGGCCATTAACGCAGTCTCAGCCGAGTTTACCTGGGGAACAGCCCTCTCACTGGAGGGTGCTCATTTGGAAGAAGCCGCCAGGCACTTACGCCTGGCGCAAGACCTGTGCTGTGGGATGACGGACTCTGAATCATTAAATCAGATCAACCAGGCGCGCATATTGTTTGAACTGGGTGGGATCGCAGCCCAAAGAGGAGACTTAACCGAGGCGATTGATCTATACAGGCAGGTGATGGAATTGGCGTGTGACTCTGGAGATGATGGAGTGATGTGGTGTGTTCTGGCGCATAACAACCTTGCTTACCACTTACACTTGACCGAGGATTCGTCTGCTTTGGTGTACGTAGAAACTGGCTTAAGCATGGCTCAGGCAAACGGTCAATTTGAATTGCTCCCCTATCTGTACTCAACCATAGGTGAAATCGCACTCGATCAGGCTGGTGACTATCAGGCTGCTGGCGAATATTTTCGGCATGGATTGCAATTGGCCGAGCGCTTTGCGATGGAAGAGCGCATTGCCGGCCTGACAGCCAATCTGGGGCGTTTAGATTTGAAGCGTGGAAATATCGATAAGGCTGTTCACCATTTGTCAGTGGCACTGCAAAAGGCTGAAGATTTAGGCACACGCCATCAATGGGCGCAAATCCAATTGTGGTTAGCTCCCCTCTTGCCAGCGGATGAGCGTCGAGAGCGCCTGCGCCTGGTGCGGGAGTTCGCCGAACCGGGTGGTCGCAAGACTCTTTTGGATCAAATCGAGCAGATCGAACTCCTGTAGAGTATCAAAATTGAGTGTTTTGTGCATTCATTCAGCCTGGACAGGCTCTGTTCACGCTCTTGTTTACGCGTTTGTTTCGGGTGCAGGTGGATAATAAGCTTGTAAACAATAATTCTATCTGAACAAATTTGGAGGAACACTATGTCTTGGACAATTGACTCAGCCCATACCCGAGTAGCTTTCTCGGCACGCCACATGATGATCTCGAACGTACACGGCCAGTTTGAAAATGTCACTGGTACGGTTGAATTTGACGAACAAAATCCAACTTCGACCCTGGTCGATGTACAGATTGATGCGAAAAGTATCAATACCCGTGAACCACAGCGGGATGCCCACTTGATATCCCCTGATTTTCTGGATGCTGAAAACTTCCCCTATCTCACCTTCAAGAGCTCCCGGGTTGAGAAAGTGGATGATACAAACGCTAGGTTATATGGCGATCTTACGATCCGTGGGGTAACCCGTCCGGTTATTATGGATGTGGAATACCATGGTTTGGCGAAAAGCCCCTGGGGAACGACCAGTGCCGGCTTCAGCTCTCGCACGAAGATCAACCGTAAGGAATGGGGCCTGGAATGGAACGTAGCTCTGGAAACCGGTGGTTGGCTGGTAGGCGAAATGGTTAATATCTCGATTGAGCTCGAGATTGTAAAGCAAGAAGAGCTCGAAGCGCAAGCTGCTTAGTATAGATCGATAATCAGTCAGAGATTATCGCAACCCGTTATAGGTATATATTGTATAGACCATCGCAGCGGACTTTACGCCTGCTGCGATGGTCTATTTCGCGCTACAATATCAGGGCTTACGCACCTGGTAGCAAAACTTGGTCTGCAAGGTTTACTCGATGGAATCCACATTGACTCAGCACCCACATGAGCACCAACCTATCCTGAGTTCTGGTGCAAGCCTGGAGGCTGCTCAGAGCGCTGTGATCATGCTCCACGGACGAGGCAGCTCTGCCGCCAGCATCCTGTCCCTGTCTGATGAGCTGGATGTTCCGGAGGTTGTGTATCTTGCTCCCCAGGCAGCAGGTCATAGCTGGTATCCATACCGTTTCCTTGAAGCCACCTCCCGCAATGAACCCTGGCTATCGTCTGCGCTGCGTCTGGTCGATAGGGTTGTCGAGCAAGCGCTCCAGGCAGGTTTCCGCTATGATGAAATTGTGTTGCTGGGTTTTTCCCAGGGTGCTTGCCTGGCGCTTGAATATGCAGCCAGGAATGCTCGGCGTTGGGGAGGCGTGGTAGCTTTGAGCGGTGGTTTGATTGGTGCAGATTATGAGCCACGCGCAGATCAAGGCAATCTGCTTGGCACACCGGTATTCTTGGGGTGCAGCGATATGGATTTGCATATTCCATCCGCGCGTGTGCACAGCAGCGCAGAAATTATGCGTGCATTGGGCGGTGAGGTCACAGTGCGTCTTTATCCGGGCATGGGACACACGATCAATCGGGATGAGCTCGGCTGGGTTCGCGATTTACTGTTACAACTTAACGCATAGAGGTTATTTTGCAAACAAGCATTCCTGCATCCCAACCAGAATTTAGGCGAAAATGGCATGTTATGGCGACGGTCTCCATGGGTACTTTTCTGGGGACGATTGATAGCAGTATTGTGAATATTGCATTGCCAACTTTGGTCAAAGAATATGCCACCAACTTTTCAACGGTACAGTGGGTTGTGCTGATCTACTTGTTAACGGTTACGACCTTGATGTTGAGTGTCGGGCGATTGGCCGACATGCTTGGCAAGAAGTATATCTATCTGGCTGGTTTTGGCATTTTTACGCTTGGCTCAGCGCTGTGTGGATTGGCGCCAGGTATTTATTGGTTAATCGGTTTTCGAGTACTCCAGGCTGTCGGCGCAGTCATGGTTGTTGCGTTAGGTATGGCAATTGTCACCGAAGCGTTTCCTGCCCAGGAGCGTGGCAAAGCGCTGGGAATCAACGGGGCAGTTGTCTCGCTGGGTATTGTCCTGGGTCCGACGCTGGGTGGGATCTTAATCCAATCTTTGTCCTGGCATTGGATCTTTTTTGTGAATTTGCCCGTCGGTCTGGTTGGGATGTGGATGGTGTGGCGCAATGTGCCTGCCACACAGCCGGCAGGTGGGCAGCATTTCGATTTTTGGGGAGCACTGACCCTGTTTGTCAGCATGTCGGCGTTTTTGCTTGCATTAACTGCCGGGCAGAATTATGGTTTTGGTGATTGGCGAGTGGCTGGTCTCTTTATTATCTGGGCTGTTTTCCTGGCTCTATTTGTGCGGATTGAAATCCACGCCAACCAACCGATGATTGACCTGAGTCTGTTTCGAAATGTGTTGTTCCGAATTAATTTAATTACCGGTCTTCTCTCGTTCATTGTCATTGCCGGGACGATCCTGATTATGCCTTTTTACCTGGAAAATATACTGGGTTATCCTACCAGTCAGGCAGGTCTGTTGATGGGTGTTCTGCCTGTCGCCCTGGGGCTAACTGCGCCGGTTTCAGGTGTGCTCTCAGACCGGCATGGTACGCGTTTAATTACCATGGTCGGCTTGATGATTTTAGTGATCGGTTATCTGGCAATGAGCACGCTGACCCAGACCTCGACATCCCTGGAATTTGCGCTGCGTATCTTGCCGATCGGCCTGGGGATGGGGATATTTCAATCCCCCAATAACAGCGCTATCATGGGCTCTGCCCCACGTGAGCGTCTGGGAGTCGTCTCCGGAATGTTGGCGATTTCCCGTACCCTGGGCCAGACTACCGGGATTGCGATTTTAGGAGCGATTTGGGCGGCGCGCGTATTTGCCAGCGCCGGAGGAGTGGTCTCAGGTGGTGCAACAGCTGCTCCACCTGCAGCTCAGGTCGCAGGTTTGCAGGAGACGTTTTTGATCATGGTGGGAATGATCGCCGTGGCTATGGTATTAGCGGTGTGGGCGTATTTAGCTGAGCGCCGGAACCGGGCATTAAAGGTGGTGGCGACTGATTTGCCTTAGATACTTTTCTTTCTAGAACCTATCCGAATTTCTATTAAAACATATACAGGGCTGCCAAATTGAACTGGCAGCCCTGTTTCTTCTGATGTTGTTCCGCAGGTTGCTTATTCCCCGGTGCGACGTCCCAGCTCGCGATCCAACATGATCAGTGCGCTGCCTTTGTCACCAACCATGCGCAAGGTTTCTAGAAGATCAGTTGCGTTCTTTTCTTCTTCAACCTGTTCGTCAATAAACCAGTTCAAGAAGGTTTGGCTGGCATAATCCTTGTCCTCGACGGCTGCTGTATACATCGCCTCGATCAAACCGGTGACCTTCTTTTCGTGTTCTAGGGTTTGCTTGAATACCTCACGCAGCGATTCAAATTCAGCAGGTGGCTGGTCAATGGCTTGTAGAACAACCCTGCCACCCCGCTCGTAGATGAAATCGTAGAATTTCATGGCGTGTTCTTGTTCTTCAGCAGCCTGCACGCGCATCCAATGTGCAAACCCTGGCAGGCTTTCACCCTCGAAATAGGCAGACATCGACAGGTATAGGTACGCAGAATATAGCTCATGCTTAATCTGCTCGTTCATGAGTTCCATTACACGTTTGCTGTACATAAGTTTCATCTCCTTGTGAAAAAAAGATATGCTGACTAAGATTGTAAACAGTAATCTGATGGTATGCCGGACAGTTACCAGGCTGGTGAAGATGCTGATTAAAAATCGGAAATTGCTCCGAACGCCAAAATAGTAGTGTGTGTCTTGTGATCACCTCCATTACTATTTTATAACTGTTTTGTCCAGGAATGAAGATGATGATCAAATTAATATCAGCTTCAACCGGTCGATTTTCTGGCTGGTGGTAGAATTATCACTCAGGGGAAGCGGATATTCATCATTCTCTAAGGGAGCCCAGCATGCCACACATTCAGTCCAATCCTACCCATCCTACCTTTCACATATTGTCTGAAGAACAAGTGCAAGCCATCCATCAGGCGAGTTTGCAGATCCTGGAGCAAACCGGAATTGATCTTAAGGACCCACAAGCTCGGGATTTATTGCTTGCCAATGGGGCGCGTCTGGGAGGGCGCGGGCGGGTACATATACCGGCCCACCTCGTTCAGGATGCGTTGTATTCTGCCCCTGGTCGCATATCTTTGCACGATCGTCTGGGAAACCTGACGATGCCCCTGGTTTTGGGGAATGTATTTTTTGGCCCGGGTTCAGATACGATCTACACCATAGATGTAGAAACTGGCGAACGACGGCATGCTCTGGGAGCTGATATTCGCCAGATTGCCCGCCTGTGCGATGCCTTGCCAAATATTTCGTTTGTAATGTCAATGGGTACTCCATGGGATGCTCCCCGGGCTGACACCTACTTGCATTGCTTTATCGAAATGTTGCGCGGAACGACAAAACCCCTGGTATTCACAGCCATGGACCTCCGTGATTTGGAACATATTTGGCGGATTGCTGTCCAGGTAGCGGGAAGTGAAGATGCTCTGCGCCAAAAACCTTTCTTGCTAAACTATTCTGAACCCATCTCGCCTCTTCTGTTTGCACCAGACCCTGTCCAAAAGCTGATGTTCTGCGCCGAGAAAGGCATCCCGGTCACTTTCCCGCCTTCACCAAACCTGGGCGGCGGCGGTCCGGTAACCCTGGCTGGTTCCCTGGCTTTGGGAAATGCTGAAATCCTGGCTGGATTGGTGATCCATCAATTGACCGCGCGCGGCGCGCCATTTCTATATGGGGCTAACCATGCTGCCATGGACATGCGCACGATGGTAGTTTGCTATGGTTCGCCAGAATGGAGCATGGGCAATGCTGCACTTACCGATATGGCGCGTAAATATGGTTTGCCGGTGTGGGGCTATGGCGGTGCGTCTGACTCCAAGGTGGTAGATGCCCAGGCAGGGCTGGAAGCAATGCTCTCGATATATTCGGCCTACCTGTCACGCGCTACTTTAGTGCATGATGTTGGTTATATCGAGTCTGGCTTGACTTCCTCTATGGAAATGATTGCCATCGTCGATGAAATTATTGACATGGTGCGCCATATCGTCGACGGCATCACCGTGGATACAAATACCCTGGCGCTGGATGCAATCGACCGCGCCATGCCTGGTGGGGGCTTCCTGGCGGATGAGCACACATTACAAAACTACCGTACTGCTTTATTCACACCGCGGCTGATCGATCGACAGCGTTTCGACCGTTGGGAGAAAGCTGGTAGCAAGGATCTCTACCAGCGCACAAACCAATATGTTCGAGACATCCTATCCAAACATTCTGTTGCACCATTAGAGCAAGGCGTCGAAGCTGAAATTGAAACAATCTTGCAAGAGCGGGCTCAATCCTGATCACGGGCCATAACAAACTACTTAAAAAAGAGCGGGATTATTCTAGATATCAAATCAGAATAATCCCGCTTTCTATTCAGAGGGGGAGAGTTAACGAGCCGTGTTTTGCTGGATCAAGGGTAAATAAACAACCGGTGAGATCAGCTCTTCGAAAAATGCTACGATCCTCTGGGTGGGATATTCCTCGATATAGCGCAAAGCGCCCATTTCACTGTTATGGGAATAGCCCTCCAGGTAAACGACCTCAACAGGTAGACGTTGTGTGCGCATAGTCTCAGCCAGTTGCAGCGTGTGCTCATTGAAATAAAGTAGATCATGCTCTGCATGCAATAGCATAACCGGGGGTAACCATTCGGCGCTTAATACTTGAGTCTGGGGCGATGCATCTGCTAGTTCAGCATCGTCCAGCGGCAGGCCGAAAGTCGGCGCCAAAACGTATCTATAGTTGCTTTTAAACGCACTATCATCTAAGTCGTACGGACCGCTTAGAGCTGCCATTCCGCGCAGGTCATCCCTAAGAACAGCATAGTTGGGGTGAGTCCCCATCAACATGAGCAGGTGTGCACCCGCGGAGTAGCCCACGCCAAGGATATTATTGGGATCACCGCCGTGTCCACTGATCCAATTATTCGTCCAGGCAAACGCCGAGGCAACATCCTGGATGTTGTCCGGATATTCGGCAGCCTTGGTTCGCAGCGAGATATTTTCTGGCAGGTTACAGGTCGTGCGATCTGGACAATATTCGTCGGCTATAAACGCTTCATCCGATGTGAGACGGTAATCAATCACCACGGTAATCCAACCCATCTGACCGGTGAAAGACCAGGAGACAGCCTGGGACCTATCCTTATAACCATCTGTCCATCCTCCGCCATGCACGAAAAAGATCACAGGACGATCTTCCAGCATAGTAGATCCATCGGCAGGGCGGTAAATATTCAGGGTGTGCATATCATAGCTTTCGATCGGGTTGGTGTCACTGCTGCGCAGATCGGTGATTAGAAATGGATCTGTATATGAAAAGCTTTGAGTGTAGATGTTGTAGTTGGTAGTTATGGGCACATCGATAATTGTTCCCCAGTCTTCCGGACGCAGGGGTAGCGCTAGGTTTACTCGATGGGCGCCCACGGCTATCAAGACCAGCAGACTTGCTGCCAGCCATCGGGTGGTCTGTGGATACGAAGATATTCGTTCGGTTTTGCTTCCTGCAAATAGCAAAATAAACCTCAGGGTTGGGCGCGCGATTTGCCTGCGCGCCAGGATTGCTTCTTTTCCTGAATACCTGCTCGCGGTTGCGTGGCAGAATGGCGCAGGCCGCTTACTTGCCGCCGAACTGCAGGGATGCGCAGCAGCAAGAGCACACCTACAAGCACACCAAAAGCCAGCGGTTGTAAGATGTCACCTTGCAGGCGCAAGAGATCGCCCTTTTGTGACCAGGCAAAATGAAGCACGACCAGCGGTGCAGCGAGATAGATAAGTTTGTGGAGGCGTTTCCAGTTTTTACCCAGTCGCTTCATCCACCACTGGAACGAGGTAACTGCCAGAGTAGTCAGGATTAGCAATGCCGTCGCACCAATCAGGATGAAAGGTTTTTCGAAGATTGCTTCCGGCAGGAGCTCCAAATCGAAGCCGTAATCCAGACCGGCAAAGGTCAGGAAATGGCCGAAGGCATAACCAAAGGCATATAGACCCAGTGGGCGGCGAATTTTTAACGCAAAGCGCCAGCCAAACAGTGTATTGGCAGGTGTGCAAGCCAGAGAAAGCACTAACAGAATCAGGGCGAAATAACCACTGCGCTTGGTTAGCTCCTGGATCGGATTCACCGTCAGATTGTCACTCAGGTAGGCGACGACAAGATAGCTAGCAGGTAACCAGGCTGAAACATGCGTAATGATTTGCAGCCAGGTATAACTGCCTGCAAGGATGTGGAACTGCTTTTGCATGGGTTAGTAATGGACGCTCAGGTCCATATCCTTATATAGATCAACGACTTCCTCAGCATACCCGTTGAATTGCAAAGTTGGCCGCCGTCCACCTTCTCCGATGCGCCGCTCGCTGGCCTGAGACCAGCGGGGATGATCTACATCCGGGTTTACATTGGCATAAAAGCCATACTCATTTGGGGCGATATCTGACCACAATGTGCCTGGCTCTTCTTCCACCAGCTCAATCTTGATGATATTTTTGATGCTCTTGAAACCATACTTCCATGGCACAGCCAGTCGTAAGGGCATCCCATTCTGGGCGGGTAGTTCACGGCCGTAAAGACCGGTGACCAGCAAGGCCAGGTCGTGCATGGCTTCATCCATACGCAGTCCTTCCTGATAAGGCCAGGGGAACATGCGCGATTTCTGACCAGGCATCTGTTCTGGATCGAATACGGTCTCGAAACGCACGTATTTGGCATTTCCCATGGGTTCAACTGCGTTAATCAAGGCTGCCAGCGAGAATCCAGTCCAGGGTATGACCATCGACCAGCCTTCAACACAGCGCAGACGATAGATGCGTTCTTCCTGGGTAAATTGGTTTAGCAGGTCTTCCAGGCCAAATGTTTGAGGTTTGTGGGCCAGACCTCCAACTTCAACTGTCCAATTGGTTGCGTTCTCACTGCTGCGTGGTTGATAATTCTCTGCCAATGAAGCTACGCCACCTTTATCGGTGGTGAACTCGTAATAATTGTTGTAAGTAGTGATCTGTTCGTAAGTATTCGCTGGATCACTGAATTCATCGGCAAGACCGGGTACTGTCTGAAATTCAGGTGGAATAGCCACTTCTTCGTCCGGGTTTACGCCAGGTGCACAGGCAGCCAGTAACGCTCCGGCGCTGAATATGCCAATACCCTTCATGAAATCCCGTCGTGAGAAGTAAATATGCTCCGGAGTAATTTCGGACGAAAGTATAGGTTGTGATTTGTAAATTTTGCGGTTCACGACAATCTCCTTGGAGATCTAACGATAATTATGTAAGCGTTACGCAGTGCAGGCGAAACTTGCCTTTACCAGGCGCGTATTTTTTATTGAGATCATAACGATCTAGAATGTATAGATTGTAAAAGATAAATCTTTCAAAAACATTACAGGAAGCTAAAGGCTTGATGAATTTACGGGCTGGAATCGCTCGTTGGGCGGTTTGGGATTGAGAAGATAAAGCGAGTTTCCTGTTCAGGCAGGCTTTCGACCCTGATCTGACCTCCATGAGCTGTGATGATGCCGCGCGCAATGGCTAATCCCAGGCCGGCTCCACCGGTTGACCGGCTGCGCGATTTTTCGCCGCGCGTAAACTGCTCAAACAGGAATGGAAGATCATGAGGGGAAATCCCCAGTCCATTATCCTGTACGATAACTTCGACCTCATCTGCCCGTCGGTGGGCAATTAGCTGCACGGTTCCACCTGGCGGAGTGTAATTCAGGGCATTGCTGACCAGATTGTTCAGAACTCGCCCGATGCGTAAAGTGTCCATCCAGACAGGGTCCAGACCAGGTTCAGCATTGCCCAGGAGATTTATCTCCTGGCGAGCCGCGAGATGTGAAAAGCTCTCTAGAGTGTCCGAGATTAAGTCCGCAAGTGAGCTGTCCTCCCGGTTTAATTTTAGCCCGCCGGCATCGATCTGAGCCATCTCAAACAGGTCATCGATCAACACCGAAAGGGCGTGGATGTCCCGACGAGCTGTACCCAGGTAGCGTTGTACCGTCTCAGGGTCTTCAATGACCCCGTCGGCCAGGGCTTCAACAATGGCGCGCACAGAAGCCAGAGGGGTTTGGAGATCATGCCCCACCCATGCGATCAGGTTCCTGCGTAATGTGTCTATCTGCTGTTGTTTTTCGTTCGCAGCCTGTAAACGTTCAGCCATTTCGTTAAAAGTATTTCCCAGCGCAGCGATCTCATCGCGACCTGATGCAGGAGCACGCACCTGCAGGTTGCCCAAAGCCAGAGTGCGGGCGGTTTGATCCAGGTTTTTTATTCGATCACTCAGTGCGCTGGTATAAAAAATCCCGAAAACCACTGCAATACCACTCGCAAACACCAGTAAAACGATTGCCAGATACAGGTCGTGCAGGTTAGTGAACATCAGCCAGGCTGTCAGACCGACATTCAACAAGGTCAGTAAGCTGGAGAGCACATAGCCCCCGATTAATGTCCAGCGGATAGCAGGTGAGCGGTCCATCCACCCGAAGCGGTAAGCCAGATAACCGGCAATTACGGATATCACTGCGGTAATCAATAATAGCTCAGCCATCAGCCCCAGATCGCTCATGGGAGGATTCATCAGGCTGTAGAAAAAGCCCAGGCTTATGGTCAGGATAAGCAAGACTCCAGCGATATAGCCTGATCCTGATCTGGGCGTTTTTAGTTCATTTTCCGGTGTCGATAACTGATCCATGATATCCCTATGGCTCAAACTTGTAGCCCACTCCCCAGACGGTTTGGATGTATTGTGGATTGGCAGGATCGATCTCGATTTTCTGGCGCAACCGCCGGACGTGAACGGTAACAGTCCCAGGATCGATATAATCTGAAAGCCCCCAGACACTCTCTAGGAGCTGGTCGCGGGTAAACACCTGCCTTGGGTGGCGTGCCATATACCAGAGCATTTCGAATTCTTTAGCTGTCAGGTTGATTTCCACATCGCGGACAGAAACCAGGCGGGTGGATGGATCAATACGAAGATTGGCATACACCACGGGAGCCTCAGGGGCGCCAGGTGAGCTGGGGCGAGATCGCCTCAAAACCGCGCGTACCCGGCTGACCAGTTCCTGGGGACTGAATGGTTTGATGACATAATCGTCGGCGCCCATCTCCAGGCCGGCGATGCGGTCGACTTCCTCGCGCCGCGCAGTCAGCATAATGATCGGTAAGTCGCTTCGTTGGCGTACCCAGCGCGTAATTTCTAAACCATCTACCCCGGGGAGCATTAAATCTAAAACCATAAGATCAGGGAATTGGCGTTCTAAGGCTTCGATTGCTGACTTCCCGTCTGTCAAACTAACAACCAGGTATCCAGCACGGCGCAGATAAATGCCAACCACCTCGCCAATACTCGGTTCATCTTCAACGACATAAATCAAGGCTGAATTCATAAATGTTCTCCGCTGGAAAATATACACGGGATCGATTAACTTCAGGCGAAGAAATGATTACACGTTGATTACAATCCGCTCCGTTATCTGTGGGGATGCAGGAAGCAACGGGTATCAATATTTTAAGAGTTGTTTACGATCATTGTGCCAGGAAAGTATTTGACTTTGCTTACACGATGTTTGAATAGAGGATACCATATTACTGAATTGCCAAAACCCTCTCAGCAGACTAAAATACCCGGGTACATCACTGGCAATTTGATCGAAGGAGCAGGATATGGCCCAGGCGAACTATCAGTTTCCACGTGGCTTTTTATGGGGATGCGCGACTGCCTCTCATCAGGTGGAAGGTAATAATAAGAATAACAACTGGTGGGCCTGGGAGCAACAGCCAGGGCGGATCGTGCAAGGACATAAATCGGGCCTGGCCTGTGATTGGTGGGGAGGCCGGTGGCGAGAGGATTTCGACCGCGCGGTTGAAACTCATCAAAATGCCCATCGCCTATCCGTCGAATGGAGCCGCATTCAGCCCGCGCCCGACCGATGGGATGAAGCAGCGCTTGATAATTATCGAGAGATGCTGCAAGGCCTGGTGGAGCGCAATTTAACGCCGATGGTTACCTTGCATCATTTCAGCGATCCGCTCTGGTTGACCGAACGCGGAGGCTGGGAAACCCCTGAAGCAGCGAATCTATTTGACCGCTATGTAGAAAAAACTGTCGAAGCGCTGGGAGAATATGTTAATCTGTGGGTAACTATCAATGAACCAAATGTTTTGCTGGCCTCTGGTTACTTCATGGGCGTATTCCCCCCCGGAAAACAAGATTTAGGGTTGGCGCTTAAGGTTGCCGAAAATTTAACCCGCGCGCATGCCATGGCATATCAAACAATCCACCGTTTACAGGTACAGGCTCGCGTAGGTATTGCTATAAATTACCGTATCTTTACCCCGGCACAGGCCTGGTCTCCACTGGATCGCTGGACGGCTGGCATGCAGGGATTACTCTTTAATGAGATGTTCCCGGGTGCATTCCAAACCGGACGCTTGCGATCCCCTGCCTGGTTCAAGCGCATCTCCCAGGCAAAAGGCACTCAGGATTTCCTGGGGATTAATTATTATTCTCGCGATTTGATTGCCTTTAATCTATTAAAACCAGGCAACCTTTTCGCACGCCGCTTCTATCCTGCAACAGACGAGGTAAGCTCTACGGGTTTTATCGCCAACGTGCCTGAGGGGATGTTTGAAGCGCTTAAGTGGGGGCAGAAGTTCAACCTGCCCATCCTGATCACTGAAAACGGTGTAGAAGATGCAGAGGATAAACTTCGTCCGCGCTACTTGATCCAACATCTGCACCAGGTCTGGCGAGCAGTGAATTTTAATTTCCCGGTCAAAGGCTACTTTCACTGGACATTGGTGGATAATTTCGAATGGGAGCGGGGTTGGACGCAGCGCTTTGGACTGTGGGAGCTGGATGTGGATACACAAGCGCGGCGGAAGCGCCCGAGTGCCGATCTGTATGCTGAGATTTGCCGGGAGAATGCCATCTCTTCAGACATGGTAGCGCGCTACGCGCCTGAAATACTTGAGACTCTGTTTCCGGGATAAAAAAATGAAAGCGAGTTCTGCTCTTTTAAGTCCTGTATTGGTATGCCGGCCAGCATTGGCGCAGGATACCCCGGCAATGCTGGAGATCACTCGTACAATATGGGACGGTCATGATTATGTGCCCCATGAATGGGATCGGTGGCTGCGTGATGCGTCAGGCTGTCTGGCAGTCGCTGAGCTCGGCGGCCGGGTGGTTGGGCTGGCGCGATTGACCCAGTTTGGTGAACAAGATTGGTGGGATCAAGGCCTGCGGATTCATCCTGATTTCCGCGGTCGGGGGATTGCCAGCCATCTTTATGAATATTTATTAGACATATGGCAGCATATTGGTAGCGGAACCTTGCGCTTTACAACCACTTCAGACCGTGCGCCTGTACATCATCTGGCTGAGCGTACAGGATTCGAGCGCGTGGGGGAATTTACCGCATTTTTGGCTCCGGCGATCACGGATCAGTCGCATCATTACACACGCATCATAATAGAACAGGCTGAAGAGGCTTTGACCTTTGCGCACCACAATGGATTATCTGAGTGGCAGTATGGGTTATTATCTTGGGGTTGGGAATGGACTGCGCCAGAGCTCAAATGGATCCTGGAAGCCATCGAAAAGGGGCATGCCTGGTGGTGGAATAACCGGCAAGGTCTGGTTCTTAGGTATATCGATGAGGATGATGAGGATAATGTACAATCGCTGGCGGTTGAATTGGTGTCCGGGCCTTTGGAGATTGCAGTAGAGATGCTGGTTGATTTCCGCCGCCTGGCAGGGGCAGAGGGGTATGGACAGGCACTGTGGGTTGCACCTCTCAGGGCGGAGCTGGCGCCTGTCCTGAAGCACGCCGGATATATCCGTAGTTGGGATAATTCAGTTTATCTGTATGCCAGGAAACATGCTCGAGAGTAGAATGCCTATGGTATAATCCTGCACGCCTGCGGGGAGTAAACTGCCTGGCAAGTATTCGGAGAGGTCGCGTAGTCTGGCCTAGCGCGCACGCCTGGAGAGCGTGTTTCCCGTAAGGGAACGAGGGTTCGAATCCCTCCCTCTCCGCCAAAAAAATCACCAGTGAAAACTGAGTGATTTTTTTATTGATCGATCTGGGCGACAGGACCGAACAGAGCCTAAATCAGGTAGCCAGGCGATCCCAAATGATAACAGCGACCCCCTGGGTGTATACCAGTGGGAAGGAGTAGGCCAGGTGACGTAGTCTATAAGACGATGATTGACCTGGATAGAACTCTCTCTGATTTACGGTCGGGCACGAGGGTGGAAGTACAGTTTGGTGTCACGCCATAGTCGTATACGATAAAATTAAAACCCTTATCGCCGAGCAGCCTTGGTGTTCTTATGTCCAGGCCGGCATATATGTGACCTCACCTGGCGTTACTCAGGTGAGGGCGTAATTTTATCCTGTGCGCAGCCCTGAATCAAGCGGATCCAAGGTGCATGATCGCGTTCTCTAACATGGCCAGCAGCAGCAGAAGAATCAACAAAAGAAAGACAATTACCATAAACCAGGACCCGGCCAGGGTGGCCAGTATGCCAGCCAGGGTCAGAATCGCCAGGGCTAGCATGGTATACGCTGAACGCCGGGAGCGGTCCTTTAATGGCCGTTTGTCTTTCAGCCATAAAAACATACCCAGGATCATTCCAATCAAACTGGCGCTAATGCTGATCACGATGATTTGCTGGCTATTCAGCCAGGAATGATTCACCACCAGGATGCCACAGTGACTGGTGCGGGCAGGTATGCGTACTTGTTCGTTAATTAAGTAAGTCCGCGCTAAAATTAATCGATTGAACTTAAGATTCTGAGTGCTCGCCTTCCAGGAAAATTGGCGTTGTTCATGGGGGTTGAGTTCGATGGTCTGGCTGTCTCTAATAGCTTCGATGAATGGATCGGGGTTGCTCAGATCTGTCTGAAGCATCACCTTGACCGGGCGATCCAATCGATTCTCGACCCAGATGAAAATGGTGGCTGTCTCTTCCGAGGTGATCAATACCGGGCAGATCAGCCCTTTAAGCCTGGCGTCCATTGGGGTGGATGAATCGAAAGCAGCCGCTTCCCTGGTTCCCCAGAATGCACCACCTTCCAGATCGCTCCACAGGCCCAGACCGATAAAGATCACACCAATCAAAAAACTCACAATAAATAGCGCCGTCCCTAGAGAGTTCCAAATGGTTTTTGACGATTTCACTGGATTAAGCTCCTGTCCAGGATTAGCCGGCTGTTGCCATCGAGCGTATAACGATCCCCACCAGGAATAAAAAACCAACGCTGTATAATAACATCACCTGGCGAGAATTTTCTCCATGTGTGTAAAGGAAAATACCTGGCACTGTCAGAACATTAATCGCGCCATACAGGATATGCATCCCACCTTGCAGTTCTCCGACGCCACTGATCCACAGATATAAACCAATTAAGCCCTGTAGCACAAATAATATCTCAGCGATGGCCAGTGCGCCAAAATAGCTGCTGTCCACACCCTGTTTGCGGAAAAATCGCCAGAGTCCCCACACTGCCATCAGAATGATATAGAAAAGCATTGTATTGCCCAACCGGGCATGAAGATCGATGATCGACATCTTATTCCCTCCAGGGTTCAATCCAGATTGCATAATTATAATCCTCACCCGAGTGAGTATTTCCACTTTTAAATCTGAAAATGACAATTCTCGCCACTGGTTGAGTCTTTACAATTGGAACTTTTGCACTTTGCTGATTTCCCCTGGACTACATAACTCTTAAAGATGATAATTGTATTAATACTTGCTTGCCCTTCAGGAATGCTCATGCTATAATTCGGGCGAGGGACAATAGGGACAATTATAATCATTTAAGGAGGATATATATGGCTAAGGAGACTGCTCCGGCCGCGGAGGGGAAAGTTCAGGTGAACCGGCGGGAATTTCTTAATCTTGCCTGGCTCGCCTCGCTTGGATTTCTGACGGTCAATGTGGCGGGGATTACTTATTTATTTGCAATGCCGCGTTTCGAAGAGGGCGAATTCGGCGGCCTTTACACAGTTGGTTCGGCAAGTGAGCTGCCGGAAGTGAATGCTGCTCCCCAGAACCATCCGAAAGTCAAACTGTGGATTTCCAATACGGATAAGGGTGTAACAGCTCTTTATAAGGTCTGCACTCATCTGGGTTGTTTGTATAACTGGAGCGATCAGGATGAGATTTTTGCCTGTCCATGTCATGGTTCACAATTTTCATTAGATGGTGAATTCATCCAGGGTCCGGCGCCGCGCTCCTTGGACCGTTTTGTCCTGAGAGTAGTGGATCCTGAGACAAATCAGGTACTGGCGCAAGCAGATAATGGGGAACCGCTCCAGCTGCCTGACAACCCAAATGCTGTTATCCAGGTAGATACCGGACAGCGAATTCAAGGTCAGGCGCATGCTTGATTGATTGTTAGGTGGGGATTGTATTTGCAATAATCATTTTTGGGGAGTAATTCCATGCTTAGAAACGCCAATTTGCAAGATCTCAGGAAAAAGATCGGCGGTATGATCGATCAGCGCGTGCGGGCTATCACTGCCGGCTTGGGCTTGAATGAGCTGAGGGCCTTGGTGCGTGGTGAGCCGCCTACCGAAAAACCCAACCCGCGTTATAAGGTGCATACCACCAGTTTCTTGTTCCATATTCGCCCGCGTTATTACGAGAAGGGCAGCACGATATTCGCCCATACATTCCGGCTGGGTTTTTTCACCTCCTTCTTTTTCTTTGTTGAAGTGATCACCGGTCTGATCTTGATGGTGTACTACACACCATCACCCTCAGAGGCTTATAACTCTATTCTTAAATTAATGACCAATGTTCCATTTGGCCAGATGTTGCGCGATATTCACCGTCTGGGTGCTGAGGGGATGGTGATTTTTACTGTCCTGCATATGCTGCGCACATATTTAACCGGTTCGTACAAGAAGGAGAGGTCGTTTACCTGGTTGACCGGATTGGTTCTGCTTGGGATAACGCTTGTTTTGTCGTTCAGCGGTTATCTCTTGCCGTGGGATCAACTGGCTTATTGGGCGGTTACGATAGGCACCAGCATGTTTGAAGCAGCGCCGCTTATTGGCAATGAACTCAACCTCCTCGCACGAGGCGCTCCAGATATCGCTGCAAATGGCTTGCTGCGTTTTTATTTGCTGCATGTTGTTTTACTACCCTTTGCTGCAGTCCTGGTCATCAGTATCCATTATTACAAAGTCTCTCGCGAGCATGGTATTTCGCTTCCAGCTAAATTTGTCGAAGGAGAAGTGCCGCCTGCGGTTACCAAGGAAGCCAAGACTCGGGTCGATTTTCTGCCAGATCTATTAACTCACGAAGTCTTTTTGACTGCGCTTGGTTTATTTGCCCTGGTATTGGGGGTAACAATTTTTGGTTATCATGCTCCTTTGGAGAGTGTCGCCAATCCACAAGTCACACCACTGGACACAAAGGCCCCCTGGTATTTCTGGTGGTTGCAGGGTATGCTGAAACTGGGTGATAAGACCCTGATGGGTATCATTCTCCCCACGATCATTGTGGCAATTTTGGTCGGTCTTCCTTATATTGATCGCAATCCACATCGATCCTTGTACAAACGGCCACTTGCGGTAGCCGTAGGCGTTCTGGCAGTATTAGCACTAGTTGTCTTGAGCTATATGGGCCTTCCTGAGTTTGGCATCAAAACTTCCGCAGCTACTCGTATTGTTCAGGATCTTGCACCTCAAGAAGGGGCAGGTCCGGTACATAAAATTCCATTTACACAATTACAGGCTGGGGTTTATGAGATCAATCAGACCCCAACTCGTAATCTTTGCCCGGATATCGATTACGGTTGTCCGGAATTGGAATCGGTCTTCGGATCGTATACCCAGTGGGTTAATGCTGCGGTTGAGCGAGGAGATCTCCCTGACGGTACTGGAGTAATGCTAATCGAAGACTGGCAGCAGGATCTCAAGAAGGTTACCTTCCGGATTATTTGGGAGGAGGATAATCTGGCTAAGACTTATGAGCATCATCTCTTCCTCCATCAAGATCGGGGATCGGAATAACGTGAAGTACAAGGGAGTTGTACCTCGATTGATGTACAATTCCCTTGTTCAATAATGTTTGGAAGCCTGGTTTGGGAGGGCTAGAAAAACCATGTCGCGGGTCAATATTGAAATATTTCTGGGAATTCTACTTGTATTAATTACCAGCAGTTTGGTACTGGTTTATGGAATCAACGAAGAAGAACGCATGGCTGAATATTCAGCCTGGGAAAAAGCACGCTCAATCGAAGTTGGAGCCGAATTGTTCTCGGCCCAATGCAGTCGCTGTCATGGCACTCAAGGGTTGGGTATTCAAGGTCTGTGCCCACCTTTGAATGATCGAAATTTCTTTGATAGTCGCCTAGTTGAGGTTGCCTGGAGTGGTACACTCGAGGATTATATTGTTTCAACCGTATCCAGCGGAAGATTAGCCTCTACTCGCCCCCAATTGTACCCAGGCGAGGGTACGCCTGCAATGCCGTCATTCCACGAGAACTATGGCGGACCTTTACGGGAAGATCAAGTCCGTAATATTGCAGCGTTTATCTTAAACTGGGAAGAGACTGCTCAACTAATTGAAGTGGCAACGGGACCGGTGGAAGATGCCGTTGGGACCGATATTACGGTCGAACTTCCTGAAGGAGATGCTGTAAATGGTGAGGCTCTGGCAGTCTCAATAGGCTGTGCTGCCTGCCATATCCAGGCGCCAACGGGCCCAGCCTGGCTGGCAGATTCTGGGCAGGTCGGCATCGGTGAGCGCGCGGCACAACGGATTGCTGATCCTGATTACACAGGTAACGCGCAAACTGCCGAACAGTACCTGTTGGAGTCGATCGTCATGTCTGGCGTGTATTTGGTCCCGGATTACCAGGATCTCATGCCGAACAATTATGGCGAGACTTTGGCAAAGCAAGATGTTGCTGATCTGATTGCCTATATGCTGACACTTAAGTAGGAGGGAATGGATTGATGCCTGCCTCCAAAATTTTACGTTTGGTGGGGCTGTTGTTGGTCTTGCTGTGTCTCCTCTTGTTTAGTGGAAGATTACAGGTAACCGCCCAGACCACTGACACAGCCCTGTTGGAACAGGGTGCCCAACTCTATGCGGAAAACTGTGCTGTCTGTCACGGGCAGAATGGAGAAGGCCGTATAGGCGCTACTCTATCTAAAGATTGGCCATCGATTCGCCCTGAATTGACTGTCCGAACGATTATCGAACAGGGTGTTTCTGGTTCAGTGATGCCTGCCTGGGGTCAGGAATATGGCGGTCCACTCAGTCAGGGGGAAGTCGATGCTCTGCTGGTTTACATCCTGAGCTGGCAGACGGGAGGGGCGCCTGTTATGGCGCCTCAGCCCACAGCCACTCTGCGCCCGGCGCTCTCTCCAGTCCCGGAAGTTGAAGGGGATCCAAACCGGGGTGGGGTTTTGTTTGATGAAAACTGCGCCATGTGCCACGGCCCGAACGCAGAAGGTCGTATCGGCGCGACGCTGGCTAAAGCCTGGCCTGGCATCCGGCCTGATCTAAGCATCAAAACCAGCATCTCCAACGGTATTCCCGGCAGCCCTATGCCTGCCTGGAGCCAATCGAATGGCGGCCCACTGGTAGAACAAGACATAAACGACCTGGTGGCTTTTATTTTAGCCTTACCTGCCGCTCAGGTGCTCCAACCGACGGTTGTGACGCCTGGTTCAGTAACATTACCCTGGATGCAGGGGTGGCTGGGTGTGCTGGTCTTTATTTTTCTGCTGGCTTTGATCCTCGTACTGGCATGGGTCTTACAACGACGTTCGCAGGCTGGCTGAGTTATTCTGATTGAACCGGGTTGTCGAAAGGCAGCCCGGTTTTTTTGTCGATCAGATGAGACTGGTTATTGACAAGCATGCCCCTCTGCGGTATCCTACGGGGCGTGTCCGGGTGGGTCCGGCGCGGCGGAAACCCCCGAACCCCGTCAGGTCCGAGAGGAAGCAGCGGTAAGGAGGTAAATCTGGGTGCCGCCGGGTTGCCTGCCCGGGCATTCTATTTAAACCAAAACAAATACTAACCTACTGAAATCAATTCCTTAACCGTCATAATGGGGATTTCTGGTCGGCCTGGGCCTGGGTGTCTTTGTCGGTTTTCTCGTGGGGATCACGTCAATCTCGTCGTCATCGTCGTCCGCGGCAGTTGGTAGCGAGATCTGGGTGGGCGTGCTTGTCGGCGTTGGTGTGGCGCTTGGAAATATCAGAGGCAACCGAGTGGCAGGGTCGTCTGGGGTAGCGCTTGGACGGACTGTGGCTGTGGGTAGCGCCGTTTTGAGTACAACTGGTTGGGTCGCCAGTGTAGGCAGCGGAGTGGGGGTGGGGGTTCCTCTTGTGATTGGAGCACCAATTTCCGGATCGATAACTGTCGGCTGAGTAATAATCGGCTGGGCAGCGATATCGGCAGCGATGGTGATACTATCTTCCGTAATCGTCAGTGCAAGGAGCATATCTTTTTTGGAAAGCTCAGGGAGTGTTGCAGCCAGGATGTTAAACTGCTCCGAATGATTTTCAAGGATTTGCTGCAATTGTGAAGCTATCTGAGATGCTTCAGCCTGTGCGGTTTCTTGGAGCACGTATATTTGATTCAATGCCAGTTGAACTTGCTCTTTATAGCGCTGAATGCTGGCAGATAAAAGGTTTAAACGGCCCTTTTGGATTAGGCTCTCAATCTCGAGCATCCGGCTATCGGTAAACTCTACCTCCAATTCGGTATCATGTTTTTGGGTAATAGACAGGAATAGGGATGCTTTCTCGATAGAGAGTTTTGATTGGTAGAGAAGATCGCCCGGGATTGCTGATCGAGCAGCCAGTGCAAATCCGGCAGTAGATGAAAATAATAGAATAATGACCAGGGCAAGGCTGCCGGCTAGCTGGAGAGTCCGCCGGCTGAAGAGCGATAGGAACTGATTTAGTAAACTATTCAGATCGTAAGTTTTTGCTGCTGCTTGGTTGTTAGTATTGATTGCTTTTTGGATGCGCATTTTGTGTGCTGATTTGAGCTCTGGGGGGGCGTCAAAAAGCTGCTTCTGTTGTTCAAACCACAGCGCAGATTCCACGAATAAGCGCAGTTCTTCAGCATGCTCTGGATAAAGCGCCATAGACTGATCTATTGTGGATTGACCAGATAGGATCGCATCCAGGCAGGTGTCAATAGTGTGTGCAAATGCAACCTGGTTCAACTTCATTTACCGATTCCCTTTTCAAGAAGCTTTCTTAGGGCTTCCAGGGCTCTAAACTGCAGGACGCGCGTGGCGCCTGGGGTCTTTCCAATTGATTGAGCAATTTCGTCCGGCGCCAGGCCGGTATAAAACCTGAGTATCAAAATATTCCGATAATCCTCACGAAGCTCGCCTAATACCTGGCGAATAGCAAGGTGTTCCAAATTATCAAAAGATCCCTCTGAGGGGTGGCTTGAAATATGATCAATCAACTCCTCGTCCGCCGCTATTTCCGTGCGAGACCCACTTGACCGGCGGTAATGATCGGTGAGGATGTTTCGGGCTACCCGATAGATAAATGCTGCAAACGGAACTCCCTGATGTTGGTAATTAGGCAGGCTTTGCCAGATACGTAAAAATACTTCTTCCGCCAGATCCTCTGCATCCTGCACATTACCTAAATGCGAATTCAAGAAACGGAAAATGCCGTCAAAGTATAGATCATAGAGCTCACCAAAGGCGTTTGCATCACCTTGACTGGCGCGGTCTATCAGAGGGATTACGTTTTCATCCTGCCCTTGCGGCATCCTCTACCCTTAGAAACGCAAATCTGCAATGTTTGTTACAAGACAACTGTGTAAATCATAACAAACAATCGCCTTACCAACCAGACGATTTTATTAGGTCACGACCTACGCACTTGGTTGATATTCCCCTTGACCGCATAACTCCTACGGGAGTAAGGTTTAAACACTTCGTAGGCCCATTTATATGACAGAAAAAACCAGGGCTGCCGCTGGCAGGCAGCCCTGGGGCTTGGAATGCGGTCGGGGATTGCCCGCATTCTGAAGGGGAGGCTAAGGGATCTGATTTACGGTTTCTTCTTCTGGCCAGGTGGGGTTGCAGTCCCACTGGCATCTTTCTCCCACGGCCAACGGAACCAACTGTCATCCGCTTGCGGTGTTTGATACCCAAATGGGGCTCCTGGATCGTCGTCAGAATAACCTGGCAGGGTCGCAGGATCATCGTCTCCGACAGGGGGTTCACCCGGTCCGGGGCCATAGGCTTCAGTGGTTTCAACAGTCAGCGGATCTTCCGTTTCCAGTGCTTCTAGAGGCACCTCTTCTGTTGGGAGTGGTTCCTCAGTTACAACTGGCTGTCCGGCGCGATATCGCATTTGCCATTGAAGTGGTTCCTCTATAGCTCCTTGTAAGGTCAGCATATGGCGAGCGATATGTTGAAGTAACGCTTGATCGGGAAGTTCCGGTTGTTTGGTCATCAGCTGATCCTGGTCTCGTAGGTGGATCTGGACTTTAACCAGATCAACTGCGAGATCTTCAGCTTCCAGCAATGCCAGGGTATCTAACGCAACCTCGATATGATCGTTGTAGCGGTTTGCTAAGTCGATGCTGGGAGTTTTGTTCTCAGCAGCCAAAAGCAAGGCTTCTGCCACGCGTTGGTCAGCGTAGGTCAAGGCCAAATCGATGCGCTGTTGCGGATCACCAGTCAGGTTCATGCGGACATCTTCTGTAAGCGTTTTTACTGAGTACAACAGCTCATCAGGCTGGCTATCCTGGGCAGCATAAACGGTAGCTGTAGCTCCTCCAAAAATAAGTGAAAGGGCGATCAAAATCGAAACAATTGGTGCAAACACGGGTTGCAACTCCTTCCTGCTAAACGCATTGTTAATTTGAGATTTAAGCTCTGTCCATTTAAATCCCAGGGCAGGCAGTAATCCGATGGTGGTTTGGGTTTGTTTCGCCCGGTAGGAAAGCAGGCGAGCTGCGCTCACATACTTCTGCCGCGTTTGAGCGGCCAGGTTCGGGTCGCGTTCTGGTTGATCCTGCAGGATTTCTAGCTGCCGGATAACATCCAGGTCAGTTTGGATTTCTGGGTTTTTCTTCATAACGGCTCTACCTCTTCTTGTAACGTCTTCCTCAAGGCATGTAAGGCTCTATGCTGTAATGCTTTGACGGCTCCAATGGGTCTATTCATGGCTCTAGCGATTTGTTCGTTTTCCCACCCTTCCAGGTATTTCAAGACAATGACCTGGCGTTGTTCAGGAGTTAATCTCTCTAAAGCGCTGCGAATTTCCTCCAAGGCCATATTTTTGTTGGCAGCTTCGCTCGGGTTGTTTCCGGGATCTGCTTCTAGCTCGGGGTCCAGTTCGGATTCGATCGGTGCCCGCTGGCGAAAGATATCTGTGATCCAATTATGTGCAATCCGAAACAAGTACGCTTGTAAATATTGGCGCGGACCCTGGCGCTTTTCAATCACTTGTAGGAACCGGGCAAACGTTTCACTGACACATTCTTCTGCCAGGTAAATATCCCCTAGCAACCGCATTGCGTAACGGAATATTGCAGGGCTGAATTGGTCATATATTTCGATCAGCGCTGCTTCCTCATTACGCTGAGCACGTTCCAGCAATGCCTGTTCGTTTTCCATTGTTTGTGCTATCCCTTAAGACGGTGATTGGGCGATTCCGATACGGTGATTAGGAAATCTGATAGAATTGAAAACCTATGAAAGTCGGTCATCTTCGCATTGCCGGAGCGAGTCTCCTGATTGTTGGCTTATTGTTATTGTGGACCGGAACTCGCAAATCGGTAACTTTGATTCTCAACGGAGAAAGTAAATCGTTTACCACGCATGCACTGCGGGTAGTAGATTTGCTTATTCAGTTGGGATTAGAACCGCATCCACAGGATCGGATTTCTTTAGGCCTAAAAACCTGGTTAATGGATAAAGATGTTTTACAACTAGATCGGGCTGCCGCAGTCGTCATATATGTAGATGGTAGCCTGAGCCAGTTGACCAGCCCTGAACGGAAACCAGCGAATCTGCTCGGTTTGGCCCAGGTTCGTTTATACCCTGGTGATCGTGTGCTGGTAAATGGGCTAAATGCTGATCCGGAAATTGCACTGGATTACTCGGAAATTTACCTTATACAGGTCCTCAGAACTGTTCAGGTGCGTTTTCATGATCAATCTTCATCACAAATATTTTACACCTCCGCGCCAACAGTTGCACAAGCATTGGCTGAACAGGGACAGGCAATTTATGCTGTAGATTGGATAAATAGTGAATTTGATGCCGCGCCAAAAAAAGATCTTGCGATTGATTATCAATCTGCGCAAAAACTTGAGGTACATACGAAAGCTGGTTTGATTGAATTCTACAGCGCGGCTAATTCGATTGGAGCAGCCCTGGCAGAGCAGGGGATAGCCCTGCAAAGCCTGGATTACACGCAGCCTGCTACACAAGAACCTTTGCCAAAAGATGGAGTTATCCACCTGGTGCGCGTGAGCGAGCAGGTGGTCATTGAGCAGGAGCCTATTGCCTTTGAATCCGAACTCCAACCAGCGCCCGATGTTGAGCTTGACCAGCGTATCACACTGCAAGCTGGAGAGTATGGACTTTTAGCTCGTCGGGTGCGTATCCGCACGGAGGATGGAGAAGAGGTATCACGCAAGGCTGAAGCAGAATGGGTAGCCCAGCCTGTTAAGAACCGCATCGTAGGCTATGGCACCAAAGTGGTGGTGAAAACATTAAGTACTCCAGATGGTCCGATTGAATATTGGCGTTCCGTATCGATGTATGCGACGTCCTATTCGCCTTGCCGCATCTTTGATGATCGCTGTGATTCGTATACTGCGAGTGGGGCGGAGCTTAAAAAGGGCATTGTGGCGGTGCGAGGTTATTGGTACCGTTATTATGGCGGCACGCAAGTATATGTGCCCGGTTATGGTGTAGGCCTGGTCGCCGATGTGGGCGGGGGGATTCCGGGTCGCTTTTGGATCGATCTCGGATATAGTGATAGTGATTATGTCTCCTGGCATCAAGATGTCACTGTATATTTTCTAACCCCGGTGCCGGACCAGATCATGTACATCGTCCAGTAAGCCGGTCAATCTTGCATGCCTGAATCCATAGAGCCGTCATCGAACCCCAAACCGGTAGCCTCCTCCAGTCAGGCTTCTCCTACTACTGATAATCATTCGCGCATTAAAGGTGGCATGGCGTTGTTGGTCGGTCGTGGGGCGCGAGATGGCTATCTGGCAGCTGTGGATCAGGGTGTAATCAGCCTGGCAAACTTTTTGGCTACACTGATCCTGGCTAGAGTTGTCTCACCAACAGAACTGGGGGTCTACGGAGTAGGGTTTACATCCTTACGCTTGATTCGCTCGTTTCAAGAAGGCCTGACAATACAACCGGTCAATACGTTTGGCGCAGGACTGGATGAAGCAAGTTTCCGCCGCTATGCCAGTAACACCAGTCTGATCCAGTTAGGATTAGCCATCTTGTCCGCTCTAGGAGCGGCAGTTCTGGGCTGGATCTTGATCATAACGGGAAACGATACTGCTGGGCCAGCTGTGCTGGGACTTTGGTTTCCTTTCTTAACCTGGCAGATCCAGGAATACCTGCGCCGGTTGCTCTACACGCGCGGCGAAATTTTCAATGCAGTCATCAATACTGTGCTTGCCAATAGCGTGCGGATCGGCTTGATGATCTGGTGGGTAGGGGGAGGCAGGCTGGATGGTATCAGTGGATTGACTGCTATCGCCTGGGGATCGTTGGTAGCGATGCTGCCTGGCATCTGGTTAACGCGCCGGTATTGGTCGCCTTCTATGCTTGGTTTGGGTCAGACCTGGCGCCAAAATTGGGAGTTCGGGCGTTGGGTATTGGGAAGCCAGCTTGCCAATTGGGTGGCGGTCGAATTTTATCCTGTATTGACTGCGGGGATGATCAACTTTGCCGCTGCGGGAGCTTACCGTGCCCTGCAAAATCTGGTCGCTCCTATTCATTTACTGTTGCGCGCAACCGATACCTTTCTGACCCCGCGGGCGGCGCGGGTGTTTAGCAATCAGGGTTGGAAGCCGCTGGCGCGCACTATTCGCCTGACTTATATCTTATCTGGCATTCCGATCGCTGGCATCCTGGCTCTGGCAAGCATCTTTCGCAGGCCACTCCTGGAGCTGCTGTATGGGTCTGCTTATGTCGAATACGCCGATGGCCTCCTTCTGATGGCCCTGTTTTACCTCTTGTGGTTTGCCTATTCGCCTTTACAAACGGCATTCAAGGCAACCCGTACCAGCCGGCCGATTTTTGTCGCCAATGCTGGCGCAATCCTGGCAATGTTTACTTTGGGGATTTGGATGATTCAGAATTGGGGAGTTTATGGAACGATTGCAGGGCAGGGTATGAATTCTCTGATTGTTGCGGTGGTTTTATGGTGGAGCTGGATCAGACTCTGGCGTAAGAATGACCAGTACCAGACGCAGAACTAATCAGCATCACCTGCTCTGGCGATGCAGAAATCTGCGTGGCAGCCTTCCATTCCAGTCTGGCTGCCAGCGGTACCAGAAGGTGATCAGAAAGGCTAATCCCAGCAGCTTAAGGTCAAACCCCAAATTGGCATGTTGAATGTAGAGGCGGTCAAAACGCAGCTTTTGACGCGGGGTTAAATAATAATCCCCTGCAACCTGTGCTAAACCGGCCAACCCCGGTAGAACTCGATGTCGTTCAGCATACTCGGGCATGGATTGAAGATAATCTGCCACCAGCACAGTGCGCTGCGGGCGTGGTCCAACGAAGCTCATTTCTCCCCGTAGAATGTTGATCAATTGTGGTAATTCATCCAGGGCGGTTTTGCGCAGGAATCTTCCGAAGTATAAGACACGCTCGTCCTTTTCCTTGGCCAGCACGGGTCCAGTTCCTTCTTCAGCCCCGCGTACCATAGTGCGGAATTTGTACTGGCGGAAATTATTTCCACCGCGGGTGACAGAATTTTTTACAAACAGGAGTGGGCCAGGATTCTCGATCCAGATCAGGATGCAGCTGGCTATCCAGATGGGAGCTGATAGGATGATCCCCAAAGCCGCAGCCAGGATATCGAAGGCGCGTTTCCATACATTTAGAGGATCACCTTGCTGGATGCGTTGATAGTGTAGTTTCTTTACACTCTCCTGGATCGATTCATCAGGGGGGGAATTATTTTCTGCCAGCCCCTCGCGTATCCAGGTTAATATCAGTGCCCCACCAAACCCGCCAGCAAATGCAGCTATTACCAGCAATAGAGTTCGAAAAAAATCAAAAGTCGGTTGGCTTAAAGAATCAACTGACAAATAACCGATAGCGAGCAGCGCAATAGAGAAGACTGCCAGGCGATATCTCGAGGGCGTGCTCATTGCACGAAGCAGCAGGCTTCGTTCAAGCAGGATGACAAGCAATCCGTGCACGACAACCAGCAAAAGAGCAGCTAAAACAAAAGTACTACCGTAAGCCTGGTTCAGGTGTGTAAAGTGGAAGATACCCCACCAGGCTGCAAACACTACCAGCGCCAAAATAATCGCCCAAACAGCTCCCCAGTCTGTTGAGCGGGTCACCGTGCCAGATTCAGTTGAGGTATGGGCCAGATCGCGCGTCATGCCGAAATTATACCTGAGGCAGGTGGAGTGTCTGTAAACTAATCCCAGCAGACGGGGTGTTATAATGGCGAATTGGAATCCAAGCCCAGTAGCCAGGAGCCAATTCGGGAATGCAAAATCAGGCAACACCTTCTAGAAAGAAATACCTCGGTCCAGGATTAGGGATTCTTTTTGGATTGCTGTTCTTAGCCATTCTTTTCTCTTACCCGTATTTGCGCCAGCGTTGGTCAGCCCCACTTGGCCCTAGCTTGCTGCTCCCTACACTCACACCTACAGACGAGCTGGCGATTGCCACTCCGTCAGCGACAGAGATTGCAAAAGAAAACGCGCCAGATCAGGAGCAGGTGACGCTCCCTGCGCCCGTGGCAATAGAAGCAACCGTAATGCCAACCGGAACTCCTGGACCACTGTGTGGAGGTCCACCTGCCATGGTGGTATTAGGGATTGGGGCAGATAGTGACTTTGAATATCGCTATGGACTGGCAGATGCCATGCGGGTTGCTCGGGTAGATTTTGTCAATGCGAAAGTGTCGGTATTATCTGTGCCCCGTGACCTGTGGGTGGAAATTCCAGACATTGAACAACATTACGGAATTACCCACGGGAAATTGAACCAGGCATATTTTTATGGAAGCCCCGGTATGGGGTATTATGACGGTCCAGGGGAAGGACCAGGTTTACTGGCGCGTACCCTGGATTTGAATTTTGGTCTGCGCGTCGACCATTACGGTGCAGTAAACATGGAAACGTTCGTCAAAATTGTAGATGCTGTGGGTGGAATTGATATCTACCTTGCCAATGATGTGGATGGACGTCCAATTGATGATCAAACTGAGGATATGGGCTACTTTTATGCTGGGCAACAGCATTTTACAGGGGACGAAGCCTTGCGCTTCTCGCGTATTCGCAAAAAATACAATGATTTCACGCGTATGGATAACCAGACCCTGGTTTTATGTTCTTTGCGCGACAAACTGCTCAACGCCTCTGTTTTGCCAAAAATTCCTCAAATTGTGGGAGCCTTTCAGGGCGCTGTACAGACTGACTTGAGTCTGGAACAACTCACCCAACTGGCATGTTTATTACCTCATATTGAACGGGAGGATCTGCTCTTTGCCAGCTTTCCACAGGATATGCTGAAGCCCTCCAGAGTTTATAGCGAAGCGCTTAAAAACGAGACTTTTGTACTCGATGTGGATAATGCGGAAATCCGCTCGTATGTGGATAGGTTCCTGGATGGTTCCTGGCCTACTGAGCCGAAGGAGCCGACCTGCCCATGAGCCTATCAACCCTGGATATTCCAGCTATACTGCGTCAGTTTGGACTTCACCCAGACAAGAAACTGGGGCAAAATTTTCTAATCGATCCGGAAGCCCTGGAACGTATCATACAGGTTGCTGAAATTCATCCGCAAGACTGTGTATTGGAAATTGGCCCTGGTTTAGGCAGCCTCACACGTTACCTGGCGACGAATGCACGCCACGTAATTGCAGTAGAGCTGGATCGCAAGCTCATACCGCCTTTGGGGAAGATATTGGCGGAATATACTAATGTAAAGCTGGTCGAAGGAGATATCCTGGCATTGAATCCCACTGAGCTCATCCGTCAAGGGTGCCTGGTGGGTGAACAGAATGATTTAAGCGCTTATTTGGTGGTTGCCAATATTCCCTATTACATCACTTCCGCATTGATTCGCCATTTATTGGGAGCTCCGGTTAAACCAGCGCGCCTGGTACTGACTGTCCAACGTGAGGTCGCAGAGCGTATTTGTGCTGCGCCAGGTGATCTTAGCTTGCTGGCGCTCAGTGTGCAGGTTTTCGGGGAAGCAAAGGTGAAAACACGTATTCCTGCAGCCGCCTTTTATCCAGCACCCCAGGTAGATTCTGCAGTGGTACGGGTAGACTTGTTTCAGGAACCACTTATTCCTGAACTCTGGTTGAAAGACTTTTTTCGCCTGGCAAAAGCAGGTTTTAGCCAAAAACGGAAGACCTTGCGTAACGCTTTGTCAGGTGGTTTGGCCTGGCGCCCCCAGGAGGTTAGTGATCTCTTAACTGAGGCTGGGATCGATCCGCAGCGTCGTGCAGAGACAGTCAGTCTCGCTGAATGGCAGGCTTTGACTGCGGTTTACCGTGATAAAGCAAGTTCAGGCTGAATTACCCCCACTTCCTTAAACTCAACCCGGCAAGCAGACGCAGTACTCCAGCTAACAATAAGGCTTCTTTTAAGCCAAATATAGTTGCTAAAACTGGTCCGAGGAATGAACCGCTCAGAATCCCGAGATTCAATGCTAAATTATGCATAGCCATATGCGCCGGGCGGTTATCTTCGGGGACAACTTCCATTAATCGGTTGATCAGTCCTGCGCTGGTTAGCGCCCAGGCAATGCCTCCAAATATTGAAGCTGCCCAAAATAAGGTTGCATCCCACGCCAGGCTAATAAAGAATGGGTAAGCGCAATACAGAATGCTGCCAATAGCCATAATTTTGTGGTGATTAAAACGCCGGGTCAGGCTGCTCAATCGCATGGAAGTGATGAACATCATTACATAGAACAGGCTATTTCCAAGGCTGATAATGCCATCAGAATATTTCAAGCCATTCACCATATAGAGTGGTGAAATTGGGACAGGGACATACTGGCAGGTATAAAAGAACAAATACACTGCCAGAAATGGACCAAACGAGCCTTTGAGCATATCCCATTGAAAAAGGGGTTTATTTGGACTGCGGGTTAGGAAGCGTAATCCTGGAGGTAAGCGGAAGCTATCCGCGAATCTAAGCATTCCTGGACGAGCAAGATCTCCCAGGGGTTGGTGAATGCGTGGAGGGTGTAGGTCTGATGTTTTGAGATGCCACAAATGATAGGTAGAGAAAACTCCTCCCAATGTACCCAGGCTGAACAAAGCCACATAATTAATGGGATAAATCAGGGTATCTAATAATTGACCAGAGATCAGAGCTGCTACTGTCATGGCAAGCGAAGTCAATGCATTGCGCCGGCCAATCACGGTAGCGCGCTCTTGTGGGGGAATTAAATCAGCGAGCAGGGCATTAAATGCAATCGCCAGCGCGGTGCCAGGTATCGACATCAGCAAGGTTATTAAAACGATATTCCAAACCTGAGCAGTATTGGACAATACGAGCGGTAGGGGAATCAGGATTAAATAACCAAACCGGTGCAGCGCGGCTGTCCAAAAACTCACCCGAGTCAGGGAGCGCCTTTCCAGCCAACGCCCAGCAGGTAACGAGAAAAATAGATTAATGACTGCTGGACCTGCTGTGAGCAGGCTAATTTGAAAGCTGCTGGCACCCAGGCGGGCAGCATAGATCGCAATAAAAGCCATCGTACTACCAGCCAGTATGCCGTAACCGATTACATCGGCATAAAGGTGGATAAAATTGGCTTTGAGCTTGGGATCAGGGAGTAACTGGGAGGAGGTCGCGGTATTCAAATGGCATCTGCCAGACGCGAATCGCTGCTTCGACCTGGATGCGGAGAGACATTTTTGATTTGCCCCACCGGCGATCGGCAAAGTAAAACGGTACCTCGCGGAAACGATATCCTAAGCGGTGAGCTAAATAAGTCATTTCTACTAAAAATCCATAACCATTGGAACGCACTCGTTCCAGTGGCATGTTCAGCAGAGTGCGGCGATGCCACAGGCGGTAACCACCCGTTGCGTCGCGTACTGGTAATTGCAGGATTGTCCGGGCGTAATAATTACCAAAAGCCGACAGTCCTTTTCGCCACAGAGGCCAACGTTGGTCCACCGCTCCTCCTGGCACATAACGCGAGCCCATAACCACATCACAGCAGTTAAGCGTGTCTAAAAGGGTTACAAGCAGCTCAGGTGGGTGGGAGAAATCAGCATCCATCTGGGCGATGGCTTCAGCGCCGGACGCCAACGCCGCACGAAGGCCCTCAATATAGGCAGTTCCTAACCCAAGTTTGCCTTGGCGGTGTAGAACATTGAAATGCCCCGGGTGCTCCTGCGCTAATGTTTCGGCTAACTCACCGGTTCCATCGGGGCTATTATCATCCACTACCAGCAAACTTAAATCTGGAATAGGCAGGCTGAATAAGGCGGAGACCAGTTTATCCAGGTTCTCCGCCTCGTTATAAGTAGGGACCACTACAGTTAGTTTCACACTATCCCTGTGTCAAAGACATCTGCGCCTTCAAGTCTTGAACAGTATTGAAGGTCATTTTCTCTGAATCGAATGGTTGTAATTTGATCGCCAACCGTGTCGGGCTTCTCTCCTGCTGGCGATCCTTCAGTGGATAGAAATATTCTAAAGCTTGTTCCAGGCGGTTGTTTATCCGTTCTGCCAGCACTGGCAGATTTGGGGTCGAAGTGACTATTATAAATGTTGTATGGTTGATTTGTCCGATGAAATCGTCCTGGTTGCCTGATTCGCGCAATATATTCCGAATCATCAGGCTGATTGCCCGTTGCATATCATCGGAGACGACAAAGCCGTAAGTATCGCGAAACGCATCCAGATGCTGCAATTCAACCCTCAAAAACCCATGATTTGGGTTATCAATGCATTCTGCCAGGCGTTCATCGACCAATCTTCCTTCGGGCAAGTTAGTAACCGGGTTGGTCAATGGTCCTTCTGTAACACGTTTTAAGGAATTTCGCACCCGCAGGCGTAACTCCTGGATATCAAAAGGCTTGGTGATGTAATCATCTGCACCCAACTCCAACCCTTTCAGTCGTGCAGTACGGGCGCGTTTTTCGGTGAGAAAAATGATCGGGATATCTGCGGTGCGGCGATTGCTGCGCAAGCGCCGAGCAACCTCAAAGCCATCAATATCGGGTAAACGAATATCCAGGATGATCAGATCGGGGTGGTTTTTGAGGGCATAGTCCACGGCTGGTTCGCCCCAATTTATTGCGCAGGCTTCATATCCTTGCACGCGGAAGTATGCCTCAAGCATCTCGGCAACATCGATATCATCTTCGACGACCAGAAGGTTTGACTTGGCTTCTACCACAGCGGCGACTCTATTTGATGGGCCGGGAAATTTGGCTGGCTAGTTCAGTTAGCCGATTGGTTGTTTTTGGATGACGAATTCACAGACACTGTGACCCATTGCCACACATTGTGATTCGTTGACCCGGAATTCATTACCACCGGATAACCACTTCAGGCCTTCCTGCAGGAGGCCGGTGGCAATAAAGCAAACAGGTTTATCAGAGCCTGACCGCCCCCAGCAGACAGGGCACCTGTGTATGGTATAGATAAATTCGTGTTCCCGCTCTTGAACAGTACTGTACTGGTCGCTGATCTGGCTGAAGATTTTTGCCATAGCCGGGATACCAATGCGCATCTTGGTTGAAAGGGGTAAAACTTTGAAAGCTAAGTCGCCTGCCCCTGCCAGGGCTCCAAATGTTCGCAGGCTATCTGCAAAGGCAGCACGTCCAACGCGCAGGGCCAGACCGCGCCCGCCGCGTGCACCGTACATAACCTCCAAAGCCTGATTAAGAGCGGAGAAATCAGCAAAATTGAATTCCTTGGCCAGGTTATCAGGCGGTTTGTTTTCGATCAGATGGGGTAAGTGCGCCAGGTTAAGGATGGCATTTAATCCATTTTTACCCATCACATCTTCCAATGAATTCAGGGAGATCAGGGCTATCTTATTCGCGTAGTAATATGGGCTTTGTGGGTTCGATTCCATTTGTTTTGCCAGTTAGAGTAGTTTAGTGAGCGCTTCAGCCGCTCTCCGCATGTCCAATAAGATGAGGCCTAATTTAGCCTGCTCACGCGCCAACGCAGTCAGCACTGCCTCTTCGCCTACTGACATCAGGATGACATAGCCTTTTTCACCCCGTATGTACACCTGGCTTAGAGCGCCGCGTCCAAGCTCAGATGCAATTCGCTCACCAAGCGACAGCATTGCTGCAGACATGGCTGAGACGCGGTCCTCTTCTACTTCGTGTGGTAGGGCAGAGGCAATGATGAGGCCGTCTACACTGACGACTGCTGACGCCTCAATATCTGGGGATGAGACTTGTAAATCGCGCAGACGTTCAACTATCAAATGAGAACGAGACCTGGTCAACTCGAACCTCGTCGTGAAAAATTTACCATTGCAATGACTGTGCTCTGGCAGCAACATCTGCCATGACAGCCAATATTTTTTGTTTAATCGTACATTACGCGCTTTCTTTTGCAGACTAACTGTAGCATAGCCACTAAAAAGTGTCAAGCGATGAAGCCATTACAATTCTCACAATTCCCTTATCAGTTGTAATAGGGAACATGCTATAATCGCTGCGCTTCCTAATCGAAATTACCTACGTCATGCATGTTGGTTGCAAGAACAAGGCCAATCACGAACTTTAGCCGTTGGCCCGATCACAAGCATAGGAGCCAGTGCCATGTCACAAAAATCCATTCATCCAATCCTGGGATTTTTCCTGGGTATTGCCCTGACCCTGGGGGCATGTAGTCCTGGGGTAAGTCCGGTAGCCACCACACAGCCAGCTGAGCAGGTTCCTGCACAGACATCGGAGCCGGTTACCCTAAAGGTTGTCATGTTGCCTGTATTGGACACATTGCCGGTGCGTGTTGCCCAGCAAGAAGGTCTCTTCGAACAAAATGGGGTTGTGGTTGAGTTGATTCCAGCCCAGGCTGCTCCAGAACGCGACCAATTGATAACGGCTGAGCAGGCTGACGGGATGATCAACGAAGTGCTCTCCACCATGTTCTACAATCAAAATGAAACCCGGGTGCAAATCGTGCGTTATGCACGGAGTGCTACCAGCCAGGATTCGCTGTTTGCTATCCTTGTGGCGGGGAACAGCGGAATAGAGACCCTGGAAGCGCTCAAAGGCGTGGAGATAGGTATCTCCCAGGGTACAGTGATTGAATATCTCACATACCGAATGCTAGAAGCCGAGGGATTCGAGCCTGCGGATATCAAAACCGTGGCGGTACCCAATATTTCAAGCCGCGTTGAGTTACTGCAGAGTGGAGAATTGAAAGCAGCCGTTCTGCCCGAACCTCTGACTTCTCTGGTTGTTTCACAAGGGGCACGCGTGATTGTGTCGGACACGAACCATCCAGATTATAGTTTTAGCACTCTGTCGTTTCGCAAAGAAGTGATCGACCAGCATCCGGAAGCGATTCGCGCATTCTTGAAGGCAGTAGAAGAAGCAGTTGTGCGCTTGAATACCAACCCTGAACAATATAAGTGGATCCTGGCGGATCAACAATTAGTCCCACAACCTTTGTTGGAAAGCTTCAAAATGCCCGAGTTCAGCACCGCAGGTGTGCCTACGCAGGCGCAGTGGGATGATACGCTGTCCTGGGCGAAATCCAGAGGATTACTCAGCCAGGATCTATCCTACAGCGATTCTGTAAACGCGATATTCTTACCCTGAGCTAGCCAACTACCAACCTGCCTCGCATGGGACGCAGTGGGTAAATACCCTGACCAAGGGAAGTTATTCATCTACTGCGTCCTTGTGCGTGGGGGTAAAATTAACCCAAAGTTGTCCTTGGAAAATTGCTGATTCGAAATCCCCTTCATGATCAACCTGAATTCAGTAACCTACGCCTATAACGACCAGCTGCCCGTCTTTCAAGACTTTGACTGGCAGGTAGAACGTGGTGAAGCCTGGGCTGTATTGGGGCCATCGGGGTGTGGGAAGAGCACCTTGCTTTATTTGCTGGCAGGGTTGCGTTTCCCAACCCGTGGGCAGGTATTGGTGGATGGAAGCTTGCTAACCCGACCACGCCCACAGACAGGCTTGATTTTGCAGGATTATGGGTTGCTGCCGTGGGCTACAGTCCAGCAAAATGCTGAGCTTGGATTTCAGGTACGTACGTTTTATGGACCAGACGGCAAACATGCCCCGTCCAATTTGAAAGCCAACTTGAGCGTCGCCCCCTGGTTGGAGCGCCTTGGATTGGCAGAGGAACGACATAAATTTCCGGGCCAGTTATCTGGTGGGCAGCGCCAACGTGTAGCGATCGCCCGTACTTTAGCACTGCGCCCGGATATGCTTCTGATGGACGAGCCGTTTTCTTCCCTGGATGCTCCTACTCGAGAATCTTTGCAGGCGTTAACTTTGGAGCTGCGCGCTGAGAATAATCTGACTCAGGTGATGGTAACCCATGCAATCGAAGAAGCCGCGATCCTGGGCCAAAAAATCCTGCTTTTAGGTCAGCCTCCTAACCAGCATCCAGAGATCATTGACAATTCGTGTTCGGGCCATGCAGGATTTCGCGACTCCCCAGAGTATGTACAACTGGTACGTGATTTACGCCGCAGAATGGGTGAAGGATGAAGCGCCGCGATCTATTGGGGTCTATCCTGATTGTGCTGCTGCTCTGGCATATCGCAGCTCTATTATTGGATCGCCCGATCCTGCCAACACCGCTCGTTGTGGGTGGCGCTCTGCTGCGCGAATTATCGAAGGGAAATTTACCCCGCCATTTCTTATTCAGTCTGTGGCGTGTAGTAGCCAGTACAACTCTGGCGATTCTATTGGCTGTTCCGGCAGGGCTATTATTGGGACAGTCAGCACGTTTGAACCGCCTGTTTGCCCCGATGATTTATTTGCTCTATCCTATCCCGAAAGTAGTTCTGGTGCCTGTGGTGCTGCTCTTGTTTGGTTTTGGCGATTTCCCCAAGATCATCATCATCTTTTTGATCTTATTTTTCCAGATACTTGTCTTAGTGCGCGATCAAGCCTTAGGTATCCGCCCTGAGTTGTTGTTAAGTGTACGCAGCCTGGGAGCAGGCCGGCGGGCGCTTTTTCGTTTTGTGTATTTACCGGCCAGTTTACCGGCGATTCTGACAGCTTTGCGCCAATCTGTAGGCACTTCTGTGGCTGTATTGTACATTGCTGAGTTAGTAGCCACACAGTGGGGCCTGGGATACTATATCTATTTCAATGGCAGCACTTTATTCAACTACCCTGCCATGTATGCCGGGATTGTGGCTCTCAGCCTGATGGGTCTGATGTTGTATTTCACGGTCGATTGGCTTGAGCGCCGGTTGTGTCCCTGGCAATTTATCAAGTAAAAATTCTGCTATTAGAAGAAAAGGCGCGTCAGCGCCAGCCCGGCAGCATACAGGAGGCTGTGTACCAGGGTTAATTGCCCGGTGCCAGCCAGGACGCTATTCAAAGGTCGCCCGGTCAGGGAATTCACTTTGTTAACCATACTTACTGCCAGGGGCAGTGAAAGCCAGACCAGATTGACGAGCCAGGGTAGTGTACCGGACAGGCTCAAGAGGGCTGGTAAGAGATAGGCGATGCTAACCAGTATTAAGTATTCCAGCCTGGTTGCGCGGACTCCTAGGCGAACTGCCAGGGTACGTTTACCGGCAGTTTGATCAGTTGGGATATCGCGCAAATTATTCACCACCAGAATAGCAGTGATAAGCAGTCCGACGGGGATTGACGACCAGATCGCCAGGGGGCTGATCGACAGGGCTTGTACATAATAGGTACCCAAAACAGCCACAGGGCCAAAAAAGATAAATACAAAGACTTCCCCCAACCCATTGTAGCCCAGAGGAAATGGACCGCCTGTATAAGCGATAGCAGCCAGAATAGAGGCAATCCCCATCGCAATTACAGGCCAGCCGGCTGCCCAGGCCAGGTACACACCCGCCAGGGACGCCAGACCAAAGGTCACCCACATTCCGATTAAAACCTGTTGAGGTGTAAGCAGCCCGGCCTGGGTTACGCGAGTGGGACCCAGCCGTTGAGCCGTATCTGCCCCTTTGTGATAATCAAAGACATCGTTGGCTAAATTAGCGCCGATCTGCAGGAGCAGAGCTCCTATGAGCGCAGCCAGCGCTGGCAGCAGCTCGAATTGGTTTTGCAGAAAAGCCACTCCTGAACCCACTACCACCGGTGCAGTCGCGGCTGGAAGTGTGCGTGGGCGGATTGCCAGCAACCAGGCAGATGTTTTTGGAGGGCTTGATGGCGGATGGGACATTGGATTATGAGACATGGGGCATAGGTTCAGTCTACGAATGATGAATTGATTGCCATATCCGCTAAAGTATACCCAATATCCTGCCTCTGGTATAATCATTTTTACTTGGTTTCACGAGGTATGCGTGGTCAACAAAAGGCGCACTGCGTACCCGATCCATTTGGGAGAGTCTATGAAGCGATTTTTACTGGTTGGATTTTTACTTGTGGCTGCAACGGCAATGCTTGTCACTTCCGTACGGGCAGCTGAAGGCTCGCAAACAGCTGTCTTATGTTTACCGGATATTTACATGATGGATGCTGTCGACTGCATGCCTGCTGGTCCATCCTCTTATTTAACCGAAATGGCTGGTCATGGGATTACGTTTCCTTTACCCCCGCTGGCGTATACACGCCCTGACCCATCTTACACCCGGGTTGATTATCGCTACGGTCTGGTGCGCAACACCAATGCTCCCGTATACGCTTCAGTAGAGGATGCCCTGAAAGGCGTAAAAAAGAATGCTGTCCGGCGCATCGATTCACCCTTCAGTTATATCTCCTATACGGAAGAGGCAGTGGTGGATGGGAAGCGATTCTACATGATCGAACCAGGCGCCTGGATGACTGCGAATGATGTCTCACGGATCGGCGCAGTACCCTTATTCCAGGGATTAACCTTTCAGAGCACACCCCCAACCAGTTTTGGTTGGGTATTGACCTACTTGAGCGCCAGCGCAGTGGAAAGTAAGCGCACTCCTGGGTATGAGATACAAGATTACACAGGGCATCTTTACAATCACCTGGAAGTTGTGCCGGTATATTCAGTTGAAAAAATTGGTGAAGTGGAATGGTTCCTGGTCGGCCCCGATGAATGGCTACCGGCGAATGTAGTGGCGCGTGTAGTTCCCAATCCGACACCGCCTGCAGGTGTTCCGGGCGATCGCTGGATAGAGATTAACCTGTATGAACAAACTATATCGGTGTACGATAACCGCCAGCTGGTCTTCGCCACACTGATGGCCAGCGGGGTGGAGCCGTTGTGGACGCGTCCAGGATTGTTCCAAATCTTTCAAAAGCTGGATTCCACGCCCATGCGGGGATCATTCGCGGCTGATGGGTCGGATGCTTATTACCTGGAGGATGTTCCCTGGACGATGTATTTTGATGAGGCGCGAGCTATCCACGGGGCTTACTGGCGCGCTAATCTGGGTTTTGCCCAGTCGCATGGCTGTGTCAATATGACAGTGGGTGATTCCGCCTGGATTTATGAATGGGCGGAAGTCGGGGATTGGGTGTATGTTTGGGATCCGTCTGGAAAGACCCCGACCGATCCCAGTTTGTATACCGCTGGTGGTGCATAAGCAGTTTCCAGAGCAGCAAATGAGTGCTCCGGTGAACTTGTTCACCGGAGTGCTTGTGGTTTTATTGACCCAGAGCAGGTTCCTTCATGCGTCGAATACGTACAGCATTTTATCTGTTACTGATCCTGAGTAGTTTGAGTTGCGTGGCTGTAATGCGCCTGTGGCCGCCGGAAAATGCCTTGCCGGTGGCGGTAACCGCAGTCATCACCCAGGTGACTTTGAGCGCATCCCAGGAGCCTGCTAAGACACAAACCCCTATCGAGACTGCTCTCCCGCCAGCCCTAACAACAACCCCTGATCCCACGGCCACGCTTACCCCCACAATTATCCCAACATTAAGTATTCCACTGACCCCTTCGGCGTTACAACTAGAAGTCTTCGAGGATCTGTGGAACGTCGTTCAAGAGGATTATCTATACAAGGATTTTAATGGCCAGGATTGGAATGCTGTATATCGTGAGTATCGCAGCAAGGTAATGGCTGGCCTGGCGGAAGCTGATTTCTATGCCGCGATGGACGAAATGATCTATCTTTTGGGTGATGATCATTCTATATACCTCAGCCCGGAAGAAACTGTAGCCGGCAATGCAGAGTTTGAAGGTCGTTATGATTATGCTGGCATTGGTGTGTTGAATCAGGCGGTGCCAGACCGCAGGCTGGTCACCATTATCCTGGTTTTTCCGGGCAGTCCGGCTGAACAGGCAGGTCTGCTCCCACATGATAACATCCTGGAAGTGGATGGAATACCGATCCTGGATGAAGATGGCTCACGGACAGAGCTGCTGCGCGGCCCCGAAGGCAGCCAGGTGACACTAACCGTCCAGCGTCCTGGGTCTGATATGCGCCAGGTGGAATTAACCCGGGCAATTATCTCCAGTTCACTTCCGGTACCATACGAAGTGATAACCAGTCCCAGCGGCAAGCGCATTGGCTATATCCTGTTAGCGTCCTTTAACGATGTGACGATAAACGACCAGTTTGCGAATGCGCTGAGGAGAATGACCGAAGGCCAGCCCCTGGAAGGGGTAATCATTGACAACCGGCAAAATGGCGGTGGTGCGGATGTCGTCATGGCGAACGTGCTGGCCAATTTCACCAGTGGAAGTGTCGGCTATTTTGTCAATCGAGATGAACAACGCCCGTTGAAAATCATTGGCCGGAACATTAATGGTTCTCAGGAGGTTCCTCTGGTGGTATTGGTAGGCAAGGATACCATTAGCTTTGGGGAGATATTTTCGGGAATCCTGCAAGATATCGGTCGCGCCTATCTGATTGGTGAAGCCACCGAGGGTAACGTGGAAATATTGTGGGTTTATGAATTCAGCGATGGCTCCAGTGCATGGATCGCGCACGATACCTTTAAGCCACTTAACAACCAGGATGCGGATTGGGAAGTCGATGGCATTATTCCAGACGAGATTGTATCTGTAAATTGGGATGAAGTTATCTTGCAAACCGATCCAGCAGTTCAGGCTGCACTGGAGTATTTTGAGTAATCTGGAATTCTTGCAGTGATCAAAATCCACTGTGGTAAACTGTGCGTGATCAACCCGGTATCCTTCAGTCAAACAGATAAATCCAGGAGTAAGCAATGTTAACCCTCATTGAAAAGGTCCTGTTTGTCCTGGCCGTGATTGCCTCTGGAGGTGCAGCCTATCTGGCTGCCAGGCGCATACTTCTTACCATCCAACGCGGCCAGGGGCAAGTTGACTGGCAGGTCGTATTGAGGAGGCTGGGGGTAGTACTCGCAAAAACACTTAGCTTACAGCCCACATTCAAAATCCGCCTGCTTCCCAGTTTGTTCCATGCCTTAATTGCCTGGGGCTTTATTTATTATTTACTGGTCAATCTGGTGGATATCCTGTACGGGCTGTTTCCCGGTTTCAATTTCTTCGAAGGCACTCTTTTCGGGGGCGTTTACCGTTTGCTGGCGGACTTGTTGAGTATGGGGGTTTTGGTGGGTATGCTGGCGATGATCTTCCGACGCTTTGTCCTGAAGCCGGATACCCTGACCGCGCGCCAGGATGTGCTGCTTCACCCGCAAGCCAGAGCGGGGATCCGGCGCGATTCGGCAGTGGTAGGCAGTTTTATCCTCCTACATGTAGGCTCACGTTTCATAGGAGCGTCCCTGCTGATTGCTCAAAATGGTCCCGATGTCTGGCAGCCTTTTGCGGGGTGGGTCGCTGGTCTGTGGTCAGGAGCCAGTGCAAGTACCTTACAGATAGGTGAACATCTTACCTTCTGGTTTGCTATTGGCACAATCCTGGCATTCGTCCCTTATTTCCTGTATTCAAAACACCTGCATTTATTCTTTGCCCCCATAAACTTTCTGGTAAAACCTGAACGCCGCTCGATGGGTGAATTGAGTAAATTAAATTTTGACGATGAAAGCATTGAGCAATTTGGCGCTACCCACCTGGAAGACCTGGGTTGGGAGCAGATAGTCGATGCCTATGCCTGTATCATGTGTTATCGCTGCCAGGAAGTATGCCCGGCTTACACCACCGGCAAGGTGCTCAGCCCGGCAACTCTGGAAATCAATAAACGATATTATTTAAATTCTGCCGGTGCATCACTGGCAAAGGGAGAACCAAGCACCATCCCACTGCTGGAGTTTGCGATAACTCCAGAGGCTGTATGGGCATGCACTGCCTGTGGTGCGTGTGTGGATATCTGCCCGGTTGGCAATGAACCCATGCGTGATATCCTGGATATTCGCCGGGCGCAGGTGCTCATGGATAATGAATTTCCGGAGCAGCTGCAAACAGCCTTTCGCGGGATGGAACGCACCATGAACCCCTGGAATCTACCTCCTACAGAACGGATGAAATGGGCGGAAGGCTTGAGCGTTCCAACCATTGATGACAACCCGGAGCCTGAGCTGTTATGGTGGGTAGGCTGTGCCCCTGCCACGGACAGCCGCGCTCAGAAGACAGCGCGTGCGTTTGTGGAAATATTGACTGCAGCAGGGGTGAACTATGCAGTTCTGGGTGAAGCCGAACAATGCACAGGTGACTCGGCCCGGCGAGCAGGTAACGAGTTTTTGTTTAATGAGCTGGCGACTGCCAATGTGGAAATACTCAATGAAGTCGCACCGCGCCGCATCGTCACCACTTGCCCACATTGTTTGCATACGTTGAAGAATGAGTATCCTGCTTTCGGTGGCAATTATCAGGTCGTACATCATACACAATTAATTCAAGAACTATTGGCTGCTGGGAAAATTCATCTGCAGCCGGATCATGCCGCACAGGTCACTACTTTCCATGATCCCTGCTATCTTGGAAGGCAAAACGATATTCTTGCGGAACCGCGCCAGTTATTAAAGCAAGCTTCCCCGCAGTATATCGAATTGGGACGGACAGGCAAGCAGTCCTTCTGCTGTGGCGCGGGTGGGGCGCAGATGTGGAAGGAAGAAGAATCGGGGCAGCAGCGGGTAAGCGCCAACCGGATGGCTGAAGCAATCGCCTCGGGGGCAGATATTCTGGCAGTAGGCTGTCCATTTTGCATGGTTATGTTGACCGATGCTAAAAAGGATGCCAATTCCAGCCTGGACGTGTTGGATGTGGCCGAAGTTGTGGCTAAAGCGCTTCACAAAACGTCTTGAGTTTGAAGCCAGTAGCGGAAGTTGACATGAGCCATACTGTATATATTGCGCTTGGCTCCAACCTTGGTGACCGGGAATGCAATTTATATGCGGCAGTACAGGCTTTAGAGCCGGCGCTGCATGTTGTGCAGTGTTCACCAATTTATGAAACGCCGCCTTGGGGGTACCTGGATCAGCCGGCTTTCTTAAACCAGGTGCTGTTTGCTGAAACCGATTTATCCCCCCGCGCCTTGTTGCGATTCTTACAAGCGGTGGAGGCGGAATTGGGCCGGGTAAAATCAATCTTGAATGGACCCAGGCCGATTGATCTGGATATCATTTTTTATGATAATCTGGTCTATACTTCACCCAAACTGACTATCCCACACCCACGTTTACCTGGGCGGGGGTTTGTGCTGTTGCCGTTGGCCGACCTGGCTGCGGATTACATACACCCCGTGCTGGGTGTGCGTGTTAGCGAACTCCTTGCACAGGCGGATCAAAGTGGGATTCAGCCTTATACCAGTCATGGCTGTGTGGATAGAACTGGATAAGCATCGTTAATCGGGTAAAATCTTTATACCTTCTTGAGCTAATGAAACGTTAACCAGGAGATAGTACAATGTCTGAGATGGATATAAAACCTCTCAATTGGAATCCCGATCCTGAGATCGGCTATTCTGTCACCCGTCGGGCTGATGGTGGTATGGCTTATGTTTTTACAGATCTCAAACCTGCAACCATCCGGCATTGGCGCGAGTTTGCCATAGAGCACCTGCTCAATTCTGACCGCTTGACCCGCAATCTCTATGATCTGCGTCTGGTACCTGAGCTGTCGGAGCAAGCCATTCAGTACGGGATCGAGGTCAATTCTGATCCTTCGACGCGCAATATCCGCCTGGCAGTTGTGGTAGCCAGCGAAGCTGTGCGCCAGGCTCTCCAGGAGATTGAGGCGCTCACCACTGCCGCCGGGGTCGATCTGGCGGTGTTTACGGATATCGCAGAAGCTGAAGCCTGGCTGGATCGACCACTAACCTTGCTGGTATAAGCCGGTGATTTTCTCACCCCTTACCATTGCTGCGAAAACGCTGGAATGGGGTTCCCGCACGTATGTGATGGGCATTCTAAACGTCACCCCGGATAGTTTTTCGGGGGACGGATTGATCGCGGCCAGCAAACAAAATTATGCGAACGCGCTTGAATTGGGGTTACAACAAGCGCGCGCATTTATGGCTGCAGGTGTTGATATCCTGGATGTGGGTGGAGAGAGTACTCGTCCTGGCGCCGCCCCCGTCAGCATTGATCAGGAATTGGAGCGCGTGATCCCACTTATCCAGGCTCTGGTTGCTGAAATGGATGTGCTCATTTCTGTGGATACCTACCGCGCTGCAGTCGCCGAGGCTGCCCTGGACTCTGGTGCCCATATCGTTAATGATGTATGGGGTTTACATGCTGATCCCGACCTGGCAGGGGTAGTAGCACGCCATGCTGCGCCGGTGATCCTGATGCATAATCGCAGCTCCTGGGCGCATGCGGAAATCCGCGATCGCCTGGGTGGGCGCTATGTAGGCATACCCTATGATGATCTGATCCCGGATATACAACGCGAGCTGTTGGAAAGTGTTGCGATTGCCCGTGAGGCTGGCATTTCCGATGAAAAAATAATCCTTGATCCGGGGATTGGCTTTGGAAAAAGCGTCGAACAAAACTTGGAGCTGATTGACCGGCTGGCTGAGATACGCCAACTAGGCTTTCCAATCCTGCTCGGTCCTTCACGGAAATCCTTTATTGGTTACACCCTCGATCTGCCTCCGGATCAACGTATTGAAGGTACCGCTGCAGCAGTTGCGGTAGGAATTGCGCGGGGAGCGGATATCATTCGTGTGCACGATGTGGAATTTATGGCGCGCGTTGCGCGCATGACCGATGCGATCGTCCGGCCCCGCTCGCCGATATCGTAAATCAGTTTGGTACTGCATATAATTAGCTCATACCTGCCGGCACACTTCGGTGGGTATCTATATACTAAAGGAGAAACGCATGGGGAATGATTATTTCAAAGCTCGCCATGTCCTGTCCACGCAGCACGGAGACCTGGTGTATTATCGCTTAGACAAGTTGCAAGAAGATGGTCTTACCCGGCTTGACCGGCTGCCATTTTCGATCCGTGTTATGCTCGAAGGCCTGCTGCGCCAATGCAATGGCATAGAGATCACCAGCCAGGACGTACTCAATCTGGCTGGATGGCGAGCTCAAGCCGAACAGCGCCCATCTTTACCTTACCGCCCGGCGCGGGTCATCATGCAAGATTTTACCGGCGTCCCCGCGGTAGTGGATCTCGCCGCAATGCGGGATGCTGTTGCACGCCTGGGTGGCGATCCCAAGCGGATCAATCCACTGGTGCCCGTAGACTTAGTGATCGATCATTCTGTGCAGGTTGATTTCTTTGCTTCCCCGGATGCGCTGGCGCGTAATGCCGAATTGGAATTCCAGCGTAATCGCGAGCGCTATGAGTTTTTACATTGGGGTCAGCAAGCTTTTGAGAATTTTAGAGTTGTCCCACCCGCTACGGGTATCGTTCACCAGGTTAACCTGGAATATCTGGCGGACGTGGTACTTGCCAGCCTGGAAGATGGCGATTATGTGGCTTATCCCGATACCCTGGTGGGTACCGATTCCCATACGACCATGATAAATGGGTTGGGCGTGGTGGGCTGGGGTGTGGGCGGTATTGAAGCCGAAGCTGCCATGTTGGGGCAGCCGGTCGATATGGTCACACCTGAAGTGATCGGCTTCAAGTTGTATGGCGAGTTAAGTGAGGGTGTTACCGCCACAGATTTAACGCTTACCGTAACCCAGATGCTGCGCCAGAAAGGTGTGGTGGGTAAGTTTGTGGAATTTTTTGGCCCTGGATTGGCTGCCATGTCGCTGCCCGACCGGGCAACGATTGCAAACATGGCTCCGGAATACGGCGCTACCATGGGCTTTTTCCCGGTTGACGACGAGACTTTGCGCTATCTTCGCTTGACTGGACGCCCGGATGAAGTCGTCGATCGCGTAGAGGCTTACTGCAAGGCGCAGCACCTGTTCCGCACTGCTCAAACCCCCGATCCCGAATTTACAGCCACGTTGGATCTTGACTTGAGTATGGTCCAACCCAGCCTGGCTGGCCCTAAACGACCACAGGATCGTGTGACCCTGGTAGACATGCAGCAAACCTTCCAGCTTGCCCTGTCGGCGCCTAAAGCTGAGCGCGGCTTTGAGCTCAAGCCTGACGAGTTGGCTCGAAAAGCAATCATCTCAGGTGAAAGCAAGTTTCAAGAACCTATTGAACTACAGCACGGGGCGGTGGTCATTGCAGCGATCACTTCCTGCACCAATACCTCCAATCCTTCCGTGATGTTGGGAGCCGGTCTAGTTGCCAGAAAAGCTGTAGAACGCGGTTTGAAAGTCCCACCCTATGTGAAAACCAGCCTGGCCCCGGGATCGCGCGTGGTTACGGAATATCTCGATAAGGCGGATCTGATCGATCCCCTGGCTCAATTGGGGTTTAACATCGTCGGATATGGTTGTACGACCTGTATTGGTAATTCCGGCCCGCTGGCAGGGGACGTCTCCAGGGCGATAACCAGCCAGGATCTGGTGGTGGCTGGGGTTCTTTCGGGTAACCGGAATTTCGAAGGTCGTATCCATTCCAATGTCAAAGCGAATTATCTGGCCTCGCCGCCCCTGGTTGTTGCCTATGCCCTGGCGGGCACGGTGAATATTGATCTGGTCAATGATCCGCTTGGGGAAGATTCAATAGGGAATCCGGTTTATCTGTGGGATATCTGGCCAACCAATCGAGAGATTCAGGAGTTGGTTGCCAGAGTGGTACAGCCGCAAATGTTCCGAGCCAAATACGCGGATGTATTCTCGGGGAATAATACCTGGAATGCCATCCAGGCTGCGGAGAGTGAATTGTACGCCTGGGATACAGCGTCAACCTATATTCAAGAGCCGCCTTTCTTCACCGACCTGACCCTGGATGAACCCCACATTCAAGGTATTCAAGGTGCGCGGGTGCTGGCTGTGTTGGGTGATTCCATCACCACCGATCATATCTCACCCGCAGGCGCTATCCCCATGGAAAGCCCGGCTGGTAAATATCTGATTGACCAGGGCGTCGGCGTGCGGGATTTCAACTCCTATGGCTCACGGCGCGGCAATGATCGTGTGATGACGCGCGGCACGTTCGCTAATATTCGGCTGAAAAATCAGTTGGCTTCTGGAGTCGAGGGAGGATTTACACGCTATTTGGCTTCAGGTCCCGAGCAGGATAAGCCAATGACCATCTTTGAAGCCTCCGAGCAGTATCGGAAAGCCGGCATTCCCCTGGTGATCCTGGCGGGTAAAGAATACGGATCAGGCTCCAGCCGTGACTGGGCTGCCAAAGGCACACTTCTGCTGGGGGTCAAGGCGGTCATCGCAGAATCATATGAGCGTATCCATCGCTCAAATCTGGTTGGGATGGGAATACTTCCTCTGCAGTTCAAGGCTGGACAATCGGCTGCAGTACTTGGTCTGACTGGTCTTGAGACCTTCTCAATCTTGGGCCTGGACGATGACCTACAGCATGGTTCCGAAATTACTGTGCGGGCGGAACGCTCAGATGGCAGTGAGTTATTGTTCCAGGCATTGGTGCGCATTGATACACCCATCGAGGTGACCTACTATCGTAATGGAGGTATCCTGCATACTGTACTACGAAAAATGCTTCAGGCATGAACGTGTAGTTTGAGGGGTTCATATTCCATAAATTACATCAGGAGCTGATTTTGGTTCAGCTCCTGATAATTTTACTTATGGCTCAGGTAAAGTCAGCAAAATGATTTATTGCATACGCACGATCACCCGTCCATGGCTCCATAAATCTTCCAGACGGTAATACTCGCGCCGGTCGGGGGAGAAGAAATGGATCACAATATCCCCAAAATCCTCTAAGATCCAGCCTTCCTGGGCTTCGCCCTCAATTTTACCGTTTAGCTGATAACGAGCTTTGACGGCTTCACGCACTGCATCGGCGAGAGCATTTAACATCCGGTCACTCGTACCGGAGGTGATGATGAAGTAATCCGTAAAATCCGAAATTTCACGAATATCCAATAACAATATGTCTTCGGCTTTCTTTTCTTCCAGTACATCCAGGATAAAGCGAGCAACTTCCATTGTTTCCAGATCGCACCTCGTAAAGTAATTAGTTTCGATATCGCTACCGGGGCTCTCCGAGCGACGCCGAGTAGAGTCGAGAGTAACGCGCCCCGCCGGGGGATAGCTCGCTGCGTATCAGATGAACAGCTTCAACGCGCATGGCTCCCAGGAAGCCTATATTATACCCGCTAAGTACCTGTCCAATCTGCTGTTGTTCTGCCGGTGCTGCATTACGAGACAGGCGCCCTAAAGTCAGATGAGGCGAGAAAGGACGGTCTTCCGCAGGATAGTCTAGATGAGATGCCCCCAGCTCAATGCTTTGTTGAACTGCAGGCAGGGTTTCTGGCGCGGTTATGCCCACCCAAATGACCCGCGGCCGGTGCATCGAAGGAAATGCGCCCAGATTGCCGACACTGATATCGAAGGGCGCGTAATTGCCACACGCTGCCTGGATCATCTTTTGGAGTGAATCCAAATGTGTGGATGAAACATCTCCCAAAAATTTTAAAGTAAGATGGATATTTCGAGCTGGCACCCAGCGTACCGCATTTACTGGCATACGCTTTTTGAGCTCTGCACTGACCTGATCTAACCTTTGTGATATTTCACTGGAGAGTTCGATGGCGATAAATACGCGCAGTACAGACATACAGTCATCTGATCCTGGGATCTGGTTTATCCAGCCAGATCCTGGTTGGATTGAATAGCAAGCTCGACTGCCTGAATGAGATCTGAAAACGAAACTGGTTTGGTGAGATAGCTGGTGGCGCCTGCACGCAGGCCTGCCTGGATATCCGCAGGCATATTTTTAGCAGACACAATCACGATAGGGATATACGCCAGACTATGGTCCTGGTGGATTTGCTCCATCACTTCCAGCCCCGAGATATCTGGCATCATTAAATCCAGCAGAATAACATCCGGCTGTTTTTCGGCTATCAGACTGAGCGCGGCCGTGCCAGCAAAGGCATTATGCGTCAGATAGCCGCGTAAGCGTAACATCTCGGCGAACATTTCCCCTGTATCGCGTTCATCTTCGACAATGACGATATTTTTCTGCAAGTCTGATTTCCCTCATCCGTGCTCGGGATTAATCATACAACATTTTCAGTGTTTGTCAAATTATGGCGTTACTGCTTGATAATATACACATTATCCGGTGAAGTCTGGTCGCTCGCGATCATAATCGGCTGGAGTATCCAGGTCTTTAAGAATACTCGGGGTTGTGACAGTGATGTAATGGATTCGATCAACATTCTGGTTCAGGAAATCCCGCGGAGTAGCCGGAGCATGTAAAGCGAAAACATCCGGCCAAAGTGTACGGCTTACCAGCCAGGGATGCCCGCGCCGGTTGTTGAAGCTGGGTATGATTAAAGGTGAGTCTATCTCCTGATAAGCCTCAACCAGGGAGCGCACGGTAGCGATCTCGATTTGCGGCTGGTCACCCAGCGCCACCACCGTTGCCTGGATATTCTCGTGGTGCATGCCAAGTCCAACCTGCAGGGAATGCAGCATGTCGTTATTGGTGTATTGTGGATTGAAGATGGTCTGCACGGGCAAATGCTGCAAGGCGGTTTCCACATCCGTGTAGCTGCCACCGGTGACCACGATAACCTCTGCCAGCCCAGCCGCGAGCAATACTTCTGCTACCCTGGCGATCACTGTGGTTCGCCCCCAGGGGAGCACCATCTTGGGTCGGCCCATACGGCGAGATTGGCCAGCAGCCAGGATTACCGCGCCAATTGTTTTGGGAGTTATGGGTTGGGAATAGAGTGAACTCACTGCCTTTTCCCTTACAGGCGCTCCAGATCGGCTGGCGTATCGATATCCAGGCTGGCAGAGGCATCATGCCAGGGAAGCCACTGCACCGGGTAGCGGCTGAAGATAGCTCTGCCACCGATATCGCCCTGCAATTGGCTCAGATCCTTGAAGGTGATGCGGTCAAAGAGCACCGGGTTGCCGCGCTGGCCATCGATCAAAGGACCGGTGATGGGCATGAGGGTGGAGGAATGGGATTCAACCAGGCTGGATATTAGCGCCATGGGTACTTGCGGCTGGTCGGCCAATAAGAAGACCGCCGCTCCGGTACGATCCGGCAGAGACAGCACCCCTCTGGCGACTGAAGTACCCTGGCCTGCCTCCCAATGTGGGTTGAACACACATTTTACAGGCAGATCTGCTACAGCTTGTTCAACCTCCTGCGCGTATGCGCCAGTAACCACCAGCACGGGAGCCAATCCTGCTCGCAGGGCGGTGCGCGCGGCGCGCTGCACCAGTGTCTCTCCTTGCCAGTGGATGAGTTGTTTGGGCTGGCCGAAGCGACTGGCGCTGCCAGCGGCCAGGATGATCCCCGCAACAGTCTCAATGACTGCATGAATGGCAGGCTCACCTTGAGTGGGTGAAAGGCTGCTGATAATGACGGCTTCGTACGCGTCCAGAAGATTATCCGCCATGCGCCGCGCTACAGCCTGCAGCTCAGGAGTATCGGCCTGATTCAGTAAAGCCATGCGTCTGACAGAAGGGGGAATGTTTTTCAGGCCGCCGGATGGGTGGTTCAGTACCTGCGTGATCGCCTGGTAGGAGATCAGGTCGCCATCCGCCAGGCCAGACAATTGCGCATAGATTTCAGGGCGGTGGACGGTTTCGGGTCCGAAGGATTTATCTATCCCGGACAGGCCCGCACAGACCAGTACCTGGTTCACCCAGCCCGGGATAGGTGGTTCGTGCTCGGCAGGCGCTTTCAAAGGCAGCAGACGGGCGCCATCGGCCTCCACCAGCACTGGCCAACCACGCGCCTCTGCCAGGCGAAATATTGCTTCAAGGGTTTCTGTACTCGGGCCTGAAATGCGCCCGACGTTAATGCTTGTGCCGGTAAATAAAACTACCCCGGCAGTTAGTTGTCGTGCGAATTGAGCAACTTCATCTGGATACTGGATTTGAAAGTGGGTATCTGCCCGGGCACACTGCTCCACGGCCAGATGAGTGGTTGTGGTAAGCAGGACCGGGCCTGCTAGCGGCTTGCGCTGCTTGAGCGCCTTGGCGAGGGCGAATATGGCACTGGTTTTGCCACCTGCCCCTACGATTGCCAGGCGGGTTGTGTTATCTAAACGCAGCGCTTCTGCCGGGTTCACATCAGCCCCATAATATTTGACGGATATTTGGGCGGCTCAGGATCGCTTCTAAAACTCCACCCCCAACAGCCAGAGCTTTTTCGGAAACATACCGGGCATGGCGAGGGTCGCAGCGTGGATCCAGATCCCCAATTTTCATGCCTGCCTGCACGAAAACACCTGCATGCATAATCCCGCGCAGCAATCCACGAAATGGGGCATGGAGTGTCGCGCTGCCCACCTGAGCGACAGGCTGCCCGGCTTCGATAATCGTGCCGATTTCTGCACAGGCATTCAGGATGCCTGCAACGGGTGCCCGCAGTACCCGCTCGGCTAGATGGGTGGTCTGAACTGCGGTCTCTCTGGCGGTAACCCCTTCGGGGATGCCTGTGTCCGCCTGCGCTGTCCCATTCCAGATAACCCGCCCTAAAAAGTGCCCGCGATTGGTTTCAATTACTGCATGACAATTTTCCCCGGCGTGAAAGCCTGGCCCCAACCCGATCACGAGTGGGGCAGCTTCGCGCCCAATATCTGGAGCTTGCTTCATCATACGGGCATCGATCAGTACAGCCGGGGGTAATTTATGCCGGATATCACAGCTCGGATCGCAGAGGACTGGGATTTCGTGGACCTGTAAGATAGCCTGGACTTCTTCAAGCGTATCTGCTCGCCGTGCGGTTGCTTCCTCAACTTTTACCAGACCTGAATACATCGCCTCGGCAAACGACACAGTCCGGCGCACTGCCAACGGTTGTGGAATTTCGGTGATGATGGGCTGCAGACCTGCGCGCCAACAACGCAGGGCAACCCCTGAGGCCAGGTCGCCGCCTCCGCGTAGGATCAAGGTTGCTGGAGCCATTTGCGTGTAATTGATTGTGCTAGATACGGCCCAATGCCCTCAAAACGCGTTCGGGCGTCAAGGGAAACTCATGCATCCAGACCCCGGTGGCATCGTGGACTGCGGCGATCACAGCCGGAGCCAGGGGCATAAAGGGCATTTCAGCCATGCCGCGCGCTCCCCAGGGCCCGCGCGGGTCGGCAAATTCGAGAATCTGGCTTTGCACCCGTTCTGGCACATCCAGCACGGTAGGGATCAGGTACGTGGAGAGGTGCTGTGTTTGCACATAACCATCTTTCTGGACAAAATTTTCCAGTATTGCATACCCGGCAGCCTGTACTACCGCTCCTTCAATTTGCCCCTGGACTTGTTGGGGGTTAATGGCTTTGCCGACATCATTTGTCGAGACCACGTCGATCAAATGCACGTGACCGGTTTCAGTGTCCACCTCCACCAGGACGGCCTGGGCAACATAGCCGTAGGAAAAATTGGGCTCGCATTTGCCGGTTTCAGGAGCAAAAGGTGTGGTGGCAGGCGGGCGATATTGATAAGTAGCGATGGCTGGACGATCTTCAGCCTGCCAGCGCTCCAACGCCAGGTTTGCGGCGCCACGGATGGCATTGCCAGCCATAAAGGTCATTCGAGAAGCTGAGACGCTGCCGGAGTTCTTGCTCGTGGCGGTATCGGAGGCGATCAAGACAACCTTTTCCAAGGGCACGCCAACTGCATCTGCAGCCATCTGGCAAAAGGCGGTATGGGAACCCTGCCCGACCTCGGCTCCGGCGTGCTTAAGAATCACCTTTTCGATATGAGTATTTCCGTATAGCTCGATAATCGCCCAGCAGTTTTCAGGCGCTCCAAAGGAAAAGCCCACGTTCTTATAGGCGCAGGCAAACCCAACGCCGCGCTTTAGATGAGGTTGGCTGGGTGATAGATCAAACAAACCGTTTTTGGTCGCCGGGATTGTCCAGCCAGCCGGCAACAGCTCTTGCCACCCGCTGGTCCGAGCACATTCTGCCACTACTTCCGGCAGGCTGACTCCTTTGGGCAGCGGCGTGCCGACAGATAAAAGCGAACCTTCGCGCAGTACGTTACGCAGGCGGATTTCTACCGGGTCTATAGCGAGTTTTTCAGCCAGGCGGTTCATTTGCGTTTCGGCTGCAAACGCTCCCTGTGGCCCGCCAAAGCCGCGGAAAGCCCCGCCTGGGATATTATTGGTATAGACCGCGTACGAGTCAACCTTCACATTGGGGATCTCATAAGGGCCTGTACACATGAGGGTCGCATTCCCCAACACTTTCGTCGACGTATAGGCATATGCCCCGCCATCGGCGATGACTTCTACCTCAGCAGCAATAACCTTTCCAGCTTTGGTAGCTCCCCAGCGAGTTTTTATGATGTAAGGATGGCGTTTATGGTGCCCAATGATAGACTCTTCTCGACTCCAGATGATCTTAACCGGGCGGTCAATGCCTCTTTGGTGCAGCCGGTAAGCTGCCAGACCCAGCACAATCTGAACCGACATATCTTCGCGCCCGCCGAAGGCGCCGCCAATCGCAGGATATATGACGCGTACCTGCTCCAGGGGTAAGCCCAGGGAATGAGCTATTTGTTCCTGGTCTTCATGCGTCCACTGTCCTGCTACCTCAACGGTTACCCGGTCTTGCTCATCCATATAGCTGATCCCGGCTTCAGGCTGTAAATAAGCATGTTCCTGGGCGGGGGTGTGGTATTCGCCTTCTACAATCACATCTGCCTGAGCGAAGGCTAGCTCAGTATCGCCGCTGCGAATGCGGTAATGACAAAATACGTTTGAATCGCGGTCCGGGTGAAGGAGCACAGCATCTGGCTGGCGGGCCTGGAGCAGGTCTGTCACCACTGGCAGATCTTCGTAATCCACTTTGATTAAATCACGCGCCTGCGCGGCAATCTCTTCGGTTTCAGCAATGACCAGCGCTACCTGGTCACCTACAAAACGCACCCGCTCAGCATGGGGTTTATTAGAGCCCGGTCCGCACAGCACCGGCTGATCAGGCATGATCAGACCATATTCATTCACGGGCACATCTTTCGCTGTGAGAACTGCCAACACGCCTGGTAATGCTTCAGCCATGGACGTGTCGATATGATGGATGATGGCATGCGGCCGATTGGCAAACAGGATTTTCATATGGGCCTGGTCAGGCCGGTTGATATCTCCAGGGTAATGAGCCTGACCTGTTACTTTGCTATAGGCATCTACGCGCTGGACAGATTGACCGATCGAGGACATTGTTCTACTCCAGGGTTAGGCTGTGATTCTAGAATACATTTCATGGATGATTATACCTCTCGTTTATTTGAGGTCTTGCCCGATCACAGCGCTTGGGGTATAAACATGCTGCTATATTCGATCTTAGTATAAGTTGAGTTAATGCTATGCAGCTTTATTTCATCCGCCATGGTCAATCTACCAATAATCTGCTTTGGGATCAAACCAGCACCAGCAATGGCCGCAGTATGGACCCAGAATTGACTGAAAAGGGCTGGCGGCAAGCGCGCCGGCTGGCAGAGTATTTGCGCGATAAAAAGGGTGAACATCCCACGGATGTCCGTGACTCCCACAATGCCTATGGCTTTGGGTTGACCCATCTTTACACCAGCCTGATGGTCCGAGCAGTTGCGACCGGCAGTCAGGTCGCCCGCGCTTTGAATATACCCCTGGTGGGTTGGCTGGATTTACACGAGGAAGGTGGTATTTATTTGAACGACCCGCAGTCCGGAGAGCCGGTAGGGTATCCTGGGAAAACCCAGGCTTATTTTGCTTCACATTACCCGGAGCTAGTCTTGCAGGATGGCGTCGCCAGAGAAGGGTGGTGGAATCGCCCATTAGAAACTTCTGCAGAAAGCGCGGCGCGTGCCCGACGCTTTTTCGAAGAGCTGCTGCGGGCACATGGCAATACCACCGATAGGGTGGCGGTCTTTAGTCATGGTGGATTTTACAATGCTTTCATGCGCCAGGTCCTGGGTTTGCTGGGCGATACGCGCAAGGTCTGGTTCCAGATTAACAATACAGCCATCACCCGCCTTGACTTCAATGAGGGAGAAATCATTGCAGTATATTTAAATCGGGTCGATTTTCTGCCCGCAGACTTGATTACATAACCTTTTTGCGAGAAAAAGCCGGGCTTTCTGCCAGGTATACCCCCGCCAGGATCAAACCTCCGCCAGTGATTAGAGCAGGGTGGATGTGCTCCCCGACCAGGATTGCAGCAGCGATCACCGCGATGACCGGCTCAATGTTCTGGATCGCAGCCAGCGAAGATGCTGGGGCGCGCTGGAGGGCCTGGGTATAGATCAGGTGCGCGATCCCGCTGCATAATATTCCAATGACAAGTAAATTTAGCCAGGTTATGAGGGGCAAGTGCGTCAACTCCAACCATCCATCTTGTTGGATCCATAAGGGTAAACAGAACATGACCCCTACCAGCATCATCACACTCGCAGTGATGATCGCAGGGCGATTGGATCCCACCATCCGGTTTAAAATTGAGTAGACTGCCCAGATCACTGCCGATGCCAGAACCAGCAGGCTGCCTTGCGTCATGAGCTCTCCACCATTGAACCAGTTGGCCATCCCATTGGTGGAAACTACCGCTGCGCCTGTTGTTGCCAGCAGGACACCGCTGATTTGAAGCAAGTTGAGGCGTTCTCTCAGGAAGACCGCTCCCAGAAAGACGATAAAAACAGGCGCTGTGGACGCCAGGAAGGCTGCTGCGCCTGCTGCAGAAGTAACCTGACCATTCACTTGTAAGAGCTGGTGCAGGGTGACCCCGACAAGTCCCAGCAGAGTTATGGCGGGTAAGTCCTTCCAGTGCAGGCTGCTCCAGAGCTTCTGCTGCCCCGCAATGATGAAAAGAAGTGAGCCACCCAAACTGAAGCGCACCACTATCAATGTTAGCGGGGAAACATCCTGTAACGCTAATTTGATCAATGGGAAAGATATCGCCCACAAGGCAATGGCGATGGCGGTTTCGATCTGAGCCTGCCGATAGGTCGGGTTCATCAATTTCGACTCGTTACCAGGCTCATCTGGAGCTCTTTGCCAGGCCATCCAGATAAATCAAAACCAGATGATCGATTACTTCATCAGGTGGGGGTAATTCTGTCGCATGGGCTGGAAAGAAGTAGGGATACATCATTCCCAGCAGCGACCAGGTCGCCAGGGCAGGATTGAGCGGGCGTAGTTCGCCGTTCTGGATTCCCTGCTCTATAACGGACTGGATTTTTCCGATGAATTTTTCGTGATAGTCTCGGTGAAAAATTTTCCTGGCTGGGGAGCTGATCTGGGCCATCTCCTGGCTGGCAAGGCGAATCGCCGCGCGCTGCTCTTGTGGCCAGGCCAGAATCGTGTGCACCAGGGCCTGGATCTGTTCCCGGCTGGTGGTTTGTCCTCCCACAGCGGCGTCGATCAGGACTTCAATTTCATTGAGTAATTCGTTTAAAACCGCCAGAAAAAGTTCTTCTTTATCTTGAAAATGATAGTAAAGCGCGGCTTTTGAGACACCCACAGCCCGCGCCAATACGCTCATTGACAGGCCGCGATAGCCTTGTTCAATGAATAAGGCGCGGGCTGTAGTCAGGATCTCCTGGCGCATATGTTTTGGTTCACCATTCGATCCGTGCTGTGCCATACAAAATTACCCTTAACCAAAGCTTGGGAAGAGCGGCCGGGCCCAGGGCATGCCCATCAGGATCACCAACAATGCCAGACCGAGCCAGATGGCAGCCAGACGATGTTTTTTATTGGGTTTGTCAGCTTTGCGAGGCAGAATGGTACCCAGGTGCGCAAAAACGACTGCCAGAAGCATGAAGACGGCATGTTCTACCGCAAAAAAGCGTATCTCACTCTGGCCCATGATGGCGCCCATATCAAAATTTTGGAAAGCCTTCAAGCCCAGCGGACTGAAAACAAGATAAAGCACTAAACCCACAAGGAGCTGTATATCCACGGACATCGCAAAGAATGAACCAATTTTACGATCCGCCGGGATCCAGGCCTGCTTGCCTAACCAGCCGATGAATGCTCGCAGGACGGCCAGGGCGCCGAGGATGACCACCACCCAACGCAGAATATTGTGAACAGCCAAAATCGTATCGTACATGGGGAAACCTCCGGGAGAATTATTTTGAAATCAGCTTACTTACCGACCGGTCAGTAAGCAGCGTTATCTTACCAGAATTACCCTAAAAAATCTATTAACATTGCCTGAATTTCTTTGCTTGTTGATATTCTGTCCAGTCGTTTAATCTACCTGGTTGTTATCCTGAAGCCGGGTTTTATGTTACGATTCAGTCAAGTACGTCCCACAAATTCATCTAAGAAAAAGGGAAAAGCATATGTCTGAAATATCCAATGAGGAAATTCTATCGCTTTCATTGGAACACGGTTTCTGGACCTGGTCGGCCCAAGGCAAGGTCGCACCAATCCCTGTTGAACGCGCCGAGGGGGTCTATTTTTGGGATACAAACGGGAAACGCTATCTTGATTTCAATTCAATGGTGATGTGCGTGAACATCGGGCACGGCAACCAGCATGTGATCAATGCGATCATTGAGCAAGCGCGCGCTCTGCCCTTTGCCGGTCCGCCCATGGCTACCCGCCCGCGCGCCAGGCTGGGAAAATTGCTGTCCGAGATCACGCCTGGTAACCTGGACCGTTTCCTGTTTACCCTGGGAGGCGCAGATGCCAATGAAAATGCGGTGAAGCTGGCGCGTGCTTACACTGGTAAACACAAAATTCTTACTCGTTACCGCTCTTACCATGGCGCGACTGCCGGAGCGATGGCCCTCACCGGTGACCCGCGCCGCCAGATGTGGGAGCCAAATCTGATGCCAGGGGTGGTGCATTTCCTGGATCCCTATCGCTACCGCTCCACCTTCCACCGCTATCGTCCAGAAGTTTCGGAGGCAGAATTTACCCAGGATTATCTGGCCCATCTGGAAGAAATCATCACCTATGAAGGACCACAAACAATAGCTGCCATTTTGATGGAAACTGTGACCGGCACTAACGGGATCATCATCCCACCCCAGGGTTATATGCAGGGGGTACGCGAGTTGTGTGACCGTTATGGCATTCTGATGATTGCAGACGAGGTGATGAGCGGTTTTGGACGCACCGGAAAGTGGTTTGCCATCCAGCATTGGGATGTGACCCCCGATCTGATGACGATGGCCAAAGGATTGACTTCCGCCTATGCTCCACTGGGAGCGGTAGCAATGCGTCCGGAGATTGCTGAATTCTTCAATGAGCGCGTCTATCAAGGTGGTTTGACATACAACTCACACCCGATATCGCTCGCAGCAGCAGCCGCCAATATTGAGGTTTTGCGAGATGAACATCTGGTGGAACACGCTGCCGCGCTTGCGCCAACTCTAAAGCACATGCTGACTGATTTAGGCGAGCAGCATCCCTCTGTCGGTGATATACGTTCGATAGGTCTGTTTGGGATCATCGAGCTGGTCAAAAACCGGTCCACGCGTGAGCCACTCGCTCCCTTCAATGGCTCCAGTCCGGAGATGGTCAGCATTCGCAAATCTCTCCTGGAGCATGGTTTATATATCAGTCCCCACTGGCACACATTGCTGATCATTCCCCCCTTGATTATTACCGAAGAGCAGCTCGCAGAAGGGATGGCGATGATTGATGAAGCGCTGGAGATTGCCGACCGGGTGGTAATCGGTTAATTCGGGGTGCGTTGCAGGCGTTCTTTTTCTGCCTTGAATATGCGATTCAGAATGGCAATACTGGCGGCATACGTGGCATCCATACCTGCATATGATAGGCTGCGTGCACCCAGGTTTTTCCCTTTGCTCAGCGGTGTGTCTGAGGCGTAGTGAATGACACCCAGATCGAACCCCAGCCCATACAGGTTGACAATCTCGTTGACCGGATGGCGCTGGGGTCGATACATTTCATAGACCGCCGATAAATACGGGCCAGCTTCCATCTCGATATCTGTATACCCTTCCCGGTAAAACACATCCATGTAGCGCGCATTTTGCAGAAATGTACCTTGCACGGTGACAGCTTTCTGGTTGTCCAGGACCGTCCCAATGGAAATAAAGGGAGTCACATCACCGGCGCTGATACAATTCGCGAAAAGAAATGTGTTGTGCGAATGTTCGTCATGCACCACATTCGGGATCATCACATCGCCTACCACACCATTCAGGGTAGCAGCTTTGCCCATTACATAAACACCCAGGACGGAGCCTACTGTTTCGGCAATTTCACTCAGGATTTGATATGCCCCTAATCCAAGTGGGTAGTCTACATTCAGGATTAACGCCTGGCTGTTGCGAAACAAGCCGCGCGCCTCAGGTGTGGCTGCGAGCTGCAGGCGAGGGTCTAACTGGGCGCACTCCAGGCGGCTGAGATCCACCACCTGCGCTTCAACATCGAAGAAATTTTCGCTGGGGATGCGCAGGATGCCACAGTCTCGTTCGCGGAAATTCTGCTCCTGAACCTGTTTTTGTCCGTCCGCAGTTTGCTGGTATTTTTTCTGGACGTAATACAGAAAATTCTGTGGATCGGTTGCCGAACGCCCCGATTGAATATCCTGCCATTCATTGAGCAAGCCTTTATTGCCTGAAAGCTCCAGATAGCTCAATAATTGCTCTTGAATGGAAACTGCCTGGGCGGTGATTAAGTTCAATAGGCTGTGCGTATTGCTCGAGACAAAATAGACTGGCCTCTCGCGCAAACCTGGGACGGCCCTGACAATCTGATCCCACCAGGCACGCGTGGCGCGGCGGTATTCTGTTAATGAGCTGCTTAGCAGGCGCACACGTAAATCACGTGGATTTCGTTGAATTTTCTCCAGATTGCTCGCAAAGGCTTCATCCCAGATGACCGAAAGCCGGTCAAGATCTTCTTCGGGGATATCCAGGGCATCCAATACTGTCTGGTAACCATCTGCTGTCCGGCAGAGTTCGGCTACAGACGCCTGCGCAGACAAGCGCTGCAAACGTTGGTGGATTTTATTCCACTCTAATTGGTACGCGATCAGGATGGGGATCAGGTCGTCTATATCTGAGCGGCTGGAGATCACGCAAGCCAGAATTTCATTGCCATCATAATAGTAGCGACGCCTGCGTGCAGCAGCACCCACAGGCTGCCATTCCTGTACATTCCCAAAACCGGTGGCGTTAAAGACAGCTTTGCCCTGGCCCATGACGACCAGGCGTGCATCGGCAATCTCTGGAGGCAGGCGCAGCAGCCCGTAGATGAAGGCCGACATATCTGGTTCAGGAGCGCGCGCTGCAGGATGGAGCAGAGAATTCATCCCGGCGTGAACTTCTTCCAGGGTGCGTATACGCACCTCACCCGTTGAACGCAGCAACGAATAATAGGTACGCTGGTAGAGATCAATGCTTTCCGATTCGGTCGTCGGTACAGTACGTTCCATAAATAGGTAGTATTAGCGGTTTCTTCCGCTGCGTTGTTGGGGACGGCTCTGGGGGCGCGAGCGGATTGGTTTGGCATCCAGTGGACCAAGGGGATCGGGGTTCACCAGCCGGTAGAATATGGCATAGAGGAAGCTGAGTAAAGCAAAGCCAATAAAGGAAAGCAATATGGTGACGATTAAGGTTGCCACCAGATGATCTACCACTCCCAAAAAGGGCAGTGGAATGGATTGCATCAGCTGAGCCGGCATAGGAATCCAGCGCTTTTCGATATTCGCCTCGATCAGCAAGATCGCCCCAGCATAAGCCATGATCGGGATCAGTAGCATCAGAATGCAGCCGATGCCACGCCAGATTGGGTGAATTGTCCATGGACGTTGATCCAGGGGTGTGCGGCGGTTAAAAGAAAAATATTTAGCCATGACCAACCTCCATATGACTGGCTCGTTCGATCGCTTCGATTATCTGGTAATAACCGGTACAACGACATAGGTTACCGGTGATGGCGTATTTGATTTCTTCTGTGCTGGGTTGTGGATGCTCTTCCAATAGTTTGGCTGCCGACATGATAAATCCAGGTGTGCAGTATCCGCATTGGACTGCCCCTGTCTCCAGGAAGGCTTGTTGAACCGGGTGCAGGTGCTCGCCATCTGCCAGCCCTTCGATGGTGACAATATCTGCCAGGTGTGCGCGGGCTGCAGGTACCAGACAGCTCATCACCGCCATCCCATCCAGGAATACGGTGCAGGCGCCACATTCACCTTCGGCGCAGCCTTCCTTCGTGCCGATCAGGCCAGCTTCCTCGCGCAATAAGCGTAACAGGGTTTTATTGTGCCCACTTTCAAAGGTATAGGTTTTGCCATTAATTGTCGTAATGATGGGAGTACCCGGCTCGTGGCAAGCCTGCTCGGCAATAGGATGCGTTTCTGCATAAGAATCTTTGCCCCACAGGAATACGGGATGTTCAGGCAATGCTTGCTTTTCCGTGTGGGCTTCGATCTGGCGTAAGGCGCGCAATACACAGACGCGCACCATTTCATGCCGGTAATCTGCTGAGCTCCGTACATCGTCGATGGGAGTTGCGCTCTGCATGGCTAGCTCAGCCGCCTGCCCGATGGTGGCGGAGTCGAGTTTGCGCCCCCTCAAATAGGCTTCTGCATTTTGGGCGTGGATGATCGTGGGCGCAACAGCACCCAGGGTGACCACGGCCTCTTTGATGGTACCAGCAGTCTCTTCATTACCGTTTGAAGGCTCAAATGTGGCGACTACGGCTGCATTGACAACAGAAATGGCCTGCGCGCGGCGCAAACCTAACTTGATAAAGGCACCGCGCTGTTGTCCCGTCAGGCCTGGAAAAGCAATATCCACCAACATCTCATCCGGTTGCATCACGGTCTTGCGCACGCCTTTGTAAAACTCAGCCATCGGGATCACACGCTCACCACGCATGGATCGCAATGTTATTTTTGCTCCTAATGCCATCAGGGGAGTGATCGTATCGTTTGCCGGCGAGGCTGTGATCAGATTCCCGGCGACCGTACCCCGATTGCGAATTTGGGGGGCACCTACTTCCCAGGCAGCCAATGCCAGTGGTAAAGCGCGCTCGCGGATCAGCTTGGAAGCCACACAGTGGTTGTGGGTCACCAATGCACCAAGATGGATGGTTTCGTCTTCGTCCATGGTAATTTGATCTAATCCCGGGATGCGCGTTACATCAACCAGCGTATCAATACCTTTACGCACACCGCGTTCTAGCTCTAATATCAAATCCGTTGCCCCGGCAACGATGCGGGCTTTCTCCCCTTGCTGAGCTAGAATTTCCAGAACCTGCTCAAGGCTGGTTGCATTGATGTATTCACGCCACATGAGTTACTCCGTCTGTTAAAGATTTCTGCGAATTTTATCGGGCAGTCTATCAATATCTCTGAGCGCCGAAAATCATGTTAATGTAGATCTGGTACGACTGGTTTTTGACGTATGCATTATCTGGCCATCTCCACCCTGCCGGAGCATGATGATCTCTGCCAGGATGCTCACCGCAATTTCTTCAGGCGTTTCGGCGTTCAGCTCCAGGCCCATGGGCGAACGCACACGACTGATCTCAGCTTCTGCAACACCACTCTCCAAAAGTGTTTGTCGCGTTGTGGCCCAACGTCTTTGCGAGCCGATCACGCCAATATAGGCTGCGGGAGTCGCCAACAGAGCGGGTAAACCGGCGATATCAACCAGTGTCCCGCGCGTGGTAAGCACCAGATAAGTCCAGGGAGTGATTTCAAGCTCTTTGGGTAATTGCTCTATCGTAGTTGGAATATAAATATCCGCTTCTGGTACCGCCTCAGGGGTGCAAAATTCAGGCCGGTCATCATTGACGACGACCCGGAATCCCAACCAGTGTGCCAGATGTGCCACTGCTTTCCCCACATGCCCACTGCCGATCACTACCAGGGTGGGTTTAGGTTGGACCGGTTCCACAAAAACCTCCACTTGCCCGCCGCATACGCCTGGGTCGCCGCGTTCTGGATCAGACATACTGTATTCCAGACGGCGCGGCTTGCCATCCAAAATTGCCGCCAGGGCTTCTTTGATGACACGGTTTTCCAGCTCGCCGCCGCCCACTGTGCCAGCAATGTGCCCGTCCGGGTACACCAGCATTTTGCTGCCCGTATGCCGCGGTGTGGAGCCCTGGCTGCTGATTATCGTGCATAAGGCCCCAGCCTGGTTATTGGCTTCCAAATCTGCAAGCGCCTGGAACAAGGACATGCTATCCCTCCAACAAACCCAGCACGACTGGTAGTAACTGTTTCTTGCGTGAGACCACGCCTTCTGCCAGGCGCGTGCCGTTGGACTGGAGCGGGTAAGGCAGTCCACCCAGAAGCGGTGGTTCATTGGTCAGGATCAGCCGGCTGGAACCGCTGACAACATCGGTGACCATTAACATGGCAAAATCCAGGGCGCGCCGGTCATGCAGTTGTACAAGCGCTTTGCTCAATCCTTCCATGTGTTCGTCCAGCTGCAAAAGATCGGTTACTTCTACCTGGGCAATGGCGAAGCGCAAGCCACCTGCTTCATATTGTTTCAAGTCGGAGCTAACAATCTCCTCTGGATTGCGTGTCGCCAGACCAGTCCCCGCGCGCAGCACTTGCTGTCCATAAGACTCGATCGTCTCGCCGCGCAGGGGGCTGTTGATCACAAACGACCAGCGCGCCAGACGGTTGGCAGCCTCTTCATCGCGCGGCGTACAGGTCGGTGAGGTGAAGATTAATGTATCGGATAGTAAACCAGCCAGAAGCATACCCGCCAATGCGGGTGGTGCGCTTAATCCAGCTTCCTCAATCCGCTCCGTGACTAACGTACTGGTAGAGCCGACAATATCCACGGTGAATTTTATCGGGGTATGGGTGGATGAATTGCCCAGGCGATGATGATCCAGGATTTCCAATACTTCAGCTTCTTCCAGCGCGCCTACCGCCTGGCGCGGTTCGTTGTGATCCACCATGATTATCTGCATCCGAGGGGGATTGAGCGCCTCCCGCTGCCGGCAGACTCCCATATACTGTCCCGCTTCATCGACGATGAGGAAGTCTTCGTACTCATCTCTCAAGATGCGATTCAGAGAATCACGGATACGGCTGTTACTGATAAATTTTGGGACTTTCGTATTGGCTGCTTGCTCGCAAGGTGTGTCAAGAATTTCAGAGATACGCATTTCTTGCCGGCTGGCATGCGTCCCGATCAGCGTGCTGATATAGGCGAAAAGGCTGGTGCCGTTTACCAATCCGAAGGGTGTGCCGTCTTCATTGATCACAGGAGCAACGCCCCAGGTGCGAGAGGCGATATTCCAGGCCTCGCGTAACGGCTGTTCAGGAGATGTCGTAGCCAGACGCCGTGTGACCGACTCAAAGCGTGGGGAAGCGTCATTAAGCAGTAATGGCGGCTCCAGCCCCAGGTTTTTTAGCACCCAGGCAGTTTGTGGATTGATAGCACCGGCACGGGCAGCAACAGCATCTGCTCCATCTCTTTCTCGCAGTAACCAGGCATAACCCATCGCCGAAGCAATGGAATCTGTATCTGGGTTAACATGACCAATCACGTAAATCGTACTCATATTGAGGCGTTTCTCCGTCGCTCAGTTGAAATTTGTCATCAAGTAGTCTGTATCGTTTGCAGCGCCTGCCAAATTTTTTCCGGGGTGATGGGATTGGCATCGATATCTACCCCACACGCGTCTCTCAGTGCATTCCCAACTGCTGGCGCAACCCCATCCATCGGAATTTCAGCAACAGCTTTAACCCCAAAAGGATGGGAAGGTTCAAACGTCTCTACGAAGATCGTATCCAGTTTGGGCATCTCGTTAGCCTGAAAGATATGGTAGTCGCGGAGATTGCGCTCGCGTGCTTGCCCGGCCTCATCATACCGCATTTCTTCACAGACTGCATACCCAAGCGCCTGGGTCATTCCGCCTTCGATTTGCCCCGAGGCGGTGATTGGGTTGACGATGGTGCCCGAGTCAACCGCCATCACCAGGCGATCAACCGTGAGCTGGCCGGTCTGAATATCCACGGTTACTTCGGCAAATTGGGCTGCGAAGGGTGGTGGGGCAACCGGAGAAACATAGGAGCCAACGCCCATAATTTGTTCTTGGTCCTCGTGGTGCATGGCGTTGTAACCGATTTCTGCCAGGCTCACCCAGCGCCCGTCGGGGCTGATCGCTTTGCGCTCGCGCAGCAGGATGTCGTCCGCCTCCAGAACAGGACCATCGGGTCCGGCACGCTCGTTCAGCAGGCGTGCCCCACGTGCACGAATCCGCTCTGCGCAAGCCTGGGCTGCACGTACCACTGCCGTACCTGAGATATAGGTCGTACTCGAAGCGTAGGCGCCTTTGTCGAAGGGAGTGAAATCTGTATCCGATGAGTAAACCACCAGATCTTCGGTGGGCACGCCGAGTACTTCGGCAGCCATTTGAGCCAGCACCGTATCGGATCCGGTACCCAGGTCGGTAGCGCCAATTAACAGGTTAAAAGAACCATCTTCATTCATCTTGATGCTGGCTCCGCCCATATCCAGATATGGGATGGCGGTGCCTTGCATGACCAGAGCCACACCGATCCCGCGCCGTAGATATGGGTGGCCTTGTCCGTCTGAGCTGCTGAACTGGTGCCAGTTGGGGCTGCTGAATTTCTGGTCCCATCCGATTACAGCTTTGCCCTGGCGCACGCATTCCTCTAAACCATTGGTCTGGATCGTCTCTGGACGCGGCTCGCGCCCTTCGCTCCAGGCCGTGCTGAAGGGGTGCAGCTCGCCTGCACGCAAAGCATTTTTTAGACGAAACTCGATCGGGTCCAATCCAAGTGCGCGGGAAATCTTTTCCATATGGCGTTCCACAGGCCAGAATCCCTGTGGCACACCATACCCGCGAAATGCCCCGGCTGGTGGGTGGTTGGTATAAACCACATCGGCATAGAAACGAATATTTGGAGATTGGCGGTACACACCATCCCCGACATACAGCGCCATCGCTTTGTGCCCGGTGTTGCCAGTCACGGTCAGGGCATGGCAGCCGTAAGCTCCGGTATCACTCAGCGCATACATGGCATTGGCGGTGATGGTGCCATCGCGCTTCACACCGGTAACCATACGGATGCGCATGGGATGGCGCGAGCGGGCGGCGATGAATTCTTGCTCGCGGGTGTATTCAAAATAAACCGGTCGTCCGGTGGCGATCGTCAAATGGGCGGCAACATCTTCGATGAGCACTTCTTGTTTGCCACCGAACCCACCGCCAATACGCGGCTTGATCACCCGAATACGTTTGATCGGCAGACCAAGCACGGGGGCTAATTGCCGGCGTACATGGAAGGGCACCTGCGTGCTGGTACGGATCACAAGCCGGTCATCCTCATCCCAAAAAGTGATCACTACATGCGGCTCAATATGCGCCTGCTGTACTTTAGGGACTTCATACTCGGCTTCGAAGATCTGGTCAGCTTCTGCCAGACCTCTTTCTACATCACCGATATCAATGTGGATGCGCGCTGCCAGGTTTTGGCTGGCATCCGAATCAGCGAAATTGACGAATTCTGGCTCGTCGTGCAGGCATGGTGCACCGGATTGCTGCGCCCGGGCCGGGTCGAGCAGGGCGGGTAAGAGTTCGTAGTCCACTTCGATCAGTTTTAATGCCTGTTCAGCGATTTCTTCCGTCTCCGCAGCTACGAAGGCTACCCGGTCGCCTACAAAGCGCACTTTATTGTCCAATGAAAAGCTGTCCAATGGGCCAGGTATTGGATCGGATTGCCCGGCGGTTGAATAGACTACACGCGGGATATCTTGCCAGGTCAGCACGGCTGCTACGCCGGGGACAGCGCGCGCTGCGGTAACATCGATATGCCGGATGTGCGCATGTGCATGCGGGCTGTGCAGGACTTTGGCGACCAGCATCCCTCGGCGCTCAAAATCGGCGGTAAAGGCGGGCTTGCCTTGCACCAGTTTAACGGCATCAACTTTTAATTCAGGCTTGCCTACCTGCTGCCAGGTTTTGTTCGCTGAACTTACCCAAATGCGCGGCATGATAGATGTGCGCGTGGGTGCGGACACCCCTGGCAAATCGCCCTCTGGTAGAGGCTCATCCTCACCAGCGCTGGGTCGCCAGCTCTCTGGGGCTGGAATAGCTAACTCCGGGGGAGGACTGCCAATGGGTTCCACATCTTCCCCTCGCAGAACTGCTGCTGCGCGTAAAACAGCCTGAACGGGTTTGAGATAACCGGTGCAGCGGCACAGTACGCCAGAAAGCGCTTCGCGCACCTCGGCTTCAGCTGGATCGGGATTATTCTCCAGCAAAGTCTGCGCGGCCAGGATCTGGGCTGGTGTGCAGTAACCGCATTGGATGGCGCCGGTTTCAACAAAAGCATGCTGCAGTGGGTGCAGCCCGGGGGTAGACTTCCAGCCTTGCTCGGGGTGCTCACCTAGTGCTTCGATCGTCTTAATCGTATGTCCTTCAGCCTGGGCAGCCAGCATAACACAGGAATTGGTTGGTTTCCCATCGATCAATACTGCACAGGCGCCGCACTCACCAGTTTCACAACCATGTTTAACCCCAAAATAACCATTGGCGCGCAGGACTTTCAGCAGGCTGTCTCCTGGTTGTGCCTCGGCTTCAATGATCTGGTCATTGACCTGTAGTTTTATATTCATTGTGGTCCCCTTTACAGTACTTTCTTGATGTCCAACGTTAACTCACTGGATGCGAGACCATCCTGAGCGCCTAAGATCGCAATCTCACCATCAGCCTGTGCGGCGCCTAATGCATCACCAAACTGGCGAAAATGCTCTGCTGTTGTCGAAAGCACTTCGTCTCGGATTGCCTGGCGCATCGGGTCGTTAATACCAGTGAGATGGCGCACGAGAGCGGTAAATCCTTGCGCGTCCGGCAGCTGGTAGGCATCCAGATCACCGATTGCCCCGATAATGGATTTGGTAAGTTCCTGCTCGTTCAGATCAATCTGGCTGAGAAAGGCACTGCTTTGATCATAAATGGCAATCGTTTTTTCCAGATTGGGGTCACGGTAGGATAAGAAGGTAAAGATGCCGGAAAGGTGGTCGAAGGAGCACATCCCGCCATAAGCGCCACCCTGCACGCGTACTTTATCCCACAACCAGGTTCCTCGCAGATAAGGAGCAATCACCAGAGCGGAACCATGGAAATCATAGCCATGCCGGTATAAGTCCAGGCTTTTGCCCACATAATTTACCTGAGCGGGAATGACCAGCCCTTCTTGTGCAGCATATGTGGTCCTTTGCCAGTGGATATGTTTGTGGCTGCCGTCAGGAAGGCGATCCAGAAAAGCGTGCAGATTAGGCTGGACTTGCTGCCAGCTGTTCTGGTCCAGGGTGGCATTGACGATCATAGCCTGGCGATTGACCAGGCGGCTGCGGATACCTTCGAGAGTGTCCAACACGCTGGTCCAATTGGTATCGACCTTTTCGATCAATTGGCGCAGGAAGAACAGGTAATCTATCCCGCCCATTTGCTCGCTGGCCCAGTCGGCTTCAGTATGGCGCGCTCGCAAGCGGCGATTTACCATACGGTGACCTGCCGGGATGAGCTGCGCTTCCACATTAGCTTTGGCTTCCAGGAGGATCTGCTTGAAACGTTCTGGGTTATCCAGTCTGGCATCCAGGAGTAGATCAGTCAGGATGTTCAACAGCTCACCAGTCTGGCTGGTGATGGCCTTTGCATGTAAGAAGAAATAGGCTGCGGAGTTAGCTTTGCCGTGCATATTGCTGGTAAACCAGTCCGCGCGGATGCCGCCTGTCTCGCGGCCGATGCGCTGCGAAAGCCGCACAGTATCCTGGCGAGAAGTGCCCATCTCCACCAGAGCCTGCCCAAACAGGGGCAGGTAGGGCAGCCAGGCAGCCGGCAGTGTGTGTAAGTCGAAGCCCAGGTTCAGATAAACAATCCCGTTGGTGAATAAGTCATGATAATAAGTCGTTGTTCCTGCGATAGTTACAAATTCGCCGGGGATGGTTTTAATCTGCGGATCAAGATCAGCGAGCTTCAGCATGGGGATGGTAGCCAATGCATCTGGTGAATCAGGAGTCTCCTGACGACGCTGAAGTTCGTGCATATCGGATACCACTGCCTGCACATCGTTGGGCGTCATCTTTGCCTGCTCGGCAGCCAGCCTCGCGGTTTCTGCAGCCTCCATTTGCTGTGCCAGGTTGGGGTCAGGCTCCAAAGTCAACGTTACCCGATGCGGATTATCGACCAGATAGGATTGAATCAGATTCTCAAAATAATGGCTGCCAGAAGCGGTTTTGGTTTTGATGCTTGCCAGTGGGGCTTCAAAGGCCAGGGATGAGATGGGATTGCCTCCATGTAACCACGTATTGAGTGCCCTTAACATCAACGAAAGGCCGCGTGGGAATGCGCCGGTGTTGTTCTCGCGCAACCTGAATTCGACCGTATTCACTGACGCTGCAGTGGTTTCAGGATCGATGCCTGTGCGAGCCAGCTCTTGCAGGGTGTCCAGGATCAGTTTCTCGACTTTCTGGGTCTCTTGCGCACGGACTCCTTTCAGGCCGGTGGAAAAGTACATTTGGCGCAGTTCGGTCGCCAATCCACGTCCGGTCAGGTCTTCGCCCAGGCCAGAGTCGATCAAGGCTTTGCGCAGCGGAGCGGCAGGTGTACCGATCAAAATGTGCGCCAGAATACTGAGAGCCAGATTGATTTCCGGGTCATTGTTTTCGGGTAGTAACCAGTTGACCGTCAGATAGTGGCGCGCAGCTTCAGCATTCTCTCCTGTGCTGTAGGGAATAGTGATCTGGCGCGGACTGGGGAAACTTGCTTGCAAGGCCACCTGAGAGTTTACGGGGATTTGATCAAAATCCTTCAACCATTCATCCAGAATACGCAGCCTTTCTGCAGCAGGATCATCCCCATAGAAGAAGATGCGCGCATTGGACGGGTGGTAATACGTCTGGTGAAAGGCTTTGAATTGTTCGTAAGTCAGGTCAGGAATAACACGCGGATCGCCGCCGCTGTCCAGGCCGTAGGTGTTATCGGGGAATAAGCTATGCTGGCACTTCTCAGCCAGTAAGTCGTCTGGCGAGGAGTATGCACCTTTCATTTCATTGAACACGACCCCTTTATAGCTTAGGGCGCCTTCAGGATCAAGTTGTTTGTAGTGCCAACCCTCCTGTTTTAACGTGTAAGGAGAGATCAACGGGTAAAAGACAGCGTCCAGATACACATCGATCAGATTGTAAAAATCTTGCAGGTTCTGGCTGGCAACCGGATAACAAGTTTTATCGGGGTAAGTCATGGCGTTCAGGAAAGTATTCAGAGAGCCTTTTAACAATTCCACAAAAGGCTCTTTGACCGGGTATTTGCGCGAGCCGCACAGGACCGAATGTTCCATAATATGGGGCAGGCCGGTTGAATCCTGCGGAGGGGTTCTGAAGGTTATCCCGAAAACCTTGTTTGTATCATCATTTTCGATGGAGAGCAGTTCGGCCCCGGTCCGTTTGTGCCGGTATAGGCGCGCCTGGGAATTAATCTCTGGGATTACTTGCTCGCGGAGCAGATCGAATCCGTGCAGTTCTGTCATGATGGTTTCCTTTTAGTTCTTGAGCTTTTAGCTGCTCAGGCGTTGCATGATACGCTCAACCAGGATGGTCGCTGTGGCTGTGCGGTATTCGGCCGACGCCCACTCATCCGCAGCCATACTGCAAGCGAATTGCACTGCCTCGCCTGCGCCGCCAGGCTCCGGGCCATCCATTGCCAGGCGTGGGAGCTTTCCGAAGCCCATTAGCGTGACCCGTGTGCGGCCTGAAGGCCAGCGAGCCGCGGCAACACCAACAACCGGCCAATCTGCAGGAGTGCGTGCGACCATTTCCAATTCCAGGCTTACATGACCTGGGATGGTAACCTGGGTGATTAAGCGCTTTTCCAGTTTTGTATTGCGCAGAGGTAAGAGCTCGCCGAACGCAATGCTTTCACCCGCTTGATCGGATGCCGAGACAACGGTCAGATGGGCATCCAGGGCCAGCATGGCTGCAGCAAAAGGTGATCGCCCATCACAGGCAACCAGCGTTCCTGCCACGCTGCCTGCCTGACGCAGATTATGGCTGGTTTCGCGCTGGATTGCGGTGTGCAAGGCTGAGGGTAGGTCCTCTAATTCGCTCATTGCCTGCAGAGTCAGGGTTGCGCCAAGGACGATCTGGTTGCCTCGCCGCTCAACATGGTTCAGGTTCAGGGCCTGTAAGTCGACCACTCCCACCGGCTCAGGTCCCAGGCTGTACAGCGCGGTTCCTCCACCGGCAGGCGCCATCCGCTCATCGCTGCGCGATAGTAAATTTAATGCTTCATCAAGAGTTTGCGGGCGATAATATGCAGTAATCATAGGAGATAAGCCTCCGTTTAATCGTAAGGGTTACTCGGGATAGACCTTCCAACCCGTTAATTCCAGATCTGCAGATTGGGTATAAGTATCTGGGACATCTACCAGGACCAGCTCAGCCTCCGCCAGTAATTCGCCCTCTGGCCCATAAATTTCACCGCGTGCTTGAGCAGTGCGGCGTTTGCTTGTGCCGGCTTTTCCGACCAGCTTGAGCTGCTGACCGGTTGGCACGTTTTTCCGATAACGGATGTGCATATTGGCGGTGAACATAAACCGCCCCTGCCGGTCTGGATCGTTATACATCTGACTGCGCGATCCGGCTTCATCGAGCATGGCCGCAATAATACCCCCATGTACCACACCTGGATAACTTTGGTATTCGTCTGAAAGCACCACATTTGAGACGATCTCACCAGGCGCCGTTTGGTAAAATCGCAACTTTAAACCAAGTGGATTGGCAAGCCCGCAAACAAAGCAGTGTTGAGAATTGGGTTGGGGAGTGGGCAAAATGGTGCTCCTCCTGTTGTCGGGTATGGTAGGCAGATCGCTTCGGACAAGAAAGCAGATAATTTAACAATGATCTGGAAAAATTAATCGTACTGACTTATTATACTATCCGGTTTGTTGATTTGCCCGGAGTTGTAAGACAGGCTGCCTTGCATCGATGGCGGATTGCACCTGGATGGCATATAGAAAAATCATACGGAGTACGGTATAATGCCCCCACTTTCATTGTGAGGAGGTGCCTGGTTAAAAATAATCGAGGGAAGTCAGCGCATGGCCCCAGAAATTTTCTGGGGTGACGAGGATGAGGGTTCCCATCTGCGAAGGTGGGTTAACCGGGTGCGGAAAGCGGCGCATACGCCGACTGGATGCCCTGCAGACTGCCAGTCTGCAGGCCGGGAAAATCGAAGGATCAGCGGAAGCCCTCCGGGTGTGCTACCACCCGATTTCTCTCCCTCCAACAAGAAATACAGAACAATACTAACCAGGTGACTGGATAGATAAAACTCTGTGTGAGTAGCTCATGAAATGGCGCCTGTCTGCTGGTTGGGTTCTAACCCCGACCGGTGAAGACTGGCGCGAAAAATCAGACATCACTGATGGAGGGATTTTAGATAATGTGTGGAATAGTTGGATATATAGGGCCGCAGGATGCTACACCCATCATCCTGAATGGTCTAAAACGCCTGGAATATCGTGGTTACGATTCGGCCGGTCTGGCCGTACTGGAAAATTCGCACATTGAGGTGCGGCGTGATGCAGGTAAGCTGGCGCGCCTGGCTTCTTTGGTTCATGATCTGCCTGTTCATGGGCATATCGGCATTGGGCATACACGCTGGGCAACCCACGGTGAACCGAATGCTCGCAACGCGCACCCGCATATGGGCATGACGGGTGATGTAGTCGTTGTGCACAATGGCATTGTGGAAAATTATCTGGCATTGCGCGATGATTTACAGGCAGAAGGGGTGATTTTTAAGTCTGAGACCGACAGCGAAGTGATTGTTCATCTGGTCGAGCGTTACCTGGGGGCTGGCAAGGATTTGACCGAAGCAGCCCGCCTGGCGCTCAGCCACTTGAAAGGTGCGCATGGTATTGTCCTGCTCTCATCACGCGAGCCGGATAAGATCGTGGCTGCCCGGATTGGCAATGCCGGTGGCGTGGTAGTTGGTGTGGGTGAAGGTGAGATGTTTGTGGCCTCGGACCTGCCAGCTATCCTGGAACATACCCGTCGAGTGGTTTTTATCGAATCGCAGCAAATGGTGACCATTACCCGTCAGGGTTTGACCCTTCAATCCTTGTCTGGTGAAATATTGCCTTATGAAGTCAATACAGTCGCCTGGGATCCTGTGGCTGCGGAAAAAGGCACCTACCGGCACTTCATGGAAAAAGAGATCCACGAACAGGTGCGCTCGCTTACGGATACCATCGGTGGGCGGGTAGATTTTGATGAAGGACGCATCCTCTTACCGGAGTTGAACCTTACCCCGGATGCTGCCCGCAGCATCAAAAAGATCGTCATCACAGCTTGCGGAACGGCTGCTCACGCCGGGATGGTGGGCAAGGTGTTGATCGAACACATCGCGCGCTTGACAGTAGAGGTGGATATCGCCTCCGAATTCCGCTACCGTGATCCGATTGTCGATGGCGATACAGTTGTTCTGGCGATCAGCCAGTCAGGTGAAACTGCAGACACCCTGGCGGCGATGGAAGAAGCGCGTGCTAAAGGCGCACGCTTGTGGTCGATCGTCAATGCCATCGGCTCGCAGGCCATGCGCATAGCCGATGGATATATAGCCATGCTCAGTGGACCAGAAATTGGTGTGGCCTCCACCAAGGCATATACTGCTCCATTGGTGGACCTGTACATGCTGGCTATCTTGTTGGGGGATTTGCGGGGGGTATTGGATGAGCGCACACGCCGCCAGCTCATCGCTGATTTGCGTCTGATCCCTGACCTGGCTGGGCGCTGCCTGGATCGTGAAGCTGATGTCGAAAAAGTAGCCCGCACATTGCTAAATATCAATCACTGCCTGTATCTGGGGCGCGGAATTAATATGCCTACAGCGTATGAAGGGGCATTGAAACTCAAAGAGCTGTCTTACATCCATGCAGAAGGTTACCCGGCTGGCGAAATGAAACATGGCCCAATTGCTCTGATCGACCGCAATATGCCAGTGCTGGTCATCGCGCCTCGGGATCCGTGGTATGAAAAGATGTTCAGTCAGGTGGAGCAAGCCAAGGCCCGCGGTGGGATGGTGATCGCTGTGGCTACCGATGGGGACGAATTGATCGCCTCCAAGGCAGACCACATCCTGTGGGTGCCTGAGACACCCTGGATGCTCAGCCCCATTACAACCGTGATTCCTTTGCAAATGCTGGCGTACCACATCGCCGCCTTGCGTGGATTGGATGTGGACCAGCCGCGTAATCTGGCCAAGAGTGTTACGGTGGAATAAACTTCAACCGGCTCACTAATGGCAATACGCGCTGTGCGATTGGATGTCCGCCGGAGTTCTTTACGTAAAATTTTTGTTCTCATTATGCGCCGAGGACGGACCCTCGAGTGAAACTCCCGTTACGCTGGCTCCAGATTGCACGGTTCCTACCTGGATATTGTTGAAGATAGTCATTGGCTGGACTGGCTCAGAGTGGGCAGGTTCGCTTGAATAATACAACCGCCGCCCGCGGATATGAAAGCGCTCCACCTGAGGGTCGATGCTGTGCCCGGGGATGTATTTACCCACCAATTCAGCCATACTGTGTAACAATTGTGGGGTGGGCAGCAGCAACATGCCTTCCTCCAGTCTGTCTGCATCAATTGGTACAGGATGTCCATTCTGACAGACGCTTTGGAATGGCGGCATTATCGACCAGGGTCGGTTGCGATGGCGTGGGCATTTCAGGGCAAAATTGCTATCCCGTTTGATAACCTGTAACTCTGTTCCGCCACACACCTCACAGGCAAAGTACCCCTCCTCATTGCACTCTTCTTTGGGGCAGGTCATATACAGGTAAGCACGCATCAAGCGCTGCATACGATTGGCAAGCGCCAATGGAGAGATGCCGGTACTCAGATACCCGAGCCCTGGCTGAACTTTAATCTCCAATGACTGGGCTGTCAGTCGCAGGAAACTGTCCTTCTGAGCAGCAGTATAGCGTGCCAGCTCAGGCACACTGCGGAAGCCACGCGTTTGGATGAAAAGCGTAGGCTTTGTGTGCAGGCTTTGTACCTTGGAGATAATCTCGCCCAGGCTGAGCAGAGCCCAATTGCGGAATTGGGTGGCGCTCAACTTGCCAGCCAGGCTCAACACGCCCCGATCAAAGCGGATGGTCAGCGAAGTCTCACGTTGTTGGTCTATCTCCACACGGTAACGGGCATCACGTACTTCGGGGTAGCTGGCTTCCAGTTCGCGATAGCCTTTTACATAAGGGTTGTCATCTGCGATCGTCATCCAACGAAAGCGGCTGCTGTCTGGGTCAGGGTCATGCAGGCGGCTTGAGCGCAGGGATTCTTCCAGCAAGAAGGGCAGAGAATTCTTTAGCTCGCTAGTGAAGACAAGGCTGACCAGGTTGATACCTGCCCCGCGTTCGATAGCCGTCTCCAGGGCTTGTAAAATGCTGTGTTCGCGCCCGTGTATCACGCAATAGCCGGCTTGTAGGTTAAGCCAGAAGAAACCATACAGCGTTTCGTAGACAGAAGTGGGGTTCTGGTCTGCGTCAATATAATCAATGCGCCTCAGAAAGCGATAGCTGCCTTCTATAATCTCGGGCTGGTTAGGAAATTCCAGCAGGGTGTCCAGCGCCAGTTGTTGGACCAGCGGTAAGTCTTCACGGGTGCGGATATTCCATACCTCGATTTCACGCTGGATTTCGGATTGCATCTCCACCCGATTGGTACGTTTCACATGGCGCGGATTATACAAAAATATATACAGAGTCGGGTTTTGCCCATAGCGGTATTCTTCGTAGTACTGATCGATTTGGGCTGTGCTGATTTCCGGGCAAGCCTGGATGAGGGCGATCAATTTATCCTGGGCAAGGTAGCGGATAGTGTCTGCCGGGTTGGTAGATTGGATGTTGAGCACTTGCTGGATTCGAGAGCGCAGGGTTTCTGGAAAGCCTGCCAAACCAAGTAGCGCGTTTAATTGTTTGCGCAGGGCAAAAACTGGTATCTGTTGCAGCTTATGCGTATGGCTATTTTTTGGATCCATCGCCAATTCCTTGCAAGCAGGGATAAACCTGATTGTTTTCGCTTCCTGCTGTTGCATAGTATAGCAATTTTTTCCGCAGTTGGTTGTGGATTGCCTGTAAGAATATATGTGCGACCAACCCCTTAGAATAAAATAAGACAAATATTATATAAAATCACCCTTTACAAAATTTTCATAAATAGTAAAATCATATTTGTTGGGTTGCGTATCGGAATGTTATATGTGTCCACAGGTGTTGAAAGGAGAATTCGTTATGAACCGCAAATCTAGACTGGTAATTCTGACTTTAGTTGCTTTATTGTTGTTCGCCTTACCCGCGACAGCCCTGGCCAACAAACGACTCTATAAGGCTCGCCTGACAACCACTGCTGAAGTTCATGATGTCATTGATTCAAACGCTTCAGGCTCAATGGTATTAAGTACTAATCAGGATGGGACGATGCGCTTTATGCTTTCTGTGCGCAACCTGTCTGGGTCAGCTACCGGCGCCCATATTCATGCCCCTGCCGCTGAGGGGTCGAATGCCAGTGTGGTCATTACCTTGTGTGGAGCTGGTCCAGGCACTGCTGTTGTAGCCACATGTGATACCACTGATGGTAGTCTGGTCGTGTCGGGCGATTTCAACGGCTCTTTCCTGTCAGGAATGACTGGTGCAGCCTTCTTTGCTGCTCTTGATGATGGATTGGCTTACGTGAATGTTCACACAGCGCTCAATCCGGGTGGTGAAACACGTGGTCAACTGATCTTGCAGTAATTCAAAACTGAACAGCTTGGGGTCAGGGGGCAACCTGCGCCCCGATAACGTTGTGTATGTATAAACGAACTGCGTCCAGGGCAATCATACTGGACGCAATTTGTTTATAGCCCCGATTTATTCGGAATTATCGTTGAAAAGTGCGCCGCATACGGGCAACGACCAGTACCAGCACCCCCACGACTGGCATCATCAAGGAAGGAATCCAGAGTAAATCCTCCATCCTTAGGACAGGTTGGGGCAATTTGACCTGGCTAATTTGTGTCTGTGTGCTTTCACGATTTGTATTGGCAGATTGTGTTGAGGCTGCCTCGGCTTCTATAGAAGAGGAATCGTAAGAATCTGATGGGTTATCCGCAGCCGATAACTCATTAGAAGTCGCTAGGCCGGTGGCTATTTGACTGGCTGACTCATTCCCCGCGATCACTCCCAGGGCCTGGGGAATTGGGCGATCCGAGCTGACGAAAGCCTTACCCTCGCAGGAAAGTTGAGCTGAACCGCCGCCATCCAGCATCATGACTTTGTCGGCTCCAAAATTTCGCAAGACCTCTGCAGCATCGACCTGTCGGGTTGATTTGGTGACCAGGATTATGATCGTCTCGTATTCATGATTGAGGTCTCGGTCATCTATACCGACAAAGGTGCGTCCCACATACTTTGCGGCACGCTTGTTGGCATCTTCTGCCAGGCCAGAAATGATGTGCGGAGCTGTAGATGAATAAAAAGCAGCCTGGGTTAGTGGGCGGATATCTGCTTTCCCGTCCCATATTTCCAGCATGAGTTTACGATCAACAAATTCATTCTTCCCATAGCCATCAGTCAGAAATTCACCGTCTTTTTTAAGTGGGAATGGCAATCGTGTGGGGGTCTCTCCCATTAAGAAGAATTGACCATTGGTCACACAATATGCAGACGCTTCGACGTTAGCCAGGGATTGCCAGTATTGATCCATGGTTCGCAAAGCAAAGCGAGCGTCATTACCTCCAAAAACACCTTTGCCTGCTCCTGGATCCCGGATTTCACCGTGCAATGGGATAACTTTAGCGCCCTGGCTTAGATTAATCAATTGGACAAAATCCGGACTACCCCCACTGTAATCTTTCCGGTACATTTCTATGCCATACGTGGAATCAATCAAGGTGAAACCTGGAGGAATGATATTTTCGGTGGAATCGGCACGGGAAATGCCTGTGGGCTGAAGACCCAATACGCAGAGGAAAATTATTAAATATTTGATCGAGCTTAATAAACGATTATTTTCCATCGAAGATCCGTATGCTGAAGACTGCTTTTGGAGGTATCCAATACGCAATCTATAAATGGATTATACAAGGAATTGAAGACCAGGCGCCTATCAGGGCTGTAAAACATCCATTGGGTTAATGTTTGCACTGATGCGTTTATCGTAGATGTTCAAATGGGTGTGATATCCGCAGTCGCGACCCTGACAGGAACGTCCTTGCATATCAGTGGTATATCCTAAGTTACTTTCATAGCCAACAACCTGGCTCAGACTGACTTGTTCACCGGTGCTGAGAATATATTCTCCATGCATCAGCGTGATCTGCCAGATCTCATTCTCCAGAATTAAAGTTGGGTTACCCAGATCGTCGACAAAGTTCGCTACTACCATGCCATGAATAGGTGAGAGGATTTCGGCTCCCTTACCGGCGCTGATGTCGATTGCATTGTGACCGTAGGAAAAGCCGTGCGGGCCCTGTGTTAAGTTGTAGTCCTCATAGGGTTGGCCTATGACTGAATAATCAATAAAATCGGTTGTCTGGAGAGGGGCTGCTTCCAAATCTTCCAGACTGACTTCATCCATTGCCATGGCAGGTTGGGTAGTAGCGCGATCCGAGATTATTTGGAATCCCAGGAAAAATAAAAAGGCCAGCGCCAGTACTGCAAAACCATCAACTCGTTCATTGTTCATCTGTGCATCCTCTGGAAATAGAACATATATTCTAATTATAGCACAGATATTTATTTTTAGAACACTGACTTAGGAATAGGTTTTGTAAAACCAGCGATTTTGAATAGCCACCAGCCCGGCAGCCACCACCAAAACTATTATTAATAGAACTACCATTGGACGGAGATTACCGGGAGGTGGAGTGGCTGGTCGTAAATTGATAACCATTGCATTGGCTGAATTAAGTTCTACACCTTCAGGAAGGACATTATTGGCATGCAACAGATATGCGGTTACTTGCCAGTACTCCTCCGCAGAACGATAACCTGGACTCCACCAGGGCATGGTTTCAACCAGATAGACATAGAGATCGGCAGCCGTATCAAATCTCATCAATGTACCCGGGCCTGAGACAGCCGGACAGCATGTTTTAGGGATTTCAAAACCCCACGGTGGATGGGTCGCGCTGTGGCACTCGGATTGCCAGCAGTTGGAATCTTCTTTCCATTCCTGACGCCATTCATCGGTCAGGCCCTGTCCGCGATCGCCGTGACAGGCCATACAAACCTGCTTGTAATAATAGGAACCCTGCTCTAATTGGTTTGGATTTTGAGATAGTGCAGGCACGGCCAGCCGGTCGATTGTAGGTGTTGGGGGAGGGGGGCCGACCCGCGGGTTACTCGTCGACAGCCGGCTGCCAACTGTAACACTGCATGCTGTCAGCAAGAAGAAAGCTAACCAGATGAGATAACGCTTGGTCTTGGACATGGTCAATGATCTAACCCGATTTGGGATATACCGAACGGGTTAAACATATCTGCAAGCGGTAAAACAGGCAAGTGTCAAAAATCTGTTTTTTGGATGACAAAAGGGGAATGGGAATACATGTGTCTGATTGTACCCAGGTTTCTGTAGTTCATGGCTTGCGCAGTGTTGAAACTCCGGCATATTTATCATTCGTGAGCGCCTTAGCCACAAATGCGCTCAAGTTGACAGTTTGATCTATTAAAGGTATAAGCGGAGATGCTAAATAGATTGAAAGATGATGGGATAGGTTTCTAACCACATGAAAAAACATGGGCAATGGAAGGTCCTTTCGGTTAGCGATAAGACTGTGCCAATTATCTATAGCCCTCAAATCCGCAACCGGTTTAAGGATGTGGATTTGCTCATCGGTTGCGGAGATTTAGATTACTACTACCTGGAATTCATTGTTTCATCTCTCGATGTACCTCTATACTATGTGCGCGGCAATCACGACAAAGTCGTTGAATATTCTGGACCGGTACAGAGAACCGCTCCCGGTGGCGGTGTGAACTTGCATCGAAAAATTATCAATCATCAGGATTTGTTGTTAGGCGGCGTGGAAGGCAGCTTGCGCTATCGCTCGGGGCAATTCCAGTATACCCAGGAGGAGATGTGGCAGCATGTGTGGAGTCTGGTGCCGTCCTTGATGTTGAATCGGATGCGGTTTGGCCGTTACTTAGATATTTTTATCTCTCATGCTCCCCCTTTTGGCATTCATGATCAAGATGATCTGCCCCATCAGGGAATAAAAGCCTTTCGCTGGTTGGTGGATGTATTTAAGCCTGCCTATTATTTCCACGGGCATGTGCACCTGTACCGTCCCGACGATCCTCGGATCACACAGCATGGCAAGACATGTATCATAAACACCTATTATTTTGTTGAAACTGTGCTCGATTTGCCGAGCAAAGATCAAATTCCCTGCTCACCCATTTCTCCAGGCAAGTAATATGATGAAGGACACCTGGGAGGAGTAGAAATCATGGCTTCTCAGCATCAGGCGGATCAAGATTTCGAACGTGCCGTCTTTCGGGCATTTTGGCGCAAGATTGTTGCACGTCTGACGGGAACAAACAATCAGTTATTGCCTTTTGACGAAATCCGCCAGCATCTGCCAGTGCGCGGTCAACACTACCTGGGCGTGCGTCAGGTTGAGGTGGACAAGATCATCGGCAGCCTGGGCCGCTATCATGATTTTGACCGGGCCTTCTTACCGATCCAATCGCGTACCAGAGATCGTTGGGTAAGTATTGATAAAGCTCATTACGAGGACATTATCCTGCCGCCGGTTGAGTTATATAAAATCGGTGAGGTGTATTTTGTAAAGGATGGAAATCATCGTGTTTCGGTGGCGCATGAACGCGGCCAGACATATATAGACGCCTATATCATCGAAATCGATACGCCTGTGATCCTGACACCGGATATCACGGCAGATGGTGTGAGCTTAAAATCGGAACAGGCTGTATTCTTTGAAACGTCCCGCCTGGCAGAATTACGCCCCGATGTACAGATTGAAACCACTCAGCCTGGATTGTATAGTCGTTTGCTGCAGCAGATTGCCGTCCACCGCTGGTATTTGGGTGAGCGGCGCGGGGTAGAAGTCACGCAAGATGAGGCTGTGGTCTCCTGGTATGAAGATATCTATTTACCGGTTGTGCAGGTAATCCGTGAGCAGGGATTGTTAAAATCCTTCCCTGGATCCAGCGAAGCGGACCTGTATCTTTGGATCAGTGCATATCAGGGCTACCTACGCGAGGCTTACAAAGTTGGTGGGCGTGCCGGACAATCAGGAGATGAAATCAGCGCCCGAGAAGAAGCTGCCAGACAATTGAAAGTGGAGTACCCCCTGCCTGCCGTAAAGCGCCTGGTGAATGCGCTAAACCGCACTGACTGGCTGGGTAGATTAATTCTGGATCAGGACCGGGCGGTCTTTTTTGAGAAGACGCGCCTGGATGAACTCCGCCCTCAGGTCCAGCTGGAGACGACCTTGCCTGGGCAGTATGATGTCCTGCTGGAGCATATTGCAGTCCACCGCTGGTATCTTGGTGAGCAACGCCAGACTGATGTGCCGTATGGGGATGCAGTAGCTTCCTGGTGTGACAATGTATACTTACCATTGGTTGAGGTGATCCGAGAACAGGGTATTCTCAAACAATTCCCAGATCGAACGGTGACAGACCTTTATCTATGGGTTATTGAGCGACGTAGATACCTGAGCCAGGCGTTTGGGGATGAGGTCCCAGTGGATCAGGTGGTCGAACAATTAGGTGATGAATCAAAAGATGGAAAAACCCCCAGGGTTCCCCCAACGCAACTATAGGAGACCTAGCGACAAATGATAACTGGCTTTTCGCTCTGCCAGACCAGATAATCTACTGTACTACCTAATAAAACTTCCAGGGCTGGACTGTAACCATAGCCTCCCATGATCATCGTGTCACACTGTTGCTCCTCACATATCCTCAATAAGGTCTGGGCGACTGGCCCTTCGGTAGCAATGTATTTGGCTTGCACCTGATGTTCTTCCAGATAGCGCCGGGCTTTATCTAGAGTCACCCGAGATGCGCGGTTACGTTCGAGGATAGTCGTTACTGTCAGGGGGAGCTTCCATGCCTTTGCCATGTATGCAGCCACATATAATGCTTGTTCAGATTTTACGCTCCCATCAAAAGCCAGAAGTGGACGTTCCATAGGTGTAGATGTCTGTGGTGTGGCAAGCACAGGCCGTGCACAATGGGCGACAATCTTAGAAAAACCCGATGACAAGCGCGCCAATGGCTGCGGAGCAGGAGGGTACATTAGATTTAATACAATTAAATCCACCCAACGTGAGAAACGACAGATCTGGGTTGCGATTTCTCCGTGTGTGATCGTCAGATCACCTTGAACATTTGTTTCTCTGCATAAACGTTGAAATTCATCCTGGATGGGTTGCAAAACGAACACATCTTGTTGATCGTTGGGGGATAGGATGTGTAAGCCATGCAGGCGCCCGCCTTCGCGCTGGGCGATGACCAGGGCCTGGCGGACTGCATTCCACCCGCTGGGTAGTCCATTGATCGGAACCAGAATTTCAACAAAAATTTGTTCCTGCCGGCTTGTAAGGAACCCCGATTGCCACTCATTGCCTGGAGGTTCTAGCTCGAGACGCATTGGAGTTATTACATCCATTAAACGATTTTCCAAACTTGTGACAGCAGGTGTCTTTATGTCCATCTCTTGTTGAGCGAAATCCACAGCGGCGGTTTTATATGATACATCCCATCCCAACTCTTCCGCTAGCGCTGCCCGATGCTCCGTGATCCATAAATAAAGATCAGTTTCAGTCCGGTCTGGGAAAGAACGCATTATCCCTTTTTCACTGATAATCCCTAAAACGGGAAGATAGATTGTGTCATACCAGTGGGTTACTGCCTCTCGATACGGGATCTCACTTTGTGAATTGAGGCCCATAAAATATCTGTGCACCTCGATGTGTTCTTCCAGGAGATTGTATTGGCCTGGAACAGTAACCTTCAAATGAGCCCCAGGGCGAAGTTCGTCCAGCCGGGTCTTCTCTAAAAATTGGGCATACTCTACAAGAAGAATTAAGTCATCGGCTGTCGTATCTGGTGTAAGGGGGACGCGCGACCTAACTTCAGTAACATAGCCCTGGATGTGTGTAGCGCCAAGCTCACGCGCCACGGATACGCGATGGTTGCCGTCCTTTACAAAATAGGCTTCTCCAATTTGGTAGGCTTCAATAGGCGGTAATCCAGCCATCTCATTGGTGGCTACCTTTACAGCCACCCAACGTTGTTCGTTGGCATCCCGCCGGGGAAGAAAATCACGCGTGAAATCGGTATAACGACCAACACTACCAATGATTGCATCCAGAGGAATGTCGACCAGGCCGCGTTCAGACCCACTCTGAGCCCTTAATTTGTGACGTACCTCATCGAAAGAGAGCAGATCAATATTTTTACCGGTGATCCGCGCAAGCAATTCTTTCAATGCCGCCCGATTGCGAGCACTTCGGAAATCCGCGGCTGCTAATGAGGCTAAACTAGCTGAAGATGGGGTAGATTGTCGCATAATCAGGGTAAAATAGGTTTGAAATTAATCCTGAGATAAGAGGATACTGATATCCAATTGTGGTTAATGCTGAGTATACTCTCAAATATTTCCAAACTATACAGTAATTTCATTGGTGAACAATTAGTTGAATCCAAGCCGATTAACAGGCAATATTTTGCCATATCCATACACAGCTAACAAGGAATGTACCCATGAGTACCTGGTACCAATCAACTGTAGATGAAGCACTCGAGAAGCTTGAAACAAACGTAACCCTTGGACTGTCAGACCAACAAGCTGCTGCGCGTCTGGAGCAGTACGGCTCGAATGAGCTGGTGGACCGGGGCAAGATATCTCCCTGGCGCATCTTGTTTGATCAGTTTACCGATACACTGATTGTCGTTTTAATTGTCGCAGCAATTATCTCGGCTTTTGTGGGGGATCTCAAAGACGCAATCGCCATTATTGCCATCGTGATTATCAATGGACTGCTGGGTTTTCGCCAGGAATACCAGGCTGAGAAAGCAATGGAAGCCCTGAAAAAATTGGCTGTACCCAACGTACGCTTACGCCGCAATGGGCATATCCAGGAGCTTCCAGCCCCCAAACTGGTCCCGGGGGATATCGTTCTCCTTGAAGCCGGTAACCTTGTTCCAGCAGATTGCCGCCTGGTAGAAAGTGTAAACCTGCGTGTTCAGGAATCTGCCCTGACGGGTGAGTCTGAACCGGTGGTGAAGATCACTGATCCGATCGATAAGCCGGATTTGGGGATTGGTGACCGCAAGAATATGGCCTATATGGGAACGGTTGTAACCTATGGGCGGGGCACGGGAGTGGTGACCAATACCGGGATGAACACGGAGTTAGGTGGAATTGCTGAACTGCTCCAATCTGCCGGGCAGGATGAAACTCCCTTGCAAAAACGTCTTGACCAGCTTGGCAAAGGTTTATCCATCGCCGCTGGCATCCTGGTAGTGATTGTTTTCATCCTGGGCTATTTTCGCGGCGAAGAATTACGCGTCTTATTATTGACTTCTATATCTATGGCAGTGGCTGCTGTACCAGAGGGTCTGCCGGCTGTTGTAACGATTGCTCTGACGCTCGGAGCACGGCGTATGCTGCGCCGCAAAGCCTTAATCCGCAAGCTGCCGGCTGTTGAAACCTTAGGTTCGGTGACGGTGATCTGTTCAGATAAGACCGGTACCCTCACGGAAAACCGCATGACAGTGACGATCCTGGATTTTGCTGACCACCAGCTTGATCTGACCGAGGAAGACCGGCGCAATTATCTAAACAATACCAGCGAAGTATGTTTTGCCGGTGAACCCAATGAAGAACAACAAGCTATGCTGCGTGATTTCCCTGCTCTCACTCTATTGGTTTCCGGTGGCGCATTGTGCAACGATGCACTGATTGAATGTGATGAAGAATCGCCCCAACGCTACGTATTGGTTGGAGATCCAACTGAGGCTGCTCTCATCGTGGCTGCAACGCGCATGGGCTTGCCCAAGACTACCCTGGAAGCCGCTTTGCCGCGTGTGGCTGAGGTCCCATTCGAATCTGAACGCAAGCGGATGACTACCGTTCATCGCATGCCAGCAAGCATTGATGAACTGGCGCCTTCCCTGCGCTCAATCTGGAGTTGGGAAGGGCGTATTGGAGAGGAACCTTATATCTCCTTTACCAAAGGCTCAGTGGATGGGTTATTAGGCATTACCAAGCAGGTATGGGTGAATGATCACACTGAGGTGCTGGATGAATCATGGCGTGAACGCATTGACAAGTCCAACGCGCGTCTGGCGCAGCAGGGCATCCGGGTTTTGGGTGTCGCTGCGCGAATGTTGGATGACTTGCCCGCAACGGTCGATGCAGATAGCGTCGAGAACGAGCTAACCTTCGTGGGACTGGTAGGAATGATTGACCCTGCTCGGGCAGAGGTGAAAGACGCAGTAAATACCTGCCGTACAGCAGGTATCCGTCCGATCATGATTACCGGAGACCACCCCTTGACGGCGCGCTATATCGCTAACGAATTGGGGATTTCCCAGCAAAGCGAAGTGGTTACTGGTCAGGAACTGGAGAAAATGGACGATGCCCAGTTGGAAGACGTGGCCAGTCGAGTATCAGTATTTGCCCGTGTATCGCCTGAACATAAACTCCGCATCGTCTCTGCCTTGCAAAGGCTGGGTCACATCGCCGCGATGACTGGAGATGGCGTCAATGATGCGCCAGCATTAAAGAGGGCTGATATCGGTGTTGCAATGGGTATTACCGGCACAGATGTCACCAAAGAAGCTGCGGATATGGTTTTGCTCGACGATAATTTCGCCACGATCGTTTCAGCGGTGGAGGAAGGGCGTACAATTTATGATAATATCCGCAAATTCATCCAGTATACAATGACCTCGAATGTGGGTGAGATCTGGGTTATGCTCCTGGCACCCTTCTTCGGGATGCCACTGCCACTCTTGCCGCTGCAAATCTTATGGATTAATCTGGTGACCGATGGCCTGCCAGGTCTGGCGCTGGGTGTTGAAAAATCAGAGCGCAATATTATGCGCCGCCCACCTTACCCGCCTAATGAAAATATATTTGCCCGTGGTTTGGGCGCCAATATCATGTGGGTGGGTCTGGCGATGGGCTTGATCTCTTTCGTGGTCGGATATATCTACTGGCGCATGGACAGCCCTTACTGGCAGACGATGATCTTCACTACCCTGACGCTTTCCGAAATGGGTTACGTGATGGCGATCCGTTCCAACCGCGATTCGCTGGCAACCATCGGTTTATTTTCCAATCAGGCAATGGTCTGGGCAGTTGGGCTGACCACAATCCTGCAGTTCGCAGTTGTTTATGTGCCTTTCTTGCAGCCCTGGTTCGGAACCGTGGCTTTGCCTCTGCGAGAGATTTTGATCTGTCTGGCGTTGAGCACCAGCCTGCTGTGGTTCGTTGAGCTCCAAAAGTGGTTTACTCGCCGTAAAGAAACTCGAAGCATGGTTACAGCATAAACTCCCCACCCTGTCTGGTTTGAAACCCGGCTTGTCCACCTGATTGTTGGTGATTAAGCCGGGTTTTGTTTATACTGAATGGTGAGGTTGTTCATCCATAAGCCGTTTATGGCTTGCCTGGATCAACTTCTTTTGCCGGGCTCCCTCTATGGAGATCCGCTGCCAGGCCTGTTCAAGTTGTGAAATTTCACTGGTAGTCTCAGGCAACTCTCCGTACCGCACGCGTACATAGGCCTGGGTGAGCAGTTCTAAATCGGAATGTACAACCGGCAGTAGTTTCTGGATAGAAGGTAAATACTCCAGGGGGGTCAAGCCAACCGGGCGGGGGTGTTCGAGTGCATCTACTAAGTCCATCAGCTCGCCATAGATGCGCCGGATATAAGCAGCCTGTCTGGCGCGCCGGGAGCGTAAGTTGCGCAGCCGGTCCTCAGCTTCCTGCAATTGCTGGCGCGCGTTCTGGCGAAATTTACGCCAGTGTTCATTGCGCCCTAAGAGCGCTTCGGGATCTTCGTAGCTGCGCGTGGATTTCCAAAAGGAGAGGCTGCGCACTCGTCCATAAATGGCAGCTGTGATGAGCAGCACAAGCGTCCAGAAGATGACGGCCACAAGCCAGGGTGGGATGACCAATGGTCCGGGTTGTGCTAGCTGGTCCAACGGAGCAATCGGTGTAAGCAGTATATCTGGGGTTAGGCTGGGCACGGGCGTTGCTGAACGCTGCACCAATGCCTGTACCACCTCCAGCAGCGGCGTCAGGATATACGCCAGGATCAGCCCCGGAATGGAAGCCAGAAAGAGTATGCCCGCTACAATCCATCGCAGAGCCCCTGTGAGCTGCTCTAAAACAGGTTTATACTGCCCTGTCAGCAGGCTGGCAATGAAAGCTGCCAGGAGAATACTGCTGCTCACAGAAACGGTGATAATAGCGACCCAATTCCGGCCAAATGGATTGCGCACGGAGCCATGATACAGGCTTATGTAGGCGATCCGAGAAACGATCAAGGCCAACAATCCAGCACTAAGAAATAGAATAAAAGGCATAATGCCAGGCTGAATGCGTGTGACGCGTGTCACCACCAACAGGTAAGCCACCAGCATCCAGATTCCAAACCAGAAGCGCTGCCAGGCGGTATCAGGACTGATAATGCCTTGAGCCAGGCTGATTCCACGCCACCACAGCCATGCGCCAGCCAGAACTACCAGCACTGCGCCCGGATCAAGCCGCATCAGACCCAGCAGTGGATTGGGTACCGCTGGACCGAGCAGCAATCTGGTTGCCAGGGTCATATTCAACAAAAACAGGATTAACAGGAAAATCTGCTGGAGGTTGCGTTTCAGGCGCAGATTATCTACCAACCGGGTTACGGTATAAGCCAGGAGCATATTCCCACCCAGCACCAGGAAGGCGCGCAGTGCGGTGGTGGTATAGCTGATTTCAATGACACCTAAATACCAGGGTAATAGCCAGCTCACCTCCACGATGATCAGCAGCAAGGCAGCCATATCCGACCAGACCTGTGGTTTATTGCGCAGTTCACCCTGGTTAGCAGCGGCATTATTTCCCATCCTAATCCTCATAGGGGATATAACGCATGCGGATGCCAGGTATAG